>Ga0224535_1000581_pt1 | contig 10408 bp, 6 predicted proteins | sample 714E13034metaG_FD_179898 | JGI IMG/M metagenome (GOLD analysis project Ga0224535, IMG submission 179898) | Peat soil microbial communities from Stordalen Mire, Sweden - 717 E1 30-34 | ecosystem: Environmental > Terrestrial > Soil > Wetlands > Peat | place: Sweden: Norrbotten County, Stordalen... | reverse complement strand
ACCAGAATCTTTCCGTTGAAGGGGCGGTCGGGCTGCTGGCTGGTCTCGGCGCAAAGCTCCAGATAGCCGTCGATGCTCTCGCGGAAGGCGCGCTCCAGCTCCGTGGCCGTTCTTCCCTCGAAGTGAATCACATCCCGAAGGCCGGCGACGGTGCCGGAGAATGTCTTGTCTTCCGGATCAAAGTCGATTGGCCCGGCGGCATAACCCTTGTATTCCATCATGGCTTTACAGAAAAGCATCCCTCAGGGGCTAAAGCCCATGAATATTATGCGGCATTCGCGGCACGACTGAAGTCGTGCCCTTTCAAAGCATCGGCGGATTGAGAGCATTCCACGACAGAGTCAGTGGGAAAATCGGAACTGCGGTACACTAGACCCTGGCAGGAGGACCGGGCGGTCGCTGCCGGTGGCTCTCGCGCAAGCTTGAGTCCGCCGGGGGAGGAAAGTCCGAACTCCGCAGGGCAGTGTGCCGGATAACGTCCGGGACATGAGCGTAAAGGCTCATGGACGGCCAGTGCCACAGAAAAGATACCGCCTCGGCTACCCCTCGACCTGTCTCCTTTGGAGCCGGTCGAGGGCCGCCCTGGAAACGCAATACCCGAGTTGGCCCGGCTTGCCGGGTACGCCCGTCGTTGCGGAAACTCCAGCGCCGGGGTAAGGGTGAAATGGTGCGGCAAGAGCGCACCGCTCCGGCGGTAACGCCGGGGGCAGGGTAAACCCCACACGGAGCAAGACCAAATAGGGAGGGAAGCGTCTGCATAGAGCCATGCAGCGCTGCGCATCGGCCCGATGCGCTCAGGCGGCTCTGGAATTTGCCGAAACCTCCGGGTAGGTCGCTGATGAGCGTCCGCGGCAACGCGGCGCCTAGAGGAATGACCGCACACGACAGAATTCGGCTTACAGGATCTTCCTGCCGAATAATTGCAGTACCAACGACAGCCCCGGCCGGGAGAGCTTTCCGGCTGGGGCTGGCCATTTTTTAAGAGAGATATTCACGATTTCTATGACGCGAGCATTGTGCCATTCCACCCTAGCCGCAAAAACAAAGACGCGGCGAGTGTGGGGCACCCATTTTTCGCGGAGTTAGACCCGTTGGGTTCGCTGCTACCATCAATTCATGTTGCGAGTGAAGCTATTGGAGGCGGGGGCGCGGGCGCCGGTGGTGGCGCATCCGGGCGAGGACCTGGGCTATGACCTGTTTGCGCTGGAGAGCATGGTGATTAGCCCGCGAGCTACTGTGAAGGTGCGAACGGGCATCAGCATTGAGGCGCGGCATCCGGAGACGGGCATGCCGCTGGGTTTGCTGGTGCGGGATCGCTCGTCGATGGCGGCGCGGGGGGTTGCGACTACGGCTGGCGTGATCGATGCGGGTTACCGGGGCGAGATTCTGGTGCTGATGACTAACCTGGGCGAGGCTGTGGTGGAATTGAAGGCCGGGGAGAAGATTGCGCAGATGATTCCGGTGCCCGTGCTCACAGGAGAGGTAGTTACGGTGGAGAACCTGGAAGCGTCGGCGCGAGCCGAGAAGGGGTTTGGCAGCTCGGGACGGTGACCACCTGCGGTGGTGCCAACTGCCCTCGGACCACTCCACCTAGCGCAACGCCGCAAAGATCGGCTGCAATCCGACTTTCGTTGGATGTGTGCGCAGCATCGGAGCGCCTAGCATGGGGTGCAGGTAGGAATCCCTCTATGGCGCTCGTGCGCAAACTCCGCTCCTTTCTCGTTTTCATCCTTACTTTCGAGGCTCTCCTCCTCAATGCCTGTGGCGGTTCTTCCGCGTCCAGCTCGACCACTCCCACAGCTCCCACCCCGGCAACGGCCACCGTCGTTGGAGCCGATGTCGGATGGCTGACCCAACTGCAGAGCATGGGATATACCTGGACCGATACCACCGGCGTATCGGGAAGCGCGTTGCAGATTCTCAAGAATCATGGCGTGAACACCATTCGCATCCGCACCTTCGTGAATCCCACCATCATCTCCGGTGTCCTGGGCGTGGGCGACCTTGATCAGGCCGGGAGCATTGCGCTGGCCAAACAGGCCTATGCGTTGGGCTTCAAGATCATGATTGACTTCCATTACAGCGATACCTGGGCTGACCCCGGCCATCAAGCCACTCCCTCCGCATGGTCAAGCGAAACCTATGCCCAGCTGCAGACCAGCGTCTACAACTATACCTTTGGCTTCATGACGGCGCTGGCGGCCGCGGGAATCTATCCGCAATATGTGCAAGTGGGCAACGAGATCAACTCTGGAATGCTTTGGCCTATCGGCTCCAACAGCACCAGCTTCACCCAGCTGGCCGGCCTCATCAACAGCGGCTATAACGCGGTGAAGGCGGTAAGCACCACTACGCAAGTCGTCATCCACATTGCAGGAATCAGCGATCTCAGCACCTTTGAATGGTTCTTTGACGCGCTGGCAGCCGCCGGCGGAAATTTCGACGTGATTGGCGGCTCCTATTACGACGGGCCGACCAACATCACCACGGTTGCGGCCAACCTGAAGACGCTGGCCGCCCGCTATAACAAGCCGGTGTTGATCTGCGAGATCGGCTACCTGTATAGCGATCCAACCGATGCCTACACCGACATACAGGGCGCCATCACGGCGATGAATGCCGTGCCCAACAGTATGGGGCTGGGAGTGATCTATTGGGAGCCGGAAGCTCCCGACGACGCCTCAACCGGCAATTACACCATGGGCGCGGTGACCGAGAGCACGGGAAAAGTTCTGCAATTTACCACTGCCATCACTGCGTTCTGAATTGAAGAACAGCCTCCTGTGCACGGAAAAGACTTCGGTCACTCAGGACGGTGTGAATTCATTCCGCTCTGACAATTCGTGCTTTCTTGCGGTGTATGATTTTGCTCGGACACGAGGATTAGGGACGGAAGAAGCTCTTGCTATGATTACTATTCTAGGAGCGGGCGGCAACATCAGCAATGAGTTGGTTAGCCTGCTTGCCGAGCGAGGATCGCCACTGAGGCTTGTCGGCCGCCATCCCAACCCGATGCAAGGCGCCACGGAGATTGTATCCGCGGACCTCTCCGACAAAGAGCAGACCATACGAGCGGTGGCAGGCGCCAATGTGGTGTATCTTCTCGCCGGCCTGAAATACGATCACAAACTCTGGGCAGCAACGTGGCCGAGCATCATGGCCAACACCATCGAAGCCTGCAAGCGCGCGAACGCAAAGCTGATCTTCTTCGACAATGTCTACATGTACGGAAAAGTCAGCGGCGCGATGACCGAAGAAACGCCCTTCAATCCGTGCAGCAGAAAGGGAGAGGTCCGCGCTAAAGTCGCCGTCTCTCTCATGAATGAGTGGAAAGCTGGCAGCCTTACTGCAATGATTGCGCGTGCGGCCGATTTCTACGGACCACGCGCCGGCAATGGAATAGCAAATACTCTGGTCTTCGAGCCTTTCCATAAAGGCCAGAAGGCAATTTGTCTCGCCAGCGATTCCCTGCCGCACTCCTACACCTACACCGTGGACGCTGCGCAGGCCCTCGTAACGCTGGCCGGGAGTGAATCCTCGTGGAACCAGACCTGGCATCTGCCTACCGCGCCCAATCCGCCCACGGGAAAGGAATTCATTTCCATTGCCGCGCGCGAGATGGGAGTACCGGCAAAATACAGAGTGCTGAGCGGCGCCATGGTGCGAATGGTCGGATGGTTCAATCCCATGGTCCGGGAAGTACACGAGATGCTCTACCAGAACAACTCTCCGTACCTTTTCGACTCTTCAAAGTTTGCGACGAATTTTGGATTTGACGGAACACCCTATGCGGAAGGGATTCGCATAACCGCCGCCGCTTACAAACAGACTCTTTGATTGCGGGCGTCCCATCCCCGCTATCCGCCGCGGCGGAAGACAGGGATGGGATACACAATTGCTATCAGACGGCAAGCATTACGGCTTCCCCAGGCTGTCGCCCTTGTGGTAGTTCGGGTAGGGCGGGATGGTAATTTCGGGCACGGGATGGGCCTTCAGCTCGTCCAGCACTAGTTGTACGCCCGTTTCCAACTGGCGATCGTGGCCGGCAGCCACATCCTTGGGCATGTCCTCGACAGCAACATCGGGGGCGATGCCGTGGTTCTCCACCTCCCACTCGCCATTGACGCCGTAGATGGCGTAGCGGGGCGCGGTGACTGAGCCGCCATCGATCAGCGTTGGATAGCCGCCGATGCCCACCAGGCCGCCCCAGGTGCGCGTGCCCACCAGCTTGCCGATTCCAGCCTTGCGGAAGTACCATGGCATGGCGTCGCCGCCAGAGCCGGAGTTCTGGTTGATGAGCATGACCTTGGGTCCGAAGATGGCGCCCACGGGATCGTGTATAGGCTTGCCGTCGCGCTCGATGGCTCCGGAGAGCGGGAAGCGCTTGAGCGCGTCGACCACGTAATCGGCGATGAAACCGCCTTCGTTGTAGCGCTCGTCGAGCACCAGGGCCTGTTTGTCGAGCTGCGAGTAGAAATAGCGATTGAAGTTGGTGTAGCCCCCGCCGCCGGTGTTGGGCATGTAGACATAAGCCACCTTGCCGCCGGAGAGTTCGCCGACTTTGCGGCGGTTGCCTTCAATCCAGTCGAGATTGCGCAGGCCGTCTTCGTCGCTGATAGGAACCACAGTGACGTCGCGGGCGTCTTTGCCATCGGGCGCGGGGCCGACATGGAGGACTGTCTGTTTGCCGGCCGTCGCGTCGAAAAACTGGTAGAGGTTATCGCCTGCCTTCAGGTCATGACCGTTGACTGCCAACAGGTATTCGCCCTCCTTGACGGAAACGCCGGGCAGGGTGAGCGGCGAGGCCAGACCGGGGGTCCAGTTCTGACTGCCGAGGATTTTGGCGAAGCGGTAGCGGCCATTCTCCACCTTGTAATCAGCGCCCAGCAGGCCGGTTTTTGTATCGTGGTCTGCAATGTGCGGCGGGCGGACAAACATGTGGCCGATGGTGATTTCGCCCAGCATCTCGATAGAGAGATAGCTGAACTCGGAGCGCGAGGCGAGCGAATCGAGGTAGGGCTTGTATTTGGCCTCGGCTCTGGGAATGTTGAGGCCGTGGGTATGGGGGTCGTAGAGGAAGTCGCGCTCAATGCGCCAAGTCTCATGGTACATTTGCCGCCACTCGGCACGGGGGTCGATGACGGTTTCAAGTCCGCCGAGATTCAGAGGCTTGCCGGGAGCAGCGGCGTCGGGTTTCAGATCGTCGGCTGAGGCGATGGTCCAACCGCCCTTGCGACCGTAGAGAACCTTTGAGCCGTCAAACGAGATCGAAAAGGCATCCAGGTCGCTGAGCACGGACTCGGGTTGCCGTTTTTCCAGCGTAAACCGCCAGATGGCGCGGATGCCCGGGCTGCCGCCCTCGTTGCTGGTGCGACCGAAGGGAGCCGTTTCGGCGAGATAAAGAACTCCGGTCTTGCCCGCCGCGATTGCGACATAGTTGCGCGAAGGGATAGGCAGGGCCAGAATCCGGTCGCCTATTTTGTCGAGGTCCACCTTGACTTCGACTGGCTTTTCGGCATCTTTCTTGTCCTTGTCAGCGTCCTTCTTGTCTGTGTCTTTTTTATCGGCTTCTTTCTTGTCGGCGTCTTTTTTATCGCTGTCTTTCTTATCCGCGTCCTTCTTTGCCTCATCCTTGATTTTCTCGTCGTCACTTTGCGGAGGCACGGGAGAGGCGCCGTCCTTGGCCAGCACTACGACATAGGGCGCGGTGGTTTGCGCGCGGTCGAGCGAGGAGAGATCGATGCCGGCTTTTGAGGGGCCGTCGTCGGTGGAGGCAAGGAAGTAAAGGTATTTGCCGTTGGGATCAAAGGACGGGCTGGAGGCATCGCTCATGCCGTCGGTAACCTGGGTGAATTTGTGCGTTTCCATTGAGTAGAGGAAGACGGCATTCAACTGGTTCTCGAGATCGCGGTTATAGGCGATCCACTTTGAGTCCGGCGACCAGACGGGGTTGAAGCTGGCGCCGAAGGAGCCGTAGATGCCTTTATCCACCAGAACCGGCTTGCCCGTGGGCACATCAACGACCCACAGGCGCAGGTGCTTGTCGGCGTAGGCGATGTGCTTGGAGTCGGGAGACCAAGTGGGGCTGTAGAAGTAGCTGGGCTCCGGGCCGAGGTCGATGACCGTGGGCGCTTTGAAGCCGGTCTGGTCGTGCAGAAAGAGTTGGTATTCGCTGGAGGCATCGGAGAAGTAGGCGATGGTTTTGCCGTCCGGGCTCCAGGAGGGATCGCGTTCGGCGGCGCCGGGAGTATCGGTGAGGTTGCGCGCGTCGCCCTTTTCGGCCGGGACGGTGAAGATTTCTCCGTGCGCTTCGAAAACCGCGCGGGCGCCGGTGGGGGAGAGAGCCGCGTTTTGAATCTCATCGGGGCTGAGTTTTGCCCGATGGGGCGCCAAGCCTGCCAATTCACCGTGAATCGAGATCGGGATGGGCATGTTAGAGCCCGTAGCCGGGTCTACCAGAAGAATTCGGCCGAATTGCTCCACAACCAGGGCGGTCCGGCTCGACCCGTCTGTGCCTGTTGCGGGACCAGCCTGGAAGGACTTCATGTCGAGCCCGTTGTTCGCCATCACCTGTGAAACCTGCTGGGTTTTGGTGTCGTACCGATAGAGAGTGACCGGGCCGTTGTTGGTTCCTGAGCTGTCGCGGTCCGAGAGGAAGTAGACCTGGTCGCCGACCCAAACGGGGTTGGAGTCGTTGGAGTTATCGCGGGGAACTTTAACCAGGTCGAGGGTTTTGAGGTTGACGACCCAGATGGGGGTGGTTTGGCCTCCGACGTAGCGCTTCCACGCTGGCTGCCACTTGGTATAGGGCTCATAGGCAATTGACTGGCCGTCGGGCGAGAAGGAGGCCTGGAAGCCGGAGGGCAGCGGCAGTGGCTCGGGGACGCCGGAGCCGTCGGCATGGACGAGGAAGAGACGCATGTAGTGGCGGAAACTGGCCGCCATGCTGTCGATCAGCACGTCTTTGCCGTCTGGCGACCAGCCAACAACGAGGCTGCCATCCGGGTGCCAGGTGATGCGACGGGGAACGCCGCCCGAAGCAGGAATGACATAGGCGTCGGTATTGCCGTTCAGGTGGGCGGAATAGGCAATCCAAGCGCCATTAGGCGAGTAGAACGGACCAGCGGCCACTTGTCCGTTGGAGGTGAGCCGCTCGGCTTCGCCGCCGTTGCGGCTGACCGTCCAGATGTCGTCGGCATAGCGGAAGGCGATCTTGTCCTGCGAGAGGGAGGGGTAGCGCAGCAGCAGCGGCGCCGGGGAAGATGCGGTGCCAGAAGCGGCTTGGGCAAACGCAAAAACGGGCAGTAGCGCGAAGAGCGACAGCAAAATTAGCGCAAAGCGGGAGTAGAAGCGAATCATTGAGCCTCCAATAGAAGGATGATTGTGGTTCCTTTCAAAAATCGACGCAGAACAACTTGCCAACTCATGCTACGTCAGACGGGGGCCAAAAAGTTCCGTAAATACTGAATTTTGGCAGTTTTGCAACTTTTTCCCGGTGCAGGAACCGGTGTACCACTCGTTGCGTATTAGATGAGAGCGCCCTCCCTCAGGGTTGCATTTGCTTTTCGGATGCGGAAAGTGGCCTTTGTGGAAGTGATGGGTCATTTGGACTGCCGGTGATTGCGTACACTGGAGTTTGCCAGGGTTTTTTCATGCTGTCTAACAGGAAGTAGGACCATGCTTTTCGGTGAGGCTTTTAAACTCGCGCTGCAATCCTTATGGGCCAACAAGATGCGTTCCGTGCTCACGCTGATCGGCGTGGTGATGGGCGTGGCCTCGGTCATCATGGTCGTCACCCTGGTCAACGGCGCGAATAAGTATGTGGCCACCAAGCTCGTGAACCACGGAGCAGACGTCTTCTCAGTCGGGCGCTTTCCGCCTGCCTGCTGTTTTTCCGCTGAGGAGTACTTCAAGTATCAGAAACGCAAGATTCTAAAGTACGAGGATTTTCAGGCGGTGCGGGACGGCTGCACGGAATGCAGCGAGGTTGGCGCACAGATGGACCGCAACACGAAAATCTCCTACAAGGGGCACTCCAGTACCGACACAGATGAGCGCGGCTTCACTTGGGCCATGGTCAGGCTCACCAACATGGACATTGTAGAGGGGCGCGGATTTACTCCCGCCGATGATGATCTCGGCACCCACAACGCCATTGTGGGCTATGACATAGTGGACAACCTCCTCGGCGAAGGCGACCCGCTCGGCAAGGAGATTCGTGTCGATGGCATGCCTTACACCATCATCGGAGTGGGCGACCGCCAGGGAAAAACGCTGGGCCAGTCGCAGGACAACTGGGTGGCCGTACCCCTTACTACATACATGCAGACATATGGCAGCCATGTCGACCCATTGGGCATCTACGCCCGCGCTGGCGGCGATGCCCAATCAATGGAGCGGGCTGTCGACGAGGTGCGCGCGATGTTGCGCGTTCGCCGTCACGACGCCCCCGGCCAGCCCGACGACTTCGAAATCAAGACCAATGACACCTTCATGGACATCTGGAAGCAGATCTCCGCGCTTTTCTTTGATGTAGTGATTGGCATTGCCTCGATTTCGCTTGTGGTAGGCGGCATTGTCATCATGAACATCATGCTTGTTTCGGTCACTGAGCGAACGCGAGAGATTGGCGTGCGCAAGGCGCTGGGAGCGCGCCAGCGAGATATTTTGCTGCAGTTTCTTATTGAGAGCGCAACTATGGCGCTGGTGGGTGGAGGCCTTGGTGTTTTAGTTGGTGTAGGAGCGGGTAAGATAATTACCCTGGTGGTTGGCTTTCCCACCAATGCCCCGCTCTGGGTTATCTTTCTAGGGTTATTTCTGGCCGGCAGCGTGGGCATATTCTTTGGCGTCTATCCGGCCAGCAAAGCCGCCAAACTGGATCCGGTGGTCGCCCTGAGGGCGGAGCTATGAGAGCAGAGAACAGAAGTACATGGAGAGGTTTTCGTTATGGCAGATTCTTTTTCGTGACTTGACGGACTGCAAAGATCAATGCAAATGACAGTTACGGTTTATCGCTTGACCGAAGCTTCCCACGAGAAGGACTGCACGGACTGACCAGTCAAATCAGGGGTTCGGATGTTTCTGTTCTGAGTAACATTGCGGAAGGATACGGAAAGCTGACCTCGGGCGAATTTGGGTAGTTTCAGGGCATTGCGCGAACTTCAACATGTGAAATTCAAACCTAACTCGAAATTGCTCGGGCACTAGAATACGGCAATCCAAAGTTGATCATTGAAGCAGAAGGTTTATCGCACGAAGTCGGAAAGATGATTCACGCAATTCTGGAATCGATCAAGCATTAGTTGTTTTCTGTTTTCTCGGAGTACTCAATGGCGCAAGGACAAACCCAGGAATCCGTCAAAATGGCCCTCGGCACCCTGATGGCTAACAAACTGCGCTCGGGGTTGACCGTGCTGGGTATTGTCATCGGCATCACCACCGTCATCGCCATCTCCTCCATCATCAACGGGCTCAACAACCGCGTCTCGGATTTTGCCAATTCCATGGGCACTAACTCCTTTTGGGTTTTTCATATGCCGGTCATCGGAGTGAGGCCTACCACGGAGCAACTGACGCGTAAGAAGCTGACCCTGGACGACGTGATGGCTTTGCGCACTATGCCGCACGTGGTCGCGGCCGATGGCTCCCTACAGCACACGAAATCCGAGTTCCGCGTTGGCGACGTGAGCGTAAAGTACAACGGCAAGAAGGTGGCAGGGACCATCCTGACCGGGTCAACCGCCCAGGTAGGTGACGTAATGGACCTGACCTATCTGGAGGGCCGTCTCTTCACCGACGGCGAAGATCTGCGCCATGCGGACGTCTGCGTTCTGGGACATGACACATGGGAAGAGCTCTTCGGCGGCGAGCCGGCTGTGGGCAAGGAGGTCAACATTGAAACCGGCCTATACACAATAATCGGTGTGCTCGACAAGCAGAAACAGGTTTTTGGCAGCGGGAAAAATCCAGACGACAACCAAGTCTATTTTCCGATGGGCACTTTTCACAATCTGCACCCCGAAGATCGGGACCTTTGGGTCACCGTGAAGTACGATGATCCCAAGAACAAGGATCTGGTCGAGGATGAAATTCGCGAGATGCTGCGCATTCGCCGCAAGGTGAAGGTAGAGGCGCCAGATAACTTCGAGATCTTCGGCCCTGACTCGCTCACCAAGCTCTGGGGTCAGATTACCGGCGGACTGGTGATCTTCATGATTGCCGTCTCGAGTGTTGGCCTGATGGTGGGTGGAGTAGGCGTTATGAACATCATGCTGGTCTCGGTCACGGAGCGAACAAGGGAGATCGGCATTCGCAAGGCAATCGGCGCCACCAAACGAACCATTCTGGTCCAGTTCACCACCGAGGCTGTAACCTTGTGTGCCGTGGGCGGGGTAGTAGGCGTGATTTT
>Ga0224535_1000580_pt1 | contig 10410 bp, 6 predicted proteins | sample 714E13034metaG_FD_179898 | JGI IMG/M metagenome (GOLD analysis project Ga0224535, IMG submission 179898) | Peat soil microbial communities from Stordalen Mire, Sweden - 717 E1 30-34 | ecosystem: Environmental > Terrestrial > Soil > Wetlands > Peat | place: Sweden: Norrbotten County, Stordalen... | reverse complement strand
ATCCGCAGCAGATTCGCGCGGTGCGGCAATTGATCAAGAGCCTCGCCCAGAAGCACACGGTGCTGATTTCGACGCACATTTTGCCCGAGGCGGAAATGACGTGCAACCGGATGCTCATCATGTACGACGGCAAAATTCTGGCCGCGGACACGCCGGACAATTTGCAGCAGCTCATGGCCGGCAGCAGCCAGATCATCGCCGAAATCGCCGCGCCGGCGGAGGCCCTGCGTGAGGCATTGTCACAAATGCCGGGCGTCGAACAATTTGACGTGTCCGCCTGTGAGGGCGAATTCCAACGCTGCGCGCTGACGCCGCGCGACGGATATGACCTGCGTCCGGCGATTTTCGCCCTGGCGCTGGAGCGCGGCTGGATCATGCGCGAGTTGACGCGCAGCCGCCATTCGCTCGAAGACATTTACGTGCAGGTAACCCGGCCGACCGAGGAAGAGGAGGAGGGCGAATGAGAATTTTCCGGACTCTCGCCCGCCGGGAACTGGCGGCGTTTTTCTGTTCCATCAACGGCTACGTGATCATCGCGGCGGTGACGTTCCTGATCGGGTTGAGCTTCGTGATGTTAATGAGAAATCTGGGCAGCGATCCGTTCTCCCTGCCGGTCACGGAAATGTTTTTCAACAGCTTCTTGTTTTGGGTCATTGTCATTCTGACGACGCCGGTGATTACCATGAGGTTGTTTGCGCTGGAAAAGGCTTCCGGCACCTATGAAACACTGATGACGACACCTGTGGGGGATATGGAAGTGGTGGCGGCCAAATTTGCAACGGCGGTGATTTTATACATGGTCATGTGGCTGCCGACGGTCGCGGGCCTGTTCATCGTGCGGCATTTTACAAATCAAGCGGGGGCTTTGGACGCGGGCACCCTGGGGGGGATGTATCTGGGTATTTTCCTGAGTGGTTGTCTGTTCCTGTCCATCGGTTGTTTTGCCTCCTCGTTGACGCGCAGCCAGGTGGTGGCGGCGGTGATCAGTTTGGCGGCGGGAGTCATCTTGTTTATACTGGCTTTCCTGGCTCAAGTGATGCCGGCCGTCGAACAATGGCAAACGCAAGTGCTTTTGTACTTCAATTTGTTCAAGCAAATGGATGATTTCACGCGGGGTGTGGTGGACACCCGCACGGTGGTTTTTTACATCAGCCTGACGTTCCTCTTTTTGTTCCTGACCTTGCGCGCGGTGGAAAGCCGGCGCTGGAAATAACATGCCGACCAACCCCAAACCCCAACCCAGCTTCTCGCCCGGCCGCCGGTGGAGAATCGGCTTCGACGTGGCCGTGCGCACCGCGCTGGTGCTGGCCGTGGTTGTGATGGTGAACTATCTCGGCGCGCGTTTTTTTGGCCGGGTTTACCTGAGTTCGCAAACGCGCGTCAAATTATCTTCGCAAACCCTGGACATTCTCAAATCATTGACCAATCACATTGACGTCACCCTTTATTACGACAAACAGGACAATTATTATCCGAACATCGTGGCCCTGTTAAACGAGTATCGCTCGGCCAGTGCCCGGCTTTCCGTCAGGACCGTGGATTATGTGCGCGATGCGGGCGAGGCGCAAAAGGTCAAGGAGCAATACAGCCTCAATGACAAAAACCTGATCATCTTTGATGCCGGGAACAAGCATTTCAAAATCGTCAATGGCGACTCGCTCACCCAGGTCAAACTCGAGCAGGTGCCCACTTCCAACAAGGAGCGCGAATTCCGGCGCAAGCCGATCGCCTTTAATGGCGAACAGGCCTTCACTTCGATGCTGCTCGCCGTCACCAGCGCCAAGCCATTCAAAGCGTATTTTCTTCAGGGCCACGGCGAACCCTCGCTCAATGACACCGACCAAACGGGCTATCTAAAATTTGGTTCCATTCTGGCCCAAAATTTCATCGCCGTTACGAATCTGGAATTGACCGGGGACAGCGGCTTGCCCATGGATTGCAATTTGCTCATTATTGCCGGTCCGCGGACGGAAATTTCAGAAACCGAGCTCCAGAAAATTGACCAATACCTTGCTCAAGGCGGGCGGTTGTTTGCGCTCTTTAACTATTTTTCCATCAAGCATCCGACCGGGCTGGAGCCGATTTTGCAGCGCTGGGGGGTCAACGTCGGTTTCGATTGGGTCCAGGATTTGCCCAATACGGCCTCCACCGACGGAAAGGATGTGATCGTTTCCAGTTTTAGCCAGCATCCGGTGGTCAATCCGTTAATCGGCTCCAGGTTGTATCTTATTTTGCCGCGGTCCATCAGCCGCGTGAATTGGGAAAATCCACCCACTGGCGCACCGCAAGTGGATGAATTGGCCTTTACCAGTCCGGCGGCGACCCTCGCCAGCGCCCCCGGCGACCCGGCCCATGCCTATCCACTGATGGTTGCCGTTGAGCAAAGACCGGTTGCGGGTGTGGCCAACGCGCGCGGAATCACCCGGATCCTCGTCGTGGGTGATTCCTTTGCGTTCGGCAACCAGTCCATCAAGAGTCTGGACAACAGCGATTTCATTGGCTACGCCGCCAACTGGCTGCTCGACCGCACCACGCTGCTCCAAGGCATCGGGCCGCGACCCGTCATGGAATTCCGGTTGTTAATGACCCGAACCCAACAACGCGAAGTCCGCTGGCTGTTGCTGGGAGCGCTGCCCGGAGTGGTGTTGTTGTTCGGCTGCCTGGTCTGGCTGGCCCGGAGAAAATAATGAATTCCAAAACCACCGGAATCTGGTTCACGGTCGCCGCGGCGCTGTTCGCGTTGATTTATATTTTTCAGCACTTTCTGCGGCCCGCCGCCGCGGAATCGCCCTGCATTCTGCCGGAATTGCGTCCGGCCGCCGTTACCAGCGTTCAAGTAATTCCCTCCGGTGCGCTGGAAATGCGCGCCGACCGCACGAACGGCACCTGGCGGCTCATCAAACCCATCGCCTATCCCGCACAGCCGGCCGGCATCGAATCCCTGCTCGATGCGCTTCAAAAACTCACGGTCGTCACCCGTATCGACGCTGCCGAGCTGCGCAGCCACCGCGATGCGGACACAGAATTTGGCTTTGAACCCCCCCGCCTTTCACTCGTCATCGAGTCCGGCGGCCAGCGCCGGCAACTGTTGGTCGGGAACAAAACTCCGCCCGGCGACCAGGTCTTTCTGCGGGTCGTCGGCATGGACGGCGCGTTCGTCGCCGACGCCGACTGGCTCAAATTCATACCGCGCTCGGCCAACGACTGGCGCGACACCGCGCTGGTGGATGCGAACAACAGCGGTCTGGATTGGATTGTGCTGACCAACGGCACGAAAGCCATCGAACTTAGACGCAACGCGACGAATCATCTCTGGCGCATGATTCGTCCCTTTCCCGCGCGCGCAGACACCGACCGCATCATCGACGCGTTGCAGCGCCTCCAAACCGCGCGAGTTGCGCAATTCGTTACCGACGACGGAAAGGCGGATTTGACCGCGTTCGGCTTGCAACCCGCGGATCTCGATTTGTGGCTCGGTCGGGGCACCAATTTCGTCGGCGCCATTAACGTCGGCAAAACCTTGACGAACGATTCAACGCAGGTGTTCATAAAGCGTGAGGGCTGGAATGCGGTTGCGACGGCGGCCAAAGAGCCATTGTCGCCGTGGCGCAACTCGGTGAACTATTTCCGCGATTCACATCTGCTGGAATTGGTTGGGCCGGTCGCGGAAATCGAAGTGCATGGCCCGGACAATTTCACTTTGCAACGGCGAGGCTCGAACGACTGGCAAATGGCCGGCGAAAATTTTTCCGCCGACGCCGAAAACGCGCGGTTATTCATCAAAACGCTCGCCGGCTTGCGCATTGCCGAGTCGGGATTTGTGAAGGACGTTGTGACCGCGCCGGACCTGTCCGCTTACGGGCTGGAGACGCCGACGCGGCAAATCACTTTGCGTTCGGCGGCGGGCGACACCAACAGTGTCATGGTTCAATTGTCCTTCGGCACGAACCAAAACAATGAAGTCTTTGTCCGGCGCGGGGACGAGGACTTTGTTTATGCGGTGACGATGGAGGACTTCAGCCGATTGCCCGAATCGGCCTGGGAATTTCGCGAGCGCAGAATTTGGAATTTCACCGAGGGCGACGTGGTGCAAATCACGCTCCATCAGAACGGCAAGACACGACAAATTGTCCGCACCGGACCGAACAAATGGTCGCTTGCCGCCGGTTCGCAAGGCATCATCAACCCGCCGGCCATTGAGGAAACCGCGCACCGGCTGGGGGAACTGACGGCTGCCGGATGGGTGGGACGCAACGTGACCGAGCCGGAAAAATTGGGCTTCAACACGAACAATTTGCAGATCGTCATCGAACTCAAAAACAGCACGAGATACACCGTGGATTTCGGCGCGGCGCATCCCTCCTGGCAAACCGCCCTGGCAGCCGTGACGCTGGACGGCGAGCGCTGGGCATTTGTCTTTCCGCCGGTGCTTTACCAGTTCGTTTCCACCTATCTCACTATTCCGGCTAACGTTCCCTGATATGCCTGAGCAACCCGGTTTCTGGCGAAAATGCCGGACAGGCTTTCGCTGGTTTCGCATCTCCGCTCTTTTCGCGCTGCTCGCGCTGGTTTGCGCCCTCGTCTGGTTCAACCGCATCGGCCTGCCGGATTTTTTGAAGCGGCGGCTGGTGGAAACGCTGCAAACGCGCGGCATCGAACTGGCCTTCACCCGGATGCGCCTGAATTTCGTCCACGGGCTGGTCATCGAAAACGTCCACCTCGGCCACGCCGAAGCGCCCGACGACCCGGTGCTTTCGCTGGCTGAAATCCAATTGCAATTGAATTACCGAGCACTGTTGCGCCGGCAATGGCAGGTTGACGGACTCCTTTTGCGCCAGGGTAAATTCGTCTGGCCGCTTACGCCAACCAACGGGTTCACGCTCGACAACATTCAGACCGAATTGCGCTTCCAAAAGAACAACTCCTGGTCGCTCGACCATTTTCAAGCTGACTTCGCCGGCGCGAAACTCACGTTGTCAGGCGACATCATCCACGCGCCGGAGATTCGCAACTGGGATGTTTTTCGTGGCCCAAAATCCGCCAGCCGCGCCGTTTGGCAGGCACGATTGCGGCAACTCTCCGACACACTCGACCGGATACATTTCACGGGCACGCCGCAATTGAGCATGGCCGTGGATGGCGACGCGCGGGACATTCACTCGTTCGCCGCCCGGCTGAATCTGAACGCGACCTCGGTTCAAACGCCCTGGGGCGGCCTGCACAACATCCGGCTCACCGCCAACCTCACCGCGCCCGCCGGAGTTCCAACCCATTTCGTCCCGGCGTGGACGTGGTGGACCAACGCGCAGCCGTATCGGTTGACCTGGACGGCGAAGTTCCGGGAATTGAAATCCGAGAAACTGAACGCGGATTTCGTGGAGTGCAACGGCCTCTGGCAGGCGCCCGAACTGGCCGTCACCCAATTGTCCGCCGGGCTGGGTGGCGGACAACTGGAGGCCGTGGCGCGGCTGAACCTGGCCACGCGCGAGTTCACCTTCACCAATTCCTCGTGTTTCAACATTCAGGCGCTGGCCGCATTGCTGACGGAAAAAACGCGCGAACGGCTGGCGGATTTTACCTGGACCCAACCGCCGTCACTTCAGGCCAGCGGCTCGCTGATTCTGCCCGCGGGGACGAACCGCCCGCCGGATTGGCGCGATGAAGTGCAACCGACCATTCAATTAAATGGCGAACTGGCCATCACCAATGGTGTGTTCCGTGGCGTGGAGGTTGATCTGGCGCGCACGCATTTTTCCTACTCAAATCTCCTGTGGCAACTGCCCGATCTTGCGGTCGTGAAATCAAAAAGCCGGCTCAAATTAAGCGGCGGCGAGGACGACGCGACCAAAGATTATCACTGGCACATCCGCGGCGTGTTGGATCCGGAAGTCGTCCGGCCGTTTTTGACGGCAAGCAACGCGGTGCGTGGTTTTGAGATCATAAAATTCTCCGGGCTGCCGGCGTTGGACGTGGACGTGTCGGGGCGTTTGTATGACTACGACAGCATCGCGGCCAGCGGGCGCGTGGCGTTGACAAATTTTGCGGTGCGCGGCCAGGCGTTTGGCGACGTGGCATCAGCGCTGAATTACACGAACCGGGTGCTGGAATTCGTCAATCCGCTGATGCACACCGGCGCGCAGATGATGACGGCGGACAAGGTGACCCTGGATTTCAACGCGCGGCTGGTTTGCTTCACGAACGGTTTCAGCACCGCCGATCCGGAGCCGGTGGCGCGCGCCATCGGGCCGAAGACGGGGCGGGTGGTGGAGCCGTATCATTTTCTGCAACCGCCGACGGTGCGGGTGAACGGCCAGGTGCCGTTGCACGACATGAACGGCGGGCGCGACATGACGGACGCGGATTTGCGGTTTGATATCATCAAGGGCGGGCCGTTTGAATGGATGAAATTCAAGACGACCAACATTGTCGGCACCATTCACTGGCAGAACCAGTCGCTGATTTTGACCAATGTGGCGGCGGCGTTTTACGGCGGGAACGGAAAAGGTTTTGCGAATTTTGATTTTCGCGCGCCGCACGAAGGCGCGGATTATCAATTTGCCGTGAACGTGACGAATGTGAATCTGCATTTGCTGGCGGCGGATTTGTCGTCGCCGACGAATCATCTCGAAGGCACCTTGGCCGGACGCCTCGTCGTGACGGACGCGGATTCGAGGGATTGGCGGGCGTGGGATGGTTTCGGCCACGCGAACCTGCACGACGGGTTGCTTTGGGACATTCCGATTTTCGGCATTTTGTCGCCGGTATTGAACACGTTTGTGCCGGGTTTGGGCAACAGCCGCGCGACGGACGCGGCGGCGCGATTCGTCATCACCAACGGCGTGATTTACACGGACTCATTGGAAATTCGCTCGACCATGATGCGGCTGGAATACGCCGGCACGGCGGATTTGAAACAAAACGTCCATGCGCGCGTTACCGCGCAATTGCTGCGTGACACCTGGGTGGTTGGTCCGCTGGTCAGCACGGTGCTCTGGCCGGTGAGCAAACTGTTTGAATATAAAATCACCGGCACGCTGAAAAATCCGAAGAGCGAACCGGTTTATGTCCCCAAACTCCTGCTGCTGCCGTTGCATCCGATTCGCACTTTGGAGGGAATGTTCCCCGGCGGCGAAACGGGAACGAACGCGCCACCGGAGCATTGAGATGGCCGTCGTTCATCATGGATTCAGGAGCAAGACACTGTTGGTATCAACGGGCATTTCGGAATAGCCGCCTTGGTGGGCCTGGGCTTTCATGCTTCTGAGTTCCGCCCGGCGTTCGGCTTCAACTTGTCGGCGTTCGTTCACCGCGTCTGCCGCCGCAGCGGCGGAAATGCCCGGCAGCCGGCGCTCTTCCTTGATGGCCTGGGCGGCGGCGATTTCGGGGGTTTTCAAAACCGTCGGGCGTATCAGCACAATCGTTTCCTGGCGATCCTTTGTGTCGCTGCGCGAGGTGAATAAATTGCCGAGGATGGGAATGTCTTGCAACAAGGGAACCCCACTTTTGCTTTTGCTCTTATTGGAACGAACAAATCCGCCCAGGATGATGGTGTCGCGATCCCGGACGGCAATTTCAGAGGAGAGCGTGCGTTTGTCGGTGTTGGGGATATTCCCAACGCCTTCAATGGGCGTGCTGCCGGAAATATCGTCAATTTCCTGGTTGATGTCCATCACGACCAGGCCATCGGGGTTGATGAACGGCGTGACATCCAATTCGACACCCACCGACAATTGTGAATACGAAGAGCTGTTGCCGTAAGCGCTACCATAAGTGCTGCCGGTGACATAAGGCACGGTCTGGCCGACAAAAAATGAGGCGGCCTTTGCCTGCGAGGTCTGGATGCGCGGCCGTTGGATGACCGTGGTGCTGTTATCGCTGGCGATGGCTTGGAGCGCCACGTCCCAACTGGGGCCGATATTTCCAAAGTAGCTTAAACCAGGCGAAAGGACATTCCCAAAAATGGAGGATGAATTTGTGCTCAAAGAATAGCCGCCATTCGTGTTGCTGTTTAAGAAATTGAGAAAGGACGGCCCGTTGACGCTGCCGCCACCACCGAAGATTCCCCCCTGGCTGGAGCTGAGTTGTTTTGGATTTTGCGCCACCGAAACACCGGTTTGCAGGGATTTATTCAACTGCACGTCCATGATGACTGATTCAATCAGCACCTGCGCCAGCAGCACGTCCAATTTTGCTATGACGGCCTTGATCCGATCCATGTCCGCCTGCGTTGCGAAAATAAGCAGTGAATTGCTTCGCTGATCGGCAATGATTTTCGTCTGGCCAAAAACCTGGATCTGGTCCTGTTGTCCGCCCGAGGCGCGTTGTATGATGGATTGCAACCGTTGCTGAAAGGTTCCACCCGTCGGGGCGCCGCCGGGGGTCGCCTGCGAGCCCAATCCCCGCGACTGACCTCCCTGGTTGTTATAGCCGGATTGCGTGCCGCCGGTTCCGGTGGGACTCGCCGCACCGCCAGGTCGCGCAACGCCATTGATGGATGGCGTGGCGGCCGAGCCGCCGAAGCTGACCGTGCTTCCCCCGCTGCCACCAAGGCTGTTCAGCGCGTTGGCGATGTCTTCGGCCATCGCGTATTTGATCGGAATGACCTCGGAGATGTATTCCGCCGGCACGCTCACGTCAATCTGGTCAATCATTTCCAGCATCCGCTTGACGTTTTCGGCGTTGTCGCGGAGCACGAGGATTCCGTTGGCATCAATGGGCAGGATGGAATTGGCCAGCTTGGCGAACGGCTGGATGATGGGCACCATTTCACTCGGTTTGAGATATTTCAACTGGACGATGTGCGTCACATAGGACCCCATCTCCGGCAACTGGCTCGCATCCCCGTGGTCAATCTTCGCGCCGGCCGAATTCGCCTGGTCAATCGGCAGCACTTTTACAAATTTGTCGCCCACATTCACCAGGGCGATGCCATTGAGCGCGAGCACCGCCTGCAACGCCTGGATCGCCTCGGTCTTGGTCAATGGCGTTTCCGTGCGCAAAATAATCTGCGCCGACGGCAGCCCGGCGCGCAACATCGTGCGCCCGACCAGTTGCGCGTAAACATCGAGCACCTGGCTCACGTCCACCCCCTGAAAATTGATGTTGCCGGCGGGAATCATTTCTTCCGGTGGCTTGGAGGCCGCGGTCGCGGCGGGAACGGCCGGCGCGGTCACGGCGCTGGGGGTTGATGGCGCGTCGGGGGCGGCAGCGGCAGCGGGCGGCGTGCCGGGAGCTGGAGGCAGGGTCGGGGCAGCGGGGGCGTTGGTCGCCAGGTTGGTGCGCGGCGGCAGACGGCGCGGGCTGGGCAATGGTTGCGCCCGCAATTCAAAGGCGGTTAAGAACAAAATCAGGAGGAGCGTGGTTGTTTTCATTTTGCGATATTGGTTGCAGGCTTGGAATTGGCTGGAGCGGCGGCGCGCACTGGCGCGGCTGGATTTTTTTGATAGCTGGCAACGAGCCGGATGTTCGCGTTGAGGTGCTGGCGCGGGCCATCCGGCTGGAGTTCCAAATCACGCACGCGGATCATCGAGGCGCCCGAGCCGAGCTTGTAAAGGAAATCCACGAGCTGCTGGTCGGTGGCGACCACACTGATGTTCTGCACTTGTTCGATAAAGAACGCGTCGTTCGTATGCATGATCGAGCGCGAGTAATTGGCCCGGCCAACTCCGCTGGCTTCGGCTTGCGCCTGAATCGTGCGCATGAAATTGATGGCTTGGTCTTCGGGCGCGACAAATTCACCCTGGCCTTCCATGCTTTTCACCTGCGCCTGGTAATTGGTCGCCTGGGCGATGGTCGTCTGGTAGCTCGCCAATGTGGCCCGGGCGTTGTTCAACCGGGTTTTTAACTGGCCCCAGTCGGAAAAGTGCGGCCAGATGAACACGAAATTCAGCACCAGGATCAAAACCACCACCACCCCGACGGCCAGGCGGCGCTCCAGCGGACGCAGATGCGCGAAGTATTTTTTCATGGCATCTCCTCCGCGTTTTGCAGTTGCAAACTGAAACTCCAGGTCACGCCGTTCCCAGCCGGGTGGGGATTGACCGGTTCGCCGCCCTGGGCATTGAACATGGTGGATCCGTTGGCCGTGACTTTTTGCATGGCGGTGTTGAAATTAAAAAGCGTGTTGACTTGATCGGATGCCGCCGTGCCGCTCAAGGAAAGCCTCTTGCCGTCCGCAAAGCTGAATCGCTGCAAGGTAATGTTGGGTGGCAGTTGTTCCGCGACAATTTTCCAGCAATCCAGCGCCTCGTATTTCAACTCCTGCCGCTCCTTGAGCACGTCGTATTGCGCCTTGAGCTGCAACGCATTCGTGTAACTGCCGCTGATGTCCGCAACGTCCTTTTCCACCTTTTGCGTCTGGATGGTCTTCAAACCCACCGCGCAAAAATAGATCGCCACGCCGATGGCATA
>Ga0224535_1000579_pt1 | contig 10413 bp, 7 predicted proteins | sample 714E13034metaG_FD_179898 | JGI IMG/M metagenome (GOLD analysis project Ga0224535, IMG submission 179898) | Peat soil microbial communities from Stordalen Mire, Sweden - 717 E1 30-34 | ecosystem: Environmental > Terrestrial > Soil > Wetlands > Peat | place: Sweden: Norrbotten County, Stordalen... | reverse complement strand
GAACTTAGTGCTTCAGGTTACCCTTTACACCTCCCTCTAGCTACATGGGTGAACTACCGAACTCCCCTGATCGGACTTTAACCGACTAGTCATACGTTTTACACGGCATACCCTACAAATCAATTATATTCATGAAATTATATCATACACCCGACAATTAATATAGCAGCGGTCAGAATACCATTTAACTATGGCATACGACATCGCTAATGAGCCAAACAAAGACTTGACCTAATGCTTTTTTATTTGCTTACTCTTTTATCAAGTATTCAATAATACACCACGCAAAACTACTCCCTTACAGTCGTTCTGATAAGGTAGTCGTCGCAATGACCTGACTAAACAGATTAAATAGGGAAATTAAGAAACAATTGTACTCCTGCCAATTACACTAAAATCGGTTTAATAAGAACTTCCTTCCCCCGATGTTGAATATTATAATAACACTATTCATTTTTTTTAAAAGAGGAAATTACACAGGATCATTTGTTACAAGGAAGAAGTGTTGCAGTTGTGATTTTCTGGGGGAAAATTTATGTCCAGAACCCTATCGGCCAAATCGAAACCGTTGCCTGAGATAAATCGAGGGGGGGGGCTGCTTATCTTATTATTCCTTTCCTATCCTGTTCACCTGCTTTAAGCAGACATTTATAATGATTTGGATTACCATTCATCATTCTATCATAGGCATTCTCATTCTTTCGTTCAATCAAGCAACCGTATGAGTTGACAAGCTTAGCTAAGGAGTCCAACTTGTCAGCGCCCGAGCCACCTTTCTTCTCCTTGATGTCCTCGCATACGCGGTCTATTGCAGCTTCAAAATTCTTTATGACTTTTCTCGTACTCATTTTATTTCTCCTGATTCTCTGACTTTTACGTCCAGTTTGTTCTTAGCAATCCGGTTGTCTGTTGGTTTTTTGTTATGCGGCGAATTATTTCTCCAACTGAAGTTTTTTAATATCCACATGCTCGCTGATCATCTTTTCAATTAGAGCGATTTTTTCTTTATCATCTTTTGTGGGCAGCGCCTCCAGAGCGTCTATTTGTTTGGCCGTCTGGTAGGAATCCAGAGAAACTAAAAGTAAGGGAATGCACATCTTTTCGGCCTTGGCAATAATATTAGATTGCGGCAAAATATTATTCGTCAGGACAACAGCTGTCGACCGGCTGTCTAACGCCGCAACGATCATGTCACTGCGGTCGCCGCTGGTGATAACAATTTTGTTTTTCATTTGGAATTCAGGTTCTTTGCAAGCGGCGCTTACGGAAACCGAGCCGATAAATACATTCTCCACTATGCCGTTTAAGTTATTTTCTCCCGCAATAATTTTGGCAAACAACCGCTCAGCCAGATAGTTCACGGAGAAGAAAGGCAATTCTTTGTAATAGGGAATCACGCCCAACACGTTTACGTCCAATTGCTTTATTTTGGGCAGGTAAATATCATTGAATTCACTAATGTTGGCGACCTTATTGATGATGATGCCCCGCAGCGTTACTTTTTCCATTTGGACACGTTTCTTTAAAAAGGTAATGTCGTCGAAAATTGTATCCTCATTGCCGCTGGCCACTACCAGTAAACCAGCGTCTAAATATTGCGCCAGAGAGAGGGCATCCAGATAAACGGATGAGCCATAGGTGATATCTTTTCCTGCTTCGATAAAAACGATGTCTTTATTATTGCCGGCATTGGACATAAGCTCAAACAACTTTTGCTTGGTCATTTCTTCATCCAGCATGGACATAAGCTTGGAAGGATGAAAACCGATACTCATAGTTTCACCGCTTTCTTCCATGCCAAAGATATTGGCTATCAAAGCGGCATCATAATCCCACAACTTCTTTTTACGGTAAATCAACCTTTCACCAAAGGGCTTCATATATCCGGATTTTTTATTCAATGCCTTGGCCAAGCCAATAATAACGCTGGTTTTACCCGCGCCCTGTCGCATTGATGTGACAACTAGCTTATCCATTTATTTCACCTCTCTTCTCTTGAAAGTATTATTCTTACGTCCACGGCCCTTGCGCCCATACCTTGTTCATAAAGGACAAGAGGATTAATTTCAATATCGGAAATTCCTTTGCAATTGCGTATTACCGCTCCGATCTTGATTATTGTATCCACAAGAGCGTTTATATCACGCGTCTTTTCACCGCGTACTCCCAAAAGCAAAGGATAAGAGCGAATTTCTTTGATCATCGCCATTATCTCCCGTATTCCCAGAGGAGTGGCACGGAAAGAAACATCCTTCATTACTTCCACGTAAATGCCGCCTAAACCAACCATCACAGTCGGGCCGAAAGAACCGTCGATTCTTGCCCCGACAATCATTTCCGTTCCGGGTTGGACCATTTCCGATATTTCCACGCCTTCAATGACTGCGTGGGGTACATGAGCGCGGCAATTTCGCATAATTGCTTCGTAGGCGGAAATTATTTCCTCGTCATTTACCAGATCAAGAGCGATACCACCGGCATCGCTTTTATGCAAAATATCCTTGGAAACAACTTTCATGACTACCGGATAACCAATTGCTGCGGCGCTTTTGACAGCGCTTTCGATATTCACGGCAATCATGCTTTTAGGAACAGCAATGCCGGTAACTCTCATCACCTCCTGCCCTTCATGTGAAAGTAAAAAAGACCGGCCTTCTTGGCGGGCATTGTCAACGATATCGTCAACAGCCGCTACATCAAATTTAAAATCGGCAACTTCATCTTCTTTTTCTTCAGCATATCTTTTATAGGAATACATTGCGCCCAGAGCCGCCACGCCTTCATAAACATCATTATAAACAGGAATATTTTTCCGGCGCGATTCTCTGGCATATTCATCCACTGTTTCACCGCCCAGTAAACAAAAGACAATGGGCTTACCGGCAGCTTTAAATTGCCGGTAGTTTTGTTCTACGGCCATGTCCAAATCTTTATGGGTAAAAAGGGAACTTTCACAAAACACGCCGATTACGGAATGAATTTCAGGATCATGCAGTGCCGCGTTAAAAGCTTTTACGTAATCTTCAGCTTTGGCCTGACCGGTTATATCTATCGGATTTTTTGTCGAGCCGAATTCCGGTGTGGCCGGCGAAAAAATTGTTTTTAAATGGTTAGAATCATCATAAAGGATTATATCATACTTTTCGCAGGCGTCAGTGGCCATAACACCGGCACCGCCGCCATTGGTAATGATGACCGTGTTTTCACCCGCCGGCAGGGGATTGTTGGCAAGAAACTTGCTCCACTCAAACGCTTCCGTCATATTTTCCGCCCGTAGCGCCCCGCATTGCTTGATTACATCATCAAACACGGTGTCGGAACCGGCCAGCGATCCTGTGTGCGATGCCGCCGCCATAGCTCCCCGCGTTGACCGTCCCGACTTGATTATGACGACCGGTTTTATTTTAGTGGCGCGCTTAAGTGTTTCAACCAGCCGTTCGCCTTCGTGCACTCCTTCCATGTAAATGAGAATAACTTTTGTCCTGTCTTGAGCGATCATGTATTCTATAAGGTCACCTTCATCAACATCGGCTTTATTTCCCACGGAAACAATTGCCGATAGGCCGATATTGCCGACGGTGGCTTGTCCAATCATGACCACACCTAAAGCGCCGCTCTGGGTAATGATGCCCAGATTGCCGGAAGGAATAACACTGCCGGTAAAAGTCGAGTTTAACGATACCTCTGCCGTGAAGATGCCGAAAACATTCGGTCCCAGAATGCGCATTCCTTTTTCCCGGGCGGCTTCAACCAGTTTTCTCTCTTCTTCTATTTTACCAATTTCGGAGAAACCGGAAGTTATCACAATAGCGTATTTTACGCCTTTGGCCGCGCATTCTTTTACGGATTCCAGAACAAATTTTGCGGGAACCGTAATACAGGCGATATCAATTTCATCCGGGACATCTAAAACACTTTTGTATGCTTTAATGCCTTCAATTTCTCCGCCCTTGGGATTAATCGGAAAAATCTTATTCTTATAGCCGCCTTTAATAATGTTGCTTATTACAGCATTGCCGATTTTTCCCTTATTGCTGGAAGCTCCGATAACGGCAACTGACCGCGGCTCAAATAAATATTTTATATTTTGATCTTTAACCATTAATCCACCTTTTACAGCAGCTCCAATATTTTAAAAAATAATTCTTATTCCTATAAAATCTTTTTCATGTTGACATCCCTTCTGTTCTTCTCTATACAAAATACAAATTTTTTGCTGACTTAGTGAAAATTTAGAGTTCTTAACTGGTCCTCACTATAACATAATTATTATGGATATAATCATTAATTTTATAGATTTTTTTGTTCACCTGGATAAATATCTGCCGGTAATTATCCAAAGTTTTGGTATTTGGGCGTATGTTATTGTGTTTTTAGTTATTTTCTGTGAAACAGGCCTCGTGGTTACGCCAGTTTTGCCCGGCGATTCGCTTTTATTCGCCTTGGGAGCTTTGGCTGCGCAGGGGGCCTTGAATATTGAAGTTTTATTGATTTCGCTTTGTATTGCCGCCATTTCCGGAGATACTGTCAATTATTCGATAGGACATTTTATCGGACCCAAAGTTTTTCATTATGAGGACAGCCGCTTTTTCAAAAAGGAATATCTTCTGCGGACGCATCAGTTTTATGAAAAACATGGTGGGAAAACGATCATAATCGCCCAATTCATGCCGATTATCCGTACCTTTGCTCCTTTCGTGGCCGGTGTTGGCGCTATGACTTATTCTAAATTTATTTTGTTTAATGTCACCGGTTGCATCACGTGGGTCTGCCTTTTTCTTCTGAGCGGTTATTTTTTCGGCAATATACCTTCCGTGAAAAGTAACTTTACCATTGTAATTATCGCGATTGTCATTATTTCAGTTATGCCGGGAGTTTTTGAATACTGGCGGCAGCGGCGTAATACTTCTAAAAAGAAAAATTAAAAACGAGGAAAAACATGAGAAGAAAATTTATTGCCGCTATCGCTATTTTGGCGTTGATTTTTCTGACGGCTGCTTCAGTTAATGCCAAAAATATTATTAAAATCGATAAAGATATTAATATCGGCAACGATCAGATAGTAAACAATGCCGTTGCCATTGCCGGTCAAATAACCGTCAGCGGACTGGTCGAAAATAATGTGGTGACTATTGGCGGTTCTATTGTGCTTACCAACTCGGCGGTTGTCCGTGGCGATGTTATCTGTATCGGCGGTGTTGTTGTTCAGGGAAATGGCGCCCAGGTTTTTGGCAACATCACCGAAATGAACTCATCAAACATTTCCACTATTGTTGCTTCTGCTTTTCATGGGGATATGGATGCCTGGTCATGGCTTGTCGATATTATTAAAATTTGTTTTTTCGCGATGATATTTACGTTAGCATTATTGATAACTATTTTATTCCCCCGCCCTTTAAATGCTATTGCTGATTCAATTCAAGGCAATAAAACAAAAACTTTTTTTTGGGGCTTTCTGGCAACCCTGATGATAGCGCCTTTTTTTATGTTGCTGGTGTTCTCATTTATCGGCATCCCTTTAATACCATTGGCCTTCGCCGCTATATTATTGGCGTTTATGTTTGGCTTTATTGGCGTAAGCGCGCTTCTGGGAAATTTTGTCTTGACAAAAATTTTTCGCCGTCATAAAAAATCTTTAACTCGGGAAACTCTGCTGGGTTTGATTTTATTGTGGTTTATTGACTGGATACCTTTTTACATTGGCACAATTATCAAGACAGTTGCCATAACAATTGGTTTTGGCGGAGTTTTTCTGGCTCTTTTTCGTCACAGACATCACCATGCAGAGCCACCGCCAATTACTGGAGACCATGTGGAATCCAATATTGTTTAGCTTTTTTATGAAACTCCAAGTGAATTTTTAATCCTTTTCACTTGATGGTTAATCATTCTATTTCCTATTCTCTGCAAATCAGAAAAAGGATTGCTGCCTGAGGGCATTCTTATAAAATAAAATTATGAGAAGGAGACTCACGATGAAATTTGAAGATGTGAAAAAAATTACGATGATTGGTGCGGGAGCTATGGGAAGCGGGATTGCCACCTGCGGTCTTATGGCAGGTTATACCGTAACCCTGCGGGATATCGAACAGAGATTTGTTGATAGCGGCGTTGCCGGCGTCAAGAGCAGCCTTGCCAAATTCAAAGAGAAGGGAAAAATAACACCGGAAGTTCACGATGCTGCTTTGGCAAAGCTGATTCCCATAGTTGACCTTAGAGAAGCGATAAGAGATGCAGACTTCATCATCGAAGCTGTTCCCGAAAAATTGGAAATCAAACAGAGCGTAATGGCTGAACTGGACAAGTATTCCCCGAAACACGCTATTCTGGCATCCAACACTTCGAATATCAGCATTACCGACATAGCCAAAGCAACCGGCAGACAGGATAAAATCATTGGTTATCATTTTTTTAATCCGGCCGTTCTAATGAAACTGGTGGAAATCACTAAAGGCGCTAAGACCTCTGACGAATCAGTCCAGATAGGCTATGAACTGGCTAAAAAATTGAAGAAAGTTCCGGTAATCGTGCATAAAGATTCGCCCGGTTTCATTTTCAACCGCATCAATGAACCTGCCACGCTGTTATTGTCTCTGATTCTGCAGGATGGACACCCCACTCCGGAAGAGTTCGACGCGGCAATGAAACCTGCTATGCCCATGACCCCTTTTGAGCTTATGGACTACGTCGGAATCGACATCGCTTATCACAGCCTTGATTATTTCGCGAAAGTCCTCTCTCCCGAATACAAACCCTCCGCGGCTATGGACGCTATGATGAAAGCCGGTACACTGGGCAAAAAGACCGGTAAAGGCATTTATGACTGGTCTGCCGGAAGACCAACTATTGATCTGGCTAAAGCAACCAAGGAATACGAAATCAATCATTTGATCGCTCTTCAAGTTAATGAGGCGACTAAAGTTCTGGATGAAGGCATCGCCGAAAGCGCGGCTGAAATTGACCTGGCCGTAGGCAATGGCGGAGGCTCTCCGTTCGGTCCCTTCGCGCTGGCTCAGATCGTCGGCTACGATGTTCTGGTGGAAAAACTGGAAGAACTCTACAAAAAATTCAAGCTGGAAGTTTTCAAACCAACAGAATTAATGAAAAAAGGCGATATCAAAGTTTGATAACACCTGAATTTGTTAATTAACGAAGCACAGCTCTGAATATAAGAGGGCCGTGCTTTTTAAATGACACTCGCTGAAAATGAGTGAAACGAAATTTGAAGCGCAAGTGGTAATGAAATTTGTTAGTCGAATTATCCAATAACCTTTGGTTATTGGGAATTATTCCCGAAGCGCAGTAGTGAGTCCCCAATTTCAGAAGCGTAGCGTAATGAAATTTGTTGGACGAACTATCCCGCCAATCTACGACGTGTCGGGATTGGCAGGGGCGGAATGGGATATCTTTCCTTTGACAAATTCAATTTCAATCTGGTATGCCCATAGAAAATTAAAACTCAAAAAGGAATAAACATGGCCGATCAATTAAAATTTAAAGAAATCTATTCTCAATCCATCAATCAGCCGGATATTTTCTGGGGAAAAGCGGCAGAGGAGATCCATTGGAACAAGAAATGGGATAAGGTTCTCGACGACAGCAAAAAACCTTTTTACCGCTGGTTTTCCGGAGGGGAATTAAACACCTGCTACAACGCTATTGACTATCATGTTGAATCGGGACGCGGAGAACAGGTGGCGATTATTTATGACAGCCCGGTAACAAACACTGTTCAAAAAATTTCGTATAAGGAATTGCTGGACAAAGTATCGAAATTCGCCGGTGTCCTCGGCACGCTTGGCGTCAAAAAAGGCGATACCGTCATCATCTATATGCCCATGATACCTGAAGCCGTGGTCGCCATGCTTTCCTGCGCCCGCATCGGCGCGGTTCATTCCGTTGTCTTCGGCGGTTTTGCTCCCAATGAACTGGCCATCCGCATCGACGACGCCAAGCCGAAAGTCATTATTTCAGCATCCTGCGGCATCGAAGGGAAAAAGACTATTCCCTATAAACCGCTTCTTGATGAGGCCATAAAATTAGCCTCCCATAAACCGGAAAAATGCGTCATTTACCAACGCCCACAGGTGCAGGCGGAATTGACAGCGCCGCGCGATCTGGATTGGAATGCTCTAATGAAAGACGCCAAACCGGTGCCCTGTGTGTCCGTCGCCGCGACTGACCCTCTTTATATTCTTTACACATCAGGAACAACGGGCAAGCCGAAGGGCGTCGTGAGAGATAACGGCGGCCATGCCGTGGCCCTGAAATGGTCTATGAAATATATTTATGATATTAAACCGGGCGAAGTTTTCTGGGCCGCATCCGATGTCGGCTGGGTTGTCGGCCATTCCTATATCGTCTATGCTCCTCTGCTTTATGGTTGTACCACCATCCTTTATGAAGGGAAACCGGTCGGAACACCGGACCCGGGCGCTTTCTGGCGCGTCATTTCCCAGCATGGCGTCTCCGTTCTGTTCACGGCGCCTACGGCTTTCCGCGCCATCAAGAAGGAAGATCCTAACGGCGACTATCTGAAAAAATATGATATCGGTTGCCTCAGATACTTGTTTCTGGCGGGCGAGCGTCTCGATCCCGACACCTATCACTGGGCAAGCGACATGCTGAAGATTCCCGTGGTCGATCACTGGTGGCAGACTGAAACCGGCTGGCCCATCGCCGCCAACTGCATGGGCATCGAGCCTTTCCCCATCAAGGCTGGCTCACCGACGAAGCCGATCCCCGGCTATAACGTGCAGATTCTCGATTCCGACGGAAACCAGCTTCCCGACGGCGAGGAAGGTGCCGTGGTAATCAAGCTTCCCCTTCCCCCGGGATGCCTGCCCACACTTTGGCAGGATGACAAACGTTATCTGGAATATGTCACGGAAAGGCCGGGCTATTATGTGACGGGCGACGGCGGACGTTTTGATCAGGATGGTTATATCTTTATCATGGGACGCATCGACGATGTCATCAACGTCGCGGGGCATAGGTTATCCACCGGCGCTATGGAAGAAATCGTCTCCAAGCACAAGGACGTGGCGGAATGTGCTGTTTTCGGCGCGGAGGATCAACTGAAAGGGCAAGTTCCCGTGGGATTCGTCGTGCTGAAAGCGGGCGTGGATCGCAAGCCGGAAGACATTATCAAGGAACTTGTCCAGATGGTTCGCTCCGAATTAGGTGCGCTGGCCTGCTTCAAAGAAGCCGCTGTAGTAAAGGCATTGCCGAAAACGCGATCGGGGAAAACCCTGCGTGCCACCATGCGCAAAATAGTTGACGGCAAGGATTATGTGGTGCCATCTACCATTGACGATCCTTCCGTACTCGACGCCATCGCTCAATCGGCTAAGACGATTGGCTACGGAAAAAAATAAGACTTAAAAATCATAGGGCGCACTTCCTGAGCGCGTCCGACCCTTTATTCTTCCCCCTTTTTAAAGGGGGATAATTCGACTAACAAGCTTCAGTTCACTACGTTTCTGAAGCTTGAGTCTCATTAAATCTCCCTTAACCCCTCTTTAGGAAAGAGGGGAATAACTCATTCAAATCTTAATCCATAACTTTCAAATATTCAATGCGTTCAATCAATGGCGGATGAGAATAATAAAACCAGACATACAAGGGATGGGGATGCAGATTGGACAGGTTGTCTTTGGCTAAGCGTTTGAGAGCATTAATCATGGGCTCGGAAGTTCCAACCAATTCCATGGCCATTTTATCGGCCTCACGTTCATAACGACGCATGATCGCCGCGCCAATGGGACTTAAGAAAAATCCGGCGCAACTTAAATAAAGCGAAACCAAAAACAAACCGGCATAGACAGGCGTATATATCAAGCCGAACGTACTGTAAAGCGGCGGCCAGTTCACGATCAGATAAGTAAAATAGAGAACAGCAAGAGACGCAACGATCATAAATATTAATTGCTTCAGAATATGTTTCTTTTTCCAATGGCCAATTTCATGCGCGAGCACTGCCAGTATTTCTTCCGGCGAATGAGAAGCCAACAGCGTGTCATACAAAACAATGCGCTTGGTTTTGCCGATACCCGTAAAATAGGCGTTGGTATGTTTGGAGCGTTTGCCCTCATCAACCTGATAAATTCCTTTGGCCTTTAATCCCACTTGCGCCATCAATGCTGTAATTTTTTCTTTAAGCGACTCATCCTTGATGGGTTCATACTTATTAAAGAGCGGCGCGATGACCACCGGGTAAAGCCACATCAGTAAAATTTCGAACATGGTAAAAAATACCCAGGCCCAAAACCACCATGTACCAGGCAGATAAAGAATAAAAGCCATAAAGGCGGCAAGCATAAATCCCATTAAGACAGCAGAAATAATCACGGACTTGATCAGATCGGTAAGCCAGAGACGCCAGGTGATGGTGGAAAAACCGTATTTTATACC
>Ga0224535_1000578_pt1 | contig 10413 bp, 6 predicted proteins | sample 714E13034metaG_FD_179898 | JGI IMG/M metagenome (GOLD analysis project Ga0224535, IMG submission 179898) | Peat soil microbial communities from Stordalen Mire, Sweden - 717 E1 30-34 | ecosystem: Environmental > Terrestrial > Soil > Wetlands > Peat | place: Sweden: Norrbotten County, Stordalen... | reverse complement strand
GCGCCGCCGATGTCGCTGTTACGGACCAGGTACTGCTGGTTTCCGTAGAAGTCGAGGCCCCGGCTGACTTGGCTGTCAGCGATGAAACCGCCGCTGGCATAGTCGTCTGATGCGCAATAGTCCTGGAAAACGAGGCTTCCGTTGACGATGACCCGCCTGATGGGGTCAGCCTGGGACGCCGACCAGCTCTCCTCGGTGTTGGTGCAGCGGGGGCCGTGAGCATCGACGACCGACGGCGCGTAGGCCGGTGGGGAACTCGGTAGGTCCACGTTGAGCGTCAGGTTTGACAGCGATCGCCAGAAGTTGTTGTCCGAATTGCACTCGGAGGTTCCGGCTTTGCAGGAGTTACTGAACACGTCAATGGCCCCGTTTATGACCGTGTCCTGGGGCATATAGCCAAGACCCGCGACCTCCGTGTAGTAACCGACCTGGAAGACCAGGGGGTCGTCGGCCGATCCGTAGGATCCAGGCTCGAAAAGGATGGCGTAACGGTCACGGTCGAACTGACTTGTGATAGGGACTTGCTGAGTGGAGATGTTGTTGAGTTCGGTCTGGATCGTTGCCTGGCTCACGGTGTCGCTGAACACGCAGACGTTCGGGCCGAAGGCGGCGACGTTCGTCCCTGGGCACATCGACACAGGCGGGGACGCGACAGGACTCGACATGGTCAGGCGCGTAATGGCGAGCCAGCTACTGACGACCAGTGCGACCGCCAAGAGCACGCCTGGGAACCACCGCCTGGTGCCATTCTCGGATTGGGTCGGACCGCTGCGGAGTGGCTGGTTGCGTTCAAGCGTCACGGCCGGATCTCCTGTGTTTGGCGAACGGAGTAGCGGCGCCTTGGAGGGCCACGACTGGTGGTCTAGGCGCTTTCCTCCCCGGGGCAGGCCCACTCGTCGAAACTAACGCCAGCGCGGTGAACACCCAACCAAGTGATCCGTTCTTGATGGGCTGGCCTTCGGACGAGGTGACGTGACCAGACGCGGTGGGTATGCCTGGCGGTTCGCGAACTTGCGGGCCTGGTACCAGGTCCGAGGGATCGTGGATCAAGTTCGGCGCGCGTGGGTGAAGCGCCCCACTCTGGGTTAGCGCCCAGCACTTCCCTGTTCCTGCCGATGGCTTCGACAATGCCTGCGGCCTCATGGCCCAGAATGAACGGGAGCTCGTCACTGACACCACCCTCGTGGTAGTGCAGATCGGTGTGGCAGACACCGCGGGCCTGGACCCTCACGAGCGCCTCTGTCTTACCGGGGTCCGGGACCAGGATCGTCACCTCGACGGGTACCCCTTTTTCGCCGGCGATAACGTCACTGAACCTCGTTGGTTTCCCCTCGAGACATCTGAGAGACGCTCAGCTTGCTCCATGTCGTCGTCCGCGCCGATAGACAGCCTCGCTCAGAAAGCCTGGAGACAAGGAGATAGAGGTTCGCGTGCTCCCGCGACCAGATAGTCGTGACCACCTGTTCGTCTGTCCCGTGGCTCCCAAGTTGCGATTGGTGTCCGAACAAGATTCCTGCGCGGTTGTGGTCACCAGCAGCAGTGGACCACCTTCGAGTAGGGCTGCTACGACCGACGCTGGTACCCTCGCCGGAGGGAATCCGCAATGAGCCCAGCCGATGATCACCGCTTTCCAGCCGAGCCGTCGTACGCGGAGAACAATACACTCGGAGCTATGGCCGGTGACCTCGTCAAGGCCTCCTTTGACCTGGCCCGCCACTTCGCTGCCGGAGCAACGATGTGGTGCGCTTCTCCTGAGTGCTCATCGCACGCGCAACACCTGGCCGTCGAGTTCGCGCGTCCCTTCATGGTCGGCAAGGCGGTGTTGCCGGCGGCGGCGGTCGATGGTGGTGAGCTCGTCAGCACTCTGCGAGTCGTGGCATCGCCCGGCGACATACTGGTCGCGGTTGCGTCTGCGCAGGATGCCGCGGTGCGCGCCGCCATGCGCCGGGTTCCCGTCTGGGGCTTGCGCTCTGTCTGGATCGGCCAAGGGAGCCGTCCTGATCCAGGTGCAGCCGACCACGTCCTGTGGCTCGACGAAGGACTGGCGCCTTCGGCCTACGGGGGCGGTTTCGCACTCGTCTCCCATCTGCTTTGGGAGCTCACGCACAACTGGATCGAGCATCCCCGGCTACTCGGTTCCGTGGCCGCCGCCAGCAGTGCTGCCTGCGACTACGAGGTGTGTATCACCTGTTCCGACGAGGGGCGCCTGGCCGAGGTTGTCGAGACAGGCCCTGGGTACCAAGCGCGCGTCCGGATGGCCACCGGTGTCGAAGGGATCGACACGACGCTGATAGGTACGCCGCAGCCGGGAGACCTGGTGCTCGTGCACGCCGGCAGCGCAGTCACGCTCATCGAGGAGTGAGCAGATGGCTCCGGAGACCATCGGCTTCCTCGACCCCGCCATCGAGGACGACGAGCGGGATTCGATCAGCTCTCGAGCGAGATGCTGTGGCAGTGGATCGCGCAGGGGTACCCGTATGTAACGGAGATCGCGACGATGCGCGACATCGAGTACATCGACCTGCCACTGGCCGTTTCCGCAGTTCACCCAAGCCAGTGCGGCTAGGACGCCCGATCGTGGCGGCGCTCGCCCGAGTTGAGCGCGGCGGCCTCAGCGCGACAGCTCGCCTGAACTGCGCCTCAACACAGGGACACAAAATTCGCATAGCAGTGTCAGTGTGCCCGGTCCGAGTCCCGAGGCGACGTCGTGTCGGACCCTCTGCGGGGCGGTCACACCGCACAGCGGACACCAGTCCCGACCCGCGCCCGGACCTGAGTTCCTCGCCCCCCGGCCCGGGCACCGGTCGAAGGCCACTCTATTGGTAATTGGCCGAGATCCACATGGGTGAGGGCGAATATTGTCCCAACCTGAAGGGAACTCTTAACCTTTCGCAAGCTCGCGTCGCGAGCCCGATGAAATTGGGTGGGTGCACGACCTCAACTTGCCTGCGAGGGTGACCATCTGGCCGAGAACCCACTCATCTCGGTATCCAGAGGAGCCTGCCGTCCTCGGCACCGAGGTTTCGGGTCCGGGCTCTCAGCGGCCCTTCACAGCCCCCGGCACTCCTCCCCCCGCGCCGCGACCGTCTATGGCGATCTGAAAATCTACTGGCTAACCGTTGCCACTTCCAGAAGGTTCGGTCAACTGTTCCTTCGACTCACCCGTCTACTCGGTTCGAATTCGGCAGGTGTGGAGTGGAATCGAGAGCTGAACCGGCCGAGATCCCCACACAAGCTCAGAAGTGGTCGTCATGACGTGTCTAGGAATCAAAGACGGCTTCAACCGTCTCTATAATCCCTGGCCTCAAAGTCAGGAGCACCCGGTCGCCTGTCGGAGTCGCGCTGTCGGCGGGCCGGCCATCTATGTGCAGCACTCTCGGCCGCCCTGGGAACACGAGCTCGAGTGACACCTCCCTCGGCGATCGCAAGACGGTGGTCACCCTACCCGGTTCCCACCTCAACTGGTCGACGACGACCTGTCCTCTGCAAGTGACGCCCTCGATGCATCCCGACTTCCATTCGTCGGGGCAAGCCGGCAAAACGCTTATCGTCCGAATCGAAGACTGTACGAGCATCTCGGCGATGAGCGCGGGAAGACCTCCGCAGGCGTCGACATTGAATATCGCACCTTGGCCGCCCGCGGCCAGCAACGAGTCGTGAGTCGACACCAGAGATGGACGCCAATAGCGTGTCGCGAGCTGCGTCACCGCCTCCAGAGCTGCATCAGCCATGCCAAGGTGTGCTGCAACCAGGCCGAGCCACACCACGCCAAATGCCATCTCTCCGTTGCCTGTTTGCCGCCGCCAACGCATCCTTAACTCCACGGCCCGCCGAGAAGCCTGCAGCAGATGCTCGTCGCCCCGCAGCTCGGGGTCGACCTCGTACAGGAGGGGGTAGAGGTGCGATGCGTGGCGATGTGCTTGGTTGTTGCCCAGCGCAGGCCAGGTCCACTCCGCGAGGGCACCGTCTTCGCCCACCGCATACTTGGGCAGCCGACCGAGCAGGGCTCTCCAAGACTCGACCTTGTCCATGTTGATGCCGAACGCAGTGCTTGCAACGATCAGGTTACGAAAGAGATCCTTCGCAACGGCAATGTCCATTGTGGCGTTGAGCGTCGCTTGTGAAGTCGAATTGCCAGGATGGTTCTCCGGCGACACAGAGGGCACGAACACCAATCGCCCGGCCTCATCTTCGATGAGAAAGTCTTCGTAGAAGTCGGCTACTTCTCGCATAAACGGTAGGGCGCGCCGCAACAAGAAATCATCATCTCCGGTGTACTGCCAATAATCATAGAACAGTCGAGCTGCCCATCCTGCGCCCGCTGTCCAGAACTCGTGGCACCATATCTCGTTGAAATGGTTCTGCAATCCATGAGTGCTGAACCGGGACGGCACATAGACACCGCGGCAGGCAAAGAGAGCGCGGCTGTTCTCGCGAAAATCAGCCAGCATTGACTCTAGGTAGGAGAAATAGGCGAGAAACAACTCTGGTGTACTCGTACTCAACAGGCCAGCTAGTGCTATCTGGGCGTTGCCGTTGTGTGTGTAGTCGCCAGACCAGGCGGGAGTGTAGGAACCGGCCCAAACGCCTTGCAGATTTGGCGGTAGAGTGCCGGAGCTCGAGATAATGGCGTAACGGCCCGCGTCGAAGACCTTCTCGAGCAGCGCCGGATCAGCTACACCGGCGCGCGATCTTTCAAAGAGCTCTTCGCTCGTAGAGGAGGCCGAGTCTTGTCCGCCGAGATCGAGGCGGACTCTGGAGAAGAGTCCTCCGTGCACGGTCGTGTGGGCGAGGAGCAACTCGTCATAGTCCGCATCCAGGTCGTTCAGGCGCGAGACAAGGTCGGCGAAGCCCGGGCGCACAGTGTCCGTGAGCACCTCCAATCCGACGAGGACTGTCACTCGATCGGCGCTGCTAACTCGGATTTGCTCCTGCTCTGCGACGACCTGACCACCGTCAACAACCACTCTCGCGGCCGCCTGGTATCCGATAGCGCCGCGACCGTTTGGATGTCTGAAGATCGCTCGGTAGCCAAGGACGGGACCGACATGCTGCCGATCGGCCTCCGCGACTCGCGAAAGGGAAGACTTGACAGACCCGCCGGTATCCAGCGGACCCGGTGTGGGGGAGAGTCTCACCGAGCAGTCGAGCTGTGCAGGCCCGGCGGGAACTAGCTGCAGCACCGCCACCTCGTCGGTGCGCGAGACGAACAAACGACGACACCATGCCCCAAGGTCGTCGTGCCAGCTGACGCGTACTTCACCCGATTGGAACGCAACTCCCCGTAGGTAGTTCCGCGGCTCTCCGTGAACAGTCTCCCTGATTCTCAGGTCGAAGGCAGGGACGAACGGGTCCGTCCACCGGAAGCCTCCGTAACCATTCTCATCCGCGAGTCTTACGGCAAGGTCGGCTGGTTCCTGGTAATGGCCGGCGAACAGCAGAGCCCTCATCTGTGCCAGGTGGCGAGCCATCGGGATGGGCTGCAGGGCAGGCGTCATCGGCAGGAACAGCCGCTCATGGCTGAAGGTAACCACTTCGTCGGCCGGGTCGCCGAGGACCAGGGCCCCGATGCAGCCGTTTCCGCTGATGAGTGACTCTTCCCAGTTGGTAGCACGCGTCGCGGTGACGAACCCTCGTGCGGGCGCCTCTATCTGGATGGCGTCGACCCCCTGTCTCATGAGAGCGCGGGAACCGGTCAGCTAGCAGCGCTCGCCGCACGCAGCAGCTCGAGTAGCGGCTCGCGGTGTGAGCAGGCTGCGAAGCAGAATGAGTCGGCAAGCGCCTCGATCTCATCGCCCGCCACGCCCTCGAAACAGCGCCCGAACTCTCCGACCAGGGGCTCGGCGAGCAGGACGTGGCGCACGACAAGAGCGATCCAGGAGTCCTGGCCCCAAGGGAAGGGCTGAAAGTCAGGGAATTCCTCGCGGAAGGTCTCCTCTATGGGTGACATGATGTGGCGGACACCGGCGTCTGTGGATCCCCAGGCGTCAACCCCGAGACGGGCTTTCGCGTCGAGCACGGGGCGTATCCGCCGCACATATGGCGAGGCGGGATCAGCGCAGACGAGACCCTGCAAACCGATGTCCTTGTAGGTCCAAAGGGACCAGCTCGCCTGGTAATCGCCATAAATGTCCAGCTGGTCAGCAAGCATGCGGTACCGCATCCCATCGCGCGCCACGTCACCGGTGTACACCGGGCCGAACTCTCCGACCCAGACTGGAGTATTGGTTTCACGCATGAACTGTGTCCGCTCAAGGAATTGCCGCTTAAGAGCGCCGCGGTCGAAGTACTCGCCACGACTGAGCCCCGGGTAGTCCCCGCCATCGGGAAACCCTGGGACCGCATAGTCGTGGCACGCGTAGACGGTGTTAGGCCACACCTGCTGGAAGATGCCGAACTCAGTCGAATAGCGATTGCCGTCGAGGAAGAGTATGTGTTCGGGATCGATAGCTCGTACGGCTTCGTACAACCGCTGGTAGAAGGGCCAGATTGCATCGCCGCGGGCGTCGCCCGGTTCGTTCACAAGGTTGTATCCTGCGACCCACGGGTGATGGCGGTAGCGGCGCGCCAGGACCTCCCAGAGGTTCACCACCCGGTCTTGAAAGTGCTTGTGCGTCCAGAACGCGGCCCAGTGGGTCGGGTTGTCGCTGTGCCAGTGCTGGTTCTGGGCACCGGGCAGAGCATGGAGGTCGATGACGCTGTACAGGCCGTGGCGGGCTGCACGCTCGACCGCACGGTCGAGCAGTTCGAACCCCTCCTGCTTCATCTCGAACGGCGCCATGTCGTCTTCGAAATGGCGATAGTTGAGCGGCAGCCGCACGCAGTTGAGGCCAAGTGAGGCGAGGAATGCGGCATCGTCTTCTCCGAAGAACACGTCGAGGAAGCGATCGAAGAAGCGTCGATAGCCGTCGTCCCCGAGGGCTTTACGCAGCGCCAGGCGCTGGAGCGACTCGGTCGAGGGGTAGCCGGTGATGAAGTTCTCCATGTTCATCCAGCCACCGATCCCGACGCCGCGCAGCTTGACGGTGCGACCTGATCGCGTCCCGATCTGTGGCCCATTGGTGCGCAAGAAGATGTCCTCGTCCATCGGAAAACCAGTTCCTTCCCGACCCGCTATCCCGGGTCGACCGTCAACGTATTGCAAAACCACCGAGCCCTTGCACGAACTGGCGACGTAACCCGAAGTAGAGGAGCACGAGAGGCAGCACCGAGAGCAGGACCGCCGCCATGACCACAGGCACGTCGATGCCGTACTGCGATGTCGAGGCCACCTTGTAAAGGCCTACAGGTAGCACGGAGTTGGCGTTGCTCTGGGTGAGGATGAGGGGGAGCAGGAAGTTGTTCCAGGCGCCTAGCCCGGCGAAGATGCTCACTACGGCGAGCACGGGCCGCGCCATCGGCCAGACCAGGCGCGCGAAGACGGTCCACTCGCCGGCACCGTCAACGGTCATGGCGTCGAACAGCTCGCGAGGAATGGCCCGGACGTAGTTGACCATGAGTAGCACAGCCACTGCTATGAGGGACGCGCTGGCCGCCAGGATTACGGCGATCAGCGTGTCGTAAAGGTGCATCTTCACAACGATGATGAAGATCGGGATGATGATCGCCTGGATGGGCACGGCGAGACCGAACAGGATGAGGCGGAAGGAGACGGCTGCAAAGTGCGAAGCGCGCCGGACGATTCGGTAAGCCGCGCCGAGGGAGCACAGCACCACGATGATGATCGTGGCAAGAGTGAGAATGGCACTGTTGCGGAAATCAATGCCGAGCCCGGTCGCGGAGAAGACCGTGCCGTAGGAGGACAAGCTGAGGCCACCGGTGGGGAGCCAGGGATTGCCGCTCAGGTACTGTCCCTGGGTGCGGAAACTCGCCAAGACCATGTAGTAGATGGGTAGGAGGACGATCACGAGCCAGACTGTGCCAAGCACGAAGGCTGCGAAACGCGCCGCGCGGCCCCCTCCAACTCCGGTTGCTCGCCTGCGCCGCGTCCGGCCGCCTCCGTCTCGCACTACGCGAGCGGCAATGGGCCTGGAGGCGACAGCTTCGAAGACCGCTGGGCTCGCAGTGGCGGCACTCACCAGATCCCCTCCCTACCGCTGTCCATCTTGCCGAAGCCCGTGAGGCGGATGAGCAGGAGCGCAACGGCGATGCCAAGCACCGCCAGTACGACCGCCAACACACTGGCGTAGCCGAATTCGGTCTGTAGGAAGCCTGTGTCGTACATGTACAACGAGAGCACGCGTGTCGTGTCGCCGGGGCCGCCCTCGGTGAGGATGAAGATGATGTCGAAGTAGGTGAGCGATCCGACGACGATGAGCATGGACGAGGTGACGATGGTGTAGCGGAGCTGGGGGAGCGTCACGTAACGAAAGGTCTGCGCCAAACTCGCTCCGTCCACCCGCGCGGCTTCGTACATCTCACGGGGGATCGCGCGCCTGCCAGCCTGGTAGATGAGGGCGTGGAAGGGCACGAACTGCCAGGCAATGATCACAACGAGGACGTAGAGGGTGATGCCGGGGCTCCCCAACCAGTTCTGGTTCAAGAAGCTCAGTTTCAGGTGGAAGGAGAACCAGGCGAGGCCACCGAACTCGGGACTGAGTACTCCCTGCCACATGAGGGCGATGCCGGCGGTCGAAAGTAGCAACGGGAGCAGGTAGATCGCCGCGTACACGGATCGGTAGCGTTGCGTTCCGGCTATGAAAAGGCCGAGAGCCATCGCCAACGGTGTCTCCACCAACCAGCTGAGCCCTACAAGCTCCAAGGTGACGAGGAGGGCATGGTGCGCCCCGGGGTCTGAGAAAAAGCGCGACCAGTTGGCGACCCCGACCCATCGCAACGGCCCGACGACGTCCCAGGTTGTGAAGGACAGGAAGATCGCGAACAACACTGGGATCACGATGAACAGCCCGTAAAGCAACAGGGTTGGCGAAAGTCCCGCGACGTCGGCGAGCAGGAGCATGCGGCGCCTGGCGGATCTCGGTCTACGGACCGGTGCCACCGCTCGCTCGTTGCTGAGGACAGTGCTCACGGTCGCCATTCATACCTCTCACTTTTAGGGAGAGGTCCCGCCACCTTCAGGCGATGGGACCTCTCCCAGCAGTGACCGGACGAGTGGTAGTCCGATCGTCAGGGCATTGGATCCGAGAGGATCCTGTGTTCGCTGCTATGAGCCGGTCTGGTAGCCGTTCATGATCTTGACGAACTGAGCTGGCGTTTCGGTGAGGTCGAAAACCTTGCCGAGGTTGGTGACCATCGGTGTGGCCTTGACTGGGCCGAGGGCCTGGTCCCAGGAGTACTGGAAGTAGGGAGCCTTCGCGACCATGTTGTAAACCGGCACTAGGTACTTCTTGAGCGGGGATGCATTGAGGAGGCTCGCCGAACCGGCAACCATTGGCACGAGTCCGTCCTTCACCTCAGCAGCCGCATACGCCTTGCTGCTGAACACCGAGGCGGCGAACTGCTCGGCGACGTAAGTCTGCGCAGACGTGATCTTGGTGGCCATGGCGACGTAGTTCGTCGTGTTGCCTTCGAGGTCGTTCGCGTTACCCTTGCCGCCCGGAACTGTCGGGAATGCACCGATTCCGAGCTGACCGGAGTGGACGAAGGTGGCGTTGTCCGAGAGCATGATTCCCAGGTCCCAGTCGCCCATCAACTCCATTGCCGCAACGCCTTGGTACACAAGGGCGTCGACGAAGCCAGTTCCCCAGCTGATCGAGTCGTATCCAGTCTGGAACGCGTTGTCCTTGACGAGCGTCTGGATGTCCTTCAGCGCGCTGACGATCGCAGGGTTGGACCAGGCGTTCTTCTTGTTGGCCTGGATGTTCAAGAAGACCGACGGGCCACCTTCGCGGTCGGCGAAGTACTCGAGGTACATCAGGCCTTCCCAGTTGTCCACGTTGCCGAGGCCGATGAGGGCGGTGTTGTGCGCGGCGAGGATCTTGACGTCACTCAGCATCTCCGGCACCGTCTGCGGGAAGGCGAGGTGGTACTTGGCCAACACGGTCTTGTTGTAGAAGAAGAGCACCGGCTGGGTCCCGAGGATCGGGATTCCGTAGACCTTCTTGTTGAAGGTGACCGGGCCGAGACTGGAGGAGAGGAAGTCCTTCGTCCAGGAGGGGCTGCCGGCGTCTGTCATGCCTGCGTCCGCGAACGGTTGTGCCTTTCCTGCCTGGATGAACTGCTGGAGTGTTCCTCCACCCCAGGAGAAGAAGAGGGCCGGCGGGTTGTTCGTCCCGAGCGCAGACAGCAGCTTGACTTGGTAGGTATTGCTGCTGGACGGGGTGATGCTCACGTTCACGTGGTCACCCGGGTGTGCGGCATCGAAACTGGTTGCCTGTTGGGTCCACAGGTTGTTGACGTTCGCGCCGTTGTCCACCATCCAGACGTTGATGGAGGCTGTTGGCGCCGTCGAGT
>Ga0224535_1000577_pt1 | contig 10430 bp, 8 predicted proteins | sample 714E13034metaG_FD_179898 | JGI IMG/M metagenome (GOLD analysis project Ga0224535, IMG submission 179898) | Peat soil microbial communities from Stordalen Mire, Sweden - 717 E1 30-34 | ecosystem: Environmental > Terrestrial > Soil > Wetlands > Peat | place: Sweden: Norrbotten County, Stordalen... | reverse complement strand
GCTGATGGCGGTGACGTCGAAGAAGGCCTCGTTCTGTGCGCGGCGGTTGAGGGTCTCGATGTCGCAGAGGGTGTGGGAAAACCGGTAGCCAGGGACGCGGACCTTGTTGGTGGCAAGGCCGTAGAAAATGAAGGCGTCATCGGAGTCGGGACTGTGCGCGATGGAGATGTCGATGATCCCGGCTGGATTGGCGACTGTTGAATTCGGGGTACTCATGGGGAACGAATTTCCTTTCGACAAAAAACTTGGAAGAAGGCCAAAGGATTGGCCAGAGCCCTAAGGCTCTGTTTCTACGTCGGTTTGCTCAGCCTTACGGGAAGCCGAATTGACGTCCGGCGCGGGCCTGGCGCGTAAGCGAGAGCGCTGAAGCCAGATATAACGCGCCCCACCGGCGGCTGCAATCAGCAGCACCGCGAGAGAGACGAGCAGGGCAATCAGTAACCAACGCATTCTAGCGAACCTGGCTCAGAATACCAGACGAGCCGGAAAGTTGAAGCCTGGCGTCACGGCTGGCGCAGACTTTCTTGCAGCCAGTCGAGGTAGGACTGGCTGGCGCTATCGATTGTGAGAACCAGAAATTCGGGGATCTGGTAGCTGTGCAGCTTGCGCAGCCGTGCTTCCAGGGCTGCGAGTTGCTCGGGTCCAGTCTTCAGCACCAGCAAGGTTTCGGTGGAGGACTCGACACGGCCTTGCCAGCGGTAGAGGGATTGGACGGCGGGGATGAGCGTAGCGCAGGCGGCCAGCCGCTCCTCGATCAGCCTGCGGCCTAATCGAGCTGCTTCCTCGGGGTCGGCTGTGGTGGTTACAACGATGCGGGCGGACGGGTTGGCTTCGGGCATGGGCGGTTCCAAAATAAAAACAATTCTAAAACCAATGTATTCCGAAAACCTGCCCGTGAGAGGCTCTTTCCTGAAACTTCTGATTGCCGGTCCGGGCGGCTTGCTCCCACGCGGCGGAGTAGGGCAGTATGAAGTTAAAATTGGTAGACACGGCGCGAGGAGAAGAGAGATGAACGGAACGATCAGGTTTGGCACCTCGGGATGGCGGGCGATTGTGGCCGACGAGTTTACCGTGGCCAATATCCGGCTGGCGGTGGCGGGGATTGCCGCCTTCGTAAAGACGCAACCGGAGCCGCATCGCGTGCTAGTGGGTCGCGATCCGCGCTTCCTGGGCGAGAGCTTTGTGGATGTGGCGGCGCGCGTGCTGGCCGGGGCTGGAGTTACGCCGATTGTGATTCCCGAGGCCGCGCCAACACCGGCGATTGCCTATGCCGTGCGCGAAATGAAGACCTCCGGAGCCATCAACTTTACCGCCTCGCACAATCCGCCGGAGTACAACGGCATCAAGTATTCGACGCACGACGGCGCGCCGGCCCTGCCTGAAGTGACCCGGCAGATTGAGGCGGCGGTGGCGGCTCTTGCCCCGGACGCGACGATTCCACAAGCCAACCCTCCCGAAGTGGGCTTCGAGACTACCGACGTGAAGCCGGCTTTCCTCAAGCGGCTGGCTGAGCTGGTGGATCTGAAGGCCATCGCCAAGTCGGGAATCAAGGTGGTCTATGACCCATTCTGGGGCGCGGGGCGCGGGTATAGTTCCGAACTGCTGCGCGATGCGGGCGTGGCCGTCGAGACGGTTCACGATTTCCGCGACGTGCTCTTCGGCGGCCATGCGCCGGAGCCCTCCGACGCGCTGCTGGGCGACGCCAAGGCGAAGATGCGGGAGATGGGCGCGCACCTGGGAATCGCCACCGATGGCGACGCGGATCGCTTCGGCATTGTGGATGCTGACGGAAGCTTCATCCAGCCGAACTACGTCATCGCGCTGCTCTTCGACTACCTGGTGGAGACGCGCGGCTGGCGGAACGGCGTAGCGAAAAGTGTTGCGACGACCAATTTGATCAATGCGCTGGCCGAGTATCACAAGGTTCCGTTGTACGAGACGCCGGTGGGCTTCAAGTACATTGGCGAGCTGATTAACGGCGACAAGATCGCTATTGGCGGCGAGGAGTCGGCGGGGCTGACCATTCGCGGCCACGTGCCGGAGAAGGACGGCGTGCTGGCCGGACTGCTGGTGGCCGAGATGGTGGCCACGCGCGGCAAGAGCCTGGGCGTACAACTGAAAGAGCTGTTTGCCAAGGTTGGTTCCTTCTATCCGCTTCGGGAGAACTTCCGCTTGACCCCGGCGGGGATGGCCGCGTTCACTGAGAAGTTGAAAGCCGATCCGAAGGAACTGAGCGGGCGCAAGGTGACCCAGATCGTGCGAACCGACGGGCTGAAGCTGATTCTGGAGGACGGCTCCTGGGTTTGCTACCGCCTATCAGGAACCGAGCCGGTGGTCAGGGCCTACACCGAAGTGCGCCGCGAGCAGGACGTGAAGGCGCTGAAGGTGGCGGCCGAAAAGTTTGTGATGAGTTAAGAACGGATTGAGGTTGAAATGCCGGACGAGAAGGCGCTAGCGGGGAAAAACGTGGCGGCGAGCGGAGAAGCGGCCGTTCGCATTCCCTTGTCCTGGCGCGCAGTGGAATTTATGGGACGGGCGTGGCGTCCGGCGGCGACCGTGGTGGTGGTGATGCTGGTGCTGCTGATGGGCTGGCACGCGTTCTATGGCAAGAACGGAGTGTCGGTGTGGGAGCAGAAGCGCGTCGAGGACCGGCAGTTGCGCAAGGAGATCGACGACCTTCAACAGGAGAATGGCCGCCTGCGAACCCGCATCGAGCAGCTCAAGACCAATCCCGACGCCATCGGCCAGGTGGCGCGCGACAAACTGCATTACACCAAGCCCAATGAGGTGATTGTCACGCTGCCGCCGGAGCCGCAGAAGCAGGGCCAACCGGCGGGGGCGGGCAAGTAATACGGGGTTCAGGGTTTAGGCTGGAGGGTTTTGCACCATTGAATTCGTGGTTTCCCAGGTCTCAAAATCGAGACCTGGGGCACCCAACTTCTGAGTCCTGTTCCTGTTTCAAAAATCTATATGCGCGCGCACCGAGCCTACCCAGACCGGGCCGCGGTCGCGGTTGTAGCCAGGGTTGTTGATGTGCTGCACATCGACGGCGTAGAAGAGTCCCCGCCATGCGTGCCAGTTGTAGTAGCTCTCGACAATATTCTCGCGACCGTAGTTGAGTTTGCCGTCGCCCAGCAGAAAGCCGAGGCCGCCCAGGCGCAGATAGTTCTGGTGATCGGCCTTGATGGCGTTTGAAACCACGGCCAGGCCGATCTTGTCCGCCGGGCGATGCCAACGGTTTCCGGCGTAGTCGGAGCCAGCCTCCGCCGTCTGATCCACTTCGGTGTAGACGTAGGACTCGTGCTGACCCTCGTTCCATCCGAAGCGGCCGAAGACGCGCAGATTCTCCGTTAACTCCTGCTCCGCGTTGTAGCCGAAGCCGTATTTGAGCGCGCTGTAATGCTCATGGAGCAGGATGTCGGGCGTCTTGTCGGTGCCAGCGAGAAATGCGTTGACCGCCTCGCGATACGTGCCCATGTGGGCGCGGTTGGCGTAGAACAAGAGGCGCTGGGTTCCTTTGCGCTTGGGAACAAAGCTGTGCCGCAGCTCAAACTCGCCGTTCTGGGCGTGGGCGCGGCTGAAGGCCCAGTCCATGTCAATGCCGTTGGCCACCGTGGGCATGGCAAAGAGGCCATAGCGCAGGCTCCAGGCGCGGTCGTCGTACTCAATCAAGCCGCCCACGGTGTAGCCACGAGTGTCGGCGGCGTAGTCCCATGCGCCGTTGTTATCCACGGTCCAGTTCATGAACTGCAAGTGGCTGTCGGAGCCGGGTCCGTTCAGGTCGAAGAAATCCGGCAGCGTCATTTTTCCGGCGCGGAACTCGATGCGGCGAACGGGCACGCTGGGCGCCACGGCAAAAAAGCCCGGCTCCTGGCTGGCGGTCTCCTGCGTCAGGCCAATGACCTGATGAATCCCGTAGCGGGCCAGATAGGGCTTGGTGCCCAGGGTGGGGTTGCGCACCACGTCCAGGTTGGTGAATCCGGCCAAGCCCAGCGCCTGGCTGAGGCCGCGCCCGCCCGAGCTCTCCATGTCCAGAATCAGGTCCGTGTTGTAGCGGATGGAGCGGGTTGGCCTGACCGCACCGTAGAGCGTGCCCAGCAGGGAAGTCTTGTACTCTGCTGCGTTGCGGAAGCTGTTTGTGCCTTCGTAAAGGGAATGAAAGGGCAAATCGCCCTGAAAGATGATGTTGGCCTGGCCGGAGAGCCACCAGCGGTCGCCGCCGTGGTGCGGCGTCATCGTTGTGGGTGCCTCCTGCGTCTCGGGAACGATGGGGCTCGGCCTACCGGGCAGACGTCCGACGCTGCCACGCTGGCCATCGGCGAACGGCTGCGCGGGGCCAGCTTCGGCGAACTGCGCCGGAAGCTGAATCTGCGGCTCCGGGGCGGTGGGCAGCGCTTCGGAGACCTGGGCACGGGCGGCTGCGGCGGCCAGCGCGAGGGCGGCCAGCAGGCAGGCGAGCGCGTAATGGGAGCGGAAGAGCATCGGACGTGTGCGAAAGGTGAGGAACATAGGAAAGCTTTCCAATCGTAGCGCGGGGGCAAGGATATTGGGGATAGAATGAAGACGCAACGGTACCCCCACTCCATAGATACCATACCGGGGGTGGGTATCGTCAAGGAGGGGGCCTTCCATGCCGAGCCATGAGCGGGAGAAGCTCAAGTTATTGCAACGATTAAAGAAACTGCGCGGGCAACTGGACGCGGTTGAGCGGGCCTTGATCGCCGATGAGGACTGCGGCGGCCAACTGATGCTGATGGCTGCCGTGCGCGGCGGCGTCAGCAGCTTGATGGGCGAGGTTCTGGAGGACCATATCCGGTTTCATCTCACCGACCCAGCCAAGGAGCAAATCGCCCCGGAACTTGCCGAGGAATTGCTCGATATGGTGCGCGCCTACCTCAAGTAAAGCCGGTCAGGGGGCAGGGGGTAAGGGAGTGGAAGGCTATGGCCTGAGTGAAGGCATTTCCCTTGTCTCAGAGGCGAGACTATTCTGCAATTTCAGAACAGATGTTTGGGCTTTCGTGAGCGGTAGAATTCAATTCAGGATCGTCCGGGACCATGGATAATCTCTCCAAACAGGAACGCAGTGAACGAATGTCCCGCATCAAAGGTGCGGATACCGGTCCAGAGATGATTGTCCGCCGTCTGGTACACGGCATGGGGTTCAGATACAGACTCCACGCACGCGACCTTCCCGGGATTCCGGATATGGTTTTCCCCAGGTTGGGAAAAATCATTTTTGTGCATGGGTGCTTCTGGCATCAGCATCCAGGTTGTGGAAGGCAGCCGAAATCCCATTTGGAATTCTGGACAAAGAAGCTTTTCCAAAATCGGGAAAGGGATCTTCGTAATCAACGAAAGTTACGTTCTCTAGGCTGGCGAATCCTGATAGTGTGGGAGTGTCAGCTAAAGCGGGCGACGCTGCCTGTCCGCCTTCTACGATTTCTGGAGTCCTAGTCCATGCGATCTCTCGAACTTTTTGCAGGTGCTGGCGGTTTGGCGTTGGGTGCGTCCCGCGCAGGCTTTAAGCACCTAGGAGTTGTCGAATGGAATCACGATGCATGTTCTTCGATGAACGAGAACAGACGCAGGGGCCTGGAATATGTCAGGCAATGGCCCGTCCAAGAAGCGGATGTGCGGACTCTCCGGTATTCCGACTTCGGAACTGATATCGATTTGCTCGCTGGCGGTGTTCCTTGCCAACCGTGGTCCCTAGGGGGAAAGCATCAGGGGCAGAACGACCAGAGAAACCTTTTCCCAGAGATGATTCGGGCCGTTCGCGAGACTCAGCCAAAGGCCGTATTAGTCGAAAATGTCAAAGGCCTCCTACGCCATTCGTTTTCCAGCTATTTCGAGTACATTCTGCTTGGTTTGAGATACCCAGAGTTGACGGCCAGACCTGAAGAGCCCTGGGAACAGCATTTGAAGCGGCTCGAACAGCATCACACCTCCGGAAAGACAAAGGGGCTTGAATATAAGACGACGTTCCGGCTCTTGAATGCGGCGGACTATGGTGTTCCACAACGCCGAGAGCGGGTCTTCATCGTGGCGTTTCGAAGCGACTTAGCAGTCGAGTGGTCCTTCCCCGAGCCGACGCACTCGAAGGAGGCACTGGCTATCACCAAATGGGCTACAGGGGAATTTTGGGAGCGCCACGGCATTTCGAAACGAAAGCGCCCTAAGCCAACTGAAAGAGACCTTGGCGTGGTTGCTAGGAGCGATCTGTTCACTGCGAACAGAAAGCCGTGGCTCACAGTTCGAGACGCGCTGGTTGGACTTTCGGAACCGACCCCCAAGGGCGCCGAGGCATGGCTGAATCATATTCTGATTCCTGGAGCTCGTTCGTATCACGGACATACTGGAAGCCCACTGGACGAGCCCTCGAAGACGCTCAAAGCAGGGGACCATGGAGTCCCTGGCGGCGAGAACACTATTGTGATGGAGAACGGGTCCATTCGATACCTCACCGTTCGCGAGGCTGCTCGGATGCAAACCTTCCCTGATGAGTATTTTTTCCCAGGCGCTTGGACCGAGAGCATGAGGCAACTAGGGAACGCCGTCCCCGTCAAGCTTGCGGAAAAGGTTGCAGGAAGCATCCATGACCATTTATCAATGTGTCATGCCAAAACAGGAAGAGAATTTGGTTCCAGATTCCTCAAAGCCGTTTAATCCGCTCTCAAAAGCTCAGCTTGCTCGCAGTTTGGCCGAAGCCTTCCTCACCTCGGAGTTGCATCCGCTGCCACCTGGCACGAGGTTTTCGGGTGAGGGTGTTTACGCGATCTATTACACCGGCGGGTTGTCTATTTATCGTGCCTTGATCAAACGCAACGCCGTTTCCAAGGATGCGGCACCGATTTATGTTGGAAAAGCCATTCCCTCTGGCGGGCGAAAGGGAGGAATGGATTTCGAGGCGGCTCCAGGACACAGTTTGTTCAATCGGCTCACAGAGCATGGCGTGTCCGTTGCAGAGACCTCGAACCTAGAAAGTCGCGACTTCCTGTGCCGCTATCTTGTAGTGGATGATGTCTGGATTCCCCTTGCGGAATCGTTGCTCATCGAGAGATTCCAGCCTCTTTGGAATGTCTTGGTGGATGGATTTGGAAACCACGATCCGGGTTCCGGAAGACACCAACAAAAGAAATCACCTTGGGATGTTCTACACCCAGGGCGTGGCTGGGCTGACAGACTTCAGCCGTGTGCCAAGTCCAAGGAAGAGGTCGAAGCTGAAATTGCGGCTTTTTTCCAGAACAATCGTGGACGGTAATCCGGGAATCGGACGGTGACCACTCCGTTTCAAAAGGTATAGAAGGGCGCGGCTTCGCCGCGTGGGTTGATTCCTGAAATCTTGTTGATGGGTTTGTGCCGGGGTTGAAACCCCGGCCTACCTCGGAAAGCGGTGCTCCTTCAGGCCGCTATAGACTTGTTGTGGAGAAAAACACGTTGTCAGCGGGAGCCGCTGCTCATCCTGAAGCTTGAGGAGGCGCGTTCTGCCGCACAGGAGCGTTCCTCATGAGTCGAGTTTCACGCCGTCTGTTGATGCAGTTGCTGCCGGCTTTTCTGCTGGTTTCCGCTCTGATCCCATTGGGGCACGCGGCGCCGGTGCTGATGATTTCCATTGATGGATTGAAGCCTGAATACATTACGCAGGCGGATGCGCACGGCATGAAGGTGCCGTATCTGCGCACACTGGTTCGCGACGGAGCGTATGCCGAGGGCGTGGTGGGGATTTGGCCCACTGTCACTTATCCGAGCCACACGACGCTGGTGACCGGCGTTTGGCCCGCCGAGCATGGGATCTACAACAATCTCAGATTCGACCCGCTGCAAAACTATTCCGGCGCATGGAACTGGTACGCGCCCGAGATTCGCGTTCCCACGCTGTGGAAGGTTGCGCATCAGGCCGGCCTGCGCACGGCCAGTGTCGGCTGGCCGGTGAGCGTCGGCGCTACGGATGTGGATTACCTGATTCCGGAATACTGGCGCAGCGCCAATCCGTCGGGCGGTTCGGGCACTTTGAATCCGGCGGACCGGTACATGATTGCCGGGCTCTCGCGCCCCGGCACGCTGCTGAAAGAGTTGGAGCCGGCGGCGGGCGAGTACATGATGGGCAACGACACCAGCATCGGCGGCGATGAGATCAAGACCCGCTACACGGTGGAGATTCTGCGCAAAATGAAGCCCGCGTTCATGACCCTCCATCTGAGTTCGCTGGACGACACCCAGCACGCGCACGGTCCCTTCAGCGTGGAAGCGGATGCGGATCTGGAAGCGCTGGATGGGATGATGGCGCGGTTGGCGAAGGCGGCCGTTGCCGCAGATCCTTCCGCTGTGGTGGTGTTGGTCTCCGACCATGGATTCATGACCCTCACGCATCTGGTGAATCTCTCGATTCCATTTATGCAGTCAGGGCTGGTGCAGGTGACTGTGAATCCTGAGACCAAGACTCCGGCGATTAGCTCATGGAAGGCCGAGCCGTGGGGAGCTGGCGGCATGGCCGCCATCATGCTGCACGACCCGAACGACAAGCAGACCGAGCAGCAGGTGCGCACGATGCTCGATAAGCTGGCAGCGGACCCGGACAACGGCATCGCCGAGATTCTGGATCGCGACGCGATGAAGACGCGCGGCGCCTTCCCGGATGCGGCCTTCCTCGTGGTTCTCAAGCCCGGCTACTATCTGGGCGCGGCCACCAGCGGCAGCCTGGTCACTCCAATTCCCACGACGAGGGGGTCGCACGGATTTTCGCCGGAGTACCCCGAGATGCATGCGTCGTTCTTTGCAGTGGGGGCTGGAATCGCGCACCATCGCGATCTTGGGGTGATCGATATGCGGCAGATTGCGCCTACCGTGGCGAAGATTCTGAAGGTTTCAATGCCCACGGCGAAAGCGACGCCGCTGCACGTGGAGCCGTAAAGATCGGAGAGCAGGAAGCCCCGCTTCCAGAGCAAAACCAGAGTGAATATGCCCTGTTTGAGAGTTTGCGAGGTGGCTTTTTCTTGAGAAAAAAGCCACTTGAGGACATTGCCTCTGGATACAGCAACTCTGGTTTTGCTATAGCGCATTTTCATCGCGCTTGAAGCGGGGCTTTCTGCTTTATGGGGGGGCACGGTGCTGGCTGGCAGGCGGAATTCAGGCCGTGGCAGCGCGCAATCCATCAAGGGCTGCGATGAGGTCCTTGGACAGGAGGCGCTGGGAGTCTACAGTTAGCTTGGCGTCGTGGCTGGTGAGATAGAAGACATCAATGGCGGTTTCGCCCTCGGTATCGATGAGGGCTACCTTGATGTTGCACTGGTGAGCGCTGAGGGTGAGGGCGATCTGGCGGAGCAGGCCGGGCAGGTCCTGCGCTACCACCTGCAGGATGGTGGCGTGGGAGGAGGACTCGGAGTCGAACTGGAGGCGGGTGGCGACCTCGACTTTGAGGTTGGCCGCGCGGACGTTGTGGCGGCGGGCTTCCAGCAGCGGCTCGACCGGAACCTTCTGCGCAACGACGTCGTGGAGATAGGCGAGGAATCGCTCGCGCTCGCTGGGGTTCAGCTCGATGGTGCGGAAGACGTCGCTGAAGTGGAAACTATCGACGACAATGCCGGCGTCGTTGGAGAAAGCGCCGGCCTTGACGATGTTCATGCCCCAGGCGGCCAGGGCGCCGGCTACGTCGGCAAAAAGGCGGCTGCGGTCGCGGGTGATAACGGTGAGGTCGAAGAGCTGGCGGTGGGGGCGCAGGTCGATCTGGACGGGGTCCTCGCCGAGGTTGGCGGCCAACAGGAAGTGGTCGCGGATTTGCTCTGGCAGGCGGGTTTGCAGGTAGCGCTGCGGCAGCCCTTCGAGGAACTGCCGAAGGGTGTCGTACTGGCCGGCGGGCACCATGGAGCGGAGGCGATTGAGGAGCGTGGGGTCAAGTTTGGCGTGGTAGCGGACCTCATCGACGGAGCGGTCCATGAAGTTGGAGGTGGAGATGTAGAGTTGCCAGAGATTCTCCGCCTTCCATGGCGTGAGGGCATCGGGATTGACGGCCTTGATGTCAGCGAAGGTCAGCAGGGCAAGCTCCTTGAGGAGCATGGGACTGCCTATCTTTTCAGCGAAGCCACGCACGTTTTCCGGGTCGAAGATGTCGCGGCGCAGGGCGTTGGACATTTCCAGATGAAGGCGAATGAGTTCGAGGACGGCTTCGCGCTCTTCGGTGTCGAATTCCAGGCGGGCGAGGAAGGCGTCGGCCAACTCGATGCTGGGGGGAACGTGGTCGCCGGTGCGGCGGGCCTTGCCGATGTCGTGGAGGAGCAGGGCGAGCAGAAATAGGTCAAGGCGGTCGATCTCGGGCAGCAGTGTGGCGAGGCGCTGTTCGTAGTCGTGGGCGGGCTGGCGGAGGCTGTGGATATTGTCGATGGTGAGGAAGGTGTGCTCATCGACGGTGTAGCTGTGATAAGAATCGCGAATCA
>Ga0224535_1000572_pt1 | contig 10472 bp, 16 predicted proteins | sample 714E13034metaG_FD_179898 | JGI IMG/M metagenome (GOLD analysis project Ga0224535, IMG submission 179898) | Peat soil microbial communities from Stordalen Mire, Sweden - 717 E1 30-34 | ecosystem: Environmental > Terrestrial > Soil > Wetlands > Peat | place: Sweden: Norrbotten County, Stordalen... | reverse complement strand
CGGGACAAGTTGACCGTCTCCAAATGGCTCACAAACCTGCCCCAGAAGGCCACGGTTGAAGTGGTGACCATGGACATGTGGAAGCCGTACCGGGACGCGGCCCAGGCGCTTCTACCGGCCGCGAAGGTGGTCGTAGACAAGCTCCACGTCGTCAAGATGGCCAACAAGTGCTTGGACGACACCAGGAAACGACTGCGGGCCGACATGACCACTGCCGACCGGCGCAAGCTCATGCGCGACCGGCATATCATCCTGAAGCGAGAGAAGGACCTGGACGTGATGGACCACGCGGCCATGGAAGTGTGGACCGGAATGCTACCGGAACTCTACTACGGCTATCAGGCCAAGGAACGGTTCTTTGGCGTGTACGATGCCCCAGACCGCAAGGAAGGGCAGGAACGGTACGACGCCTGGCTGGGCAGTTTGGACATGCTCACGCGCGTGAACTTCAAGGAACTCATCACTGCCTGCGAGAACTGGAAGCCGGAGATCCTGAACTACTTCGGAACCGGAGCTACCAACGCCTACACGGAAGCCGCCAACGGGCTGGCTAAGATCGCCAACCGCAACGGACGCGGCTACTCATTCGAGGCGATCCGCGCCAAGATCATCTACGGCGGGAGCGTCAAGCGCGGCAAGTTCGGGGAGTCTCCCGTAGATGAGGAAATCTTTGCAGAGATGATGCGCCCGGTTGTGGAAACTCCACAGGCCGACGCGGAAAAGGAGACGGAAGGTGGTCAGTGACTTTCACCACTCAAATCCGAATAGCCCAAATAGATGACGTGGACATTCAGCGGAACTAACGGGCCGCAGCGACGCCGCCGCAACCCTGCCAGAGCGCCGATCTATGACATCGACGCGATGACTCCCGCGCAATTAGAGGATTTCGTCAGTCGCGCCGAAAAGCACAGATCCATGAATGGCCTAATAGATGTCGGATGGGCCAGGGAAATCTACGCGGATCGGCCCATCCGTTTCGTCAAGGCATCCATGGCGCTCGCAGAGATGGCCGCTATCCGACTCCAGCCTCACGGCGACAAACTCAAGTACGAGAAATTGTACTCCACACTTCCGGAATACGCCAAATTCCGTCGAGTTTTCAATGTTGAGGCCGCGCTCAAAAAAACTCTTGACTGCACGCTAAAACGGGATTAAAATCCCTAGTACAGGAGAATTAAACTTGACACCTGCAAAGGTAGACACACCGAAAGAACCAGCACTTCACACCCCTGCCAAGCCAGTTCGCTGGCTGTGGGAGGTGCGCCGCTACATGGCGCGCCACGGCGGAGGACGCTTCACCATCACGGATGGCACTGGATGTTACGTACAGCATATATCTACCGCCAAATTGCGATGGACAAGGGAAGAGATTATCGCACATTTCAACCGTGCGCGCGCTGACGGAAGAAACCAGTGACCCTCATCAACGTACCAGTCCAACGTGAGACTGCGACCATCTACCGGAGAAGGCCGCTTGTCATCGTGGCTCATCCGAGATACTTGGAGATCAGGGAGAAGAAACGGCGGGATTCCGTCATGATCCCCTACGACCAGATTTACGAGTTGGCCCTGCGAAAGCGATTCAACGCCGAGCAGGCCGAGAATCGCAGAATGCGAGGTGCCCGTGGACGATCTTAAGAAGCAAGTGCGGCTGAAAGCTGACTACGCAATCAAGGTATTGCTCACCAATGCACCGGAAGATCACCCGGTGACCGTCCAAGTAAAATCTCTCCGATACATGGATGGGCAGGCGTTCGGCGCAAAAACGGTAATGGCGGCGCTGGCGAAGTGCGCGAAATGGATAGAGAATCACTGAGGGAGGATGAGCAGTCATGACAAAACTCCGCACCCACAAAAGTTTCCCTGTCGATCCTCTGCTGCGTGGTTCGAGGGTGCAAGCATGGAAGCAATTAGCGCGTGCTCCGCTTGTGACGAATGCCAAGGGTAGCGGGCGAGTCGAGCACCGCCTGTTATCTATTTTCAGCCGCTGGGGCCGTGCGGTGGCAGCTACGGCCCGAAAGGATTGACGATGGAGACGATACGAGAGGAACACCCTAGCTTCGGGATGGTGGGGATAAGCCACGCAAACTCCAGCGGGACAGCGCTGGTAGGATCTGAGTTCAAACACCATAGCTTTATGACTCTCACTATCCGGCGAGCGGAGAAGCACCGGGATCTCTCCCGTGAATGGTGGTTTGCGCGGGACAAACTGATAGAGATCCGTCTGAGTGAGGCCCAGTTCGTCGAGTTGGTAGGGAGGACGAATATGGGCGATGGTACATGCTGCACGCTCGACTGGGTAGCCGGCGAACAGATGCCTGATCCTCCTAATCCAGTTAGCGAGCGTGAGAAGTTCCGCGCTGACATGAAATCCGACGCGATGCGCTGCACCGTGGAGTTACGGGAAGCCCACGCGGAACTGGTAGCCGCTATCGACTCCGGCAAAATCGGTAAGGCAGCACTACGGAAAATCGCAAAGAAGATAGAGTACGCCGGGTACGCCGTCTCCAACGGCATACCGTTTGTAGAAAAGAGTTTCGAGGAAAAGATCGAGAGTACGATCAACCACGCGACCACAGAGATTGAGGCGACGGTGGCGAGCCTAGCCATGCGCCTGGGAATCGGAGCTATGCAGGAGATTGCAGCCCATGGGCCACGGCTTATCGATCAACCAGTTGAACCAACGGCCCGAGTGGCCGAAATCGAAGCAGAAAAAGGCGGGTACGAACCTAATGATTGCCACTGCTCGGTCTGCGCGGACGCTCGCGCTGTCATCGCAGAGGCGACAGGCGCGAAAGATAGCACCAGCGATACCCGCACAGGAGGATGACAAATGAACATCGCGCAAACGAAAGAAGCTTTGAGGGCGCTCTGGTCTAATGATGCGTGCCCCCCCGCCTTTTTGAGCGGCCCTCCGGGGGTGGGAAAGACGGCGACGGTATCCCAAGTTGCTGCGGATATGGGTTTAGCACTCATCACCATTGCCCTTCCGACGTGCGAGTCGGTAGACTTGCGCGGACTTCCGGTTATCGTCGGCGGCGCAACCACGTGGGCCAGCCCGCTCCCGAAAGATGGGGAGGGCGTGCTATTGCTCGATGAGATCAGCAGCGCCCCGCGCGACGTGCAAGTAGCCGCGCATCACCTGCTGCACGCCGAGCGAGGATCGGATATGTGCATGCCAGTTGGATGGCGTGTGGCCTGCACGGGCAACCGAGCGGTTGACCGCAGTACGTACATTCCTCTTTCCGCTCCCTTGCGAAATCGACTCACATACATCGAAGTGCAAGCCGATGTCGAGGAGTGGGCGGCGTGGTCTCAGCGACAAAACCTGCACCCGGCGCTCATTGGTTTTCTTCGATGGCGGCCAAACTTACTGACTACGGCGACGCCCCCGGATGAGGGACCTTTCTCTAGCCCGCGTAGTTGGCACTCTTGTTCATCCATCCTGAAACTATCCGTATCCGCCTTGGTCGAGCGAGCCTTGCTGGCTGGCACTGTCGGCGAAGGGGCCGCTACCGAACTCGCTGCGTACATGCTCACATATCGCGAGTTACCGACGGCACGCGCGATAATGCAGAACCCCAAAAAGGCGGAGGTTCCTACCTCCCCCAGCATCCTCTATGCGCTGGTCACGGCGCTGGCTCAATACACTGTCATAGAGCAGTCCAGCGCTATGCAGTATGTTAGGCGTTTGCCGGCCGAGTTCATCCGGCTGTATCTGGGCGATGTCAAGGATCGATGGAGTCTGCGTGACGACCCCGCCGTCGTGGATTGGATCGACAAACACCCGGAGGCGTTCGCGTATGGACGTCAGTGATAGATCGATTGACGAAGCCGTGGAAGGGGGCAAGGGGCTAATGGGCGTATGAATGCCAATGACCGTATCACCGCTGCAACTGGCTGGATGCTCACGGCTCATCCGTGGTGGGCGTCATTGCGGATGCACTTAAGCACAGAGGCCAGCACCGCCGTACCAACCGCCGGGACAGATGGGGACAGATTGCTGTACAACCCGAGCTTCGTTGATTCCATAACCGATACCGAACTAGTTGCAGTGCTCGCCCATGAGGTTGCGCACTGTGCCCTACGGCATATCACTAGATGTGGGGGAAGAGATCGAACACGCTGGAATATTGCAGCGGATGCATGTGCCAATGCATTACTCGCCGCAGATGGGTTCGCCCTGCCCGTGGGGTGCGTGCCGCCAGCCGCATTAGAGCTTACCGCAGAGGATGTATACAACCAATTGCCAGACAGCGCCCCATGCCCCACATGGCTGCCTGGCGATGTACTCCCTTCCGTATCCTCGGATGCATCAGATAAGGGGGACACCGGCGCTCCGAGTGTAACTGCGCTTGATCAGAAATGGCGTGAGATTGTGGCATCCGCTCGTGGTCTGCAACCAGGATCGATAGATCGGTCGGCGGTCAGTAGTCAACCAGACATAGACCCATGGTCCGTTTTGTCTGTATGGTTTTCCTCTCACCGCATGTCTTCGGATCGCTCGTGGTCCAGGATTTCTCGACGGGTTCCATGGATGCCGGGGAAGCGTTCTGAATTGATTGGCTTTGTGGCAATATGCATCGACACATCCGGCAGTATCGATAGCCACTTGCTGGGTACATTTCTCGGGCACTGCAAAACCATCTGCGCATCCGAGAACGTAGAAGCGGTACTCATCTCGGCAGACGCAGATATCCATCAAATTGTACGACCTGGAGACGATTGGCCGACCCTATGGACTGGTGGAGGCGGAACCGACTTCAGGCCGGCCCTAAAGACTGCGGAAGAACTGCGACCAGACTGCATTGTTTATTTTACGGATGGGGATGGAACGTTTCCCCAAACTGAGCCCCGCGTTCCAGTGCTATGGGCGCTCTCTCAAAACTGCAACGTCCCTTGGGGGCGGAAAATTAGATTAACAAAGGAGTAGGAAATGAAAAAGGAAACCGAAGAAATCCTAAACGGCATGGATGGACTTTTCGAGATCGGAAAGATGTACTACATCTTTACCGTAACCTATCATCACATCGGGCGCGTGTCCCGCATCTGGCTTGCTCACAATGGAGACACCATGCCAGCTTGCGTCGAACTGACCGACCACTACCGCGTCTGTATCGCGGGACAACAAGATACCGCCGTCGCGGATATCTGCTCCGGAAAATCGTGCCCTACCAACTGGGAGCGTATGCCGGAGAGCTCTCATTCCAAAATATTCATACACGCCGTCACAGAAGTGCATTCTATCAATACGCTCCGTACACACTGAGCGGGGCGAGCTTGGCGAACTTGGCGAGTTGGGTGAGTTGGTAGACCTTATGATTTGCATACTTTATCGCGGGATTTGGGCGAGCGGGGCGAGCGGGGGGAGCCGGGCGAGCCGGGCGAGTTGGGCGAGTTTGGCGAGTTGGGCGAGTTGGGCGAGCGGGGCGAGCGGGGCGAGCGGGGCGAGTTTGGCGAGCGGGGCGAGCGGGGCGAGTTGGGCGAGCGGGGCGATAACAAGAACCTAAAGGAGAGGCGTAATGAGCGCGGATTTAACAATTCATGTGTTCGAAGGTATCGCCGAACACGACCTAGAAACTTTCTTTTCGGCAACACTCGGTAGCAAGTACCATCACGGAGGCGTGAAACAAGGAATATGGGAAGAGTCCTATCGGAAGATCTCCCGTACACCCTCCGTTTGGGTCGGCCAGGTCTCTTGGCTGAAGTGTGCACTATCCAATGATCCGGATACCTACGTCCCAGGACCAGTAGAGGCTATCAGTGAATTGGTCGGGGAAGACCTCCCAGCCATAGATGATTTATTCATCTCTCGGGCTGCCGAAGCGATGGCGCTCGCTAATTCGACATCGTACAGTGTAGCCAAACCTGGAGATGTTGTCGAGTTCCTGCAAACACACAAAGGAAAACGGGTGTTCACGGTTAGTTGGTGACAAGGATACGAAAATATGACAATTGTTCAGCGTGCGATCATCACACATCCAGACGGGAAGCGCGAGATGCTTTCCTTGTTCCGCGTGGAGCCTACCGTATTCCGCTGGATTGATCATGGAAAACCGTGGGATGGCATCGATTTTATTGAGGCCAATATGGCCATCAAGAGCCTCCGTATGACGATCGAATCCAACCCATCCTACGTCGGGTACGATCTGACCTTTTATGCCGTGGAACCGCCGCCGGCAGAGAGGGCATCGCTACGAATCGGGGAACTTCCCGCTGGATTGACGCTCCCGATAGACTCAGTAGCTCGCATTATCCAGGAAGAGACCGGCATCGACAATCTCATTGAGTCGATCAACCTGCTCTTAACTTACGAGTTTCCGAGGCGCCTCCAGCCGAAACCGCCAGGGCTTGATCTCACTTGGGGTGGCCTATGCCTCTCGGTAATCGAGGCTTTTTAGGTCGCACAGAAATCCAACCTAGGGAATCTCAAGGCCGAACTTTCCAAGGGGATCGAGAAGATCCATGCCTATTCGAACATGCCAAATCGCGGAGGTAAACCGCAGTGATTGTTGACATTACCACCTTCACTGAACCCTCCGACCCAGACTTTGAAGAGGTTAGCGGTCTAGCACTTGTCGGACTTTCGCTGGAGGAAATGCGGCGATACTGGGCCTTGCGTCACCCATCCAATAAACCTCTTGACTCTAGCAAAGAGTCGGCGTAGAATCACGAAAGAGATCAGTCCAACGTTGGACAATAAGGAGAGACGACATTGAGCGCACCATCGCATCCCGAACAGAGTACGGAAGTAACCGCGTCGCAGTCATCCGTCGAAGTTCCGATTGAGGTACTCCGCTACAAAGAGGAACTCGCTTCCAAAATGGGGCTTCCTAGCCCCTACGGCATGAGCCTACTGAAGCAATACTGTGAGGACCTCGTAGCCTCCGGCATGGTCCCATCGTACTTCAACAAGAACCCCATGGCCGTATACACCGCCGCCATGCGCGGGCGGGAGATGGGCCTAGATCCCACCGAATCCATCATGGAGACTTTCTGGCCTGCCCCAGGCGGAAAGTTAGGCATCTACGCGAATAAACTTCTAGACTTGCTCCATCGGGGCGGAGTCACAAGCAAGTTCATCTGCGAGACAAGGGAGCGCTGTGAGATCCTCTTTACGCCTCCAAACAAACACGAGCCCTACACGGCCGTGTTCGACTTTTCCGAAGCTGTTTCGGCCGGTCTGGTGAAGCCCGACGGAAACTACAAGAAATGGCCGTCCGATATGTGCAAGGCCCGCGCCATTGCTCGCGGAGCAAGAGCGCTTATCGGGACCTATAAGGGATCGGCTAATATTTACGTGAAGGAGGAGTTGGAGGATCTCGACTCCCCATCCGACACCGCCGAGTCCGACCGGAATCGCGCCGATACCATCGCAGCGCGGGAGGATATGAAGGTCGCCCTCAAGCCAAAAGCGGAAAAGAGACCCGCTAAATCCGAGGTGGTCGAGATCAAGTACCAGCCAGAGAATCCGACAACTGAAGCGCCAGCGGAGCCCAATACTCCCGTCCCACCCGCAGAGGCTACTCACACCGAAGAAACCCCGGAGGGGGATGCCGCGAGGCAACCCCAGAATCAGGAGCCGACAAAGTATGTCATCCATCGAGTGTTTTCGACTGGCAATGACAAGGAACGAGTGTTACCAACCGAAGAGTTGCCCGACTCACGGGAAGAAATGGCTAGTATCAGGGCGCAGGCACTCGCGAATGAAAACAGCGCCTCATTCATCGTTTTCGAAGTGAGCGGATCTGGGGGGCCTCGGCAAGTGGGCCGGTTCGATCCCCCGAAGCCCATCAAGCACCCCGATAAGCCCCGAGGGAACCCAGTAGCTGATTCGGCGGGATCAACCCCCACTCAAGACAACCAGACCACCCAAGAAGAGCATGTTTTGGACCCAAGAAAGGCCCTGATTGATCGGCTCACCCCTCTGTCTGCCTCTCTGAATCTGAATGGAAAGACGGCCATGGCGAGATTTCGTGCTTTCTTTTCTGGCTATTTTGGGTTGGGACTTTCAGAACTTCCGAAAAATCCGGCTGACTATACAGTAGCCATTGAGGAACTGGAAGCGTGCATTAGCAGGGATGCGCTGGAATTCAGCGCCGGGCCGGAAGAGGCCGGCAAGCGGAGGGCATCTTGGGCGCGAGAAACGCGCGGAAATCTGGAAGCGCAATGGCCGAACGACCCAAAGAATGTGTCTCTTGGAGTCACCTTGGCTCGCCGCTGGATGCTTTCCCCGCAGAATTTCATGAACTGGATGGGGCAGGAAGTAATCGGCCTCACGATCATGCCGCCAGAAGACGCAAACGCTTATATGCGACTCATGCTTGCGACCCCTGTCAGCCGTGACGGAGGGAAACTGCTTACGTGCTGCCGGAAACACGACATCTCGATGGCGAAAGCGGTAGAGCAAATAGAATCCAGGGCGCTCAATGGGGCACTGGAACTATCGCAGGAGAAGGCCGTCCAGAACGCGATCGACGCTTGGATCTTGAGCGTTAAGGAGTACGTTGGGAATTCTTCCGGCGCCGCCCAAGGTCCAGCGGCTAAGGAAGAGGATGGGCTGTTCGACGATTTGGTGTAGAGGCGATGCCTATTCTAACATTCGACGAAGAGACCCACGCTTACCGACTCGATGGTCGATGGATTCCCGGATGCACGCGCATCCTGTCCGACATGGGATACGTAAGGGGGGCGGAGTATTTCACCGAAGAGTCCCGAGTCCGAGGCCGGCAGATCCACAGGGCATGTCACCTTGTGGATCTGCATGCCCCGGAAGCGGAGACTCTCGAAGAGGTCCTAGACGTGATGGATCTCGGGACAACCATTCAACCATACGTGGCTGGATGGCTGTGGTTCAAGAGATCGACAGGGTTTGTCCCGGTCGGCCACGAGACGCCGCTCTACTTGGCAGACATGAACGTGGCCGGCACGCCGGACGTGTGGGGCTACTTCAGGTCAAACGCGAGAAGAACCGTGGTTGATCTGAAAAGTTGGAAGAGTCAGGGACCTAAGCCGAAGCGGGCATCCGAGTTACAAGTTAATGGCGGATACAAGCCCATGCTTCGACAGGCCGGATTCGACGCTCAGGATGCGGTGGTTGTGAAACTTCCTGGCGACGGGAGTTTTCGCCAATACCCATGCACAAACCCGCTGGACGAGGCTATTTTTCGGTCATGCTGTTTTGTTTGGCATGACCGCGCTAACAACAAACTGATTGACGGTCTTGAGGGGCCGTCCGAAGTGGAGAACTAATGCCAACGAATTCCACAGCCATCGTTCCATTCTCTGCCGCAACACTGAAGACGCAAGCTAAGCAGGTGAGCGTGCTTTTGGACGTGGATGTCCCCGCCCTGCAACTGGAGGTGGACAGTTATACAAATGGTCTTGCGACCATGCAGGTGCAGGCCAAAAATTTCAAGATATCCGACGACCAGGCCTACGCCGACGCCATGCAGTTAATGCGAATAGCCCAAGAGCGGGAATCTGGACTTACAGAGGTGTGGAAGCGGTTCAAGGACGTAATCAACCCAGCGCGCAATACCATCCTTGAGTTGGAGCACTCCACGGTAGACCCATTCACGGCTATCAAAAAAACCCTTCAGCGGAAGGGAGAGAAGTATCTGAACGACAAGGCATACGCCAAAAAGCAGGCCGAGTCCGCATTTGCCAGAATCGCCGAAGAGGCCCGGCTGCGGCTTAACCAAGAAGCCGATGATCTGATGGCGCGCGGCCGTGTGACTGAGGCACAAGCCAAAACGTACGAGTCCGCTATCACTGTAACCCCCACCCTCCCCAACGCCGTGCCGACCGTATCCGACGCCAAGGTAGGGACGAGATCCACCGGATCTGTCACGGACCTCATAGCCTTTGCGAAAGCCATCGTAGAGGGACAAGTAGACCTCATGCAGGAGGTCAAACCAGGAGATTCCAGGCCGATTCTGATTGTGGATCAAGTCGTCCTCAACGCGGTCGTATCCCGCCATCTGGACGGGTTGAACTGGCCCGGAATTACCGTCACTTTCAGCGCCAAGATATCATCCCGGTAGCCACTCCTTTGAGTGGCATGAATAGGAGTAGCAACGTGATAATTTACACCGAAGATCGCTTCCAGAATCCCAGTTCGAACGTGAAGCAGTTGGGCTATGACCGTGGCACCCAAACCGTCAGAGTTTCGTTCAAAAATAAAACTGGCTCGATCACGGCGGAATGGGACTATTGGCCAGTCCCGGAAGACCACTTCCTGAACGACATCATGGATGCCCCATCCGTAGGAGTGGCTGTCAACCAGTACCTCATCAAGAGCACATGCGAACGGATAAAAGTTCGGTAGTAAAAATAATAATTCCATGATTTGCATACTTTATCGCGGGAGTTGGGCGAGCCGGGCGAGTTTGGCGAGTTGGGTGAGTTGGTAGACCTTATGATTTGCATACTTTATCGCGGGAGCAGGGCGAGTTGGGCGAGCGGGGCGA
>Ga0224535_1000570_pt1 | contig 10491 bp, 11 predicted proteins | sample 714E13034metaG_FD_179898 | JGI IMG/M metagenome (GOLD analysis project Ga0224535, IMG submission 179898) | Peat soil microbial communities from Stordalen Mire, Sweden - 717 E1 30-34 | ecosystem: Environmental > Terrestrial > Soil > Wetlands > Peat | place: Sweden: Norrbotten County, Stordalen... | reverse complement strand
AAATTGCAAGCTGGCCGAACCGGTTCCCGGTCCGAGCACCGCCGCGTTCCAAAAACTGGCGAAGCAACACCAGGTCGTTGTCATCGCGTCACTCTTCGAGAAGCGCGCCGCCGGGGTTTATCACAACACCGCCGCCATCATTGATGCCGATGGCTCGCTGTTGGGCCGCTATCGGAAGATGCACATTCCCGACGATCCGCTTTATTACGAGAAATTTTATTTCACGCCCGGCGACCTTGGCTTCAAGGCCTGGCAGACGCGTTATGGCAAAATCGGCGTGCTGATTTGCTGGGACCAATGGTATCCGGAAGCCGCGCGGCTGACGGCGTTGCAAGGCGCGCAAATCCTGTTTTACCCCACCGCCATCGGCTGGCATCCGGGCGAAAAAAAGAAATACGGCGAATGCCAGCACAACGCGTGGGAAACCATCCAGCGCGGCCACGCCATCGCCAACGGCTGCTACGTGGCCGTGGCCAATCGCATCGGGCACGAAAAACTCGCGGGCAAAGGCATTGAATTCTGGGGCCAGAGTTTCGTGGCCGGAACCTCTGGGGAAATTCTCGCCAAGGCCGGCGCGGTCAATGAGGAAATTTTGATTGTGCCCGTTGACCTCGCCAGTGTGGATACCGCACGCACGCACTGGCCGTTCCTGCGCGACCGCCGTATTGACGCCTACGGAAATCTCATGAAGCGGTTTGTGGACTAATTTACAAACCCAACTTTGAAACAAAGAGGTCGCTGTTCGGAAAATTGAAAAATGTTTACGGAACTGGATATTCCTTAACCAGGTGTTTATTTTTGTCAGTCTGCCATGCTTTTCGCAGCTTCCAGGGGCTGGTTTTAGACCTCCGGGCAAATTCGTAATGATAGGTGGATGAGCCGCCTTTTTTCATAAAATCCAGGGTTAAAGAATCAGGATAATGAAAATGAAAAGTCACGGTTTCGACCGCCGCTTCATCGTTTTTTGACCAGCCGGGCATCTGGCCTTTTTCCTTCAAGCCATTTAAGATTTTAATCGCTGATTCTGCCGCCGCTTTTCCTGCGGCTTCCCGTTCTTCATCCACCTGAACATCGCGGCCGGTGCGTTTGAGATACATGGTCCTTTTTGGAAAATCAAAGGTGACCAGGTGCCGGGCCAGGAAGCGGAGTCCGATCCCATTGAACACGATGTGCGAGTCGCCAACCGAAATGGTTTCCGCGCCAAACCCGCGCAAAATAATATCACAATAAGTTTCTCCGCCCAGGACACCCATGGGGGAGCGAACTTCGCCACCCGCCGGCAGTCCGGCTTGATTGGTCCATTGCCGGAACAGTTGTTGCGACAGCCAGCCGTCGTAATTGCAGCCGCTGTCAATCACCGAACCCGAATCTTTCGCGCCGGCAAGATTCTCGCCCACAGAAAAACGCCCGTCGCCAATGTCAGTCAGGGCAAATGGCCTGCCCCAGTCTTTATGGCTCGAATGTGTGTCATCGAGAAAGCGCATCATCCCGGCTTGAAAATCCAGTTGGATGCAATAGTGCGCCAGGACATCCATGCCTAGAACCCCCAGGATGGGACGACCCGCGGTGGATGAAAACGGCCTGAGGTCATAGGTAAAGACGTTGGTGCCGGTCATCATTAGGGGAGCGTTCCCCAAATACAGCCTGGGTGCCACATAGGCGCCTCCTTCCTGTTTGTCCCCGAAGTGACAGGCCGTTCCGTTGCCGAGACGTTTTCCCAATTTTCGCTCCAGGGATTTGTCGAACCCGGTGCCTGACGCCCCGGTGTCCACCATAAAAGGCAGCTTTTCGCCGCTCGCCAGCCGGAGTGTCACGATTAACAGGCCTCCCTGACCCGCCTCTTTGTTCATGGTCACGTCGGCGGGCTGCCGGGGACGAATTGGTTTTTCCGTGGCGCAAGAGCACAGGAACAGCAGGCAGGTACAGGCAAAGGCTGTGGAGTTGATTTTCATGGTTCCTAGTTTGAAGCTAAAGCGCAATTCCACTTTGTCCAGCCGAGTTTGCTTGCGCGTCAATCGCAAATCGTAAATCGTAAATCCCATGATTCTCGGCGTTGGCATTGACATCATTGAAGTGGCGCGCATCGCCTCATCCTACGAAAGATTCGGCGAGCGGTTTGTCAACCGCATCCTGCACGCGGACGAAATCGCCTACTGTCTCTCGCATAAAAATCCCGCGCCGTTCCTCGCCGTGCGGTTCGCGGCCAAGGAGGCGATTTCCAAGGCGTTCGGCACCGGCATCTGCGCGCAACTCGGCTGGCGGGACATGGAAATCCGGCGCAAAGAATCCGGCGAGCCGTTCTTGGTCCTGCACGGCAAGGGAAAAAAATTGTTCCGGTCCCGCCGCGCGAAACGATTGCTCGTCAGCCTGAGCCACACGGCCAATTACGCGGCAGCGACGGCAGTTTTGGAAAGGTGAACCGCGGACGACGCGGCGGGCGGGTCTTTTTGCGCGAATTCCGCGAATTTTCACGAATTGAATTTGCGTTGAATTGTGTTTACGTCCGCCCTCACCTTTTATCCTCTCCCTCAGGAGTCTGAAATGAATTTGGGCGGAAGCGGGGCAAACGGGCTTAAGTGGTTCGCCATTCTGGCCTGCAACAGTCTTCAGGATTTTAATTGGGATGATATGCAAAACAACATCGGCGTCTATCCTTACAACGGCAACCTGCACTTGCTTTTGGGAACGGATTCGGTCAATTCCACCAGTTCGGTCATATTGCAGTATTGGGCGATGTATATGAACTTTGGCAGAGGAAGTTTCAGCCCGCTGACGTTGCGAGCCTCGTGGTATCAAGCCGCACGCGACGCATACAGCGGACACAATTATGCCAACACGGTAAAATTTTCAGTTGCTGGCGATGCGGCCTGTATGAATGATTACGTGCAAACGAACCATTACACGCCACCGCAAGGAAGCTGGACCTATGAAAGCACCCAAGTCTGGCCTTAGATCCGCGAGCAACAAAGCAATTTTCTTCGTTTTGCTCCAGTTGCTTTGGACGACAGGCTTTTCACAAAGCCTGTCGCTCAAGAATCTCGGCGATGTGTTCCAGCGCACAAATCTTGATGTGCGCTGGGAGGCGCCCACAAACACGCTTCCGCGCACGGTCTGGATTTATCGTCTCTTGCCGAGAAGACTTCCTTCAGAAGCCATTTCAAACTTAACGGTTCTGTGTGGATTCACGGAGAGCGACAGAAAAATTTCCAACGCCGATGAAGTGGTCTATAAAAACGCCGATCAATTTCCATCTAAGCAATTGGAGATTTCTTCATCTCACGGGAGCATATCCACATTAGGCGATTTCCCCTTGCTTGTGAGATAATCATACCACACATGCAAGCCATCGGGGAAATCCTCAAGGAGAAAAATTTGCAATTGGACACGGTCAATCCCGTGTTGCAGAACGGTTTTACCCAGGTCCCGAATTTCATCCTCAAAGATCCAAACATCTCCGTTGGTGCCAAGGTCGCCTACGCCATGTTTTTGAGCTACGCCTGGCACAACGATTCGTGTTTTCCGGGGCAGGACCGGCTAGCGGAGGACATGGGCATGACGCGGCCACGTGTAACCCAGTTGATCGCGGAATTGGAGGCTGCCGGTCTGGTGACGATTCAGCGCCGGGGACAGGGGAAAACGAACCTTTACACGATCCATTTTCAGGTGAAGCAGGCTGGGGATAAAACCCCCAGAGGTACTCCCGCAGGACAAGCGAAAAATCGTCGAAGCCCTCATCGAAAAGATCGTCATCGGCAACGGCGAAATTGACATAACCTTCTCGCATCTCCCATCTTCTGAAGAACTCTGCAATAACCAGCAGAAGCTAGGGCCGGCGTGAGGTCGAGCGTTCAACTAATTTGCCCCGTCCATTTTTCCTTTTTTCGGCAGGCAATTTGCTTCAAACTTCGCGCATGGGGATGGCGGTAACGGCGATTCTGATTTTCGCGGGCGCAAGTTTCTTCTTCGCGCTGGCGGAAACGGCGTTGTTTTCCCTGAGCAAATGGCAGGCGCGGCAACTGGCCGAACAGCGTCCGGGCGTGGGCAAAATCGTCACGCAACTGCTCGAACATCCCCAGGATTTGCTGGCTACGCTGGCGCTGGGCAACACGTTCGCCAACGCCGCGATGCTCGCGGTGGCGCTGCGGATGGTCTTCCATGCGCATTGGACGCTGTGGCTGCCGATGCTCGCGCTGCTGGTATTGACGCTCCTGGGCAGCGAAGTTTTGCCCAAAACGCTGGCCGTGCGGCGACCGGAACGCTGGGCGTTGCGGGTTGCGTGGCTGATGTTGGTTTTTGAAAAAATCACGAAACCGTTGCATCGTGCGGCGCAGCAGCTCGACACGGCCATTTTGAAAATCATCGTGCCGCAAACCGACCTCACCCAGGGCGCGGGCGCGTTGACGGACGCCGAATATCAGGAGTTGCTCGAAATGGCCTGGCGTCAGGGCACGCTCGATGAATCGGAAAAGGAAATCATCCTGCAAATCGTCAGCCTCGACCAGCGCATGGCGCGCGACGTGATGCGCCCGCGCGCGGGCATGGCATGCATTTCGGATGACGCGACGGTTGGGGAAATGATCGCGGCGGCGAAAAAATTCAAACACCGACGCCTACCGATCTACGACGATACACCGGACACCATCGTGGGCCTCCTCAACACCCGCGCGCTGCTCTTGGATCCGAAGATTGACCTCGCTGATGCGATTGAATTCCCCTCGTTCGTGCCGGAAACGATGAATCTGCTGTACCTGTTCAAGAGCCTCCAAAAACAGCAGCGCGGCCTGGCGGTGGTGCTCGACGAATTTGGCGACACGGCGGGATTGGTGACGATGGAGGACATTCTCGGCCAGCTCGTCGGCAAAATCCGCCTGGAAACGCAGACGGAAGGTTTGGTGATGGAGAAGCTCGCGCCGGACCGCTGGCGCGTGAGCGGCACGATGCGGCTGGACGATTTCCGCCGCGAATTTCCCGCCCTTGGCGACGTGGGCGAGGTGGAGACGATGGGCGGATTGCTTGCGCATTTGCTCGGCGTGGTGCCGGCGGCGGGCGAATCGGCAACGTTTCGCGGTTTGACCCTCACCGCAGAGGCCGCCGATGAGCGGCGCGTCCGCAAATTGATTGTTCAGCGGGTGAAATAAATGAACACGAACCTCATCAACTGGCTCGTTTTTGCCGCGTGCCTGGGGCCGTCGTTTTTGTTATCCGGCATGGAGGCGGGCGTGTTCGCGCTGAACCGTCTGCGCGTGCGGCGGCTGGCGCGCGCAGGCAAGCCCTCGGCCAGACTGCTGCACGGCTTTCTCGAAAACCCGGAAAAATTCATGTGGACGATTCTCGTCGGCAACACGCTCGCCAATTTTATCATCCTCGGCTGGACGGTGGCCAAGCTGCACGAATGGTTTTTGGGGCAGCGCGCCTGGAGCATCGCCGTTTTCGCCGTCATCGTTTTTTTGTTTTACGCGCTGTTCGATTTGCTGCCGAAAATGCTGTTCCGCGCGTATCCCAACCAGTTGTGCCTGTCGGCGGCGAATCCTTTTCGGCCCATCCATTTCATGCTCGGCCCGCTCGTCGTGATTGTGGAAGACGTGTCTAAGCTGGTGTTGCGCTGGACGGGCGGCCGCGCGCTGACCGGGCGGCTGTTCGGCAATCGCGAGGAAATGCTCGCGGTCATGCAGGAAACCGCGCAGGCGTTGACGACCGACGAACGCGCGATGATCAATCGCGTGCTGGATTTGCAAACATACACCGTCCGCCAGATCGCCACGCCGCTGGCGCAAACGGTGACCATTGAAACCCAAACGCCCATCGCCGACGTGCTGGCGCTGGCGCGCGAACGGAAATTGTCGCGCCTGCCGGTCCGGGAAATGCGCGACGGACGCCCGCGCATCGCCGGACTGCTCATGCTTGGTCCGCTGCTGTTCCGCAATGATCTGGATTTGCAAAAGCCCGCCGCCGCGCACATGACGCCCGCGTTGTTTCTCGGCGAGGACACCCGGTTGGAAGACGCGTTGCGCCGGATGCAGCGCGCCGGCGAGCGGCTGGCCATCGTGCTGGCGCGCGACGGAAGCGAGCTGGGGGTTGTGAGCCTGGAAGACATTTTCAAGCTGATGTTCGGCGAGGTGAAATTGTGAACTGGGATGCGGCCATTTTGATGGTGTTGAAAATTCTGGCGGTGCTGACGCTGGTGCTTCTGAACGGATTTTTCGTCGCCACCGAGTTTGCGCTCGTCCGCATCCGCGAAACCCAGCTGGATGTCCTGGTGGCCAAGGGCTGGCGGCGGGCGAAAATGGCGCTGCACATCGTTCGCCATCTCAATTCCTATCTCAGCGCGACGCAACTCGGCATCACGATGGCGAGTCTCGGCCTGGGCTGGATTGGCCAGCCGGTGTTCACCACCCTGCTGGAGCCATTGCTCATTCCGCTGGGCGTCGTGTCCGACGCATGGCTGCACTCCATTTCCTTTGCCGTCGGCTTCAGCGCGCTGACATTTCTGCACATCACCGTTGGGGAACTCGCGCCGAAATGGATGACCATTCAAAAACCGCTGCCCGTGGCGCTGGGGGCGGCGTATCCGTTGCGCTGGTTTTACCTGGCGTTTTATCCGTTCAACCGGCTGTTGAATTACGGAGCCCGCTGGCTTTTGGAAAGATTCGGCCTTGAACCGGACGGCGCGGTGGATCGCGCGCAGTCGGAGGAGGAATTGCGTCTCCTGGTCACGTCAGCGCAAGCTGCGGTGGGTGGGCGCAACATCATTCTCAACGCGCTGGATTTGCGCCATCGTGTCGCGCGCGAGGTCATGCGGCCGCGCCACGAAATTGCCGCGTTCGACACCGAAGCGGGCCTGGCCGAATGCCTCGTGCTGGCCGAGAAGACGCGCTACTCGCGCTTTCCACTTTGCGAGGGTGGCGATTTGGACAAAATGCGCGGCGTGGTGCACATCAAAGACCTTTATCCCGCGGTGCGGGACCCGGCTGCGGCGGGACGGACGGCGGCGGATTTGCTGCCGGTGGCGCGCCCGTTGATTTACGTGCCGGAAACCGGACGCCTCGAAAAGCTGCTCCAGTTGTTTCTCGAACGAAAATTGCACTTCGCCATTGTTGTGGATGAATACGGCGGTACCATCGGCATCGCCACGCTCGAAAATGTGCTCGAAGCGCTCGTCGGCCAGATTCAGGACGAGTTCGACCAGGAAAAATCGGAATTAACGCTCGTGAGCGAAAATATCTGGGAGGCCGCCGGGACGCTGCCGTTGCATGAACTGGAAAAAATCATCGGGGAAACACACCTCGAGGAGACGGTCGCCACCGCGAGCGGCTGGATGACGCAAAAGCTCGGCGGTTTTCCGAAGGCCGGTGACGTGCTGACGGCGGGTGCCTGCGAATTGCGCGTCGAGGAGACGGACGGCCCGCGCGTGGCCCGCTTGAAAATTACCAAACTCGCTGTGCCGGAAAACCTCGACTCTCCGTAGTAACCGGTGGAGCCCGGACTCTGATTGAATTTACGATGTACGATTTACGAATCGTTTTACAGTCCAGGCCCGGCGCGTAAATCGAAAATAAAAGTCACCATCGTCCGCCGCGAATGGCGAACGCGGCGGCCAGAACGGCCATGGCCCCGTCCAGCGCGACGGGCAGCCACATGCCGTGCTCCGCGGACACAATCCCGAAGAGCAATACTGCGCCGAGCCACACGCCGAGCGGATGATAATCCGGCACGCGCCGGGCCGGACTTTTATTGATGAGCGCCGGGGTGACCAGCGCCAGCATCAACAGCGTCACCGCCGCCCAGCTCAAAAAATTCACTAGCGGCGCGCCCTGCCACGCCACCGGAAACTTTGTCGGCATCCAAAGCCAGTAATGTTTCACGCGCGAAGCGAACGGGTCGAATGCGAAGTCGAACAGCATTGTCAGCACCGCCGTCAGGCCGATGAGCCAGAAGCCATAAGTTCGGAGTTTGCGCCACGGCCGCAAAATCAGGCGCACCACACCCCGCGAATTCAAAACCGCGACGATCCAGATGAATGGCATCGCCCACGGCAGCGTTTTGAACAATTGCGGTCCGGCCTCCGGGCCGAAGAGGAATGGACCGAAGGGAATTCCCATCGTTACTCCGAGCGTGTGGGCCGCGCCGCCCATGAGCGCAATGACGACTGCGGCGAGCAGGACATTCTGCAACGGCAACTGCCGGGCGAGGGAGGTGATGGTGCCGGTTGCGGCCAGCAACAGCAGCAATGTTTCCGGCCAGCCGGACTTGCCGGGCAGGTTTAACGTCAGGCCATTCGACGCGAGTGCCATCGCAAAAGCGGCGGTGAGCACGCCGGCAAACAGCCAGTGAAACCCTGCCTTGGTTTTTTCAGCGGCGGCGGTCACGGGCCGTTTTTTGGGAGGCATTGCGGGTTGCATGTTTCTGACAGCGTATGAATTTACGGCGGCAGGCAAAGCAAAATTCGCCACTGGCCGCCGCCGCTGGAACGCCGTACGGCCGGAATGCGCATAAATCCGGCGTTCCATTGTTTCTCTGAAATTCCCTTGTCTCGTGGCGGCAAACTTGCTTTGCTTTGGGCATCAACGAATCCGCATCATGACACTGGACGATGCCAAAAGCCGGATCAAGTCGTGCGCCAGCCAGATGGACGAGCGCTATGGCAGGACTGTTTTTGATGAATGGGCGATGGTGTCGCTTGCGGAAAACAAGGCGCGGGTGCTGGCCTACATCGGTCCGCGCAACGACGATTTTCTCAGACATTTTGTTCACGATCTCGGCACGTTGCGCGCGGAATTGCGCGATACCAGTTACGGCGTCGGCGATTTTGTCTTCGCGCGCCACGGAGTGGGAACGAGTTTTGAGGCCTTCATGGTTTTGGGCGTGGGGATTTATTTGATTTGCAACAACACGCACGAAACCATGGATATGATCACCAAGGATCCGCAATGGATCAGCGCCCAGGTGCCGTTTGCCGAATTGAGCGAGGAAATCCGTTCCAATCCGCTGGTCATGTCCGGGGATACGGCATTTTTTAAGAAGCCCTGGTAACTTCGCAGCGACCCTTCATTTCAGCAGGCCCCGGTAAAGGAACACGCCATAGGCCGCGACCAGCAACCAGCCGGTCGCACGTGGCAACTGCCCCACAGCGGTGACGAAGAACAGATGCACGAGGGTCGCGCCGAAGAGAATGATCATTCCCATTTGAAAGAACGGCGGTATGACCATCGTGTGGAACATCGCGTAAATACCGATGCACAGCGGGATGGAGACATGCGCATCACCGACTTGCGAGGCATAGACGGTTTCCGGCTGTCCGCGCCAGCCGTAGTAGAACGCGAGAATGGCGTTGGGCAGGACCATAACCCAGCCGCTGAGCCAGCCGAGGTATTTGGCGCTGATGAAGCCGGTGTGAATGCTTGAAATCCAGTTCACCAGCCAGTCCGTGCTGACATAAATCCCGTACGCGCCGATGGCGAGCAGTGCCAGATCAAACGGCAGGGTCCAGCCCAGCGATTTTGACTGGCGCACGTTGGATTTGAGCACGTCGAACACGTGGAAACACTGCCAGAAAAGAAACAATCCCACCAGGACCAGCCCTTCGTTAAAGGTGATCTGGCCATCGCGGCCCAGCGCCCAGACCGCGCCGGTGAAAAATAAAACGGCCATGAGTGTAAGCATCACCGAAAGACGGTTGAGCTCCTGCGTCTTTCCGGCGCCTTTGTTTTTTTTCTTTTGCGACGGCAAGATGCGAATGCCCCAGAAAATCGCCGGCAGGCCGAGGACGATCGTCATGTTCGTGACGTTGTTGACCAGCGAGTTGATCAACACGTCGCCGCCATCGCCGCCCCGGCGGCCGATGATGAACGCAAAGATGAGGTTGCCCATGCCGGTGCAATACGGCATGACCAGCGTGCCGAGCACCGTGCCTTCGAAGCCGCTGGCGCTCAAAACCTCCAGCCGCCAGATCATCAGGAACGACGCGGCGATGAACAGCGCCAGAAACAGCCACGGCGCGTAAGGGCCTTTGGCTTCAATCCAATGGATGAACGGGTTCAGCACGTGTTCCCCAGTCTAATGAAAGCCATTTCCCGACGCGACATCGAAGTTTTGGCGGGATACGGTTTCACGGATCAACCAGGATGACACACAGGTTTGATGCCGGCCGGTTTTGGATGGCGCCGACGGCACGCGATTTAGAATTATTCTAAATCTTGACTTGGCGGGCGGGTGCGCTAAGTTGTTTTCAGCCATGAGGGCATCCGGCCATAACGAAGCTGAGAACCACCTGACCGAACGGTTGGGCACGGGCGGTTTGCGGCTCACCCCGCAGCGGCAGCAGGTCTATGACGTGCTCATCCAGAAGCGCGATCATCCGACCGCCGAGGAGGTGTTCATCCGCGCCAAGCAGGCCATGCCGGACATCTCGATGGCCACGGTTTATAACTGCCTCGACGCGCTGGTGCAGTGCGGGCTCGTGCGCCAGGTCCAGCTCGAACGCGGCGCAACGCG
>Ga0224535_1000567_pt1 | contig 10504 bp, 13 predicted proteins | sample 714E13034metaG_FD_179898 | JGI IMG/M metagenome (GOLD analysis project Ga0224535, IMG submission 179898) | Peat soil microbial communities from Stordalen Mire, Sweden - 717 E1 30-34 | ecosystem: Environmental > Terrestrial > Soil > Wetlands > Peat | place: Sweden: Norrbotten County, Stordalen... | reverse complement strand
AGTTGAAATCGGTCTCCGGTGGCATAAGTTTGGCACCCAATGCCCCAGTAGCTCGCCGACGTCATGTCCTGCGTAGCAGAGTTCGACGCTAGCAGCCACCACCCTCCACCCGTGTTCTCATACCAGCTTATATTAGTTCCATCGTCCACCATCTTGCCCCGGATCACCGGCTCCGTGCCCCACATGGTTGTCGGCGTCGATCGATTTGCAATCGCCATGTTGTTGAAGTAACCTGCGAGAATGCCACCATACGGGTTGCCTGGATACCATCCAGTTCCTACAAAGATCGACGTTACAAGATTTCCGTTTGCGATACCCCACTGACAAAGTGAGCTATTGGTCGCCCGAAGAGATGCGGTGAATGCGATCTCGATGGTATAAGGGGTTGTCATTGAAAGTGGCGTCAACATCCCCTGAAAATAATACCCGCCACCCGTCGAGTTGCTCCCCGTCAACTGCACCGCCCCGGCTACGTTCGTGATCGTCGGCGTGTCCACTCCGTTTCCCACTATGGTTGCCCACGTGAGCGCCGTAGGTTCCACCACCTGCATGTCGAATGCCACCGGCTGCCATGTCGTCCCGTCGCACGTCCAGTGTTTGTTTGATATCTCGGATGCATTGAATGTCTGTCCAGTATTACCTGCTGCACAGCCAGGTCGATTAGCATAAGTATTGAATAGTGGTGCAGGGGCAGAGCCCCCTCCTCCGCTTGGTGCAGTACCATCAGGAGTATAAACCCAGGAGCCCCCTGAAAAAGAGCTGTCATAGCGTAGGATCATTGGACGATTAACAAGAAGGTCATTAGCAGCGGGGTTAGAGGTTCCCCACCCTAATACTGTAATGGCACCGAGGGTACAAAGATTGAATGTCGTTGCTCCTCCAGTAGATGCATGAGCAGGAATAAGGGTTATATGCATTCCATTCGTCAGCGCCGTGATCGTCGTAGTAGGACATCCTGCATAACTCGTTCCACTCGCGCCTGTATCAGCAACTGTAGATACTCCTGCCTGAGCTATTGCAGTGCTTGGAACAGCAGCAGTATTTATAGAATATTTGACATTTCCAGTACCCCCTACAACACTTGTTGTTACTATAGTACTGCTATCTGGCTGTACATTAAGTGTGGTTAGTCCAGTTCCTATTGTACTACCACTATTCTGGAGGGTAAGACCACTTAGACACCCGGTTATCTGAGAGCAACTATAATCACCTGACTGTGCTAGAATGGCACCTATACGTCCAAATACAGAGGAGACTAATCCACCCCCACCACCACCTGTAGCAGGTCCATAATTACTACCTAACCATGTAAGCGCCTGTCCGAGAGTAGCACCATACTGTGAGATTTGAGCAGGGCTAATCATCTCTTGAGGATACTGAGGAGGTGCAGCGCTTGCTAACACCTGAGAGACAGTGAAAGGACCTCCTGAAGGAACATACCATGTTTGCTTTAATGACCCGTTCCCATTAACAGTTTGTCCATTAATGGTCCAGACTACATTATACTGTGTAGTGTTTTTTCCTCCCTGCACTGCGCAAGCGTCATTGGGAACGAGGGAGGTCGTAAAAGCACCTGCTACTATTTGAACAGTAATAGGAGAGGGAGTTATATAGGTACTGTTCCAGGTACAGGGAGCACTAAGGGTGATTATAACAGAGCCTGTTGCAGGGACATTACCTACATTTGCCAAGGTTTCAGTGACTGTGGTCAGACTTATAGCATGTGCAGCAAGAGCAACAAAGAAAATTAACTTTTTCATCAGAATACCGCCACATTACACGAAAAGACTACAAAGAAGTAATTTTAACATAGAGCTTAGCTCCTGCTGTATCAGATTTGAAGTTATTGTTGTTCAAGTCAATGGCATTGACAGGTGCCCTATCCTCATCCCAAGATCCCCCAGTAAGCTGAAAACCCCCCTCTAACTTACTGTCCGACCTGTAAATGTTAGCTCCAGGAGTCTGATTCTGGAACTTCAGATTACAGACCATACTAGGTACGTAAGGAGCATTCGAGAACGTAGAGTTCAGGAACGTGGGATCGGATGTAATCAAGGTCCACAGGTTATACCAAACACCTGCAGTAGGAAGTATAAAGAGCCAGTCTCGTGTCATTCCTCATCTACTCCTTGGTTAGTCTCTGGAGGAGCACCTGCTGGAGTTCCCCCTCCTCCTGCTTGCAAGGTTTGAGCTAGTTGAGCACCCTGATGTTCATGAATATGAGCTAGGTTATTAGCATACCCTGCTGGGTTACTGAGTTTAGCTTCTAGTCCTATAGGGTCTACTAAGAAAGCAATGGATGTCGCAATATGAACTGCATGATCGTCCACATCAGGGTCTATTGGAACAGTAGACTGTACAGGAGAGACTGGAGCACTCTTCAGAAGTTTCTGAATCTCCCCCGCTTGCTTGCACCTCTGAGATTCCCCAGGTATCTTCAGTCCTGTAAGTGCAAATGAATCTTGTAACATCCTAGCATTCTCAGGATTATATAGGGCGGAGTTTACATAGTCGTTATTAAGCTCCATCAACTTCATGAGCTTGCCTTCAATCTGCCCAAGGGAAACAGGGAATGCTTCAGATCCCTCTGCCTCTACTCCCCCTACCTTACCCTGTAGCTCTGACTGTTTGATCCAGGTGTTTATATAGTTACCATCAACAAACTTTACGAATCGCTCATCTTCAACTACACAGTCCTTGTACAAATCTACAGCACCTGCAATTGTTTTAGTCCACCATTCGAGTAATAACGTCCAGGTAACCTGTAGCCGTTGAAGGGCCATTTGCCTAGATGCTGCATACTCTGCGAATGTTCTGCTTTTTCCTTCACTAGGTCCACCATATATAGAGGGGAAGGAGCCTACACAGAACTGGGCATCTGTATCAAGTTGCTTGAGGAACATAGCAACCTCTCTAGAGAGTGTTGCTCGGGAAGAAGTGTAAAAACTATTTCCCAATGGCTCCCCTGGTTTCCTCGGCTTTGCTTTATAAATGTAACCAGGTACAGCCTCGAACTTACCATACTTATCGAAGTCGACAACTTCTGGATCTGCCCAGTCTGACGGGATGCCATGAGAGATCGTCTCCATGATGAGGTTAACAAGCTGATTCCTCATCTCTTGGATCTGCACAAGGGGGCGAAGAATGGGATCTGAATGGATCAGTGTAGAAAGACCCGCCTGCCCAACAGTCCAACGGTCATCTAGTTTCTCAGGTTCTGAACTAATATATATAGGCTTCTTGCCAATAAGGATTACCTTTGCACCGTCAGGAAACTTCTTGAGGAGCTTATCTCGTTTGTCCTCATCATTCTCCCTATAAAAAGCAGCAGGTCTTAGCCAAATCTTCTTGACTGTTACTAGGTGCCTCTGTTCAATCTCAGGATCATACTCTGTTACATATCCTGATCTTGAGAACCTAGACAGATCCTCTATTCTTTCCTGTTCTATTTCCTCTGCAAAGTCAGGGTAAAGAGACTTAGCTACATCCTTCCCTATATCGCAGAAGAGAATAAAGTAAGTACACTCATCTTGATTTCGTGCATAGTAGGGAACCTTAAAGTTAAGGGGACCAAAGATGTCCAACTTTACCCTGCTCTTAGGATAGTCTTCTTCACGTAAGATTACAGGTACTTCTTCTTTGGTCTTCTTCTCTTTAGGCTTGTCTACTTCATTGCATTGAGGACAGGATCCTTGTGTAGGTGAGGGCGAGGAGGAAGGTGAAGAGGAAGGTGAAGAGGAAGGTGAAGAGGAAGAGGAAGAGGAAGAGGAAGGTGAAGGTGAAGGGTCATACTCAAAGGGTTGCTGTGCTCCTGTATTCTGGTCCCTACTACTCTGAGTCCAATCAGTATCAGATTCATAATCACAGTTAGGACAAGTGAACTTAGAAGATTCCTGTTCCTTCTTCCCATACACAGGAACTTTATAGGAACCATACTTCAAGTCAGCATCTTTGTAACGATAACTTGCTACTAAGCCCTGAAGAGAAAGGAAGAAGAGAGCACGAAGGAAGAGAAGTTTCGCCTTATTATGCCGCTGAATCAGGTCTGCAATCTTAGAGTAAGTCCGAGCAGTAGTAAGATCAGAGGGTTCATCAGCATCATCCGGGATGAAGCGTAAAGAGGGAATCTGTGAAGATAAGGCAGCAATGATAGCTGTACCATGAGCAGAAAATATATCAACAACCTTATCAGAAAAACTTCCAAGCTGCTCCTGCACATCATCATTGTCTTCTTCCCAGTTGATGTCTAGTGGGGAGCGCCAAGAGTCCTGCTGCTCTGACCAGAATAAGTATTGAACACCATGCCAAAACTCCTCATTCTTCTTCCACTGACGAATCATTGACTTACGGACTTCAAGGTCCTCCCGTTCACAGGACTTCACTATGTCCTTTAGGGACTTCTGAAGCTCTTCGTCTAGCTCGTCTTTTGCTTTCTTATCTGCCATTTAAGTTTCTCTTAGGGGACTTTCTACAGCCACCTTTTGCAGCTACAAATGCCGCTGTATCTGTAAACAAGCCCCCCAAGAACTCAAGCACCGACCACTAAGACAGCAGCAGGAACAGAGATGGTGATACTACTTCCTGGAGGGTTAATCTCTGCTCCTTCCATGTAGTTTGTCTTGTAAGGAGGCATATCCTTAGACCCTCCAAAGGATGCAGACAAAGGATGAGAGAGGGTTAGCGTAACATCATGGTAGCGGTTGTCAAAAGGACTAAGCGCCGTGACAACACCAACCAACTTCACTGTTGCTCCCAGAGTAATAGCAACTCCGTTTGCATCGACCATTGCATCCATCATGTTAATTAAGCCCCCACTACTAGTTGAGCTGCCTCAAACCCATACTGTGTTGTAGGCAGCTGTTGGTTAGGTGTTGCAAAGTTGAGGGACTGCGGATTCCCTCCCCCTGATTGAGGAGGGACCGTAGGACCTGTTGGATAGAGAGGTGCGACTACAATCGTGCCAAAGTGAGGGTCCTGCTGGATTGCTACTACTGTACCAACCAGTTTCACTGTGGCACCTACAGTCACCGTTGTACCAAAGTGGTCAAGTAGGAGGTCCATTAGTTTAGTATTGACTCCCAACCACCATCAGCTCCAGTGGATGAAAGCTGAGGACTTTGCCGGGTGCAGGAATACTCTGAGGGTAGGTTCCTGAGGTAGGCGTCACGATACTAGATTGAGGGAATTGTGGGATGACTTGGATGTCCTGGAAATGAGTGTCGTTGTTATTAACTGCAACAACAACACCAATCATCTTCACCATCTTACCCACTGTGATGGCAGTTCCCACAATGTCTACCGGTAGGTCGCCTACTAAGGGCACACCTGTATTGTACCCATAGGGAATTGCTTTCCCTGAGAGCCATTGATTTGCAATCTCAAGAGCTAGCATTGTGATGTTACTCCTCAGTCCAGATCATCGTAACAGACCAGGAAGAAGCATGGGCAGGGGTCGCGGCGTTAAGTGTGGCGATGATCGCCTGCGTAGCTCCACGAAGGACCAGGCCCTTAGCACCGGGCTGGTTACCAAAGTTAAACACATAAGGGGTCGTCGGAGGCTGAACAGTAGTAGCAGTAGCGAGGAAGGCAGACAGCTTAGTGACAAGCACAACACCAGTCAAAGTGCCGTCTGTAGGTGTCGCAGTGTAGAAAAGGGGAAGAGCGGTGCCAGCACCGTCTGAAGAGTCCCAGGGGATCACAGTGGCTGTCGTGGCTTTAGTTCCACCAGTAGGGAGTGCTGTCTCTTTTTGCAAAGAGAAGTCATACTCCTCACCCGCTGTAGCAATCGTCGCATTGACGATAAGCTGGAGCAGGCGAACGACCTTAGTCGCAGAGCCTGCCAGACCAAAGATGGCGGTAGTCGCTGCGGTTCCGACCGACTGTCCAGTGTACGTAGCAGAGTAGGTAGCCTTACCGCCATCTGCAACAGACACTACTTGCCGCTCTGCTGTGGAAGTACCTCCGCCGTTGTAGGTGTTAGCGACGGGATTGAAGGTCTCAACAATGGTACCAGCACCATTAGGAAATAGTTGTACGCTCACGTTTAATTCTCCTTTTTCTTAAACTTCTTCATGTGCTTCGAAAACAAGCTGCGTTTCTTTGCAGGTGTTTTTTCTACAAACTCTCGTGCTGTGGAGGAGGGAACACCACTCCCTTTAATTGAACCTGCCATTACACCAGCCATGAGCTTGTACTGTTTAGCAGACTTAGCTGGCATCTTTTTCCTCCTCTTCTTTCACTTCTTTCACTTCTTTCACTTCTTTCACTTCTTTATGCACCCTGAATAGCTTGGACAGTTCCCGCTGCCTAATATACCAAGGAGTTTTCCCTATAGGAGCAGTTGCAACAGAGGAAACAACTTCCTTAGAGAGCAGGCCGTTCTGATCCAGAACAAGCTCAAGCAGAGCTGCATTCTCTGATCTGAGTTCATTCACGAGTTTGAGTAGCTCTTGCTCAATATCGGTCATACTAGCTCAGGGAACGAAACCCTACAGGGGGACCCCACTTTTTACAGGCAAGTGCAAAAGCAGGCCAGCTTGAAGGGGGAAGTGATTTTTCCTCTGGGGGTGCCCACATTCTAGACATAGGATAACTTCTACCACCTACACCTGCAGTCCGACAACCAAATCTATGACGGTCCATAAAATGCCTATTCTCTGTTTTCTCTGCCTCAGTCAAACGTTTTCGAGAGGCAGCACGCTTTTTAGCTATACCTTCTATAACCTTCTGGGCCTCTTTAGGGGTCATATAAGAATCTTGACCGGGAATTTCACCCGGTCATTAAGGACCGTTAGGTCCCCTGTTGCAGCTTAGCCAACGCTGCATTAACTGCATTAAGTCCAGCAACTACCTCATCAATAACCTGACTGATAGTCTCTGCGGTAGCGGTAGCAGTAGTACCAGAGGCACCAATGATTGCAGTTGCAACCACTTTCTTAGCGGCTCCTTGCTTAGGAGCTATGATCGCCTGTTCTGCCGTGTAGATTGCATTGATAACAGCAGAGGCAGCAGGCCCCACAACAGGGATAGCGGAGACTACAGGGGTAAAGGGTTCCACCCCTACAATCACCTTCCCGATCTCTTTTAGAATTGAGAGGAAGCTCATGTTATGTGATCCTTCTACTTTCTACCTTCTACCTTCTACCTTCTACCTTCTACCTTCTACTTCGCAGCAATCTTGACCAGTGCAGCCGCAATGGCAGCATTAGAGTCCGCTACGGCTTGCAGGTTTGTGGTCACACTGCCTGCAAGGTCATTAACCATTGTAGTCAAAGTACCAATCTGGGCAGCAAGGGCACTGACCTGCGAGGTAACGTTGGTCTGCACGGATTCAGTAACTGCAGCGGCAATTCCCGCACTAGCAGTATCCACTGAGCGGTCTGCGGGGTAAGCACTAGCAGCAACAGTGTCGCCAACACCAGTGCGAACAGGGCTAACCGTCTGCTGACTGGATGTGTCACCTGCTTGAGCAGAGATTACTGCATTAAGGTTTCCAAGGTGGTCAATCGTTGCAGAGTTGGTTGCACGGCGCAGGTTTAGGTCTGCAAGTGCACGAGCATTAGCTTGGTTATCAGCCACACTCTGTTGCATAAGAGCCATAGCATTATCAAACAGAAGTTTGATATTCTCGGGTCCACCAAGCAAGGTGTACGGAGGAATTTGATGTGGGCTGGATATTCCAGTGTTAGGGATTTCTGCCATTACTTCTCCTTTTCAGAAGCTTTCAAAAGTTTGCGTGTCGTAGTCCTGACCCGTGGAATCTCCTTACAGGTCGTTGTGCTTTGATTCCACGAGCCTCAATATTGCTCATATCTATATAGAACTTTGTAATCTCTGAGGGGGAAGCGTTCGGTTGTTCAACTTTTGAACAGGCCTTGGCTATCTGTACCCTCTTCTCATACTCACCCAGGCCACTATCTAACCACGCTTGGCAGGCAGTGACCCCGTAACGAGTCTCGTCATAAGGATCGTCACCTCGAAACTCTTCTACGTCCTCTGCGTTGCCTTCATCATCCCTGTCTGTTACTTGTTTAGTCTTGTCTTTCTTATACACGCAAAGAGGAAGAGCTTTAATCGTTTCTACGCAGGTATTGAAGATTTGTATTTTCGGGAGGAAGGTCTCTTCGGGTTCTGATTTGAAAGCGTCTTCATACTTTGAAAGGCCCGCAGGTCCTTCCCTCCTGTATATTTCACGGGCCTTCTCAGCAGAGTATCCTTCAGGAGGAACGAACCTGGGAGGCTTAGGAGACCAGCGGAGATATTCTTGTAGGAGGAGTTTGCCTGCGACTCTATCGTTATTAGCTTTTCTGGGAGAGAGTCCTGAAGACAAAGTGAACTGTTCATCTATAGTAGCTTCATCTCCTCTGTTCCCCCAAGCTGAAGGATCGAGAACTACGTCAGAGAGGACTTCATTTTGAGAGAGCTGTGCAATAGTAGAGGCCCAGGATGATATTTTGGTTTTCAGGCAGGAGTATTCGCGGTACTTGTAGATCTTGGCAGGAAACTGAACTGAAGGGACTGGGTTTATAGCGTACCAACCCGCGATTGTCATTGCACTATAACCCCAGTCAATTGATAAGACCCTGGGCCAATAGTCCGGTACGGAGAAAGGCGCTATGACGTGCAGTGCATTAGAGGGTTCTGATTCTACATGAAATTCCCGGAAGTCGTCGAATACTTGCCCCGAGAAAGCCCACCAATCACCGTCTGCTTTAGCTGCTCTGTCTTTCTCAGGCAGCCTGTTCAGGCGGTTGACATAGTCAGGATCATTGAGGATCAGATGGGGGTTGTCTGTGACTTTGCTGGGGATGTAGATGCGGTAGAGGATCTGAGAAGCCCCTCCTACAGTTTTCGTCTCTCGGAGGATTACATTACCCTGTTTAGCAGGGGCAACAAATCTTTTGCGAAAGTAGGAGTGACCAATATTGCCTGGGTTGGTTCCACCACGAACGAAGGAAGGTAGGTCGGGGCTTGAAGTACGACATCGGGAGAAGGTGAGATACTCGTATTGATAGGGAGTAAAGGATGTCGCCTCATCAAAGAGGATGATGTTGTACTCAGCAGTGTCATACTTCGTTACATCCTTCTCATGCTCACAATGTCCGAACTGGAGTATTGCGCCTGAAGGCCATGTCCAGCGCTTCTTCTGGTCCTGATAGGTTGCTCCTGAAGCTGTGTAGAATTCTTTGCTGCGAGGGATTACTTCGTTGTCTAGTTCAGGGAACGTTCGTCTGAGGTAGAGGACCTTGAATCTGGAATGCTTGTATGCTGGGTTACCTTGCTTGTCCTTGATGCAAAGTGGCAGCATTAGCAGACACTCTGTCTTACCACCGCCTGCTGCTCCTCCGTATAACCCCTCGAAGACAGTATCAGGGATTGATAGGAAGGCTTCTTGCCGTTTTGTTGGCTTCCACTCTGTAACAGTAGTACTCATGACGTCTCACGACGTTATTTTATTTAGGTGGGCTCCTAAAAAGACCCAATTATGTCTCACGACGTTAAAGGGTCTTTAATCTGTTTTGCAGTTGCAAAGCAGAGAGTGTTTGGCTGTGTCGCAGCAGCAAACACACAAATTCAGGTTCCTGAGGAACAGGTCTAAAACCCAAACAAGTACTTCAGAATGTCAGTGATGATGATAATAATTGGAACGCCCATGATTTCTTACCCCTCCTGTTGCTTAACTTTAAGTTAAGCAACGTCCAGCATCTTGTAACCAGACTGCTTCCGCATCTCAGGTGCATAGATTACAAGCTGGATTCTGGTTCCGTCTTCTTGAACGCGGGTCTTCTCAATAATCCTGCTCATGTTAGCAGAGACGATCGATAAGTCTTTCAGGGAGGCAGTCTCGAATTTCTCGATCGTCATTAAGCCCATCGCCTGCATGAGCTTGTCAATGGCAAGTTCCTGCACCCGCTCCAGGGAGTAGTTTATAGCGGCCTGCACCCTGGGATCTTTAGAGTTCTTTGCGGAGTTGACCTGACCTACAGTTATACTGAGAGAGTCTGCAACGTCCTTTGCAGGCAGTCCTTGACGGACCATCGATCCTGCGAGTATTTTCGTTTCTGTCGGTAAGGATGGTTCTTTAGCGTAAGGACGGGGTTCCTTTTTCTCGAAGGTAACGTTGTCATTGTCAGGAACGTATACAGTTACAGTAGAACCAGGCAGAGAACGAGTAAGGTTGTTAGGACTTTGCAACCGTCGCTCTAGCTCTGCCTGGTTAATCCGCATGACCGCACACTTACAAGGAGAATCCGACCCTTTCCTATCTCTAGGGTATCATTTTTTAGGGTGAAAGTCAAGGGGCTTATTTGCTTTGTTTTCTATGGGTTAATTGTTCATTTTCTGAATTTGTTTGTCCGGTGTCTGCAAGACAGATGGGACCCTTTTAGGTTGTGTTTTACTTTTCTGTTTGTTTAGCTTAAAGTCGCCTTCGCTTAAAGTCGCCTTCGCACATGGGGCGAATTTTCCCTGTCAGGAGGACCCTTCTGTGGAGGCTGTGGGGGGA
>Ga0224535_1000566_pt1 | contig 10510 bp, 23 predicted proteins | sample 714E13034metaG_FD_179898 | JGI IMG/M metagenome (GOLD analysis project Ga0224535, IMG submission 179898) | Peat soil microbial communities from Stordalen Mire, Sweden - 717 E1 30-34 | ecosystem: Environmental > Terrestrial > Soil > Wetlands > Peat | place: Sweden: Norrbotten County, Stordalen... | reverse complement strand
TACTAAGATTAATTATCCGAGACTACCAGTCTAAAGGCACTCTCATAGAGAGCAACGGTTTCAAAAGACTAAGACGGTTTCGGGCCAAATAATAAATCTTAAAAGTTTTAAAGAACTGTTTGCCAGAGGTACAGCTTAAAGAGACTCTGGGGTCTGAGTGGTACATCCTGCTCAGACGGGGCCGTTGTTCAACCGGCCTATTGTGGTGGCACTGCGGTAGCAATACCAGCACTTGTCTAATCACAGCCCACGAATTTATTCGTGGGTGGTTGACAGTTATATACTTGATATTAATGTATCTATGTCCATCGTTTCAAGCATTATCTTCAAGTCCGTCACATCGCTTGCACTTATGGACGTATCCCGAAAGTTATGCTTCTCATTCTTTATCTTGTCCACGGCCTTGACCCCGGCCAGAGTAAACTTTCGCTCATCATCCCCAACAAAAATCGTCCACACTTTAAAGAACTCATCAAGCATAAACAGTTCGTTGATTTGCTGAACCACTTCCTCAACCGGCCTGATATGGCTCTCAGCAGGAAAATAAATTTTTAAATCATCCAGGTCGTCCATCAGTCCGCCCAACGTCCCATTAATTGAAGATACCAAAACCTTTAGTAAGTATATCGTTGAAGGCTTCGGAGAAACCTTGAAGCTATATTCCACGGTTGAAGGCAAAGACTGTATAAGAATTGCTTTGTCCACGTCCTTAATAGCATTAGCACTGTAAAATATAACCTTCTCCTCACCTGTCTCCGCAATCTTTAGAACAACTGGCTCCATCTTTAATGGAGCACACTTCCGAGCCAATGTTGATTTCCAATTCATGACGAACCTCCAGCGTTAAAATGATTCTTGCCCTGCTTAGTCGGGAAACATAGATTCTTCTTCTTCCGTTAGGTAGTCAAAAGCCATGTCATCGTCAATACAAATAAGGTCTTCTCCAAAAAAAACAAGTTCTTCTTTCGTCGGCAAGCGTTTCATGTTTATCCTCTATTCCAGATCATGCCTTGTAACCTTTCCACCAACCTTCCTTATACAACCCATACAACCACAAACAATAGGATGCTTCTTCCACACAGGCTTAGATACTTGCAAAAATCCCGCCTTGAAAAGCGATAGTTGCTTTTTAACTCGCGGGGAAACCTTCTGCCGAGCCCAGACATCCTCCCACGTCCTCATGTACTTTGCACAACCCTCCAAGGCCAAGACCGCGGTCGGGTACTCTATGATACCTTCAAAGTTATCATAGACAGGATTGCCAGAGTATCTCCTCATCCGCCACTTATACCCGCCCTTGATCGGGATGATTGCTATTCGTGGACGTCTCATTCCCTCCCCCTTCCATTACATACTCAGGATCATTCGGGCTTACCAACAGCTCATAAGGATTATCGTTAAAGAACCGAGCAACCGGCGTGAATGCATACTCCTCACCTTCCATATGCACTGCACATATTACGGCCACATGGTCACCCGTCGAACGCTCTATGCAATCCATAAGACATACATCACCGTTAGCAAACGCTTGCTTTAACGTCTCAAAATTCGCCTCATGCTTTTGAACAATTGTTTTTTTCTTACTCATCATACCCCTCCGCCTTGTTTAATCTTTATCGTCCTTCGCCACCACCAAACAACCATGACCAATTATAAATTGACCACGATGTATTCTAACCCTACGCAACCGACCCGCCGTATCAACCTTTAAATTGTAACTCAAATTGATCGTTGTTATTACACCTTGTTGTTATTGATCGGTATTCTTTTCGTTTAAATCCTTTTGTTTCTGACAGATAAGACCGCAAACTTCCTTGGCTCGATGATAGGCCGAGACAGCTTTCCATTTCTGTTCGTCTGGCAATGTCACTATCACCGCTCCTATCATCTGACTCTTATCAACACAAAACTTGTAAAGCATAACCAAATATTTTGACACCTCAGCAGCAGACCGTAGCCTCTTAGACAGCGGGTTATTCCCCAGGAAGAAATCTATGCACTCAAGTCTGGTACCTACATCTATTCTCCCCTTACATGAAATATGATTCTTAAAAAATGAAAGCTCTTCATGATAAAGAGAAACAGAATCAGCGTCCACAACCCTTTCCAAACTATCGAGAACTCTATTCGCTGAATCAATATTTGTTTTCGATACCTCCACAACCACAGAAACAACCGTATTCTTTAACCCATCTATCGAATCCTTACCATGCTGAACAATACTATCCTTTTTTACGTAATCAAAAATCGAATCAACATCCCTATGAGAAGTGTCCAGCGGAATCCGAATAGACTTTTTCATAGAAGAACTATACCCAGTACAAGGCCGGTGAATATACTTAGTAGAGTCCACAAAACCCCGTATTAAATTTACGACTTCACCCTCTAAAGACTTCCGGTAAAGCCTGTCACAATCCTTTAACTTGGGATTGATATTCCAAAACTCTACCTTAATAGACTTTGAAAAGGATGTAAGAGCCATGTAGTATTCAAAGATAGGCCCATTCGCTTTCTGTGCCCGACAATCAGAGTGTAAAATCAATTGAACCACACCCGCCGAATCATAATGACACACCGATTTTAAACGATCATCTCGCTTCTCATCCGCCCATTGCTGTAATGTATAATAACTTTGTAAAAAACCACCAGAATGTGTTAAGGTCGTATCCTGAATCTGCTCCGGTATCTTCTCCAATAACTCTTGAAGCGGCCGATTATAATAATCGGAAGCCTCCTGCCCAAAAATATTAAAAGTGAGCAGACAGATAAAACCTATAAAGAGATGTTTCAATTAAACCCCCCCATTAAAAACGATATTACCACTGCCGTATAAACCTGGATACCCCTCCAGCAATTACCCCAACTCCTAAAGTTATTTCTACGGTAGGAGTCTTGTATGCCTTCCTATGCCAAACATTCGATACAGTAACAACACCGGCAACGATACCCGCCCCAATCGAAACCAAAGCCATAGAGTTATTTAATGCACAGTGTTTGTATTTGGTTAACTCATTTCGGGTAAGCTCGTAAGTCGCCTGCTGAAGAGCATGTAATTGCTGCTGGTATCTGGTAATCTCAGCGGTTATCACACCAAGTAGAACTATCAACGGTCGTTAAAGCTTTGATTTCTTTGCCGTGCTCGTTACTGACTTCAACGGACGCCGGCGACGGCCTCTTTCGCGCCGCGCAGGCGGCGCTGATCATCAAATTTAGCATTCATCGTATCCCCCTTTATTTCCAATTCCGTTATATGGATATAAGAATAGGCGTTCCGTATACTTTTAAGTATTAAAAGGACCACCCTCCACAGACCTGTCTTTTTCCACCCATAGATAAAAGTTAACTCACAAACACCTTTGAGTTAACTAATCCCCATGACTAAGCCCAGACCCAGGGACGAGTTAACTCACAGACACTTTTGAGTTAACCGATACCGCACAATTCCAAAGCCCTTACTACACGAGCTACCGCATCAAGGTTATGAGACTGAGGCTTCTCTCCTTCTTCTCTAATCCAGGCTATCGCTTGCTCAAGTATCCCTATAGCTTCAACTTTCACATCCTCTTCATTATAGTCTCTTGTTTGTACTTGCTTATTAATTTCATCTCGAAGAACCTCATCGTTAGGATACCTGTTTCTCAGTTGCTGATATTGATATTCCGTTATATCGTGCATCTGCTACCCCTCTTTATTATAAGGTTGATTAGATTTCAGTTCAGAAGGATCAGAACATGGGCACTCCTTTTTATGACACTCAAAAGCACAATAAAACTGAGGCCAAATATCTTCAGATATTAACTCGTTCATAATAACTTCCTTTCAAGATCAGGAACTATACTCCGTATCCCGGTTATAATCTTTGAACCATCCCAATAGGCATAGGAACCCTTTATAGTAGCATTAGGAGAGTGACACATATTACAAGCACTGCATCTCGTTATCCCTTCCTTGGCTCTATCCTTATCAGGATGCTTGCTCATCGTTCCTATAGAGCTACACCAGGTGCATTTGTTAGCCATTAGATACTTCCTTTCAGGAACATAAATTAATACCGGCCATCTATAATCTCAAGACTCATCCCTTATTATACCATCCAGGCATATATGTTGAAGCTCGAATAAGGATTCATCCCAAGACCAGGAACCAGGATTCTCCAAGGTATAAACGGCGAAAAATTATCTCGCCCCGATTCTCGGTCTCGCAAAGACCTTGTTTCTGGTTCTTTGTACTTAGTGGAGGTACGGGAGTATCACAATGAGATGAGGTCGTTATAATACTATAGTACAGTGAGATTCACTGGCTCGATCACACCTATGGCCTGTTTTCTTTTGAAAAGATTCATTTGATTACCTCATTTTGAAAAAGGTTAACTCACAAGACACTTTGAGTTAACTCAGGTATAAGACTGATAAAGTTTACTGCTTTGACCAATGTACCAGACCGGGCCTGGGTCTTATACTGGATTCCTACCAGACCGAGGCCCAGTCTCGAACCCAGACCGGGCCTCGGCCCAGACCGGGCCTCGGCCCAGACCGGGAAGGCGAGGCAAACACTGGAGGAAAATGGGAAGGCGATCTTGCCAGACCGTTGCCGGACTAAGAAAACCGGGTCAGAAATCGAGGGGGTTACCTCCCAGACCGGTTAACTCACAAGAGTTTTGAGTTAACTCAGGTGTTTTACTGGAAGATTATTACGTGGCGAGCAATGTGCCAGACCGAGGCCAGGGTATGTGTTCAATCATACCAGACCGAGGCCAGTAATCTACTTAGTTTCAACGATCTCTGCAACATTAGAAAGTGTAGCTTGAATAGAGGTCTTATCTGGAGCGAAGTAGGTATGAAAAATATTACGGTCATGGTGGAAGGATACTAAGTATCTTCTTAAACAAGACCTCATATCCCAACACCACCCCAACAATTTATACAATGGGCTATGATTACTGAAAGTTCCATAAAGGAGACTCATTAATTGATTTTTCTCATCCCTGGTTAATAAAGTAGGCAGTGAAGTCTTATCCATGCCTATTGCTTTTTCAAGTAACTGTGTACTAACAATAGGTTTTTCTTTTACTGCCGTTTCACAGAATACATAAGCTTCCATATTAATTCCTTCCTGGACCTTGGACTAAGACATTTTTCCAGCCGATGGTTCTGTAGTTCCAGGCAACGGAGTCGGCAATAAGTTCGTCATTGGTTTCATACCAGACTGATCCTGAGACTATGACTTGGAACATAAGCTACTCCTTATTTACCGTAGAGGTCTTTTCTAAGGGCCGTGGTTATGGGAAAGAGCCAGGGCTTTCTGTGTCCCTTCTTTATAAGAAGCACGACGCATACTAAGAAGAGGATACCTAAGAGCATGGGTTACTCCTTATCTGTGGAGAAGGATGAAGCCTTCAAACCGTGGCTTATAAAATTCGAGGTCGTTAAAGATTGCTTGGAAGTCGTCCCGGTTCTCGGACTCATTCAGGAGTTCAAAGGAGGTCAGGACTGCATCATTGTTTCTTATGGTGTGGTCTTTGACCTTATCTATGAGGTCTCCGCAATTCATTACGACCACGAGTTCGGACTGATAAGATTTCATGGGTTACTCCTTAGTTTTTATCTTGGACCAGGGTTTCGATTCAAGGCCGTGGTTATTCTTTTTGAGTGTGAGAGAATTTATAGGCAATGATTTTATCGAGTCCAGGATGTATGCCCATTAAAATGGGTAGGTTTTTTTCCTGCAAGATAGCTTCAATTATATCATTGAAATTATTGTCAATGTTGTAATTTATTCTGATTAAACCTATACTGGCATTGCCGTAGACTTGGGCATTGTCAGAGACCCAGGCATAGCCGTAGACTTGGGCATTGTCAGAGACCCAGGCATAGCCGTAGACTTGGGCATTGTCAGAGACCTTGGCCTTGCCGGAGACTTGGGCATTGCCGGAGACCCTGGCATTGCCGGAGACCCTGGCCTCGCCGGAGACCCTGGCCTCGCCGGAGACCCTGGCCTCGCCGGAGACCCCGGCCTTGCCGTAGACCTTGGCCTCGCCGAAGACCTGGGCATTGCCGGAGACCCAGGCATTGCCGTAGACCTGGGCATTGCCGGAGACCCAGGCATTGCCGTAGACCCAACAATCTCCTTTTTGGGAGAGGTTCTTTTCAGATTGAATCCATCCACCCAAGTCTCCTTTTTTCACGTTTGAGAAATCTTTAAGGGCTTGGATTTGATATAAGGTTATGCCATTTACGGTCTTGGTGTTAGTTAGTTTGTATTTCATTATACCATATCCTTAATATGAATGTTGTCACTTTATTTTCTAATAAACTTACAAAAACCTGGAGTTTTTGAGGGTTATTGTTACAAAAATCACAATAAGTACCGAATACTTGGACCAGAGTTTCGATTACCCGGTCACGGGTCCAGGCATTGTCTGATTTCCAGACCGAGACCTGACTTGTAACAGGTAGTACCTTTTTCAAATACGACTTCTCGTATCCAGCGTTTGTAGATGAGTACGACACTATAGATTGAGTTCGGTTTGTTGGGGAAGGTTAGGGGACACTTCGATTGAAAGGGAGAGTTTGTTATAATTATCTGTTAGGATTTGAACCAGCTTAGCTTTCTTACGATCACCCTCTTTGGATAAGGGGAGGTCCCAAGCTCTGGCCAGGGTCAGGAGTTCTTGTTTGGTGTGCAGGTTAAGAGCAGACTCATAATACTTTATAAAACCCCGGTGGTAGAAACCCGGACCTAGCTCAGTCTCTTTAATATTGTTTAATGGTATCTTTTTAACAGGCTTCATGGCCTGGACCTTGGACGGAGACGTTCTTCTTGCCGATGGTTCTGTAGTTATTGGCGATGGCATGGGCAATGAGTTCGTCACTGGTTTCGTAGAGGACTGAGCCTGAGACGAGGACTTGGAACATTTAAGTAACCTTTCGGCTTCGTCGATTTGTTCTTGCGAAATATTATTTGAAATGTCTATAATGAATTTATCTTTAAGGATTTCCAGCCAAGGTTTTTTCATAGGCTGTACCCGAAGACTTCTACCAGGGTTTCGATTACCCTCGATCGGGTCCAGGCCTGGTCTGTTTTCCAGACCGAAAGGATGAATTCATCGTCGTCGGCGCCGTCGTCCCAATACTTATAAGCGAGCAAGGCCCGGAGCTGGGCATCGGTAAGACTGGTTAAAGAGCCACCGCCAGACAGGAGTTGCTCTACGGCCTGGGCTATGGGTTCGAGTCCGTTTAAAATTGTCTCCATAAATTCTCTCCTATAATCTTTGAATACGTTCTCAGAAAATTACTTCCCGGCCCAATAGGTTTGTCCTTCATACTGGAAGATTACGGCGACTTTCATAAGCAGGATTCCAACTATGTTTTTAATTCGGGTCTCAAGTTCTCTGGCCACGTCACCGGGGTTCTCGCCTTTGGTGACACGTTGTAAGAATTCGGCTTCCCATTCCAGAGAGTTGTGGGCAATTTTCTGACCCAGACTGGACCCAGACGGGAGTTCCAATTTGACTTTAACCTCTTTCATAGGGTATACTCCTTATTGTGAGTCTTTGTAACATTATTTTTAGATAGAAGCCCCAAAACCTGGAGTTTTTGATGGTTAATGTTACGAATTTCACATTAAACGAACCAAGGCTCGGAATAATGTTGGGGTTCTTCGACCTTGCCCTTGCCAGTATACGCTCTCAAGCGTTCTATTTGCCGGCGTTGTTCGAGTTTCTGTTCATCGGACAGGACCGGGTTCACGGGCTTGACCAGGACTGTTTTGTCCTTGGTCTGGTAGGAGTTGGATTTCTTGATGGCACTTTTGATGATTGTGGCGAGATAGACGTGGTAGCCAGCAAGGACTGTGGCTGCTTCACCGATACCGAAAGTAAGCATAATACCTCCTTGGGGTTAAAAGTAATTGTTTGTTGTGCCCACGACTTCGGACGTGGTGCTAGTGGTTTATATCCCGGACCAGGCAAGAACCCAGACCGGGATACCGTCGCCGAGTTATTTTTTCCAGAAAGCCTCTGAAAATTTTTGGATTTCGTGAGCTACCATTATGAGGCCTCCAGTTATTGTTCCCCCGATAAACAAGGAACACATAACAATTGTTACTTCCATTATGGTATTGTTACCTCGAACATAGAGTCCCCGATATATTTAATACCCGACATACCTAAACTCTTGGCAATCTTTTCTATATCTTCACCAGGAGCTAAGAGTAGGGCTTCGGTTATGGACTTTATAATTTCTTCAAAACTTTCTATCCTTTTTTCAGGCATAATTTATCCTTGTGTTTTGTCGAACAGTGGGCGTTGGAGCATTGCCGAGCGGAAGGTCTGTATTAAGGATTTGCAGGCCAAATTATATTGTTCCTCGGTAATAAGACCGCGGGCCTTTTGCATGGCCAAGACCTTGTGCATTGTTCCCATTGATTTTAGTACTAGGGCCTCGTACTTGTTCACGGCAGTTAATCTCTCGTGGCCTATTCGAAGAATGAATACGGTGTTATTGGTATCGGATTGTTGAAGGGTGTCTTGAATGGCCGTGCTTATTTGCTCCTGGACCTGGGAGGTTTTGGTGTTGATTGCTTCCTGTTCCCGGTCCGGGACTTGGTTCATTTGATCCATACTGATTTGCGGGGCCTTGATAACTTTGAGTTCGGTCGTATCCTGGGCCAGGGTAAAAGTTACGGCAAGGAAAATGAACAGGCTAATGAGAGTGACTTTATGCATAAATAGAAATGCCTCCTTGGAAAAGGGTGGTCTGGGGCCGTGTTAGGACCCCAGACCAGGGATGAGTTACTTCTTGGTATAGACGTTGACGCCCATTTTGATTTCGGGATGGGCTTCGTCGATGGATACGTTGCCTTCGGTTGAGGCAATGATGAGTGATTTTCCGGAACTGGATTCGGATTTGTCGGCGGTGAGGTTGATTTTCAGGGTCAGGATGTTGCCGGAGACGGATGTTTCGATGTTACGCATTAAGAGACTCCTTTGAGAGAAAGTGTGTGTAGAGAGTGTCCCGGTTTTATCCAGACCGGGGAAACTGGAAGACTTATAGTTTCGGGATGATCGCTACCGCAAGGGTAATCACGGCCGCGGCTATCATAAAAGGAAGGACTACGAACATAAAAGCTCCTCGGTTTCTTTAAAGTTCTCAGGGCTGATCCAGGTATACTTCAGCAAGGCCAAGGCCCGATCGTATTCGGGGCCACCTTTTTGGCCGAGTTCCCGGAGCTTCGGAACGGCGGTGTGGTAGAGGTCGGTGCATCGTGCCCGGTTCTTGGGGACGAATTGGCCGGCCAGACAATCATAAGCGAGATTCTTGATGGTGCGAACACGTTCGCTGATGATACGGCGTTGTTCTTCCCTACGGGCTTCCTTGCCTGCTTCGATGGACATGCCTTCGATGAACTTGTGAGAGGGGTTGACCGCGACGGTTTTCTTGGCCGGGGTCTGGTAGAAATGTGGATGACTCATAGGACACCTCCTGTGGCTTTAGGTTTATTTAATAACGCCCCGGACTTCGGACCGGGACTGTGGATTATATTCCAGGGCAAAGGCCCTGGGAATACCGTCTCCATTAATCTATAAATTGTTTGAGAACTTTGTTGGTGATGTAGTAACCGGACTTGAATTCTTTTGCATTGTTGTTAATTATATCTGCCAAAGAAAGTTTTGGAAGAGCCCGTCTTGTTATAGGTGCAAACTTTGTATTGGCAGTTAGTCTGGAGTCCTGTGATTGTAATAGGCTCCAATTGGGTTCCTTCATTGAGGGTTGACCCTGTTCTGCAGAAACACTGAAAACAACTACCATCACTGCCATAAGACTGAATTTCATCCGATCTCCTTTGTTTGTTGTTTTAATGCCCACGACTTTGGACGGGGCTTGTAGGTTTCCACTCTCCCCAGAGGGAGAGTGCCATCACCTTACTATATTGCCGTTATGAATTGGCTGACGTCTATACAGAGACCAAGATCAATTTTTAAGTTCAGAATATCGTCCTTAGAAATAACGGTGTCATGCTTGGAACTAGGCATTGGCATTGAATCATGTGCCGTGAGAAGTGAGTTAAGAAGTGAGTTCTTTTCCATACATACCTTCTTGTTAGAGATTATGCCTGGACTTCGGACCAGACTGTGGTTTACAACCTCCCCGATTACTTGGGAAGGTTGCCGTCACCATTTGAACAGACTTAGGCCATGACCGGGGTCTGGGCCTTGGCGAGATTTTCCGCCCTTGCCGCTTCGACTTTCGGGCTATTGAACATCCCTGCAATCCAGCTTCCCTGGGCCGTGAGACTGGCCAGGAAGGCGTCATTGTTGGCCACGGTCAAGAAGCCGTAGCACACGGCCTGACGGTGCTTATTGATCCGGTAGCCGATTTTTCCGGCCGGGATACCCGTGCTCTGGGCCAGGGCGTTGATGTCTTCCGGGGACACGCAGCCCTGCTTGGCGAGGAAGAAGTCCTTGATCGTGGCGAGTTCCTCTTTGGAGAGGAAAGGCGTTTTGTCCTTC
>Ga0224535_1000563_pt1 | contig 10553 bp, 7 predicted proteins | sample 714E13034metaG_FD_179898 | JGI IMG/M metagenome (GOLD analysis project Ga0224535, IMG submission 179898) | Peat soil microbial communities from Stordalen Mire, Sweden - 717 E1 30-34 | ecosystem: Environmental > Terrestrial > Soil > Wetlands > Peat | place: Sweden: Norrbotten County, Stordalen... | reverse complement strand
ATGAACCATACACATGGTGCGCCAGGAGCCGTGTTTGCCATGTTTTTTGTGGTCCAATTCATGATCGCCGCGATTCTTCTGGTCGCTTTCACGATCGTGGCCCCGGCCATCTGGTGGGGTAAGCGCCATGCAAGCCGGCCACCCCCAGGAGGAATGATTTATTTCATCGCCATCGGCATTGGCTTCATGCTCGTGGAAATGGCTATGATGCAGCAGCTAACGATACTTCTTGGTCAGCCCATTTACTCTCTGATCGTGGTTGTTGCGGGGCTGATTTTTTCATCCGGGCTGGGAAGCCTAGCCTCTGATGCGTTGCGTCTGCGCTCCAGCATCGAGAGCCGCCTGCCCGCGCTCGCTGTTGTTGTAGTGCTCGCAGGCTACTCTCTTGCTGTTTTACCGGTGATCCACTACTTCATTGCCGGCGTACTCGCGCAGCGCATCCTCATCTCGTTCCTGTTGGTCGCACCGCCGGGTTTCTTGATGGGCTTCTGCTTCCCCATCGGCATGCGCTGGCTAAAGATTCTCGGAGAAGAAAGAAATCTGCCTTGGATGTGGGCGTTAAATGGCGCCGCCGGAACTCTTGGGAGCTTCATCGCACTTGTTCTATCGATGGATACCAGCATCCTCATATGCGTTTTGACCGGCGCGGGCTGTTATCTTTTGGCCGCGGCCGCTATGCCTGGAAAAATGAAGGAAGCTAGCCCCGTTGCCTCCACGGCAGGCACATCTTAACTACGTGGCTGGTGGGCCAGATCTGACCATCCAAAAATGACTGGGTGGCGGCTTCTATAAAAGGGAATGTCAAGAAGAAACACCTCACCTGATCCTCCAGGATGGCTTGATCAATCCCAGGAAAGTCTTCGCGGCCCACTCATCGCGAGAGAGTCGGTGACTGGGCACAGTTTTCCATCATGGCTAATGATCGAAGGAAACTGAATCGATACCTGGCCCACCTGCCGAGTGTCTACGCCCACGTCCTGATGCCCGAGCACGTCCATCACACACACCGTAAATCCGTGAGCCTTGGTGCAGCCCTCTCACCCCCGGCTCGGCGGTTTCAGCCCCAGTTCCCGCATGGCGATTTGCAGGTCGGACCAGGCTTCTTTCTTCTGCCGCGGGTCGCGCAGCAGATAGGCGGGATGGTAGGTGACGATCAGCTTGGTTCCACGCACCGAGTGGACCCGCCCGCGCAATCCGGCCAGCGGCTGGCGATGGCCGAGCAGATAGGTAGCTGCCGTGGCTCCTAGAGCGACCAGCACTTCGGGGCGCACCACGTCGATCTGGCGGAAGAGGAACGGAGAGCAGGTGGCGCCCTCTTCCGGTTCGGGGACGCGGTTGCCCGGTGGCCGGCACTTGACCACGTTGGCGATATAAACCTCTTCGCGCTTGAGTCCCATGGCGGCAATCATGTTGTTGAGCAACTGACCGGCGCGCCCCACGAAGGGCAGCCCCTGCGCGTCCTCGTCCGCGCCCGGTCCCTCGCCGACAAACATCAGCCGGGCCGAGGCCGAGCCATCGCCAAAGACCAGCTTGTTGCGGCCGGAATGTAGCGGGCAGCGGGTGCAGTCGCCCATCTCGTCGCGGATGAGTTGGAGGGCGGCGGCGCGGTCAGCTTCAGGAACGGCGGCGGCGATTGCTGGAGAGGAGAAGGATGGCTTGCGGGGCGGAATTGGCTGGTCCTCCTGAGAAAGAATTTGCGGCAAAGATGGGGCGTCGAGGCTTTGGGTCTCGTCCGGTTCCGAGGCTAGTCGGGCCGCGAGCGCCGGGTCCACGGGACGGCGATAGAACTCGGTGAGGCCGAGATCGCGGTAGAAGCGAACGCGGCCCAACAAGGCTTCGCGGGTTGCGGGATCAAGCGATTGCCCCAACTTCATTACTCCATCGTCCGAAACGTGACTCAACCCTCCGCTGCTTGATTTCAAACAACGTGGGTTGGAAGGGCTTGCTGCAAACGCGCACCAGTTCTGGTATTCGCTTTAACTTGCCAGAATGGGAACAGCCGGGCCTTCAACCGTCGGCTTGACTACCGGCACGTCGGCTTTGACGTAGGAAATCTTGCCGGCATCGATCTCGTCCTGGGCGATGCGGCAGGGCTTGTTGGACTGAGTAGGAATCAGGGCGTGGGAGCCATTCTGCAACTGGCGGGCGCGGCGTGCGGCCACCAAAACCTTGCGGTAGTTCGAGTCGAAGCCGGTTTCAATCGTCATCGGAGTCCTCCTCAAAGTTCAATTGCCGCTGGTCGGTCGGATTAAGTATTCCGAAGGCCTCGAGCACGGGCTTCAGCCGCTCCTGGGAGTTGGATTGCAGGCAGCCAGCGGCCACCTCCAGCACCCGGCGCGAACGAAAGGCTATCGGCTCGTCGTTGCGATAGAAGCGTTCAGCCTGTACGATGGCCTCCAGTTGCGCCACCGCCCGATCCAGTACATCGTTGACCAGAATATAGCCGTATTCGCGATAATTCTCAATCTCCTTGCGGGCCTCGCCCAGGCGGCGGTAGACTTCCGCCTCGTCCTCGACGCCCTCGGCGCGGCTGCGATTGCGCAGGCGGGTGCGCAGAACCTTGGGATTAGGCGGCAGGACGAAGATGCTGACCGCCTCAGGCATGGCGGCCCGCACCTGCGCGGCGCCCTGCACGTCGATGTCGAGCAGCAGGTCGTGACCCTCGCGGCGGGCCTGTTCCAGCGACGCGCGCGCCGTGCCGTAGTAGTTGCCGAAAACCTCGGCGTGCTCCATGAACTGGCCGGCGGCGAGCATCCGCTCAAACTCCTCGCGGGTGGAAAAGTTGTATTCGCGCCCGTTCTGCTCAGAGCCGCGCGGCGGGCGCGTGGTCCAGGAGACGGAAAACTCTATTCCGCTCAACTGCTTGCGCACCTCGTTCACCAGCGTGCTCTTGCCCGAGCCCGAGGGCGCCGAAATGATAAAGAGAATTCCTGCCACGATGTGAATGTCCTTTGGGCGCGTCCGTTGAAGTTTCCGCCCTGCCGATCTTCTTATTCTACGTTCTGAATCTGTTCGCGGGCCTTTTCGATCTCCGACTTCATGGCCAGTCCCAGTTCGGTAATGCGAGTGCCCTTGCCACCGATGCCGCCGGTCTTCGAAAGCAGTGTGTTGGCCTCGCGATTCATCTCCTGAAGCAGGAAGTCGAGCTTTTTCCCAACCTCGCCGCCGGCTGCCAACAACTCGCGGAAGTGGCCGATGTGGGTGGTCATGCGGGTCAGTTCCTCGGCAATGTCGCTCCGCTCAACCAGCACGGCAACCTCTTCGAGCACTCGCTGGCGGTTGAACTCTTCGCCCGTGGCCGCCAGCAGCCGCTGAGTGAGCCGTTCCTGGTACCGCTCTTCGACCTCGGGGCGCAGAGCGGCAACGCCGTCCGTGGCCTCTGCCAGGCGGTCCAGCGTGCCCAGCAAAATCGCCTCAAGCGCCTCGCCTTCCCGCGCCCGCATAGTCTTCAACTGCTCGAGCAGCGGCCCAATCTCGTGCCGCACGCTATCGACCAGCGCAGCCTGGTCCTCGTCGCTGTTCAAGCGGTTCTCGTTCTGCAACGCTCCAGGCAGTCGCAGAATGGTGTTCAGCTCCGGCTGGCCACCGAGCCCATGCTCCTCGCGCGCGGCGGCAAAGGCGGCCAGGTAGCCGCTCACGAGTTCGCGGTTGTAGCCGGCGGTTTGCTGGCTGGAGCGATCAACGGCAAGCGTCAGATCCACGTGGCCGCGAATCAGGTTGTCCTTGAGCGCCTTGCGCAGCTCCATCTCCAGCGCATCCAAGCCCGAAGGTAGGCGCAACTGCACGTCGAGAAAGCGGTGATTCACGCTCTTGACGCTGAGTGTGTAGCTGAGCTGATCGTGCACTCGCACTTGAGAGCACGCAAACCCGGTCATCGAATAAATCGGCATCTTCTTCCTCTGCTCCGCTTGTCTTCTGTTCCCTATTCTCTATTCCCTGTTCTTCGTAGTCCTTTGCCTAGCTGCAAAGAGACGGCTCCAGCGGAGGCGCTTCCTGCCCCTGAAATTCAGGCATGTCCATGAATTGCAATTGATACAGCCGCTGATAGGTGGGCGATGTGGTCAGCAATTCCTCGTGAGGTCCAATGGCGGTGATGCGCCCCTCTTCGAGAACCGCGATGCGATTGGCGCGGCGAATCGTTCCCAGCCGGTGGGCGATCACCAGCACTGTGCGGTTCTGCATCAGATTGCCCAGCGCGGCCTGAACCAGGGATTCGCTCTCGGCGTCGAGCGACGAAGTGGCCTCGTCAAGAATCAGGATCGGCGCATTCTTCAAGAGAGCGCGGGCGATGGCCAGGCGCTGCCGCTCGCCGCCGGAAAGGCGAAAGCCTTTCTCGCCGATCACCGTGTCGTACCCTTGCGGCATACCCAGAATAAAGTCGTGGGCCAGTGCGTTCTGCGCGGCCTGCTCTACCAGTTTGAAGGGAACGTCGGGCCGGCCATAGGCGATGTTGTTGCGCACCGTGTCGTTGAACAGGATGGTCTCCTGCGTGACCTGGGCCACTTGGCGGCGGAGCGACGAAAGCGTCAGGTCGCGCAAATCGTGACCATCAATGAGAATGCGGCCGCTGGTAACGTCGAAAAACCGCGGAATGAGATTGGCCAATGTGCTCTTGCCTGCGCCGCTGGGGCCAACCAGCGCCAGCACCTCGCCGGCCTGTATGTCGAGATCGACATTGTGCAGAATCTGGTGTTCGCCCTCCTCGGTCGAGTAGGAGAAGCCCACGTCACAGAAGCGGATGCCCGTTTTGAAGCCCTTCAATACCGCCGGGTGTGTGCGCTCTTTGACGTCGTCCTCAGTGTCGAAGAAAGTGAAGATGGACGCCGACGCGCCCATGGCCTGCTGGAAGCTGTTGTAGAAGTAGGCGAACTTGCGAACCGGATCGTAGAGCTTGAAGAGCAGGATGATGAACGCGCCGAACAGCCCCATCGTCATATGCCCATGGAGAATTTCAGTGCGCCCGATAAAGAGCATCATGGCAATGGCCACGGCGCCTATCGAGTCCATCAAGGGCGAGCTGATGGACTGAATGCGCACGCTGCGCAGGTTGGCGCGAAAGAGGCGCTTGGCTGCTTTCTGGAAGCGCAGAACCTCCCATAGCTCTGTGTTGAAGGCCTTGACGATGCGGTTGCCGGTCACCGTCTCATGAAGAATATTCTGGATCTCGGCCAGTTTGTCCTGCCCGGTGCGTGTACGCGTGCGGACTTCCCTGCCGATTTTGCGCGATGAGGTGATGACGACGGGAATGAATAGCACCAGCGCCCAACTGAGATGCCCGCCGAGACGGATCACCAGAACCAGGCCAACGACGAAGGTAAAAAACTGCTGTAAAAACTCGCTGATGACCGTGCTGACCGCAACCTGCACACGGTCCACATCGTTGATGAGCGTGGAAAGGATCGTGCCGGTGGCGTGCTTATGGAAAAAACTGGAGGAACGGCGCAGCGTGGCTTCATAGAGGTCGTTGCGCAGGTCGGTGATCGTGCCGAAGCCGGCGTAGTTGACCAGGTAGGTGCCGAAGTAATCGCAGATCCCCTTCACCAGCGTCGAGACCACCAGCGCAAAAGCCACAACATTCCATGCGTTGTGCATATGCATGAAATGGGGAACCAGAATCCTCAGGTCGAAGTGCCATGGGCTGTTGGAAAGACCCAGCGTGATGGGGCCTTCGGGCGCATCCGGCCTTAAAACCTGGTCGAAGATGGGCTGGAGCAGCAGAATGCGGAAGGTGTCCAGCAGGCCCACCATCGCCAACAGCAAGACGCCGGGAAGCATTTGCACCCAGTAAGGCAGCCCATAGCGCAGTAGGCGCAGGAATCTTTTCATACCGGTCGACCCGCTTGGCGGACACAAGAACCCATCTCCGCATTATATCTGGAGGGCGTGATCAGAGTTTATTGTCTTCCGCCGGGCAATCGCAGGGTGGTTCATGCGATTGCCCGGCGATGGATCGGGATCAGCATCCGAAAACAATTTTTGCGCCCGTAGGATTTAGAATGAAGAGAATCGAAAGAATGTCTTGCGCCGGCTTGCCGGCCGGAAAGCGCTCACTCATCCGTATGCATCGCTGGTCAAAACTGTTTATCCCCACCCTTCGCGAGGCCCCGGCAGATGCCGAAGTGGCCAGCCACAAGTTTCTCGTCCGCTCGGGCTACATCCGCCAGCTTGGCGCGGGCATCTATAGCTACCTTTTCCTTGGCCAACGTTCGCTGAACAAGATTATTGGCATTGTTCGTGAGGAGATGGACCAGATCGGCCAGGAGTTCTTCCTGCCCGGCATCCTTCCCCGCGAGCCGTGGGAGCAGAGCGGCCGCTGGACGGGCATGGGCGACAATATGTTTCGCCTCAAGGACCGCAAGGGCGCCGACCTCTGCCTGGGCATGACCCACGAAGAGATCATGACCACCATCGCTCGCAACGAGTTGCGCAGCTACAAGCAGTTGCCGCAGATCTGGTACCAGATTCAGACCAAGTTCCGCGACGAGCCCCGCCCCAAGTCGGGCCTTCTGCGCGTGCGCCAGTTCACCATGAAGGACAGTTACTCCTTTGATATTGACAAGGCTGGCCTGGACAAGAGCTTCGAGCTGCATGATGCCGTCTATCGCAGGATTTTCTCGCGCTGCGGGCTGAAGTTTGTAGCGGTCGAGGCGGATTCGGGCGCCATGGGCGGCTCGCAGTCGCAGGAGTTCATGGTCTACACCGACGCCGGCGAAGACCTGATTGCAAGCTGCCCGGTCTGCGGCTATGCGGCAAACACGGAAAAGGCCACTTCGCGCCTGGAGCCTCTGGTCGAGTTGGAGCCTACGGGCGACGGCACTCCGGAGCTGATTTCCACCCCCGGCATGGGAGCCATCGCCGACATCTCCGCCTTCCTCAAGATGGCGGAGTCTTCTGACATCAAGTGCGTTGCCTACATGGCGCTGAAGCCCGGCGCGGCGGGCAAGCCGGCCACCTGGCACGGCGTGGCGGCATTCCTGCGCGGCGACCACCAGGTGAACGAGACCAAGCTGATGGGCGCCGTCGGCGCGGTGGAACTGCGCACCATGCAGGCTGAGGAGTTGGAGCAGTACTTCAATGGCCCTGCCGGATTCCTTGGGCCGGTGGGACTTAAGCCCAGCGACAAACCGCTCGAAGACGGTTTGACGGTGGTGGTGGACAAATCCTTTGAAGGCCGCAAGAACATGGTCGCCGGAGCCAACAAGCTCGACTACCACTACCGCAACGTCACGCCGGGCCGCGACTTCTCCTGGACCCTGAGCGCGGAAATCCGCACCGTGAACGAGGGCGAAGGCTGCCCCAAACCTGGTTGCCACGGCAAACTGGTGGTCGGCAAGGCGGTCGAGATCGGCCACATCTTCAAGCTGGGCTACAAGTACTCTGAGTCCATGGGCGCGCGCGTGCTGGACCTGAACGGCAAGGAAGTGACGCCGATTATGGGCAGCTACGGCATCGGCATCGAGCGCATTCTCACGGCGGCCGTCGAGCAGTCGAACGACGCCAACGGCTTCTGGCTCCCGGCTTCGATTGCGCCTTTCACCGTGGTGGTTGCGGTGACCGATATGCGCGACGAACTGCTCGTGAAAACTGGCGAAAATCTGGCGCAAGAGCTTGAATCCGCGGGGATTGATGTGCTTCTGGATGACCGGAAGGAGCGCGCCGGCGTCAAATTCAAGGACGCTGATCTGATCGGCATTCCCTACCGCATCAACGTAGGCAAGAAGGCCGCCTCGGGTCAGGTGGAATTGGTGACGCGCGCCACGAACGCAAGTGTGGATGTGACGTTGCCGGAGGTATTGGCGCTGGTCAGGGAGCGTATTGAGGAAGATGCCCTGCTGACCTCGGTGGAAGCGTAACAGCAGTTTCTACTTGCCAGCTTTTGGCTATCCACTGTCAACTGTTTTCAAGGAGCGGCGATGGCGTTGAAGATCAGGATTCCACGGCCAGCGGGTAGACGCGACTGGGGATCGCTGCTGTTGCGCGGGGGACTGCTGGCGTTTGCGGCGTTTGCTTTCGTGTTTTTGCTTGTCTTCGGCTATTACTACGTCAAGTATCAGCACGTTGTGGACGACCGTCTGAAGCAGCCAATCTTTGCCAGTACGGCCAAGATCTTTGCCGCGCCGCGCGAGGTGCGCCCAGGGCAGAAGCTTTCCGTGCAGCTGATCGCCAACGAGTTGCGCGCGGCCGGCTACTCGGTCGATGGCGCCTCGCAAACTTCTCCGCTGGGAACCTATGTGGAGAGCGCGCAGAGCATCACCGTGCGCCCCGGACCGCAGTCGTACCACACGCAGGACGGCGCGGTGATCCACGTCAGCGCGGGGGTTGTGCAGTCGATCACCGACGACCATGGACAGCCTCTTTCGAGTTATGAACTGGAACCGCTGCTGATCACCGGCCTGAGCGAGGACGCCAGCCGCACCAAGCGCCGTCTGCTCACCTACAACGAGATTCCGCAGAATCTGATTCAGGCGGTGCTGGCCATCGAGGATCGCCGCTTCTTCGAGCACAGCGGCGTCAACTACGGGCGGCTGCTGGAGGCCGGCCTTCGCGACGTGACGACGGGCCAGAAGCAGCAGGGCGGATCTACGTTGACCATGCAGTTGGCCAGAAACTTCTTCCTCTCGCCGGAGAAACACTTCAAACGGAAGATGATCGAGATCATCATCACCTTCCAGCTTGAGCACCGCTTCAACAAGAAGCAGATCTTCGAGATGTACGCCAACGAAATCAACCTGGGCCAGCGCGGCAGCTTCTCAATCGACGGCTTCGGCGAGGCCTCGCAGTCCTACTTCGGCAAGGACGTGAGCCAGCTTGATTTATCTGATTGCGCGCTGTTGGCTGGCATGATCCAGCGGCCAAATTATTTTTCGCCCTTCCGCCACGGCGACCGGGCCATCGACAGGCGGAATCTGGTGCTGGATTCCATGGTTGAAATGGGCGCCATTACCAAGGATCAGGCGGAGCGCGCCAAGGCGGAGCCTCTGCACCTGGGGACGCAGAGCGTGGACGCCAGCGAAGCGCCGTATTTCGTAGACCTGGTGCACGAGCAGCTGATGCAGAAACTGGGTGAGCGCGACTTCAACCGCGAGGGCCTGCGCATCTACACTTCGCTCGATCCCGATCTGCAACGGGAAGCCACTGCGGCGGTCGAATCCACCATGCACGTGATTGATGAGCAGGTGGACAAGCTGCACGCGCACCGCAAGCCCGGCGAGACATACATCTATCCGCAAGTGGCACTAGTCGCTCTGAATCCGCACACCGGCCAGGTGCTGGCGCTGGTCGGCGGACGCAACTATGGCAACTCGCAGTTGAATCATGCGGTGGCCAAGCGCCCCACGGGCTCCATCTTCAAACCCTTCGTCTATGCGGCGGCTTTTGCCACGGCGGCCGAAGGCGCCACGCTGTCGGGACAAAGCAAGCTCTTCTCGCCGCTGACCATGTTGAGCGACGAGCAGACCACCTACGACATTGGCGGCCAGGAATATACGCCGCACAATTATGAGGGCGTGTATCACGATCAGGTCACGGCGCGCTACGCGCTGCAGCAATCCCTGAACAATGCCACTATCAGCCTGGCAGCGATGGTGGGCTTCGACCGCATAGCCGCACTGGCCCGCGACGCCGGCATCAAGAGCGCCCGCGGCACACCCGCCGTGGCTATCGGCGCTTATGACGCCACCCCCCTGGATATGGCCGGCGCTTACACCATCTTCGCCAACCACGGCCTCCACCTGGCCCCCTGGATGCTGGCCAGCGTCCGCACTCCCACGGGAGACATCATCAGCGACTACTCGCCCGACTCAAAGCAGATTCTGGATGCGCGCGTCGCCTATCTGACCACCAGTTTGTTGCAGAATGTGATCGACCACGGCACCGGGGCCGGGGTGCGCAGCCGCGGCTTTCTGGCTCCCGCCGCTGGCAAAACCGGAACCAGCCACGACGCCTGGTTCGCCGGCTACACTTCCAACCTGCTGTGCATCGTGTGGGTAGGCAACGACGACTATACCGACGTGAAGATTGAGGGAGCGCGCGCCGCCGCGCCCATCTGGGCGGAGTTCATGAAGAGGGCCGTCCAACTGCCGCAGTACTCTGATACCAATCAGTTCACCGCGCCTGACGGCGTTGAGATCGTGAGCATCGACAAAGCCAGCAACCTGCTCAGCGACGCCACTTGCCCGGACAGCTACGATGCTGCTTTCCTGGACGGCACCGCGCCCACGGAGACCTGCGACCACCCGGCCGAGCACCGCAACTTGCTGCAAAAAATCTTCGGCATGGGCAAAAACGGGAATTAGCCATTGCTGGGGCGGCGTCCAGCCGCCCCGTTGGCACTTACAGAGTCAAGGGGAATGTTTTATAGTTCCTGTGCCATGAATTTCAGACTTCGTTCACTCCTTCCGTCCATGCTGGCTCTAGCCGGCCTGATTTTGTGCGTCTCCGCCGCCCCTGCACAGAACCCACCCGCCGCCAAGCCCACAGTTGCCGAGGCCGTTGCCTTCATTGACAGCGCCGAAAAGGAACTGGGCGCAATGAGCGTCGAGGTGAACCGCGCC
>Ga0224535_1000561_pt1 | contig 10564 bp, 10 predicted proteins | sample 714E13034metaG_FD_179898 | JGI IMG/M metagenome (GOLD analysis project Ga0224535, IMG submission 179898) | Peat soil microbial communities from Stordalen Mire, Sweden - 717 E1 30-34 | ecosystem: Environmental > Terrestrial > Soil > Wetlands > Peat | place: Sweden: Norrbotten County, Stordalen... | reverse complement strand
TGAAGCATTACTGAGCCGCGCAAAAAAAGCCGCTATTAACTTTCATCCCGCTTCGCCCGAATATCCCGGCATTGGATGCAACAACTTTGCGCTTTACGAAAACGCCAAAGAATATGGCGCGACCTGTCATCACATGGCTTCAAAGGTGGATACCGGCAGGATCATTGCTGTCAAAAGGTTTCCCGTTTATCCTGAAGATGATGTGGCCGCGTTGTTGAAGCGAACCTATGAGAATCAAATCGCGTTATTCTTTGAAATTGTTCAATTGATGGCGGATGGAAAAGAATTGCCGGCCTCTTCCGAGAAATGGACTCGTCCGCCGTTCACACGCAAACAGTTCAATGAATTGTTCGTCATTCGACCTGACATGAGCAAAGATGAAATCGCCCGCCGTGTGCGAGCGGTAAGTTATCAACACTGGCAGCCATATGTGGAGATCGAAGGATTTAGGTTTGAATACAGACCCAAGAAATAACTTGGGGGTATGCCAGTACGTAATCCAAGGAAAGAAATTTGATGGTTGCATCTAACAAGAGATCGGAGCTGATCGTTTTTGCGGTCATCTCGCTTGGTTTTATTATCTGGGGCGGCGCTTTTATTTACAGGTCGTCATTTATTGCTATTGATGGCAGGCGGTACTTTTGTTTATTTGATGATGCGATGATTTCCATGCGCTATGCGTGGAATTTCTCCCATGGAATAGGGTTGGTCTGGAATCCGGGAGAGCACGTTCAGGGTTATACCAATCTATTGATGACTTTATTGATGTCGTTGGCAACCTTGGTCTTCGAAAAGTCCTCCGCGGTGCTTTTTATCCAGATTCTAGGCCTGGGCTTTATGCTGGCGATTTCATACGTCGGGGTGAAGGTTGCCGGTTATATTATCGAAGGCGACGAAAACTCTACGCAGCATCAAGCATTCGTTCGCATCCTTTCTTTTTTTGGCATTCTATTCTATTATCCACTGTCTTACTGGTCGCTTATGGGAATGGAGACCGGATTATTGACCCTGCTTTTGCTTTTAGGCATCCTGTCCGCATTCGCTTACGAACGGAGCGGAAAACTCATATCCTTGTTTCTCACATCTGGATATTTGGGACTGGCTTATTTGACGAGGAACGACTCGATCATTTTTGCTGTGCTTATATGGTCTTACATTATCTGGACCATTCCCAACAAAACAAGCGATTTCAAAAATCTGTTTCGATGCCTGCCAGCCATTGGTCTCTATTCCATCTTTGTGATTGGACAATCCGTTTTTCAATACATCTATTACGGCGAATGGGTGCCAAACACTTACACATTGAAACTTACAGGAATGCCGCTTCTGGCAAGATTAGCCAACGGGATGGGTTTCATCAAATTATTCCTGCTTGAAATCAGTATTCTCCTGATCCTGTCCATCGCAGATGCGATCATTAATTTCCGAAAGCGGAAATTGCTTTTGCTTTCTCTGTTTCTATCTGCAATCGCTTATCAGGTCTACGTGGGCGGCGATCCGTGGAATTATTGGCGGATGATGTCGCCGACCATGCCTCTTCTGATCGTAATGTTCATTGTTGCCGTGACTGTCCTCGTGGGCAGACAAGCCCCTAAGGAATATTTAATTCGTACGCCGATGTTTCTTAAAAAACATGAAACCAATGGCGGGATTCTACTTTTGACGCTGACCGGTTTGCTGTTGGCGAACGCGCACTTCATGCCTGAACTTTTATCGATTCAAAAGCCGTACCAAACGGAGGACAACCAATACTTTGTCAATTCCGCGCTTGCGATCGATCAATTGACCACCAGCGACTCCAGTGTGGGCGTTCTTTGGGCAGGTTCCATTCCCTATTACACCGGCAGGAAAGCGATTGATTTCCTGGGAAAATCCGACCGGTATATCGCGCACCTGTCGCCCGATATGTCTGGCGATATCAGTTGGGATGGAATGAACAGTGTGCCAGGACATAATAAATACGATTTGAATTACTCCATCAAGGTTCTTCAGCCGACTTATGTTCAGCGCTTCGTGTGGGGCTCGCAGGATTTGTCCCAGTGGGCCGAGACTCATTACGTCGAAGTCGAATACTCCGGCATCAGCGTTTTTCTCCTCAGGGATTCACCGGCAGTGATCTGGAACAAGATAAATACCCCATAACTCTCACTTTGTCTTTGATAATCAAAGCCGGCACATAAATCCACTAACCACACTCAACCTATATGGTGTCGCCGCCCTGTTCGGTATGCTTGTTTATACGCTATCGGCTGGGTATCAAGTTCAATTGCTGAAAGGCGAAGACTTCGGAGTTATACGATATAATTGTTGTTGAATAGAATAAATCCCGTTTCTTGTTTCGTTCTTCAAAGCAATTTTTTAGGAGGCATCCATGTCCGAAAATCATTCCCCTGCATCATCCTCACATACGAGGTCGCGCGCGGCGGCATTTCTGAAGCAGACCGAAAGCATTGTCCTGTTTTGTATCGCCATCGTCCTGGCTATCCTGGCGATCTTGCTTTTATTTTCCAGCGTTTACGCTTTATATATGGCGGTGGCAACTGGTCAGCTTCGCGATCAGGCCATTGACATCCTCAACAGCACCTTGCTGGTGATGATGATCATGGAAATCGTTTATACCGTGACACTCTCGATTGAGTCACACAAACTGGTTGCTGAACCCTTCTTGATCGTCGGCGCAATTGCGGCCATCCGGCGCATGCTTGTGATTACCGCCCAAAGTACATCCATTGAGACAAACATCCCCGCCTTTCAAAACACTCTTTTGGAATTAGCTTTGCTGGCGGTTACTATCATTCTGATCGCTTGGGCAATTTATATTTTGCGAACGAGTCAGAAGTTCCTGCCACCCGACGAGGAATAAAAAATCACGGATACCATTTGAATGCGGACTGTGTGCAGTCCGCATTCTTTTATTCTTTCTCGCCGCTTACCTTCATCCAGGCTTTTTTCATGTTCAACGCGTCCTCTTCCATGATGGGACTCTCGCATAAAATTCTTCCCGCACAACCGTGATCGTTCAGTGCGCGGAATAATGCTTTCAGATCAAGATCGGCTTCGGCAAGCTTCAAATGATTCTTCTCGCCCTTCGGGCCATATTCGATTCCCGAAAGATGAATATGCAATTTCTTGAGCGCAGATTTGCCTAACGCTTTTTCATACGCCTTCAACAGCGCAGACCATTCTTCAAATGTGTTCATCGTCCCATCACCGGGACGTGCATGCAAGTGAGCGAAGTCAACACACGGTAATACACCTTCAATGGACTTCGCCATTTCGAGCGTGTCTTCGAACGAGCCAAGCATAGCAGATTTGCCCATCGTCTCAGGACGAATGGTAACCGGGTTGCCCGCTTTCCGAAGTTCATCCACGCAGCCCTTCAAACGCGGAATGGCAACCTTCAACACCTCCGCGGGCGGACGCTCAAAGTAAGAGCCGGGGTGAAAGATGATGTCGGTCGCGCCTGCCAGGTTTCCGTAGTGAGCCGCATCCATCAAGCGCTTGCGCGACTTGGGCCACTCATCATCGTTCGCGTTCAGGTTGATGAAATACGGCGCGTGCACACTGACCGCCACATCCTGTTCTGACGATGCGGCTTTGATCGCCGCGCAGGTTTCTTCCGAGACGCGCACCGATTGCACCCAACCCAACTCAAACGCGGTCAAGCCGATGGATTTGCTGAATGCAATCGCGCCGACCGAGCCGCCGGGTTTCTTCGGCGTGCCAATCGGCGAACCCACAGTGCCGAAACGAAATGATAAAGTCATAGAAGCTCCTTTGGGTGAATGTTGCGAGCGAGCATTAGCGAGCGTGGCAATCTCATGTAACAATCAATTGCATGTTCAAGGAGATTGCCACGCTTCGCTCTCAACGACATTATTTAACAATAGATGATATCTTTTCCCACAACGGCGGGCCGAGAATGAGCAGGCCAACCAACAATGCGGCGAAGGCCGAGATCAACACCGCCGCCGCGCCGACATCCTTGCCTACTTTCGCAAGCGGATGTTTTTCCGGGCTGGCTAAATCCACCACTGCTTCAATGGCCGTGTTGATGAATTCAGCCGTGAAGACCATCGCGATGGTGAGGATCAATATCGCCCAATGGTGCGCAGGCAATTGAAGCCACCATGCAAGGAGAAATACAAGGATCGCAGCGAGCGCATGGATCCAGGCATTTTGCTGTGTTCGCAAGACGTACCATAAACCGCGAAAGGCATGGCCGAACGAACGATAGCGGGAAAGAATAAAGTTCCACATAAGTCGTCAGGATTCTTGAATCTCGATTCCAGATAACCCGAGTCGTTCCAGGACTTCAGCCTGCGCTTTCCACATTTTTGTTTTCTCTTCCGCCTCGGCGTGATCGAATCCAAGCAAATGCAGGACGCCATGCACGACCAACAACTGCACTTCCGATTCAAGCGGGTGGCCTGCCACTTTGGCCTGCGCGTCGGCGCGGGGGATGGAGAGGAGGATGTCGCCCAGATAACGCGCGCCCGTTTCCGGGTCGGTCTCGGAGGCGGGAAAGGAAAGAACATCGGTCGGCGCGTCAATGCCGAGATAATCGCGGTTGAGTGTTTGCAATCGCGCATCATCGGTCAACACAATGGTTAGATCGCCATCGGTGGATTGATGAGCTAATACGGCCTGCGCGGCGCGTTCGATCCATTGCGCTGAAATCGTTTTATCTTTGAACTCAAATTCGATATGGATCATATTTTCTTCGTTTCGAGTGGAGCATCGGCCGCCGCGGCGGGAAGTTCGGCGGCGGGATATTGAATGCGCGGATGATAGGTGCCACGTAAAGTGGTGACGAACGAATCGGCGATGAGGTTGAGATCGCGCAAGGTCAACTGCGTATTATCGAGCTGGCCGTCCTTTTGGACGCGTTCAATAATGGAGCGGACAATGTTGCGTAAATCATCGTCGCTTTCCGGGCCTTCGGCGCGGGTGCGCGCCTCGGCGCTATCGGCCAGCATCAGGATGGCGGTTTCGCGCGAACGCGGCCGCGGGCCGGGATAACGGAATTGTTCCATATCCACTTTGCTCGCATCGCCGCCCGCTTTTTCGAGCGCCTGATTATATTGATAGCGCGTGACCATCGTGCCGTGATGTTCAAGAATAAAATCGTCGATGCGGTGCGGCAGGCGATATTTATGTGCGAGCGCCACGCCGTCGTGGACATGTTGAATGATCTTTTGCGCGGCTTGTTCGGGAGTAATATCCACATGCGTGTTGAGATTGCCCGGCGCCTGGTTCTCGATGAAGAATGACGCGTCCACCGATTTGCCGATATCGTGGAACAGAGAACCGACGCGCGTCAAGAGCGGATCCGCGCCGACTTTTTCCGCGGCCTGCTCCGCCAGGTTCGCCACTTGCAGACTATGCTGGTACGTTCCCGGCGCGTTCCGCAAAAATATCTTAAGAAGCGGAAAATCGGGATGCGAGATTTCGAGCAGTTGCATCGGCGTGGGAAGACTCAGGAATTGAGCCAGCGGATATTGCAACAAAAGCGCGATGCTGGCAGACGCCATTCCATTGACCAGCGCGACGACGATCAGCGTCGCGATCCCGATCCAATCCATCGAAGCGGTCGGCAAAAGATAAGCGAGGATCATGGCGATGCCGCCGCCTGCAATCGCCATCCCGGCCCGGAAGAATCCCCAGAAGCGCCGCGCCGGCCCGAGCGTCAATACGCCGCACAACGAAGCCATGATGTAAAACGGCATCAACTCCAGCGTGTTCGACAATCCGTACGCGGCCAGCACGGAAAGGACCAGCGAAAGGATGATCCCGCTTTCCATGCCAAACAGCGTCGTCAACAATAAACCTGCCGCAGGCAATGGATACAGATAAGGAACGATGGTGCGATTCGGAATCACAAAGCGCGCGCTCACCATGAAAACAATGAAGAGGATGGATGCCATCAACAGACTGCGCGGCTCGGAGACGAAAACAGCTTTCCTGCGCCTTAAAAAATATAAACCGATGAAAGCCGCCGACAGGACCGTCAATGCGGCCGCGCCCAAATACGTTTCAATCGGCTGGGCGGGCTGGATCAGCTTGAATTCCTGCAAAGCTTCCATTTGAGCGGGCGTGATGATATCGCCTGCTGAAACGATTCGTTCGCCCGCCTTGTATGTTTGCACGATGGGCTGCACCGCGCCACGCGCGGACTTTTGAGCGGCCGCCGTTAAATCGGGGCTGAAGCGGCTGTTGGTGATTACGAACGCGTTGACAAATTCACTGACCAAATCAGCTTCATCTTCGCTGAATGTTAAATTAACCAATGATGGAATGCTGGTTTGCACTGCATCGAGATTATCCGTTCGGACGGGCGTGCGCATCACCTGTTCGAGCAGGCGCAAAGATTCCTGTTGAATGGAGCCCCATTGCGAATCGGAAAGAGACAAAATCAAATTGATGCTGTTCGGATTGAGGCTGATGTTGCTCAAGCCCGCAAGCTGCGCCTGCTTGAGATCGTGAGTGGCGGTTATATCGGCACGGGTAAGATTGATCAATTGAAAGGTCGCGCTCAATCGGTTGATCTGCTGGCGCGCAATGGCCGGGTCGGGATCCGTGTAGATGGGTTGAACCGCTTTTTCCACGGTCTCACGCGCTTCTTCGGTCCGCACCTGGCTGACGTATTCATCGTCGCGCGGCGCATTGATATCGCGCGGCGCCACCTCGCCTGCCTGGAGCGGAAGCGCCGCCGGCCGCAGACTCAACGGCATGATCAGCGCCGCGAAAGTCACAATGCTGACAGCCACCAGAACAAAAATTTGCAGGTTCCGCACCCGCGCCGGAGAACGAAAACGATTTTCCATAAATAAATTCACCACAAAGACATAGAGAGCACACGTGTGCCTGCGAAGTGACTGCGCCTTTCAGTTGCGGCGCGTGCAGGCAAAGTATTTTCTTTGTGTCCTTCGTGCCTTTGCCGTCTCGCACCGTTCGTGCCGCCGTTGTTCGCGGCACGAACGGTGTGGTGAGATGAATTATTTGATCAACAGTTCCTTTACCATCGCGCTGACCTGATCGCCCGCGGCGCGCCCGGCCACTTTGGGCAAAAGCGCTTTCATCACTTTGCCCATATCGGTGGGCGAAGCCGCGCCGACCTCGACAATCGCGGCTTGCGCGAGGGCGCGTAATTCTTCGGCGGGCATGGCTTTCGGCAGGAACGCTTCGAGTACTTTGATCTCCGCTTCGTTATCGGCGATCAAATCAACACGATTGGCTTTCTTTGCTTCTTCAATCGCCTCGCGTCGATTCTTGATTTCCTTTTGCAATAATGAGATCACCGCTGCGTCGTCGAGCGCGGCCCGCTTATCCACTTCGATCTGTTTGATGTTTGCCAGCGCCATGCGTGTCGTCCGCTTGCGGACCTCGTCGCCGCTTTTCATGGCGTCTTTCATTGATTCGGTTAATTGAGTTTTGATATCCATGACATCATTATACTAGAGTTGGAACATGAGAATAAATTGTCCCGCCGGAGAAGAAGCGGGACAAGGATTTACAATTGAGTCATTCCAAGTTCTATTTATCAACGCTCTTTGCAGCTTCTCGATCAAACAAAGAGCGATACTGTCCGTAGCCTTCCTCCTCCAAGTCTTCGACCGGAATAAAGCGCAGCGAAGCGGAGTTCATGCAATAACGCAAACCGGTCGGAGCGGGACCGTCGTTGAAGACATGCCCCAAATGGGAGTTGGCATATTTGGAGCGAACTTCGGTGCGCGGCAGAAAAAGCTTGAAGTCTGTGTGGTTGACGATATGATCCGGCTCCAACGGCTTGGTGAAGCTCGGCCAGCCGGTGCCCGAATCATATTTATCGAGCGAACTGAATAACGGCTCGCCCGAAGCCACATCCACATAGATGCCGGCGTGTTTGTTATTCCAATATTCGTTTTGAAAGGGTGGCTCGGTGCCTTCATGCTGTGTGACCTGATATTGCATGGACGACAAGAGCTTCTTAAGTTCAGCGTCCGAGGGCTTGGTATAAGTTTTCATAAGAACCTCCTACACATATAAGGTTAAGTATCGCTATATTAGAACTCTTGCATAAGTCGTGACGTAAGGTTATCTCATGTTTTTTTTCTGCCACGGATTTCACTGATTTGCACTAATTTTTAAGAATCAGTGAGAATCTGTGTTAATCTGTGGCAAGGAAATACTTTTGCAAGAGGTCTATTCTATTTGTGAAGATAGGACGCGAAGGAGGAGTCTTACCTGCTGTGGCACAACGGCTTGCGTTCGCTCGCGAAGCGCTCCCGAAGCATGGCTGTACCAAAGTCGCGGTTAAATCTTCGACCTTGTCAAATTTAACCGCCAAGAGCGCCAAGCGCGCTACGTTTTATGATTTTCTTTGCGATCTCACCTGCACTGCACCAAGCGCAGTGCGGTGCAAGTGTCGCGGTTTTTGCGGTTCAAAACTCTTGTCTGACATTAATACGGTAATACCATGGCTCCCGAAGGGAGTAGCATAGCAGGTGGGCGAGCGTGGACTCTGCTTGGGAGCAGGGAAAACTCGAAGCAAAGAAAATGCTTGCCGTAGGTGCTGCACGCCGCGAAGCGGCAGTCCACAGCATCTGGGGGATGCTGTATTAAGCCCGCATGATGAATGCTAAAATTTATCTAATTTGAAACGTTCTGCGAAATCTCGCATTTGCGAAAAAGAAACTGGTTTTTGTAAAAGTAAATCGGCACGATTACTATGAAATTCACCTAGCTGTGCGTCTGCCGTTGCAATGATGACTTTCGTTTCTTTGAGATGTTCTTTAGCTCGGATGTAAGTAAGAATATCGCCGCCATTTACCTCTGGAATGTGCATATCTAGGATAACAAGGGACGGACTCTCTTTTTCGAGTCGCAGTATCGCTGCTTTTCCGTTAGAAATAATTTCTGTTTGAAAACCTACTGTTGCCAATGCTCTCGAAAAAAAATAAGAAATGTCATCGTTGTCTTCAATGATGTAAGCCAGATTTTTCATCTGTTACTCCTTGTATTTGTTACAAAGATAACAGATGAATACTAAGGCAATATTAACGTCTATTTAAAAATTGGATAACTTATGATGTTATTGATTCCTTCACGGGTTGAATACCCCGCCGCTCTGCGGCGTAAGAAGAAGGTTGTAAGTGATCTCTGACTTTAGCAGATGATACCCCGTCCGCTTGCGGCGGGGTTTATTCATTGCCTTCTTGCATACAGGAAGCCATGGGCTGACGGCTTGCGTGCCGACCGGCGCAAAGACCGGCGTGAGCAGGTCGCCATGAGGTGTGGTAAAGATTCCCGTGCGGGCGCGCTTGTTTTTGGCTGTGATGGTGAATTCAAACATCGGGGGGATTATACGATACTCGCAATTCGAGTTTAAAATTAAAAGCACATTCCTACAGGCCAATGATAGAATTAGAGTATGACCACTCCCACCCAATTAAAGATGGGTTTTACGGGTTTTGCCGAAGTTCAGGAAATCAAGAAGCCTGAACTTTCCAATGGTCGCGCAAATAAGCTAGACTCGCAAGACCGCGCATTTCACGACTGGTATAGGTTTGTTCTTTCATTTCCGCCACATTTGGTACGAGATTATATTGAGAAATTTGGACTAAACAAAAATAGCGTGATTCTTGACCCATTTTGCGGAACGGGAACAACTTTGATCGAAGCAAAGTTAGCTGGCATGACAACAATTGGACTAGAGGGAAATCCTTTTCCACATTTTGCATCATCGGTCAAGACAGATTGGAAATTAGACGCGAATGAATTGTCCGCGCGTGCACGGCAGGTTGCAAATAAGACACTTGCAATCCTCAAGTCACAGGGCATTGACGATGATCTTTCTTTCAGCAACGGCAGGGATTTGCAGCTCAAAACACTATTGCCAGAAACAGAAAAATTGATTCTGACAAATTCAATCAGTCCGCTTCCGTTGCACAAAACACTGATTTTGTTTGAATGCCTAAAGCAATACGAGGACGAACCGTTTTATCGTCATGCGCTTTTGGCATTAGGAAACGAAATCGTTTTCAAAATTAGCAACCTGCACTTTGGGCCAGAAGTAGGAGTCAGGAATCCAAAAGCTGATGTGCCTGTTGTTTCCAATTGGCTTTTAGAGATAGATAAAATTGCAAACGATTTGCGGCAAGTGGCAGGAAAATCGTATCTTGATGCAAAAGTTCATTTGGCGGATGCGCGCAGTTTTGACATGATTGAGCCGAACTCCGTGGATGCGGTCATTACGTCACCGCCCTACCCCAACGAGAAAGACTATACCAGGACAACGCGATTAGAGTCCGTTCTGCTTGGATTTATCAATAGCAAAGAAGAATTGCGGGAGTTAAAGAAGCGGCTCATCCGCTCAAACACACGCGGAATTTATAAAGATGACGATGACGATCAATGGGTTTCTGATTTTCCAGATATTCAGCGCATTGCGAATGAAATTGAAAAACGCCGAATAGAACTTGGAAAAGATTCTGGGTTTGAAAAGCTTTATCCGCGAGCAACAAAATTGTATTTTGGTGGCATGGCAAAACATTTAGCCGACCTACGAAAAGTCCTGCGTCCA
>Ga0224535_1000557_pt1 | contig 10626 bp, 8 predicted proteins | sample 714E13034metaG_FD_179898 | JGI IMG/M metagenome (GOLD analysis project Ga0224535, IMG submission 179898) | Peat soil microbial communities from Stordalen Mire, Sweden - 717 E1 30-34 | ecosystem: Environmental > Terrestrial > Soil > Wetlands > Peat | place: Sweden: Norrbotten County, Stordalen... | reverse complement strand
ACTTGCCGACATGATCCCTTCCTTTCTTCTCGGGAAACATTTCACAAGCATGTCCGGACCACCCTGTCCGAGCGCGGGCCAGATAATGCGGCCCTAGACGGCCGGTGCCTTCGTTACCCAGGTGTCGACGGGCAACCTGTTGTGGATCGCCCGCCACACGTCCTCAGAGCGGACGGGCATATGCGTCAGCTCGGCGCCGGTCGCGTCGTGGATGGCGTTGGCTAGCGCCGGCGCCACCGAGATCATTGGGTGTTCGCCAACCCCTCGTGCCCCGAAAGGCCCATCGAGCTGAGGGGTCTCGACGGCGATGCACTCGATCTCCTCGGGAAGATCCTTCGCCGTGAGGATCTTGTTGTCGGTGAGTGACGGGTTGAGCAGATGACCCTGGTCGTCGTAGATGTAGCTCTCACACTCCGCAGTCCCAAGGCCTTGGATCATGCCGCCGATGCATTGGCCGCGCATCGTGCCGGGATTGATCACTTTTCCTACATCGAAGGCCGATGCGATCTTGATCACCGTGTACTCCCCCGTTTCCGGGTCGACCTCCGCGATCACGCCGTGGGCGCCGTAAGTCCAGTCCAAGGCCGGGAGTCCCTGTCCGGTTTCCTTGTCGAGGCTCGTCAAGCCTTGAGCGGTGTAGCGGCCCAGGCCGATCAACGGCCCACCGATTCCGTTGCCGTTTGGGTAGACGTACCCGATCGACAAAGCAGCAAAGGTCACTGACTCCTCCGGGCGCTGTTTGACGAAAATCTTCTCACCGTCATGGTCGAGATCCACGGTTTGCGCGCGCAGAACTTGGGCCGCGTCCAGGTAGGCCTGTCGCAGGAGGTCGTCGCAGGCGGCGATCACCGCATTCCCGGTGAGAAGGAGGCCCTTCGACGCCACTGTCTGCCAGTCGAAGGGGTCCTTGTCCGTGTCCCTCTCGACTGCGACCTTCACGCGGCTGACCGGGAAGCGCAGACGGTCGGCCGCCATTTGTGTGACGACGGTCGCCGTGCCCTGGCCGATCTCGGTGAGAGCGATGTTCACTACGACGGACCCGTCCGAATTCATCTTTATGACCGCCGCCGTCGAAGTGAAGCTCGGCATGGCGGGGGCCTTGTGGAGAGTCGCGATCCCCTTGCCGATACGGCGGCCAGTGCGCGCCTGGCGCTCCTGCTCCTCAGGGGTGAGCCGGCCGTAGTTGATCGCACTGGCGGCCGCCTCGAGGCACTTGAGGGGATTGCCCGTGTGCTCGTTGATCCTCTCGCCCGTCAGCGTGGTCGAACCCGGCTTCAGGAGGTTCTTCTTGCGGAACTCCAGAGGGTCCATCCCGATGACCTCGGCGACGAGCTCCATGTGCCGCTCGAGGCCCCAGAAGAACTCGACATGGCCGAATCCGCGGTAGGCCGTGCCCCACGGCTTGTTGGTGTAGATCGTGTAGGCGTCCACCCAGGCATTGGGAATGTCATAAGGGCCACCGGCCGAGTAAGCCGAAGCGCGCGTGACGTTGACGGCGTAGTCGGCGTAAGCACCGGAATCCCAGTACATGAGCAGCTTCTGCGCCGTGATGCGGCCGTCAGCGCCGACGCCGGTCTTGATCTTGTAAGTCAACGCGCTCCGGCAGGGCAGGAGGCTGAACTCTTCCTCCCGAGTGGCCTGGAACTTGACCGGCCTGCCTCCTGCCTTGCGGGAAAGACAGGCCAGCAGAGGTTCGAGGTGGATCCCCGCTTTGCCTCCGAAAGCGCCGCCGACATGGGGTATCACCACCCTCACCTTGTTGTGCGGCAACTTGAACGCGCGACAGAAGAGATCCCTCAAAGTAAATGGGGATTGGGCGCTCGACCAGATGGTCACCTCGTCCCCCGCCTTCCACTCGACTATGGCGACGTGGGTCTCCAGCGGCACATGCTGCACGGAGGGATTGGTGTACTCGCGCTCGACAATCCACTTGGCTTCCGCGAAGCCTGCATCGATGTCGCCTTTGCGGATCTTGGTGAGGTTGGGGATGTTGGTGCCCGGCTGCGGACTGAAGGAGGCCTTGACGTAGTCGTAGCTGCCGAGGTCGGGATGTACCAACGGAGAATTCTCGTCGAGCGCGTCCAACTGATTGAGGACGGGTGGCAAGACCTCGTACTCGACGTCGATCAGGTCGACAGCCCGGCACGCGATGTCCAGGCTTTCCGCCGCCACAGCAGCGACCGCCTCGCCGAAGTGCCGTACGACATCCTTGGCCAGGACGTCCTTGTCTACAACGTACAGGCCGATGCGGTAGTCAAGCTCCTTGCCAGTAAGGACCGCGTGGACACCCGGGAGGTTCTTGGCTTTGGAGGTGTTGATCGCCAGGATCTTCGCGCGCGCGTGCGGGCTCTTTTTCACCTGCGCGTAGAGCATGCCGGCGAACACCAAGTCGCTGGCGTACATGGCCCCGCCCGTTAACTTCGCGGCGTCGTCAACCCGCTGGACGTCGTCGCCCACGTGGGCGGCCGCCGGTGGCAAAGTGCTCTCAGACATATTTCAGTCCCCCCCTGGATTTGCTGTCGATCTGACCCGACACGTCGAGCACAGCTTCGATGATCTGCTGGTAACCGGTGCATCTGCAAAGGTTTCCCTCGATGCCCTCTTTGATCTCGGCCACAGTCGGCTTGGGGTTGTGCTCCAAGAGCTCCCGGACCGACATGACCATCCCTGCGGTGCAGTAACCGCATTGCACCGCGTAGTTCCGTGCGAAGGCTGCCTGGATCTCCGACAGTTCGCCGTCAACAGCTTCCGCCTCGATCGTCTCGACCGTGGCTCCATCGGCCTCGGCAGCCAGTACCATGCACGCGTTCACCGCCTGGCCGTTGAGCATCACCGTGCAGGCGCCGCACTCGCCCGCCGAGCAGCCGTCCTTGGTCCCGGTGAGTTCCAGGTCCTCCCGGAGAAAGCGCAACAGGGTCCAGTGCTCGGTTACTTCGCGCTCGTAGATGTGACCGTTGACCTCAACTGACATCCACATCAGCGCACCTCCTCGAGCAGCCTGCGGACAAAGACCTCGATCATGTACTCCCGGTACTCCTTGCTGCAGCGCAGATCGCTGATGGGGCGGATCGCGGCGCGCGCCGCGGCTACCACAGCGTCAGCGGGGTCTTGGTCGGTGAGCCCTTCTATCAAGAGCGGAGTGGGGGCGGCCGAGCCGATCCCCACCCGGACATCACCGTCGGTGTTCGTCAACGCGACACCGACCAGGGAGAGGTCGTGGCCGTCGATCCGCTTCAACTTGCGGTACGAACCACGCGAGCGAGCCGTGCCGGCGGGAACGGTGATCGACTCGACGATCTCGTCATGGCCTAGCACGGTCCGCTTCACTCCGGTGAAGAAGTCCTTGAGGAACAGCTCGCGCCGGCCACGCTGAGAAGCGATCTGGACCCGAGCACCGAGGCAAAGAAGCCCGGGCGCCATGTCTGCACCGGGGGAGGCATGGACGATGTTGCCTATCACCGTCGCCCGGTTGCGGAGCTGATGGGAGGCGATCGACAGGGCACATTCGGCGAGCAGCGGGTAGCAATCGCGGACCTTGGGATCGTGGAGAACATCGTTCACGGTCGTCGCCGGCCCGATGATCAGGCCCTGGGACTGGCTCCACACGAGTTCCGGGAAGTCCTCCACCTTCTTCAGGTTGATCACGAGCTCGGGTCGGACCAGCCCGCTGCGGATATCGACGAGCAGGTCGGTTCCACCCGCCAAGATCTTCGCACCCTCGCCGTGTGCCGCCAGCAGGCCGAACAGCTCCGCCCGTGAGGTCGGGGCGCGGTACTTGAAGCCGTCGTTCATTACTGGTTCCGCGATTCCGAGCGCCCAGGCGCTCCCCGTGGCACCGCTCGCAGGGCGAGCGCCCGCACGGCGTCTGCGAAGACGGACATCGGCGGAACCACAAGACCCGCCCCCACCTGACCCACTCCCGGCTCGCGGCCGGCGATCCCGGTGTTTACGGCTGGCAGCACGCCGCTGCGAACGATGAGCGTGGTGTCGATACCTGTCGGTGTTCCGCGGAAACCGAGTATTGGCACCTTGTAGAAAGGATGTTCGGTGAGAGTTATCTCGTACATCCGCAACGTATTCTCCAGCGCGTCGGACACTTCGCCGCCCACGAAGAGCACTATGGCCGGCGCCGCCGCCATGGCGAAACCTCCTATCCCGTTCGTCTCGGTGATCGTCGAGTCACCGATGTCCAGTCCGGCGTCCTCGGGGCCGTATCCAGCGAAATACAGCCCTCTCACCGGTGGTGCGGGAGCCGTGAACCAATCGTCGCCGGTCCCTGAGACCTGGATCCCGAACTCGGTCCCGTTGCGGGCCATCGCAACCACCATCGTGGACCCCGGGATGTCACGGGCGGCGTCGGCGGCCACTTTGCAGGCTGGCATGGAGAGGTTGAGGAAGAAGTGGTCGTTGCCGTTGATGAACCGGAACGCCGCCACTATGTCCTCGCTGCGGGCGCCGCTCTCGAGCATGTCGGGCGTGATCTCTCGCAACAACAACGATGTGGCGGCGCGGTTGCGGTTGTGACACTCATCGCCCATCTGGAGAGCCTGGGCGATGAGGCTGCGCACATCGACTGGCCCCCGTTTGCGCAGCGTCGCACCCAACAACGGGCCTAACGTCCGCTCCAACCAGCGAAGGCGGTCGATGACCTCGCGAGAGTACGCCCCATACCGCAGGACTTTTCCGAGGCCCTCGTTCAAGGTGCAGTACGCGCGCCGACCGGTCTCCTCATCTTCAAGTACTGACAGCGGCATGGACGCGCTGACCACGCCGGCCATCGGGCCTACCGTGGAGCGCGAGTGGCACGGCGCAAGAGATATGCCGCCTTGAGCGGCGATCCGCCCGGCCTCCTCGAAATTCGAGGCCAGCCCCTCGTAGATCATGGCGCCAGCCAATGCTCCACGGATCGGACCGGACGCATCGGCCCAGTCAACCGGCGGTCCCGCATGAAGGAACTCACGGGGCCCAAGACCCAGTACGTCGCCGGCAGGGAGCACGTCCACCCACCGCGGATTCGCGGCGGTCAGCCGCCGAACAGATTCGGCCGTGGCTGCGTGGGTCCGAAGATCGGCTGCTATGAGCGCCAGATCCGCCTCGCTCCCAGGTACTGGCGGAGTCCACTGCACTTCGAGCGGCGCAGCAGCTTGGGCGGTGAGCGCATCCGCGAAAAGCGATGCACCGACTGTGACCATCGTTGGTGACTCGTCCAGCCGGATCATCTGCCTGCTCCCTCAACAAGATCCACCGCTGTCCGCGCGGCAGCGGCATTGGACAGGTGAACACTTGCGCCGGCCGCGGCAAGTCTTTCTGCGGTCGCGTCGCGGCCCTGCGGATCTGAGCGCGACCCCACGAGAGAGACCACAACGGCGAGGTCTCGACCGCAGCGCTGTGCGCTTTCGCGGGCGGTAGCTATGGCCGGAGCGAGCTCGCTCGCTGGGTCCAGATGCGCTCCGTAGCCGAGAACCACGTCGAGAAGCAGCACAGCACATCGAGGGTCGGAACCCTCCTGGGCAATGCGTTCGAGGCGCAGGGACTGGTCGATCATGGGATGTGGCCGTCCCGCGGTCAGCCGGTCGTCACCGAAGTCGATCATGAGATGGCCACGCGCATTCAAGTCGTCACCGATAGCCCATGCCTCCTGGAGAGGGGTATTCGACGCGATCGGCCCAAGCCGCTGCGCTGCGATGGCCATGGCCTCGTCGCACAGCGTCCCCCCTGAGAACAGGCCGCGGACGAAACCTGACCTCGGGGTTCGATCATATGGCGCCGGCCACTGCGGCGGTGCGGTCGGAGACCTACCCAGGGCCGCAAGTATCTGCGCTGTGGCGGCGGTGAGATCGCCCTGGCCCACACCGACGAAGGCCACCAGTGAAGGTGTGTTCAACCGTCCGGCTGCATCTCTCACCGTTTCGGCGACCTTTGGGTCCGGCGGCTTCGACAGCACGACGATGAACTCGGTGGCCGGATCATCATCGAGCGCCTTCATTGCAGCGAGCGTCGAACGGCCGCCAACAGCGGCGGAGAGATCACGCCCACCTACCCCGAGCACGGCCGTGATGCCGACGCCGTCCGCGTCGAGCAGGCATGTGACCTGCTGCGCCCCGGTCCCCGACGCGGCCACTATGCCGACCGGGCCGGGACGGAGCGCGTTGGCGAACCCAAGGCCGAGCCCACCCACCACGGCAGTTCCACAGTCGGGTCCCATGACGAGCACGTCGTGCCTCGCCGCCTCGTCTTTGAGCGTTATCTCCTGTTCAACAGGAACGTTGTCGGAGAACAGCATCACCGAGACTCCCGCCTGGATTGCGTCCATCGCCTCCACAAAGGCGTGTTGACCCGGCACCGAGATCAGTGCCAGGGAACCGCCCCGGCGAAGCGCGGATGCGAGCGTCCGGGGTGCAGGCGGTGATCCGAACCCGTCGCCCTGCGGCGTCGCAGATGGCGCAAGCTGCCGCTCCAGTTCGGCTCCCGCCGCGTCGAGCGCGTCGTCTTCGCCACGGACGGCGACGAGAAGATCGTTTGGGGAGGCTCCCTTCACCTCGGCAGGATCGAAGCCCAGTCGCTCATATATCTCGATATTGAGCGGCGTGGCCATCGCCACGATCGCAGCCGCGACGCCGTGACATGCGGCGACGGCCTGGCTCACCTGCATCAGAACCACGGAATCGCGGTAGATACCACGCCTCAACTCGACCCGGGTATTCATCGCGGGCTCCTCGTGCTAGTGGTGACCTCGCTAGTGGACCAGAGCGTTCCCTCCGACGCGGTTGCGGCGAGGACACCAGCCATGCCGGTGCACAGGTCGTGGCCGGAGGTCGCTCCGACACAGAACAATTCGGCGACGACCGATCTGAGTCGGGCCAATGGCCCGCCAACGGCAAGGACGCTGAGCACGGCTGCAGCTTGCGGTATCACCTGTCCTCGACCCGCGGCGGCCAGCAAGGCAGCCGACAGGGCGGTTGTATGGGTGCGGGCGCGTGAATCGATCGCGTCTCTGGTCCGCTCGGGGAGCAGACCTCCGAGAGCGAGCACCGCCAGAGCGCCGGCCACGACGTCGTCGGCAGCGGGTGTCAGGCCTGGGCCGAGTCCGATCACTTCCAATGCCGTTCCACAGTCCCCTCCCCCCAGGCCCACGGCCACGTCCAGCGCGTCGCCTGGCGGCAGTCCGAACGCGGACGCCGGCTCTTCGCCGATCAACTCGAGGAGCTTCGATCCACTCTGGAACAAGCCCTCGACGCTTAAGCGAGGACGCGGGTCCCACCACCGCACCGGCCGCCAAGTGTGGTCGTGTGCGACGATCGACCCGTCACCGACGCGCACGATGATCCCGGCTTGCGGTAACTCGCCCGTCGCCACGCTTACGCCTATGGGCAGGCGGACGGCGCGCTTGGTCAACAGCGCGATGACAGCCGGCCTCGACCCGGGTTCGGGCACGCTGAGGTAGGCCGCCACCTTGGTCGAGGCGAGAACGACTGCGTCCTGGCTCTGACCGCAAAGCAACTCGCCGACCGCGGTGCTCGCCCACGCTGGTGACACCTGCGACTGCGACATCATTTCTCCAGGTCTGAAACAGACGGTCGGGCCCGCCGGGCCCGACCGTCTTGGCGAGTACGTCTATCCCAGGTCCACGATCGCCACAACAGGGCCACCGCCTGGCGGGCCTTGGTGAGCAGCCGATACGGACACGAAGATGGCAGGGTCGCCACACACCGCAGCCGCTACACCGCCGACGCACGCCTTGATCTGGCGATGCCAATGGACATCGGAGTCGTCGAGCATGATGTTGCGCTTGCCGCGGACCTGACCAGAGGGATCGGCCTCACATTTGAGGAACAAGTTCACGAGCCGCCCCTTCAGGTGGCGCGGATGGGGGCAATCGACGGGCAAATCGTCGAGGCCCGCGTTACGGATCGCCTGCCAGACCCCGTCGATGTCAAGGGCGTCTTCCATGATCGCGTGGCCGATCCGGTACCGGCCGCCGATCCCCCGGACATTGCCAGCGAGGACGATCTGTGCCCTGTCGAGCTCGACTCCGGAGGAACAGGACGCTACCGACGAGTAGAGCGAGCGGTCGTTCATCACCTGGTCGTCTGCCGGCATCTCTATCTCACCCAGCGCTACGGCGATGCCGAGCCCCGCTGTCCCATTGGACAGGTCCATTGACTCCAGAGTGTCCTCGGTCCACACCTTGTGACCCCGCCGCTTCGCGTCGTTGATGGTGTCGAGCACGAGCAGCGGTGTCTTGGTCTGGACATAGTGCACATCCGCAGGATCGCTGATACCCGCCGATTCCATTGCCCTGCGCACTCCGGCCGCGACCTTCTCGATCATTGCCGCCCGGCCGATCTCCTCGGGCAGTATCGGGTCGCTCATCGCGACGCCGACCGAGAGGCGGAACTCATCGGTGACCGGTGCGCTCTCAGCCGGGACCGTCGCGAAAATCGTGGCGTGAGGGCTGAGCACACCGTCGGTGCCACCCGACCATGCGAGCGGAATCTGCCTGACCTGGTCCCAACTGCGGGTCCCCTTAGCGACGAGAACCTCCCGGAAGGCGCGGTCGGCGAGGAGCCGCGTGTAGTCGTTGACGCCGCCGTTGCCCTCGGTCTTCCCCACGACGCCGACGACGTCATCGGCCCGGAAGGTGCCCTTGTCGATCAGCTCCTCCAAACCTGACGCGTCGGTGACCTTCTGGAGAAGAACCTTCCTGACTTCAATGGGCTGAAGCATGTTCTCCGAAACTTCCTTTCTTCTATGCCTGTCGATGTAGGCCCAGAATTCGGTACCGTTCGTACCTGGCGGCCAGGCGCTCGGTCTTGTCGCGGTGAATCAGGAAGGCCAGCTCGAACTCGAGAGCCCTGCTGAGGCGCCCGAGAAATTCGCGCGGCTCTTCGGCTGCGTCAGGCCGTTCGGACACGATACGGTCGACGATGCCAGCAGCGGCAAGGTCGATCGACCTCACGCCTTGTGCCGCGGCGAGCTCTGGGGCTCGCTCGACGGTGCGGTAGAGGATCTCGGAGGCACCTTCGGGAGGAAGTGGTGCCACCCATCCGTGCTGGGCAGCCACGACTCGGTCGGCGGGCAGGAGGGCAAGCGCGCCGCCGCCCGCCCCCTCTCCGAGAAGGAGGCAGACCGTAGGCACCGGGAGCGTCACCATATCGGCCAGGCACCGGGCGATCTCCCCGGCAAGCCCGCCCTCCTCTGCTGCTTTGGACAAGGCGGCGCCGGGGGTGTCGATGATCGTGAGCAACGGGAGCCCCATCTCGGCGGCCAGACTCATTCCGCGCCGCGCCTCGCGAAGGCTGTCGGGCCCGAGGGGCCGGCCCTCACGGGGGAAGAGGCGATCCTGCCCGACGACCACGCACGGAGCCAACCCGAACTTCGCCATGGCGAGGATGAGGCCACCGCTGCGCTCGCCCTCCTGGGTGCCGCTCAAGATCGTCACCGAATGCGACGCGGCACGGAGAAGCTCCTCCACTCCTGGCCGATCAAGCCGGCGGGTGTGCTCGATCGACTCCCATGCGGGGATGTCGTCAATCTGTTCGTCGGGAGGTGGCTCCGCGACTGGAACCTCGTCGATTCGGGTGCACATCACGTCAAGTGCCCGGGCCGCTATCTCCGAGAGAGCATCCGGATCGAGCACCGCGTCAACGAGACCCAGGCGGTACAAGTTCTCGGCCACTTGGACACCCTCGGGGAACGTGTCGCCGTATAGCGCCTCGTAGACACGCGGCCCGAGAAACCCGATGAGCGCTCCGGGCTGCGCTCCGGTCAGCTGACCTAGCGATCCCCAGGAGGCGAACACTCCGCCAGTGGTCGGGTGGCGGAGGTACACCAGATAAGGAAGACCGGCACTGCGGTGCTGCATGAGTGCCTGGACGATCTTGACCATTTGCAGAAAGGCCACTGTCCCTTCCTGCATTCGGGTCCCACCCGACACCGGGGACGCCACGAGCGGAAGCCTCTCATCGGTGGCGCGTTCGATAGCCACCGTGAGACGTTCGGCCGCTGCGACGCCGATGGTCCCACCTAGGAAGCCAAACTCACAGGCAACTACGCAGACACGGCGACCGCGAATCATGCCTTCGCCGGTTATCACCGCCTCGTCCTCCCCGGAGCTCCGACGGGCTTCTGTCAGCTGATCCAGGTACTCCGGCCCAGCTGGCACCTCGACGAGGACGGAGTCCCAGCTACGGAAACTGTCCTGATCTAGAACCTCGGAAAAAAGCTCGCGAGCACCGATTCGCCTTCTGGCGGGGGGGTTCGCGGCTCGTGCATAGCTGCCGCGTACGACCTCAGCGATCTCACGTTCGATCGTGACGTCCGGCTCGGCCGTGTTCTTGGGTACTCCCCCTGTCGGCAGTCCAACAACCATGACTACACAGTCACGTCTTGGGGGATCCTCAAGTGCTCGTTGGCCTTGACGATGTCCGCTGGGACGTCGAATACGAGGTCAGCGCCGACCATCTGATGGACGTAATCCTTAACGACAGCGTCCCAGTACTTCTTCGTGACGTAGTACACACGCGCCCCTCCCAGCTCATGCTGGTACTCGGGCCAGGGGTAGGAGGGCTGCGCCATCCCGAGCCCCCAACGGTGCCACCCGTTATAGCTCTCGTACGTTGCCCA
>Ga0224535_1000556_pt1 | contig 10683 bp, 7 predicted proteins | sample 714E13034metaG_FD_179898 | JGI IMG/M metagenome (GOLD analysis project Ga0224535, IMG submission 179898) | Peat soil microbial communities from Stordalen Mire, Sweden - 717 E1 30-34 | ecosystem: Environmental > Terrestrial > Soil > Wetlands > Peat | place: Sweden: Norrbotten County, Stordalen... | reverse complement strand
ATACCTTTAACTATCCATTAAAAAACCAGATATATATGATTCATTATTCGTGTAGATGAGTGTATATCCAATAAAATTCAACTTACTTTCTTTAAATTAAATTTTCCGAATTGATATTATTTATTAACAATTATGATTCTCATTCATCCATTACCCATAATTGTAGGACAATATATGTGGATGTAAAAGGTAGATGGATTAAAATTTTCTGATATAAAATATGTAAATCATTAGATACCAATTTATAGATCAAAATGTCTCAAAAAATAGATATAAATAGCATCTTATTTAAAACGATTAATTTACTGGAGAATAGTAAATTAATAATAATCCAATTTTATGAAACTATGATGTAATATGTTCCTGTACAACATTTAAATTAATATAAACCCTATTAATATCTGGGGAATAAAATGAAAGATGAAAAAGTTCATTTAGATATTACAGATGCTGGAAGCCCGGAAGTATCCATAGAAGTTCAGAAATTATACGAAAATCGTCAATATATTGATGCTTTAAAAGTTCAAGGTCAAATACTTCGGAAAAGAAGAGGAAACTGCTCAAATCGGTTGGCCTGTGACGATCTAAATGCAATAGCTAGGATTGTGCAGAAAGGAGAAGTAAATCTGAAAGTTCCTGAGTTATTCAATCTTAACATAAACACAAACATGAATTCCATATGGAAATTAGTAGACAAGATAATTGAAGGTATTAATAATTTAGAACAATCGAAAATTTAATCAAATCTTCGCTCAAAAAATTCATAAAGACCGTTTAGAGTTATTTGGATACATACACATTCATAAATGTATGAAGTTTAGAACAGAGGTTGTTACATTCTAATATTACAGTAGCGGAAACTCATTTGATATCAGCTAATCCTATTAAAACAATGCTTCGATTAATATTGGGTATAGCCACATACAATGGGTAATGAAAAAATATATATTGAAATCATATTATCCGTAGAGATTATTTTATGCTTTTCATAAGATTTAAAAATTGTAATATGATAATATGTAATTTCATTGATGGTTTATACTAATGATAGGGGGTATTTGATTATGGATTTACATGAAACTGATGAATATGAATTAGAGCTAGAAAAAGCAAAGAAGGAATATTTAATCGCTACTGATTTTTTAAAAGGTTATTTCAAGTTCATTTATGAAAATGCAGGAATGGAATGGACGGAAACAGATAATGATGCAATTGAAAAAGTGATGTGTGCAATCAAAAATTTAGCATACTGGGAATCTGTAAAAGCAACACGTATCATGACAAAACGAGAAAAATCTGACTCATCCAGCGAATAATTCATTAAATTACAGGGTATTCCATGGTTTTTATGTCAAAAGGTTAGATAATAGTGGAATAACACCAATAATAAAGAGAATTATTCCCAATTGAAACTACAAAAAACCATTAAAAAAAATATTTTAGATAATGAATTTCATAGTCTATCTATAAGTAACTCTAAAGGAATGATAAGTAAATAAATTAAACTCCACTGAGCAGTTACAAATGAAATCAATAATGCTATAACTGCAATTACAATGAATAATAAGCTACTTCTTTCACTAGATTTCAATTTAGTACGGTCAGCTTTTTCATAAATTAAATCACTCCTACTAACATAATAACAATTCAAAAAAAGAAATAAAGCTATTCCAATCATATTAACATTGAAAATAACTCGCGCGAGAATGAATTCTGGTCCATACATCCCATCTAAAATCGAAGTGAATGGAACCAATACAATAAATAATAACCATATAATAGTAATCCACAGTAAAATACTATTCGTTACTCTTATCTGAATAAATATACGACGATGAATACTCCAAAACACTGCTAATAAAATAAAACTCAAAACCAGGGAAACAAAAACAGGTAAAAGACTATAAACTGAATTCTGAAATGCAATATTAGTTAATGGATTATTAAAATGTGGTATAGGTAAATCAAAAACCAGTAAAGTCATAGCAATAGCAAAAATCCCATCCACCAATGTCTCCAGACGATCTTTACTAATATAGTTACTTGATAACTGTGACTCCACCATTTTTATAAATCCCTCCATTAAATAAATAATATCTTCAAGCATAATTAAACTTTATTATCCTGCAAATACATTGAAAAAGTAAATTCAAATGTGAATACATACGTTAAATTGGCTTAAAAATGAATAAATTATTTATATGGGACAATAGTCTAAATAATAATACAAAATAATAATACAATGCAACCTTAACTGGAGTTTAAAAAAAATATTACTCATTAAAATATTATATTCATGGTGTTCCTACATCCGAACTATTAAATCCAATATTTCAAAATAATAAAAAGAGAATAAAATGACTTAAAAAAAAGTTTCACATTTACTATAGAAAATCTCTAAAAACTTCTTGGTTCTTTCAATTCACATTGTGTTGTTATTAGCTCAAAAACGTCCCCATATTCAACTTCTAACATCTATGAATCTTAAATAAATTCTTTTTCGTTGTCTTGGTATTGTCTAGTATGATTGGGGGCATATCTGTGTTCTTACATAATTATTATATTAGATATTATTCATGTTTTTCAAGGAACTCTGACATTGCTTCTAGTATGTAGTGGCTGATTGGGTTGCCACCCTTCTTTTCTGCATAGATCCTTAAAAAATTCAAGTCATCAGCCTTTATTTGATGGTTAGCTGCCGCATCTTTTTATTTTCTTTAACGTTTGCCATGAACTCACGATCCTTATCAATTTATATGTACATGTAATATACGAGTTCAGAGTAGTTAGATACATACTTATACAATAAAACTGAGATTATTGAAACCACACTAGTCATATCTAACAGTAAGGTAAGAGGAAAAGCATGTTAGACTTACATTGACTAATAAACGGCGCTGATGAATGAAATTAGGTAGGGTTATGTTATCATTGCCATGGCAAATGTGTTACTTAAAAATCTTAAACTCTTTTGAATGAATAACAATTTTTAGAAATAATTTTAACATGATGGTATCTTATCCTGAAGTTCTTTGGTTTTAGGTTAATACATCTAAATTTATCTATTATCCATAAAATTTAAGAATGGATATTTACTTTACAGTCGAGAATATTGAAAGATTCGAAGAAAATATGCGAAAGATAAAAGCGTTCGATCATAATAATTCATATTCAGATGATATGTCTAATATTTTCAACAGTCAAATACAACTAATACAATAGACACTAACTTTACGAAAAGACAATAAACTTAACATAATACTACCCACAAATAAAATTGACTAAAGTAAATAAGAAAAATATTCCTTATCAATCTTGGAACTGGATACATTTCATGGCTCAATTTTTGAAGGAAATTTAGGGTATTTGGAAAAGAAGAGGTAGATAAAGTGCCAACTTCTTATGAGACGGAAATAGTAATATCGCGAAGGTTTAGTTGTATATAAAATAAAAAAAGATTAAAGAAAGTAATTTCAAAAATTTATAAAAAATATGTCAAATGAAAAATTGATTTAAATTTGCCAAGTTAATTTTGATTGAGTTTATCCTTAAAATTAGTAGATATGATTTTTTTGTGATAACAATATTCGATTAGATAATTTAATGTATTTATTTTTGTAAGAGAATAATTTATCTTTATAATAGACTTATTCATAAAAAAAATATAATATAAATAAAAAAAATGAATTGTTAATAAAATTAATAGATATTTTAAATGATCATTTAAATGTTGATAAATTTATTAAAATTTTTAGTGTTTAAATGGAACATTTATGTTTGTAAACTAGGGGGATTTTAGTTGCTATCGGATAAGAAAAATTTGGATAACTTAAGTAAGTCAGAAAGGGAACATACAACAACGTATGGTAGTCGTTATTTTACCAAAACAGTTCCTAAATATGTGATGCCTGTTAATGGTATGCCTGCAAGGGCCGCTTATCAGATTATACACGATGAACTGAATTTAGATGGTAATCCTGCACTTAATTTAGCAAGTTTTGTTACAACATGGATGGAACCCGAAGCTGATAAACTTATCATGGAAAGTATTGGAAAAAACTATGTTGACAATGATGAATATCCCCAAACTCAGATAATACAAAACAGGGTTGTTAACATGCTTGCAAGACTGTTTAATGCTCCAAAAAAATGTAATTCAATTGGAAGCGGCACTATAGGCTCTTCAGAATCTATTATGCTCGGACTTCTTGCACATAAATGGACATGGAAAAAACGGAGAGAAGCTGAAGGTAAATCAACAGATAAACCCAATATTGTTATGGGTGCGGATGTTCATACAGTATGGGAGAAATTTGCAAGGTACTTCGATGTAGAGCTCAAACTAATACCACTAAAAAAGAACATGTGTAAAACAACTGAAACAGAAATTACCAAGGTTATGTCATCATTCAGTTGTATAAGTGGGTTGGAAGAGGATATATATACTATAACCGCCGATGAAATAAAAGCCCTTGTAGATGAGAATACTATTGCAGTAGGTGCAGTGGCAGGAACAACATTTACAGGACAGATGGATCCGATAGAAGAGATTAACACAGCTTTACTAGAAATTAAGGATACTGAAGGTTGGGATATACCTATACATGTAGATGCTGCAAGTGGGGGTTTCGTTTTACCATTCCTTTATCCTGAAATAAAATGGGATTTCAGACTGGAACAAGTAAGATCAATCAATGTATCAGGCCATAAATATGGATTAGTATATCCTGGTGTTGGATGGTTAATATTTAAAGATAAAACAGACCTTCCTGAAGAACTTATATTTAATATTAACTATCTTGGAGGGATAATGCCCAATTACTCTCTAAACTTCTCAAAGGGTAGCGGTACCATCATAGCACAGTACTATAATTTAATAAGACTGGGTATGGATGGATACAAAAATATTATGGAAAACATGCAGGAAAATGCAAGTTACCTTGCTGCAAAATTGAATGGATCAACCAAATTTGAAGTTATAAATAAGAGTATTACATTTCCAATGGTAACTGTCCAGCTTCAGAACTGCGATTTTACTGTATTTCATCTATCAGAAAAATTAAGACAAAAGGGATGGATAGTTCCAGCCTACACACTCCCTGCAAATGCTGAAGATATTGCTGTTTTAAGAATGGTTGTTAAAGAAAGTTTCAGTAAAGATATGGTTGAAATGCTCTACTCTGATATGATGGAAGCAGTTGAAAAACTTGAACAGACAGAAGAAGAGAGACTGGAAAAGATCAATAAGAATAAGAATCCTAGTCTCCTGTACTAGGTTCAATTCTTATTTTACTATTATTCTCCTTTTTTTTATATTCTTATATAATCCATATTGTAGATTATTTTACAAATAAATCTCCTATAACATTTTTATGTTTTACTGGTTTTGAATCTTGTTGAAAATACTCCTAATCCGTTATTTGCTAGATCAGTGACACTTCCTGTATGTAGTGTAATTGTATACATTGTTAAATGTGACAATGGAGACTTGGGCATGATATATAGTGTTGATCCTGTTATTTTAGTTGTAAATGTTATTGAGTTCCCACTGCTGTTTTTAAATTCGATTAATGGATTTATACCAAGTTTTACAGCTTCAGTGAAGTTAATTTTAATAACCTGATTAATTGGGACATTCTGCCCTCCGTTTACAGGTGTTATTGTTTTTACTTTAGGTGGTATGCCGTCTACAGTAAAGATTATACTTGAAAGTGACAATTTATTGCCGGCCAAATCAGTAATACAGCCAGTATGTAGTGATAAAGAATAAATTCCATTCTTAAGTAACGTGGGATGGTTAATTGTCAGTACATTTCCCCTGATAGATGTGGTTATAGAAGTTAACTTCCCTGTACTATCTTTAAGTTCGATTAACATGTTTCCAGCTTTTATTTGTTCGCTGAAGGTTATTTTTATCACTTTATTTACAGATATGTTAACTGCATTTTTCAAAGGATCTGTTGATGTTATTGTGGGCGGAATTTGGTCTATAGTGTAATTTTGTGTGTAAATAGGGGATTGGTTGCCTGCTAAATCAACAGCAAAGTATTTTAATGTTGTTGTTTTGGTTATTGATATTACTGTTTTGTATTGTGTGCTGTTGATAGTTGGTGTTGTTCCATTTGTTGTGTAATATATGGTTCCATTCTTATTCATTGACAGTATCACGTTTTGAACTGTTTTGTACAAACCCCCTACAGGGTTTGAACTTGCAGTTGGTAAAACAGTATCTATATTGAAATTTGAACTAAATATTTGATCCATTCCATTACCAGCCAAGTCTGTAACTGCATTTAAAGGTATATTCAGAGTATAATTTCCATTTAAATAGTTAGAATTTGGTGTTAGAGTTAAAATATTTCCATTGATATCTGGAATTATAATAAAAGATCCAATTGGTCCTGTAACTGAAATATTATTATACATACTGCCCAATTTAATAAGCTCGGTGAATTTGATTATTATCTTTTTATTTACAATATTTGTTATTGCGTTGTTTCGTGGATCAACGGAAATTACAGATGGTGGTATCGTGTCGATTGTATAATTATCTGTATAAACAGGAGATTTATTACCAGCTAAATCAACTGCAAGATATTTTAGAAGAGTATTAGAATATATGGTGATGGGATTGGTATATTGTGTGTTGTAAATTGTGGGTGTTGTTCCATCGGTTGTATAATAGATGGATCCTGGTTTGGACATATTCAACGTAACCATTTGAGTCGTGTTGTAAAAGCCACCATTAAGATTAGAGCTTGCTGCTGGAATTACAGTATCAATTGTATAATTATCTGTATAAACAGGAGACTGATTACCTGCTAAATCTACTGCAAAATACTTTAAAACTGTATTTACATTGACTGTAATGGGATTTGTATAAATTAAACTTGAGGTTGTTGGTTCGCTGCCATCTAAAGTATAGTAAATCGTACCAGATTTGGACATATTTAAAGTAACAACTTTAGTTGTATTGTAAAGCCCACCAATAGGAGTAGCGTTTACTGTTGGAGGTACAGTATCAATTATATAGTTATCTATATAAACTGGAGATTTATTACCAGCCTGATCAATTGCAAAGTACTCTAAGGTCGTGTTTCTATTGATAGTTATAGGATTATTATAAATCGAACTGGAAGTAGTTGGGACGGTACCATCTAGGGTATAATATATGGTTCCATCTTTGTCAATATTTAAAGTAACAGTTTGTGTAGTATTATAAATTCCTCCCGGTGGTGATGCATAAGCTGTTGGAGGTACTGTATCGATCGTATATGTATAATAATGATATAATGAAGGATTACCGGCTAAATCAACAGCAAAGAAATTCAATTGAGTGTTAGAATTAATGGTGATTGGATTGATGTATACTAAACTAGCTGTGTTTGGATCACTACGATTTAACGTATAATAAATCGTACCAGGCTCACTCATATTTAAAGTCACAATTTTAGTGGAGTTATAAAATCCTTCTATAGGATCAGCACTTACAGTTGGGGGTACAGTATCGATTGTATAGTTCTCAGTATAAACCTGAGATTGATCCCCGGCCAGATCAACTGCAAGATACTTTAAAACCGTGTTTATATTCATATTAATCGGGACTACATAGATTGAACTCGATGTGGTTGGATCTGTACCATCCAAGGTGTAATAAATCGTACCTGGTACATTCATATTTAAATTCACAGTTTGATTTGTATTGTATAAACCACCATTTGGAGTGGCGTTTGCTGTTATAACTAACCATGGTGTGGTTGTTACATTACCATAGTTATCTCCTGTTGATGGTCCGGAATCTGAACCCCACCAGTTAAGAGATGCATCTACACTTCCATATTGATTATAGATAGTATATCCTGTATTTCCAATAATCCTGTTGAAATTCATGATGGCTGTTTCATTATATTTTGGACAATTAAAGATAAGACCGCCAGAATTTGCCGTATTATTTATGAAAGTACTATTTGACACATTTAATAAGTCCCCATTCCAAATAGCACTACCATTATTTCCAGTGTTATTTGTGAAAGTACTGTTCGTCACATTCAATATATTTCCATTAATGATAACACCAACATAGTTAGTTGCATTGTTATCTGTGAATCTGCAATTGTTAATCGATAATGTACCGAAATTTTCAATAACACCACCATTGGTTGCATTGTTACTTGTGAAATCACAATTATCAATGGATACAATACCGCTATCGATATCTAAAACCCCAACAGTTTCTGCATTATTCTCTATAAAACTACTATTATAAACATTCAAAGAACCAAAATCGGATATAGCACCACCTACGATTGCCGTGTTATTCATAAAAATACAAGATATAACATTCAATAATCCGGCATTACCAATAGCACCACCTTCTGATGCTTTATTACCGTTATTTTTAAACATACAATTAGTTATATTTGAACAAGTATATTTTTCGGTATAAATTGCGTTTCCATCTCCACCCAAACGTTGAAATGTATTACCTATGAAGTTACTGTTGTTAACAGTCAAAAAAGAGCCACTATACATTGCGATAGTTCCAGTTTGTGATGCATTGTTGTACTCAAAGTTACAGTTATTGACTGTTAAATTACCACTACAATTTATGGCAGCACTAATAAAGTTATATCCATATCCATTACTTAATGTTATATTTGTAATTGTAAAATTTGTCCCTGCTGATATTGCAAATATCCAGTTAATATTTGTTCCATTTATAAGGGTGCCATCTTGACTTTGGCCATTAATATTCATATTCTTTGTAATAGTGATGTTGGTATTTTGGGATCCACTATACATTCCATCTGCAATATTAACAGTCCCACCACTATTAACTGTGCCTGTAGCGTTTTTTATAGATGCTTTAGGTCCGCTTGTACCATTCCATACTGCAAGTTGACCATCCCAACTATCATTTCCGGATGAATAATTAACATAAATTGTGTCTCCAGGAGTTGCTGCTGCAACATTACCCACCCCATATGCGAAAATGATTAATAAAAATGATACAAAAATACTAAAAAGCATCAAATGACTTTTACCACTACTTTTATCACCAAAAAACGAATTATTTAATATAATACTTCCATCCCCACGCCCATTATAATTTAAACCCCATTTATTATTATAAATAATTAATATTACTAAAAAACAGATATCTAATTTATTAGTATTAAATTTTACTAAATTATTCTAACTTATTATGCGTATACGTTTAGGATACTTCTAGATAGAATGATCAAATAGGTTAAATTATAGAAAAATTTGCACATAACGCCCTAAACCCAATATTAATACATTTATTAAAATAATAGACTTTTTAAATATTAATGTTTTTATTTAATTGAGTAAAATCGGGTTCAAGTGTTAAACGAAGAAAAATAATTAATAGTATGCTTGTAAAGAATATATTTATAATATAATAGAAAGTTTAAACAGTGCGATTAAAAAAAAATATTTACATTTTTGGTGGTTAATCATGGATATTTTTCAAGCGATAATATTAGGTATAGTTCAAGGTTTAGCTGAGTTTTTGCCTATTGCAAGTGCTGGTCAGGTCATAATTGTTACGCATATACTCAATGTAACATTCCCCAACCAGTCCGGAGCAATTGCATTTAACACCCTACTACACTTGGGTACATTAACAGCTGTGGTTGGTTTCTTCTGGAGGGACCTTATAAAGATAATAAAAGCCTTTGTAAATAGTTTGTTGAATTTGGTTCAGGGAACTTTTATGGACGGTCTGAAGGAAGATGTACATAAAAGATTAGCCTGGCTTCTAATCGTAGGTACAATACCTGTCGCCATAGTTGGCATATTATTTACAAAAGAATTTGAAGCACTTTTTAACAATGTAGCAGCCGTTGGAGTCTTCCTTATTATAAATGGTTTCATATTAGTATTATCAGAACACTTTGCAACACGTGGCGATAAAAAGGTTATGGGATTAACCTTCAAGAATTCACTGATTATAGGTGCATTTGAATCATTAGCCTTGCTTCCTGGTATTTCAAGATCTGGATCATCAATATCTGCAGGCCTGCTTTTTGGATTAGAAAGACAGTGTGCCGCAAGATATGCATTTTTACTCGCAATACCTGCCATTACAGGTGCTGTACTTGTCGAATATAAAAATATTGGGGCATTAACAGAAACAAACACAGTTTCGATCATAGCAGCATATCTGGCCGTTGTAATATTTGGTTACCTGTCCATAGGACTTTTAATCAGGTTGATAAAAAGTACCAGTTTGAGAGTATTTGCATATTACTGTTGGATAGTAGGAGCATTAACATTAATTTTAAGCTATTCCTATGGGCTGATCCATTTTTAAATAGTTGAATAATTTATACTTTTTTTATATTTTTTTTTACATATCTCGTATAAATAAGAAATAAAAAAGAAAAACAAAATTTTATACTTCCAAATTAGGATATTATCCTATTTAATTCTAAAATTTAAGATCATCGTATGTTAAGAGTGTACCATCCTGCCCTATCAACATATTGATTGTTCCGCATACTATCCACACTTACCATATACTTTGAGCCGTAGAGTAGATTTGATGGTATTCCAATAACTATTCCTGACCCATCAATCTTTACTGGTATTGGTTGTTTTGAATACACACTGTTAGAGGCCATATCTAAATATTCAGCATGCCCATGTTGTACCCTA
>Ga0224535_1000553_pt1 | contig 10708 bp, 10 predicted proteins | sample 714E13034metaG_FD_179898 | JGI IMG/M metagenome (GOLD analysis project Ga0224535, IMG submission 179898) | Peat soil microbial communities from Stordalen Mire, Sweden - 717 E1 30-34 | ecosystem: Environmental > Terrestrial > Soil > Wetlands > Peat | place: Sweden: Norrbotten County, Stordalen... | reverse complement strand
GCGGCGTCACCAGCACTTCGCTGGCCGTGAACCCATCGTCCCGCAACTGCAGCGGAGAGGCGGGATCGAGCAGGTCCAGCCCATTGTGCTCGAGACGCGTAAGCCCAAGCGCCTGGCAAAGGCGGCTGGGGCCGGAGGTAAGCTGCCGGACCAATTTGCAGGGGGCAAGGCCGTCGGCCATGAGACCCCGGTTCACGGCCATCTGCTTCGCCCCGGCAACCGGCTCCAGCGCACGCAGCAGCACGCAACCAGCCCGGCCCTCAATCTCGCAGCTGATGTTCATGCAGAAGTAGCGGCCGTAGATCGAGTAGACGTAGGCGTGGCCGGCTGGGCCGAAGAGAACCCGGTTGCGGAGCGTGGTACCGCGATAGGAATGGGCTGCCGGATCGGGTGGCTGGTTGTGCGGGCCAAGGTAGGCCTCGACCTCCACGATCCGCCCAGCCAACCATAGCGTGGGGTGGCTCTCCGAGCGGGAAACAAGCAGCTTCCCGATCAGCCGCGGGGCCACTTGTTCCGGCGACGCCTCAAAGAAGGCGCGCGGAAGCAGGCGGCCAGGCAGACGAGGAAGTGGTCTCTCTTCAATCGCTACTTGTGTGCTTTCTTCCATTCGTTCAGCAGGGCGAGCACCTCTTCAGCGTGGCCTGCGGGCGTAACCTTGGGAAAAACGTGCAGCAGGGTCTGGTCCGGGCCAATCACGAACGTCGTCCGCTCAATGCCCCACACTTTCTTGCCGTACATATTCTTTTCCTTCAGCACGCCAAACTGATTGCACACTTTTTCGTCCACATCGGCAAGGAGTGTGTAGGGCAGGTCGTACTTGGCGCGAAATTTGGCCTGGGCCTGGGGCGTATCGCGGCTGATTCCCAGCACCACTGCGCCAGCCGCCTGAAGTTTTTTGAAGACATCTCGGAAACCGCAGGCTTCGATCGTGCAGCCAGGAGTGTCCGCCTTGGGGAAAAAGAAGAGGATGACCGGTTTGCCGGCATAGTCGGAGAGGCTGGCGGCCTTGTCTTCGTCGGTTTGCAGGGTGAAGTTGGCAACTTTCTGCTTGAGTTCCATCGGGAAGCACCTCGTATCTTCATTGGAGATCAGTCGATGGCCATCCGGTTCGAATATTTCCGAACTTAATCACCAACAGAACAGTAATCGATAGAAAGCGGAGTTGACCCGCGGATACAATGGCGCTAGAGGGTGGGCGCGTCGCCACTCTTCAAGGGACTTCCCCCCTTATGGCTCCCATTGTCACCACACCTGCTTATGAACAGGCCCCTGAAGTCTCAACTGCGGGGGCGCCGCACACAGAATCCCCAAGACTTCCCGTTCGCATGGGCCGCGCTGCAACTGTGGGCGCGGGCATCAACTGGCTCACTCTGATCGTGATGGCCGTCTTCCACCTTGGCGCTCTGGCCGCGCTTTTCTTCTTCACCTGGCAGCGGCTCGTGGTGATGCTCGTGCTTTATGTTCTGAGCATCAATGTTGGCATCGGCATGTGCTATCACCGGCTGTTGACCCATCGCGGCTACCAGACGCCAAAATGGCTGGAATACGCGATGGCTGTCTGCGCCACGCTGTCGCTTGAGGGCGGACCGATCTTCTGGGTCTCGACACATCGCGTGCATCACCAACTCGCCGACCGCGAGGGCGATCCGCACACCCCCCGCGAAGGGGGCTGGTGGGCCCATACGGGTTGGATTCTCTGGGGCAACGCCCTGCACGCGCAGACTGAGGCGCTCAACCGCTATTCGCCCGATCTGGCCCGCGACCGCTTTTACGTCTGGCTGAGCCGGTACCACTGGATTCCACTCGCGGTGAGCGGTGTGCTGCTGTTCAGCCTCGGCTGGCTTACGGGCGGAGCGGGGAACGCCGTTGGAATGTTGCTGTGGGGCGTCTTCCTGCGCGTGACCCTCGGGCTGCACGCCACTTGGCTGGTCAACTCAGCCACGCATTTGTGGGGCAGCCGCCGCTTTGAAACCCGCGACGACTCACGCAATAACTGGTGGGTGGCGCTGCTGAGCGGCGGCGAGGGCTGGCACAACAACCACCACGCGCATCCGGTGTCGGCCCGCCACGGGCTGGCCTGGTATGAGATCGACCCCAACTACTGGGGCATCTGGCTGCTCTCCAAGATCGGTCTCGCAAGCAAAATTTATGTGGCAAAATTTGATTCCGCAAACCCCAAGCCGGCAAGGAACTAGCAACGGAGTCTATTTCTGAATCCTGGCCCGCAGCCACAGCACAGCAAAGACCGGCAGGGCCACGACCAGAACCAGCAGAAAGGCGGGAAAGCCCACATAGCGGTATGTATTGGCGTAGCTCACCGCGTGGTGGCCCAGCAGATTCCACGCCAGCAGCGCGAAGATGGCGATGCAGGTCGAGGCGAAAAAGGTGAAGAAAGCTGCCGCAAAGGAAAGCAGCAGGCTGGTGAAGAGGCCGAAACCCCTCAATGGGAAACCGAAGACCGTTCCCCTGGCAGGACGTCCGCTTTGTGCCGATTGCGTCAGCTTGAGAGCCTCCGTGGAATAGAATACAAGTTCATGGCGAGTAGCACACAAGTCGATCTTTGGCAGGCGGAGAAGGTGGCCACGCAAGTGACCGTGGCCCAGGCCCCCAACGGAATTCACTACGCAATGTGGGGCGAGACGCGCATCTCGGATGCGGACCTGGAGCGGATGGTGGGCGCCGTTCCGGCCACGCTCGCTGCCGCGCTCGAACGCCGCGCCTATTACTTTGTTCCCCTGGCCATTGCCGACACCGATGACACCATGGTCGCGCCCGGCTACTCCGTCGAACTGGGCGACCGCGCCATCTGCCATCGCAACGCCACCTTCGGCTCGACTGAGGCGGTCTTTCTTTCCACGCGGCTGGTCGAGGACCGCTTCGGTCTGGCCTTCGAGTTCTTCATCAACGTGGCCCACAACTTTGTCGAGGCCGCCGGAGTTCCTGAGAGCTTCTCATCGCTTGTCTGGTTGCAGGCCGAGGCGCAGGTGCGCGGCGAAACCAGCCAGGACGCCTGGGAGACCCGCCGCCACACCCAGGATAGCTGGACGCTTGAAGGCCGGACAGGGCCGAAGAGCATTGACGAGCGAGCGCGCAGCGCCTACTTCGAGTCGGCCTTCTCGGATTCGCTGGCGATTTATATGCTGTCGTTGGCCGTGGACTTCGATTACCACGATCTGCGCGAGCGCGACTATCCGCTGCTGGCCGCCTCGGCTCTCGCCGAACGCCTGCGCCACGTCGCAAGCCTCTTCCCCGCCAATCAGGGCTATGAGTTCCAGGTGCTTTACCGGCGGAAGGGCTGAGACGGCTCCAGCCGCACTTTGCGGCAACCTCTACTCTTCGTGCGGCTCCTCATCCAGATTGTCGAGGGCGGACAGAGCTTCGTCGGGCACATCCCACTGGCGGAGAATCTTGCGGATCACGCCAGTCGAAAACCCTGCCCCAACCATGCGGCGCATGATCCGCGCGGTCTCCTTTTCGTTATCCGGCTTGTGAAGGCGCTTGTGTTCCAGGTACTCGCGGGCGAGGTTTTCCTCGTTGGTCTGGCCATAGCGCGCTTCGAGGGTCTCGGCAATCAGCTCGGTGTTGACGCCCTTCTGCTGCAAGTCCTGGCGGACGCGGCGGACGCCAAATTTCTCGTTCTGCTGGCGCAGGCGGGCGTAGGCCTCGGCAAAGGCGGCGTCGTCCAGGTAGCCGTGCTCGCGCAGACGCGCCAGAGCGGCCGCGATGGCAGCATCGCCCCGCTCACCCGGCTCTACGCGAGCCTTCATGAGGCGGCGCAGATCGGCCTCTGAGCGCATTTGCCCGCTGAGGGACTTTACCCCGTAGGCATAGAGGCCGGCTTCGCTCAGGAAAGCGCGTGGCTTGGCGGATTTGCGGCCAAAGGGCATAGTGGTTGCTCTGATTCTGTGGATGACCGCGTTAAGGTTTGTGCTTTCCCAGGTCTCAGAATCGAGACCTGGGGCACCTTGATTCTGTTCCCTATTCCCTATTCCCTGTTCCCTACTTCGTCCACTCATCCACCCACTCGTTCACCGTCTTGTACCACAGCCGCGCGTTCTGCGGCTTCAGTACCCAGTGGCCTTCGTCGGGGAAGTAGAGCATCTTGCTCGGCACCTTGAGCAGTTGCAGAGTGTCGAAGAGTTGGAAACCTTCGCTCACGTCCAGCCGATAATCGAGCTGGCCATGAACGACAAGCATGGGAGTATGAAAGTTCTTCGCGGAAAGCGAGGGCGACCACTTGCGGTAGGGGTTCTCCGCGTCCGGCTTGCCGTAGTAGTCCCACGGATGGCCGCGGAACTCCCAGATGTTGAACCAGTCCTCTTCAGTAGTACCGAAGGCGGACTCGGCATCGAACATTCCGTCGTGGCTGACAATGCACTTGAAGCGGTTGGTGTGGCCTTCGACCCAATTGGCCATGTAACCGCCGTAGCTGGCGCCCAGCGCGCACTCGCGGTTCTTGTCGATGAAGGGGTAATGCTGCTCGGCGTAATCCAGGCCTTCCATCAGGTCGGTGAAAGGCTTGCCGCCCCAGTCGCCGTTCACGCCATCGACGATGGTCTGCCCGTAGCCGGTCGAGCCGCGCATATTGATCATGACGACAACGTAGCCGTTGGCGGCAAAGAGCTCGGGATTCCAGCGATAACTCCAGTCATCGCCCCATGCGCCCTGCGGCCCGCCGTGAATCAAAAACTTCACGGGGTATTTCTTCGCCGGGTCAAAAGCCGGAGGCCGGATGAGGAAGCCTTGCAGCTTTGTGCCGTCCTTGGCGGTGAACCAGTAGTTTTCTAGTTTGCCTTCGTCAAACTGAAGCCCCAGAGCCGTATTGAGATTGGTGATCTGGCTAAACTGCGTAACTGTTTCCGATTCGACGACTGCCTCGCCAACACCGGGAATACTCACACTAACCTTAGGCTCCGTAGTGGTGACTGGCGCCGACACCGAAACCACTTCGTTCGGCAAATGAATGGAGTTTCTGCTGGCGACGACTGTCTTGTTGTCTAGCAGTGGGTGCAGATCGCCAAAGGTCCCGTCTTCGTTCACCGAATTGAAAACGCCATCGAGAGTCGCCACAAAGATCGGCGATTCTCCCTTATCACCACCCGTAAAGTAGATTCGCTTCGAATCCGGCGCCCACGCAAATTCATCCACCCAGTTCTCATACTTCGGCAGCAGATCCTTGATTGTCTTCGCCGCCCGGTCATAGACCACCAGCCGGAATTTGTCGGCCTCGTAACCTGCCCGCTCCTCGGAGCGCCAGGCGAGGTACTTGCCGTCGGGCGAGTAGGCGGGGTTGAAATTGCCGCCTTTCGACGTACTGACCGCTACCGGTTTTGCCGCCGCATTCGTCAGGTCGAGCGTAAAAATCTTCGTGCTCACGCTGATGGCCGGCTCGGCATCAAGGTTCTCCGTGAAGGCCAGCTCCTTCGAGTCGGGCGCAAAGGCGCAGCCGCAGCCGCCGCCTTCCAGCGAAAACGGTGGAACGTCGCGCGGATCGTTGGGCGTCAAGTCCCTGACCGCGCCCGTCTCCACCGAAGCCAGGAAAAGATGAGTGCGTTTTGCGCCGGTGAAGTGGTCCCAGTGGCGATAGAGCAAGTGAGTAAAGATTTGCGCCTTCACCTTGCTGGCAGCCGCTGCGGCGTCGCGGTCGGCGTTGCACTTGTCACCTGCCGGGTCGGCTGCCGTGATTGCCGGGCAATCCGGATAGACAGCGGAGGTAAAGAGAACGGACTTCCCGTCTGGTGACCAAATGGCGTCGCCGGCCTCGGTCGAAAGGCTGGTGAGCTTCTTCGGATTACTGGTTGCGCCGGTGGCCGGATCAAAGTCGGCCAGCCAAACCTGCTCGGAGCCCGAGCGGCTGCTGAGGAAGAGGATGTGTTTGCTGTCGGGGGCAAATTGCGGGCCTGAGTCGCCGGCCTGTGCCACGGCGAGCGGTTTTGCATCGCCGCCGGAAATTGGCTGGATGAACAGCTCCGCAGTCTTGGTGTTTTGCTCCAGATTCACGGTGGTGGCGGAGTAAGCCAGCCACTTGCCGTCCGCCGAGACGGCGGTTTCGCCCAGCCGCTTCATCAGCATCATGTCCTCGAAGGTCATGGGGCGCTTGGGTTGCGTAGTTTGGGCTGGGCAAAACGGAGCCAGAACAGAGACGAGTGCAAGAGAGAGAACAAATGGGTATTTGCGCATGGTATTTTCCTGTTCGCGCTGCGGAAACGACAGCTTTGGCGCGAAGGAAAAGTGTACACCGCTCACGGGTATGTCGAGCAGGGGGCTTCGGACAGGGGTTCAGAAATGGCCGATTTGAGAGGGTGGGCTTACTCGCCCAAGACCCGCAGCCGCGCCGGCATCTGATCCCGCGCCAGCTCATGGCCGCACCGCGTGCAGAATTGATCGGAGGCGCGCACAGTCCGGAAGCAGTGTCCGCAACTGGCAGTCAGTTGATAGTCGCACTGCGGGCAGAAGTGAAAGTCGCTCTGCACCTGCGTTGAGCAGGCCGGGCACCGCGTTACCTCCGGCTGGCGCAGCAGGAAGTAGAGTACCGCCCCGATGCCGCCCGGCATCACCAGGCAGAGGACGATCCAGAAGCGCGCGCTCATCGCCCGCCGCGGAGCGTCCTTGCTGACGTAGCCCACCATCAGGAAGTACACCGAGGCCAGCAAACCCCAGGAGATATTGAAGTAGATGCGGAAGCCGAGCGGCGGCGGCGGATGGGTTCTCGATCCTGGCAAAACCATCCAGAAATAGTACTCCACCAGCACAAAGGCCGCAGTGGCTACGATGATCGACCACATCGGAATCAGATGTGAGTCTTCGTTAACGGTAATGGATTCTGGATTGCGCATAGGCAAACCCTCTCTCAGAGGGCCTTTCGAAAGGTCAAGCATAGCTTAACCCCTCTATGGGTGGACGGAAAAGAGAGTTGGTAAGTTGCGCGTACTTGTGCGCGCGGTAGCACTTTGTTCGGAAACAGGAGGGTCAGGGCTTGCGCCGCGCCCAGCCAGCCAGCAGAACTGCGGCCAGCAGCGCCGCGCTGAAGAAGAAGGTCCACACGCTCAATTGACCCATCGGGCCGGTCAGGCGTTCTTCTTCAATGAAGGTGTCGGCAATCCACCAGACAAGCGGGCCCAGCGCAAAGAGGACTACCATCGTGGCCGCCAGCGCCACAGAGCGGCATCGTTTCCGCCCGGCCTTCTGCTCCTGCATCACGCCCTGCGAGGCAATCACCACGCGGCGTGTGCGATAGGCCACGGCGCACTCCCGATCAGCCTGCTTTCCGCACAGAGCCGAAACCAGATCGCGTTCAACGCCGGTGCTTTCGCCTGGTTTCATATTGGCCTCGATGTCGCATCCGCCATCTCTGGCTCCATCGCCAGTTCCGTCCCAAGTGCTTCCTGCGGGCGTAAGGGGTTGCGTTCCAGTTTGGGCTTGATCGCTGCCATGCCGCGATAAAGCCTTGATTTCACTGTGGAAAGCGGCGCCCTGGTCATTTTGGCGATCTCGTCCAGTGACAACTCCTCGTGGAACCGGAGTACCAGCACTTCGCGGTAAATCGTGTCCAGCTCCAACAGCGCCCCGGCAATCCGCTCCCGGTCTTCCAGGTTGGCAAAGCGGTCAAATGGGCCGGGCCCGCTCTCGACAATCTCAAAACTAACCGGCCGGTCGTCCTCGCTGGCGCCCTCAAACATCTCGTCCAGGCTCGCCATCGTCCGCTTCCGCCGCTGGTCGATCACCAGGTTGCGCGCAATGGTAAACAGCCACGTGCCGAACCGCGCCTTGCCGTTGAACTGCGCCCCACGCACCAGAACCCGCATCCAGACCTCCTGGAACAGATCCTCGGCCATCTCCCGATTGCCGGTCAAATAAAGCAGATAGCGCATAAGACGGTGCTGGTAGCAGACGATCAGCTCGTCCAGCAGCCCGGCGTCCTGGCGCTTCAGCCCCGCCGATATGGCAAGGTTTTCCTGCCGCGCCTGTTCGTCAACTGCGGTGGTGGAACTCTGACCAAATAAAGGGCGAACAGACGCAATTACACTCATCTCTTTCAATTAGACGCCAGATTTTTCATCAGGTTCAGCCGAAAATGGGCCATCTGCAAAAAAACATTGCTTTAGGCGGAAATTATGGCTAAATAATTTCAAAAGCCGTCGATCTTCTACACTATCTTTCATGGAAGTTCTCTACGGATTGCACCCGGTCGAAGAGGCGGTTAAGGCTGGCCGGCGCCGTTTTGACCATGTGCTGGTGGCCAGCGAGCGGCACGACGACCGCCTCGAGCGGCTCGTCGCTCTCTGCCGCGAGGCCGGAGTTCCCGTCCGCCAGGAATCTCGCGAGCAGTTGACCCTGCTCGCCCAGACCCCCGCTCATCAGGGCGTGGTGGCCCTGGTCCACCCGCAGGAGTTTCTCGCCATCGAAGACCTCTATGCGCCAACCCTGTCCGGTGCAGCCCGCTTGCTGCTGGCTCTGGATGGCGTTGAAGACCCACAGAACCTGGGTGCCCTCTTGCGCGTGGCTGACGGAGCCGGAGTGGACGGTGTGCTGCTGACCGAGAGGCGTTCAGCCCCTTTGAGTCCGGTCGCCGTCAAGGCCAGCGCCGGTGCGGCCGAGCACCTGCGCATCGCCCGCGTAGTCAACTTGGTGCGCGCCCTTGAAGACCTCAAGCGCCAGAATCTATGGATCATCGGCCTGGACGAACGGGGAACCTGCGACTACGACCAGTTCGATCTGACCGGCAACTGCGTCCTGGTGATGGGCCGCGAGGGCGCTGGCCTCCACGACCTCGTGCGCCGCACCTGCGACCACCTGCTTCGCATTCCCATGGCCGGCGGCGTCAGCTCTCTCAATGTCTCCGCTGCCGGAGCCGTAGTACTCTATGAAGCCTTCCGCCAGCGCCGCATGGCTGCGCGCCGGGTTGAAGGCGCCGCTACCGATATTAAAGGTTCAGAGTCTAAACCAAAGAAACAGAAAGGCTTGGGCTCATGAAGCTCTCTCTTCCCCGCATCGCCGCAATCACCGTGTCCACCATCTTGATTGCGGCTCTCTCTTGCGTTGCGCAGACTGTGCCCACCCCGGCAACTCAGCCCTCCAAAGGCCAGGTCATCTTCTCCCGCTCAACCGACGAAAACGGTCAGACGACCACCAAAACAGGCCAGACGGTCGTGCAGCCCGCAATCCAGACAGCCGCCGAACCCTCAGCCGAGAACGCCGAGCGCCAAGCCGTTACCTTCACCGCCTTCGACCTTGACGTGCGCCTTCGCCCGGCAGACCGGCAGATCGCCGTCCGCGCTTTGCTCACCGTCCGCAACGACGGCAAGACCCCGCTCAGCCGCGTCCCGCTGCAAATCTCCTCCGCGCTCACTTGGGAGCGGATTCGCGTCAACGGCCCCGAAGGTCAAGGCAAAGATGCCGCCTTCCAGGTGGCCACGCTCAACTCCGACGCCGACCACACCGGCCAGTTGCACGAGGCTGCCATCCCGCTTACCCAGCCACTTGCCCCCGGTCAGACCCTCCAGCTCGACGTGACTTACTCCGGCCAGATTGCCCTTTCCGCCCACCGTCTGCTAGCCATGGGCGCTCCGGATGATGTGTCCCTGCACTCGGACTGGGACCAGATCAGCGTCCCCTTCACCGGCCTGCGCGGCTTTGGCAATGTCGTCTGGTACCCAGCCTCCAGCCTCCCCGTCATGCTGGGAGACGGCGCGCGCCTCTTCGATGAGATGGGCGAGCACAAGTTGCGGCTCACCGGCGCTCACTTCCGCCTGCGCCTTACCGTCGAGTTCCCCCACGGACAAGCCCCCACGGTTGCCCTCATCAACGGCCAATCCGTCCCGCTGGCGGTCACCGAGTCCGGCTCACTGGATCAGAGCCAGGAGGTCGCCAGTGTGGCCACCGCCGACTCCGGTAGCACAATCCTGGGCTTTGAGGCTCCCAGCCTCTTTGTGGCCATCCGTACGCCCCACCCCGGCGCGAACCTCACCGCATGGACTCTTCCCGAGGACAATGTCTCCGTCGAATTCTGGACCACTGCGGCCACGGCAGTGACGCCCTTCCTCAAAGGCTGGCTCGGCCGGCAGCCCCGCTCCCCGCTCACCCTGCTTGACCTTCCCGATCCGCACGACGCGCCCTTTGAGACGGGAGCACTGCTGGCCGCGCCCCTCCGCGAAGCCGGCTTAAAAGCCAACCCCGATGCGTTGAACGGCGTTCTGGTCCACGCCCTCACCCACGCCTGGCTCACCGCGCCCACGTCGTCCACGCCGCCCCCGGCCTGGCTCAATGAGGGAGTTGCGGTCTTCATGGGAACCTTGTGGGTAGAGAAGCAACAGGGGCGCGATGCAGCCCTGCGTATGCTGGAAGCCGACCGTGCAGCTCTGGCCTTGGCCGAGCCCGAAAGTCCCGGCCAAAGTCCCGGCCAGCCGCTCGCCGCAGCCATCTCGCCCGTCTACTACTGCACCAAGGCCGCCTACGTTTTGTGGATGCTCCGCGACCTTGCCGGCGACCCCGCGCTCTCAGCCGCACTTCGCGCCGATTACCCGGTTGCAAGCAATCCAACCGCGAACGGCCCCTCACAGAATGCAAGCAAGGTCTCCAGCAAGCCCAACCCGCGCAGCGCCTTCGAAAAGCTGCTAGAAGAGACTGAAAACCATCCCGATCTTGGCTGGTTTTTCGCCGACTGGGTCGATGCAGACAAGGGCCTTCCCGACCTGAGCATCAATGGCGT
>Ga0224535_1000552_pt1 | contig 10712 bp, 9 predicted proteins | sample 714E13034metaG_FD_179898 | JGI IMG/M metagenome (GOLD analysis project Ga0224535, IMG submission 179898) | Peat soil microbial communities from Stordalen Mire, Sweden - 717 E1 30-34 | ecosystem: Environmental > Terrestrial > Soil > Wetlands > Peat | place: Sweden: Norrbotten County, Stordalen... | reverse complement strand
AACAGCCCGTAGCGCTCAGCGAGCCATTCGAAAACCTTTCTCCTATTGATCCAGCACGATTGGATTGCGATAAAGAACAACCGCAGGTCCTTAGATTCCGTTTGCCGCAAAAATACGCGGCGAGCTGCGCTTAGGATGACAGTTCATTTTTTATGTGGACTTCTGAGGCAAGACCCTGGGTCTCTGACAAAATAAAGAAGTTCCATCGAGTTCATGGATCCCCGGTCTCAAAATCGAGACCGGGGGCACCCAATGGTGGCACAACTTCAAGCTGTCAGGGACCTGGCCGCAAAAACAAAAACGCGGCGAGGGTGGGGCACCTAGCAAAAAATAGAGTTTTCACCCTTGACGTACTATGAATTGCGATATATCGTAAATAAACATATGGCGAGAAAACCCAAAGCGGGACCCGCATCGGACCCAGAGATGCTGATCCTGGCCAGCCTGGCTGCAGGACCCAAGCATGGCTACGCAATCATGAGCGACATTGAGGCGTTTTCAGGTGTTGCGGTAGGGCCGGGAACGCTCTACACGGCAATCACACGCTTGGTGGAGAAGAAGCTGATTATTCCCAAGGAAACTCCGGGGCGCCAGCGTCCTTACGAGATAACGCGGAGCGGCGCGAGCCTGTTGACTACGCAGTTGCAGGAGATGCAACACGTGGCTTCAGCCGGACTGGAAAGGTTGCGATTGATATGAAGTTGCGAGAATCCGTCATTGGTTTGCTCTTGCGGGCGTATCCCGCGGCATGGCGGCGCGAGTTTGGCGCTGAACTCGAAGAGGTTCTGCTGCATTCACAGCTCAGATTGCCAGTGATTGCAAATGTGATTGCCAGCGCGCTTGGCGAACGCGTGTTGAATTTGATTCGGCGAGTCACAACAGGAGGCGAAATGGCAGATCAAACATTCGGCGCGCATCATGACCGGATGACGCAAATCATTTCCGGGAGCGCAGTGGTGTTGCTGGTTGCGATCCCGCTGATGGCGATTAGGTCAGGCACGGTTGCGATCGTCCTGGCTCTGTTCTCAGCAGCAGCGATCGCGCTGGCATACGGATATTCGCCACGTGTTTTTGAAATCTCCGACGGGGCATTTCGAGTGAAGCGGCTCATGGGGGATGTTGTGTTTCCATTGACCAGTCTTCGATTCGTGCGAGATGCGAATCCGGCCGATTTCCGGGGATCTGTGCGGCTGTGGGCGAGCGGCGGTCTCTTCGGTTACTACGGATTGTTTTGGTCCAAGGCGCTGGGAAAGTCCAAATGGTATGTAACGGATCGCAGCAAGGCTATCGTCCTGACCTACGGAAGCCAGACTGTGCTGGTAAGCCCGGAAGATCACGATGGATTCGTAGCGGCGATTGAGCGCGCGGACGCAGGGATATCGGCCCCAAGCGCAGAATCGGCAAGCGATGGATTTGTATTACCGCCAACCGAATCTGCGGACAATGGCCTTGCCTTGGTTCGTATTGTTGGATTTGCAATCGCAGGATTTGTCCTGGCTGTCGTTGCAACAGCACTCCTCTATGCGCCGGGCCGGCCGCCGGTGGATTTGACGCGCGACACCCTGGTGATTCATTCGCGGTTTTACGGCATGACGGTCGCGGCCTCCAGCGTCGATGCGGCTCATGTGTGCGTCGTCGATCTGCGGACCGAGTCTGGCTGGAAGCCAACAATGCGGACCAATGGCTTTGGAAACCCGTACTATCGGGCTGGAGAATTCCGGACGGCAAATGGACGGATTGTAAAACTGTTCACAACAGGATCGGAGCGATTGGTGCTGCTGCCGCCGTCCAGTCAAGATGGATTGCCGGTATTGCTGGACGTGGACGATCCCGATCAGTTTGCCGCACGCATACGCCAGGAGTGGAGCGTTCAGTAGATTGGCGGGGGGCCGTTTCTCAAACTTCAATGCCAATCCGGAAACTGCCCCAGCGCCTTTTGAGCAGCGCATCCTGATTTCAGCTCCACCCTACTCCGGCGGCGGGGTAGAAAGGCAGCTTGTCGTTCTTCTCGTTGGCGCGCTTACGGTCACGTCGTCCACCACGACCGGCGGCGCCAGCCCGCTGCTACGCGCCGACCGCCACGGGCAATGCCAGCGCCAAAGCGACAAAAGATGCATAGATAGCTGGGTTGCGGGTGATCCGCCTCTCAGCGGCAAAAGGAATCTCTCTCAGAAGCTGAAAATACCGTAAAACATCTTCAGGCTGGATTCTGTCAGCGTAAGCTACTCAAAAGGAATCTGCCCATGATGTTTGCGCGCCGAACGCTGCCGATGCTTTGCCTCGCCTTTCTTTATGCAAGCCTGACTCCGAGTTTTTGCCTCGCGCAGGCGGCGCCCTCCCAGCCCGCGCCGGCTTCCACAGCCGCTTTATCCCAACCCGCCAACGCACAGGCATACTCACTGCCGCCAGACAAGCTCGCCAAGGCCATTGCCCTCAACCGCATCCGGATCATTCTCGACATTGTCGGCTCGCTCTGGAGTTTGGCGGTCCTGTGGCTGCTGCTGGCCACGGGCTGGGCCGCCGGACTGGCCGCCTGGGCTGAGCGGCTGCTCGGCCGCCGCTGGCTGCAGGGGCTGCTCTTCTTCGCCGTCTTTGTGCTTGTCACCACACTGGCCAGTCTGCCGCTGGATTTGATAGGCCACACGGTCAGCCGCCATTACGGCATCAGCGTACAGGGATGGGGCAGTTGGGTGGGCGATCTGGGCAAGGGACTGGGCCTCTCGCTGCTGTTGAGCACGCCCATTCTGCTGCTCTTCAACTGGATCGTCCGCAAGTACTCGCGCAGCTACTGGGTGCGGATATGGCTAGTCACACTGCCTCTCATCCTGCTCTCCGTCTTTGCGGCGCCGCTGCTCGATCCCATCTTCAACAAGTTCGAACCCCTCACCAAAACTCATCCCGCCCTGGTGGCCAAGCTGGAAACCGTTGTCGCCCGCACTGGAACACACATTGCACCTAATCGCATGTTCCTGATGAAGGCCAGCGCCAAGAGCAACGGCCTCAACGCCTATGTCACCGGCATCGGCGCCACCAAGCGCTTTGTCATGTGGGACACAGCCACCGACCGCCTCCCCGACGACGAAGTTCTTTTCATCTTCGGCCACGAGAGCGGCCACTACGTCCTCAACCACATTCCTAAAATGCTCTGCGGCATGGCCGCCGGCCTCTTCTTCGTCTTCTGGGCCTCGGCCGCGTTTGCTGGCTGGCTGGCGCGCCGCTTCGGCGCTCGCTGGCAACTGGGATCGCAGGACGGAACGGCCCCGCTTGCCAGCCGCCAGGGCTTCCTGGTGCTGCTCTTCGCGCTCTCCGTCGCAAGCTTGGTGTTGCAACCGGCAGGCAACACATTCAGCCGCCACTTCGAGCACGAGGCCGATGTCTACGGCCAGGAGGCGATCCACGGTCTTGTCGCCGATCCGCAGAAGACCGGCGTATCTGCCTTCAACCACATGGGCGAAGCATGGCTGGAAGATCCCAATCCCAACGCATTCATCGAGTTCTGGGAGTATAGCCACCCCAGCGTCCAGAGCCGCGCCAGCTTCGCCGCCCACTACGATCCCTGGGCCAACGGAGGGCATGGAAGGTTCTTTGAGAAATAGGGAACAGGGAACAGAAAACTTGGCGCGGCAGGCCACCAGATCTCGAGACGGGTAATCTCACTCCCTGTTCCCTGCCTTTACAATCGATTCATGCAGTTTCTATCGCTTTCCCGCCGCCGCGTCGATGCCTTTCCGCCCGAAGCCTTCGCCCCTGAACTGATGGCCCGCGAAACACAGCGCGTCAAGGTGCTGTACGCCTCTGGCCTGCTGCGCCAAATCTGGAGGCGCCACGATGTGCCCGGCGCAGCCATTCTCTGGGAAGCCGCCGACGAAGCCGAAGTTCGAGCCGCTCTCGACTCCCTGCCCATCAACCAGGCCGGGATGCTGGAAATCCTGTTTCTTGTTCCGCTTGCGCCTTATCCCGGCTTTGGCCAATGAGAACCGGTCCCTGACCCCTGTTTTCTCAACCATCCCCCGCGCCGTACACTACTCTGTTGTCACGCGCTTTTCAGGCGCGCGCATTGAAAAAGGAGAGGACCCTTCATGGCCTACCCCACGAACTTCCGCTACACCCGCGAGCACGAATGGATCGAGCTCACGGGCTCCATCGCCTCGGTCGGCATCACCGACTACGCCCAAAACTCTCTGGGCGACATCGTCTATGTGGATATGCCGAAAGTCGGCGACCCGGTTACCGCCAACGAGACCTTCGGCTCCGTTGAGAGTGTGAAGGCGGTCAGCGACCTCTACTCGCCCGTCACCGGCACTGTCACAGCCATCAACGAGGAGCTGACCTCCGCGCCCGACAAGATCAACGAGAAGCCCCATGAAGCCTGGATCATCAAGGTCGAGGTCTCTGATCCCGCGCAGCTCAACGACCTGCTCGACGCCGCTGCCTACGGGGCGTTTATTGCGGAAGAGAGCTAAAAGCAGGGAACTAGGGACTAGGGACCAGGGACTAGGAATGCAGGACCCGAAAATGGAGTGTGAGGAGTGAACCGTGGGCGAATCGTTCAGGAATCTCACCGTTTGGCAGCGATCTATTCAATTGACGCTGGCAATCTATAAGCTGACTTCCTCTTTTCCGGAATCGGAGCGGTTTGGTCTTACGAGTCAACTGCGCCGGGCAGCAGTGTCTGTTGCCAGCAATATTGCAGAAGGGTATGGCCGCTCAACCAAGGGAGAATATCTTCAATTCCTGGGCCACGCTCGCGGATCTAATTCCGAAGTGGAAACGCAGATTGTCATTTCAAAAGCACTCGGCCTCGGCTCGGAGCAACTGCTCCAAACGGCAGAAGAATTGTGCAGTGAGGTCGGGCGTATGTTGGGCGCATTGATGAAGTCGCAGCGTCCCTAGTCCCTGGTCCCTAGTCCCTGGTCCCTTCTTTGGAGCGTAAACCATGCGTTATTTACCCAAATCTCCCGCGGAACGCGAAGGAATGCTGGCCGAAATTGGCGCGGCATCCATCGATGACCTATTCGCCGTCATTCCCGCCGAGCATCGCCTCACCCGCGACCTTGAAGTGCCACGCCAACAGGCCGAGAGCGAAATCATTGACTACTTTCGCGCCGCTGGCGCGAAGAACGCGACCGATTTCGCGAGCTTTCTCGGTGCCGGGGCCTATCGCCACTATCGCCCGGTCGTCATCGATGCGCTTATCCAGCGCGGAGAGTTTTTGACGAGTTATACGCCGTATCAGGCAGAAATCTCCCAGGGCACGCTGCAAGCCGTCTTCGAGTTTCAGACCATGATCGCCGAGTTGACCGGCATGGATGTGGCGAATGCCAGCATGTACGACGGCTCGACGGCAGCGGCCGAGGCGGTCCGGATGGCCATGCGCGTCACCGGCCGGGATAAGACGGTGGTTGCTGCCAGTGTCCATCCCGAGTACCGCGAGGTGATGGCGACTTACTCGAAGCACCAGGCGCTGCCTATTACTTTGGTTGGCTACGATCCCGAGACGGGCCGCGTTGATTTGGATGCACTGGATGCGGCGGTAACAGACGAAACAGCAGCCGTTCTTGTCCAAAGCCCCAACTTCTTCGGCATCATTGAGGACATTCCAACCATCGCAAAGATCGCCCACGCCAAGGGCGCTCTACTGACTGTCGCCATTGCCGAGGCGGTTTCTCTTGGCGTGGTGCGCCCGCCGGTCGAGGCGGACATTGTCAGCATGGAAGCGCAATCCTTCGGCGTGGCTTTGAGTTATGGCGGACCTTTCTGCGGAGTTATAGCGGCCAAGGAACAGTATGTGCGCCAGATGCCCGGAAGGCTGGTCGGTCAGACCGTCGACAGCAACGGAAACCGCGGCTTTGTGCTGACTCTGGCGACGCGGGAGCAGCATATCCGCCGCGAAAAAGCTACATCGAATATCTGCACTAATCAGGCATTGGTGGCGCTGATGGCTACCATCTTTCTCAGCGTCTACGGTAAGGAAGGAATCCGCGAGTTAGCCGAGCATAACTTAGCCAAAGCCGATTATGCGGCCAAGACGCTCGGCGCGCAGCCGGGAGCGAAGTTGCTGTTTACTGGCGCGCCGCGCTTCAACGAGTTTGTTTTGCAGACCGACGAAGCTCCGGCGCAATGGGGCCAGCGGCTGATGGACAACAAAATTGTCGGTGGCATCGACCTGAGCCGCTGGTATCCCGAGATGAAGAATGCGACCCTGTGGTGCGCCACGGAGATGGTAACTCTGGAGCAGATCGAAACTGCCGCACGCGTGCTGGCAGGCGGAGTGGTGGCGGCATGAGCGTTGAAAGGGTGCGGTTGGCAGATAGGGGTTACGGCCCGGACAATAGGCAGCAAGATTAGCCGGGGCTTTATCCCCTGAAGTGAAGAAAGTTAGGTTCGCTGATGAAATACGATTGGCCGAGTAGAAATGCAGCAACCTTGGCTATTACTTTTGTCGCCGCCTATTATTCTTGGCGCGGTTTTCCAAGTAATTTGTTAAAGTTGTGCTTTGCGGCAATCATCTTGGTAATCGCAATCGTTTTTGTTTTTTCAGAAAAGAACCTTAGACATCGTCTAGCTGCCCTGATTGCATTGCAATGCGTTGGAATTGGCCTATCGTTTCTGGCTGAGTTCAGATGCAATCCAGGTAGCGTCTGCACGGTTCTTTCAGGTATTGTTCTCTCCGTCAATGTTGGAGTCTTGTGTTTTTTGCTGTGGCCGATTCGGACAGCTCGCATCGAGGTATGAAGAATGGCATTATCTGAAGTGTTAGTTTCACGCTCTGTTGGCAAAGTTCGTCCACATCCGACACAGAACGAGGCGCTGCTCTTTGAAAAGTCCTCACCGGGAAAGTGCGCTTACAAACTTCCTCCGCTCGATGTTCCGGCTGTCGATGCGGTTTCGCTGCTGGGCGCAGCGCATCGCGAGAAAAGCGCGGAACTCCCCGAGTTGAGCGAGATCGAAATTATCCGCCACTTCACGCGGCTCTCGACGTGGAATTATTCCATCGATATGGGCATGTATCCGCTCGGCTCGTGCACGATGAAATACAACCCGAGAGTGAATGAGTTAGTTGCTCGCATCGAGGGTTTGGCGGAGGCGCATCCCTACCGGCCGGATTCGCTGGCGCAGGGCTCGCTGGAAGTAATCGATCTGCTTCAGCGCTGCCTGCTGGAAATCACCGGCATGGATGCTATTACTCTGCAGCCGGCAGCTGGCGCGCACGGAGAACTTACCGGGATCATGTTAGTCCGCGCCTGGCATGAGTCGCTGGGAAACTCGCGCAGCAAGGTGCTTATACCGGACTCGGCGCACGGCACCAATCCGGCATCCGCGGCTATTTGCGGTTATACGGTTGAAACTCTCAAATCCAACGCCGAGGGCGGCATCGACCTGGAGGCGCTAACTCGGCAGGTAGATGAAGAGACGGCCGCGCTGATGCTTACAAACCCATCGACTATCGGAGTTTTCGAGAGCCAGATCGAAAAGATTGCCGAAATTCTGCACGCCAAGGGCGCTCTGCTCTACATGGATGGCGCCAATATGAACGCGCTGGTGGGCAAGGCGCGGCCTGGCGACTTCGGCGTGGATGTGATGCATCTGAACCTGCACAAGACCTTCTCGACGCCCCACGGCGGCGGCGGTCCCGGATCTGGCCCGGTGGCGTGCAAGGCGTTTCTGGAGCCGTTCCTGCCGGTGCCGGTATTGATAAGAAATGCAGGGACTGAGGGACTAGGGACTAGGGACTCAAGGTCGGGTGCCACAGGTTCCGATTCTGGGATATGGGAGGGTAAGTCCGGTGGTCAGTTGGGCTGGAGTTATGACCGGCCCAAGTCGATTGGCCGGGTTCGCGCCTTTTACGGAAACGTGGGCATCTTTATCCGCGCGCTGGCTTACATCCTGGCCAATGGACCCGACGGCCTGCGCCAGACCACGGAAGACGCCGTGCTGAACGCCAACTATATTCGCAAGAAGCTCGAAGATGTGTACGAATTGCCCTACAAGACCGCCTCCATGCACGAGGTGGTTTTCAGCGACAAGCTTCAAGCGGCCAAAGGCGTCAAGACCGGCGACATCGCCAAGCGGCTGATCGATTATGGCTTCCATCCCTACACGGTTAGTTTTCCGATGATCGTGCATGGAGCAATGATGATTGAGCCGACCGAGAGCGAGCCACTGGAGGAGTTGGATTTGTTCATCGAGGCCATGCGGGCCATCGCACGCGAAGTCGAGGAGACGCCAGAGTTAGTCAAGACAGCGCCGCATTCCACCCGCGTCTCGCGCCTTGATGAAGTGCAGGCGGCTCGCAAGCCCATCCTGCGCTGGAAACCTGTTCAGAGTTAGTCTCCGCGCTGTGTGTTTCTATATAACTCTTCCAGCGCATCGCAGGCTGTGTGCACGCCGTCTTCGTGGCTAAGTTGTTGCGCCACGCTCTTGGCGCGCAGGGCAAATCGCGGCTCGGCGAGCATCGCCTTCAGGCGGCGCGCTACCCGCATGGGCGTGTAGTTAGCGCGTTGCATTCCCTGCGCCACTTTGAGTTTCTGCATGCGCCGGCAGTTATCTGGCTGGTCGTGGGAGAAGGGCACAATAAGCATCGGCTTGCCGGCGCGCAGGCATTGCGCAGTGGTTCCCACTCCGCCCTGGTGCACCACCAGCGCCGCGCGGTTGAACAGAGCGGAATAGGGCGCGTACTCGGCCACGCAGATCGACTCCGGCAACGCGGTCCGCAGTTGGTTGCGCGGGTCGCTGCCGATCAAAAGCACCGCGCGAATTCCCAGGCGAATGGCCGCCCGCGCTGAAAACTCATAGAACTTTCCGGCTGTCAGCACCGCGGCCGAGCCCAGAGTGAAGATAACCGGGGGCGTGCCTGCGGACAGGAATTTCTCCAGATTCTCTGGCAGCGCCCGGTTGCCTGCGTCCGCGTCGTAGAAGCAGAAGCCGGTAATCTTCGTATGCTCAGGCCAGTCCTTCTGTTCCGTTCCCAGAACGCGCGAAAACAGCGCCAGCACCAGGTAGGGCGAGTGCTTGGCGTCGAAGAGCGGATTTGCGCCCCTGGGCAGACCCAGTTCGCGGCGCAGTTCGTAGATGGGTTCGGGCCACTTGCGGCTCACAAACCGTGCCACGCGCTTGATGACGCGCCCAAAGCCCGGCACAGCCCTGTCGGCGCGCGCCAGCCGCGGGTAACCGGGCAGCGCGGGCGGATCGAAGGCAGAGAAAAACGAGAGCGGCGCCAGCACATAACTGGCCCACGGAATCCCGGTCACCTCGGCCACCAGCGGCCCGGCATAATTCAACTCGCCCACCAGCAGCAGGTCGGCGCGCTCGGGCTTGGTGGCGGCGTCCAGCAGGTCGGCATAAGTCTGGCGTAGCGCGGGAAAGAGGAAATCCCGCAACCCGTGCTCGGTGCCGTCCTTGATGTCGTAGATCATCTTCACCAGGGCGGTGTCGCTGGGGTCGATGTCCGGCCGGACCGCGTGAAACTCCAGGCCCAGAGGCTTTATTTTCTGCTCATAGACCGCGGGCAGCGCCATCACCGGCACATGCCCCCGCCGTTTCAGCTCCAGGGCAATGGAGATGAGTGGATTGGTGTCGCCATAGGTGCCGATGTTCGTGAGAACGATGCGCAAATGAAAGTCCTCGGGGCTTGGAAAGCCCGCCCTTATGAGGGTAATGCACAAGGGGCTTGGATTGGCCGGACCAATTCATTCTTCCGTGGCCGCAAGATGGTATTCTTCGTCTGATATATAGGGAGATTTCATGTCAAGCCAGCGATTCCGTTTTTTGAGTTCTGCTTTTCTTGCCGCCGCCATGCTCTGCGGCCTGCTTGCCACCCCGGCCCTGCTAGGCGCGCAAAAGCCTTACCACATTGTTGACCGCTGGAAAGTGGGTGGCGATGGCTGGTGGGACGCTCTCACCGCCGATCCCCAGGGACATCGGCTCTATCTCACCCACGGCGTCCGCGTCGATGTGCTGGACACGCAGACAGGCAAGCTCGTTGGCGGCATTACCGGCCTGCATGGCACGCACGGCGTTGCCCTGGACGACGCCGGAAAATTCGGCTACATCTCCGACGGCGGCGGCAATGCGGTGGTGGTCTTTGACCGCGCGACGCTGGCCACGGTGGCCACGATTCCTGCCGGAACCAACCCCGACGCCATCATTTTCGAGCCGGCCACGCAAACCGTCTGGGCCTTCAACGGGCGCAGCAAGGACGTGACCGTGATCAGCGCTGCCACACGCGCGGTTGTCGCCACCATTCCGCTTCCCGGCAAGCCGGAGTTCGCCGTTGTCGATGGCAAGGGAATGGTCTTCGACAACATCGAAGACAAAAATGAGATTGTCCGCATTGACGCCAGGACCAACAAGCTCGCCGGCGAGTGGCTGCTGGCTGGCTGCGAATCGCCCTCCGGCCTCGCCTTGGACATTGCCGGTGGACGGCTCTTCTCGGCCTGCGACGGCAAGAAGATGGCGGTGACCGACGCGAAGACTGGCAAATCGCTGGCAACAGCCGCAGTTGGAGAAGGCCCCGACGGCGCAGCGTGGGATGCCGCGCACAAGCTGGCCTTTTCGCCAAACGGCGGCAGCGGAACGCTCACCGTGATTGACGGCTCGGCCCCCGGCTATCCGGCCATTGAGGAGTTGGCAACCCAGCGTGGCGCGCGCACCATGGACTACGACCCAGCCACCGACCGCATCTACCTGGTGACCCCGAGACCGGCCCCCGG
>Ga0224535_1000551_pt1 | contig 10714 bp, 11 predicted proteins | sample 714E13034metaG_FD_179898 | JGI IMG/M metagenome (GOLD analysis project Ga0224535, IMG submission 179898) | Peat soil microbial communities from Stordalen Mire, Sweden - 717 E1 30-34 | ecosystem: Environmental > Terrestrial > Soil > Wetlands > Peat | place: Sweden: Norrbotten County, Stordalen... | reverse complement strand
AGGTGACGTAGACAAAGCGGATCTTGTCCTCCGGGTCCACGATGAAGGTGGCGCGTTGCGCAACGCCAGCCTTGGGGTCCAGAATGCCCAGCGCCCCGGTCAGCTCGCGCTTGATGTCGCTCAACATGGGGAAAGGCAGGTTCTTCAAAGAGGGCTGCTCATTGCGCCATGCCCAATGAACGAACTCCGAGTCGATGCTGCCACCCAGCACTTGCGCGCCGCGGCTGGCGAACTCCGGGTTCAATTGCCCAAAGGCGGCAATCTCAGTGGGACAGACAAAAGTGAAATCCTTGGGCCAGAAGAAATAGACCTTCCACTTGCCAGCAAAGCTCTGGTCAGTAATCGGTTTGAAGGCATTCTTGAGGTCGAGATCGACCATGGCGGTCAATTCAAAAGCGGGGAAACTTGCACCTACGGAAAGCATTCTTTAAGTCCTCCGGGAAAGGTTGATGGGGTTGAACGAAGAGGCGGGGTAACCAGCCTACGCTTGCGTGCCCGCAGTGGGGCAGATGAATCAAGCTGCTCGGCAGCATGATCTCTCTCATCAGAAAGGATGCACGGAAGGGTGCGCAGGATTCTCTTCTCCAGCGCGATATTCAGAAATGAGCCTCAGAAACTGTTCTGATCCCTGATCCTTGCTTCTTCAGTTGGGCCGGCCACCGGAAGTGGAGCGGCGGCGGAAGCGCTCATCGACCGGCTGGCGATCCTTGAAGCCCGAGTCGGCTGGGTGCCAGTAGTCAATGGCAGGCTCGCCCATGCGCCAGCAGAGCAGCACCACCTGGTCGTCGAGGCGACAGGGAAAATCCAGCAGTCCGGCATCCAGGTCCTTCACCTGCACGCCGATGGAGTCGATCTCGGCGATGCTCTCGCGGACTCGCTGCACTTGCGCCTCCATCTCCGCACGGGAGTTGGCCACCTTGCTCACGTCCACGCTCATGCCGCCGGAGAAATAAATGCGCCGTGCCAGCCCGGAGAGGCTCTGCTCGGCCTCCTCGACCGACCGCTTGCCCTCGATGGCGCGCTTCAGCAGCGACTCCAGCACCGGGAGTAGAGATTGCGCTTCGTCGAGGGTGAAGGTCTTCATGGGGGAAATACCTTTGAGAATAGGATACGACTAAACAGGGATCAGTGATCAGGGGTCAGGAATCTCGGCAGTTGGACCTACCCCTTCTCCTTGATTGCTTCCAGTATTCCGTAAACCATCTTCCCCACTTCGTGCGATAAACTCTCTGCTTCATCGAGCAGCTTGGAGCTTCCAAAACCAAGCGCGCGAGCGATTTCGATCTGTGTCTGCAACTCGAAGTTAGAACCACGGGCAATGCCCAGAAACTGTCTGTATTCGCCGCTACTCAGCCGCCCATGCCCCTCCGCGATATTGCTTGGCACGGAAACCGCCGAACGCCTCATTTGGCTGGTCATCCCGTAGATTTCTTCGCGCGGAAAATCATGTGTTAAACGATAGACCGCAACTGACAACTGAATTGCTCTCTGCCAAACGAGCAAATCCCGAAACGATTGCACTTTAGAAATACCTCTCACCTCGCTGGGCTGATCCCTGATCCCTGACTCCTGATCCCTGTTCGCTGTTCGCTGTTCGCTGTCTCCAGCATCCGGTCCAGCGCAACTTTGGCCCAGCGCCTGACGCCGGGCTTGACCTGAATGCGGTTGACCACGCGGCCTTCGACTAGATTCTCCAAGACCCAGGTCAGGTGCTGCGGGCTAATGCGGAACATCGTCGTGCAGAGGCAGCCGGTATCGTCCAGGGTGATCACGCGCTTGCCTTCGGCGGCAATGCGCTTGGCCATGCGATTGACCAGGTGAATCTCTGTTCCCACGGCAAACATCTGGCCAGCCGGGGCCTGTTCCACCAGCGCGATCAGCCGCTCGGTGGAACCCAGGGCGTCGGACTTCTGGCAGACCTCGAAGCGGCATTCTGGGTGAACAATCACCTTGATGCCAGGATATTTAGTGCGCACCGCATCAACATGACTGGGCAGAAAGCGCTGATGGACAGCGCAATGGCCCTTCCACAGAATGACGCGGCTGGCAGCCAACTTCTGCTTTGCCTGGCCACCCAGGCTTTGACCGATCTGGTTAGCCCAAGGGTTCCAGACCGTCATTTCGTCCAGCGAAATGCCCAACTCATAGCCGGTGTTGCGGCCCAGGTGCTGGTCGGGCAAAAAGAGGATGCGCTTGCCGCGCGCAAAAGCCCACATAAAAGCGGCGCGAGCGTTGGACGACGTGCAAACCAGCCCGCCGCGCTCGCCGCAGAAGGCCTTGATCGCGGCGGTAGAGTTCATATACGTCAGCGGGATGATTTCGTCCGCGAGGCCGAGGCGCTCAAGCGCTTCCCAGCAGGCTTCAACTTGCGAAATTTCGGCCATATCGGCCATTGAGCAACCGGCGTTCAGGTCCGGCAAAATCACTTGTTGCCCTTCGTGGCCCAGCACGTCGGCGCTCTCAGCCATGAAGTGCACTCCGCAGAAAACAATGTATTTTGCGTCGGTTTCTGCGGCGATTTTGGAGAGCTTGTAGCTGTCACCAATTGCGTCGGCGAATTGGATCACCTCGTCGCGCTGGTAATGGTGGCCGAGGATAAGAGTTGTGGCGCCGAGTTTGGCGCGCGCCCTTGCAATGCGCTCATCCATCGTGTGGTCGGGAAGCGCCAGGTAGTTTTCAAGGCTACAGGCACTGCCAGCCTCCGGCGAGGCTGCCGTTTGATCGTCGAGAACCAGATTCACCGTATTCCGCCTTCAGTCCAGCTCTCCCTTTTTTGAGGGCAGCGAACGGGGATGTTGAAAGCAATCCGCGACTTGCAGTAGATGCACTGGCATTGCTGAAGGCGTGTTGGCTCTTGCGGCCAATCGCTTCAGAAGAGCCCCCATCCACGGGGTTGTTGCAAGCCTTTCACAGTTGGATGCCGCCCCTTGCCGAAGAATTACAAAAAAAATCCAGTCCGGGAAAAAGCTGCTTCCACTGGAAAATAGTGTAACGCAGGTGTAACAGTGGCCCCAAATGACTCATGGCCCCACCCTCAGCCGTTTGTGAGCGCACCGCGCGGAAAGGTATCATGAACCTTCATGGTGACGACACCGACAATTCAAGTTGCCAGCTTCGGCATGTGGGATTCGCTGATTCTGATGGTGATGGCGCTGGTGGTCTTCGGGCCGCGGCGGCTGCCGGAGATCGGCCGCCAGATCGGCAGGCTGCTGTACGAGGTTCGCAAGGCCTCCAACGACTTCAGGTTCCAGATGGAAGAGGAGTTGCGGAACGCCGAGGAAGCCGACCGGCGCAAGAAGGAAGATGAGCGGCTCCGCCTGCTGGCGCTATCAGCTCCGGCACAGACTGCGGGGACCATTGAGACGAATTCCCAGTTCTCTGCAGCCGCCTCTGGGACACCCGGAGAAAGTCCATACTCGGGTGAAGCCATTTACCCTCCAGTGATTCCCGCCGCTGCTGAAGTTTCCGCCGAAGAGACCTATCCGCGCATTCTGCCGCCCTCCACCGGCGAGCCGGCGCCGGCGGAACGACCAGCCTCAGCAGGCCCGGGACTGATCGATCAGGACTTTACCCCTGGCATCGAGGCGGCAGAATCAACAGAGGCAGGCTCTTCGGTGAATTCGGCCACAAATCTCCCTGTTTCCCCAGCATCTAAGGTCAGCCAAACAGACGGCCCGGCCCCACAGCAGCCCCGCCCAGACCCTGAGCAGGCCCCCCATGGTTGATCCCGCGGAAGCAATCGGCAAGGCGCGGGCTGCCGTGACCCAGCGCGCGGATCTGCCCGGCATGAGCCTCATGGAGCATCTGGATGAGCTGCGCAAGCGCATCGTCCGCTCGGCCATCTATCTGGCCCTGGGCTTCTTTGCGGCCTGGGCCTTTCATGATCGGTTCGTCGGTTTCATTCAGGCGCCGCTCAACCACATTGGCAAGACGCTGGTCTTCACCCACCCCATGGACCCTTTGAACCTGGACTTGCAGGTTTCGCTGATCGGCGGAGCGATTCTGGCCTCGCCCTTCATCCTCTACCAAGTGTGGATGTTCATTGCGCCGGGGCTCTACCAGAAGGAGCGGCGATTTGTGATTCCTTTCATGGCGGCCACTGTGGGGCTGTTTCTGGCCGGCGCGGGCTTCGGCTACTTCTATGTACTGCCCAGCGCTCTGAAGATTCTGATCGTGGATTTCGGCCACAATTTCACCTCCATGGTCACCATCGAGGAATACTCCAGCTTTTTCCTCTCCATCATCCTCGGGCTGGGCATCAGTTTTGAGCTGCCGATCCTCATCTTTTTCCTGGCCCTGTTTGGCATCGTCACTCCACGCTTTCTGTGGCGGAATATCCGCTACGCAATTCTGGCGGTTTTTATTGTGGCGGCTTTCATCTGCCCCAGTCCAGACCCCTGGACCATGTGTATCTACGCCATTCCCATGCTGGCGCTTTATCTTTTGGGCATCGGCGTGGCCTGGTGGGTGCATCCCGCGCGCCGCAAAGCCAAGGAGGCCGCAAAGTGATCTTCTTCTCGTCCATGATGAATATTTTCAGGAATATGCGGGTTTCCCACATCTCGCTTTTGCGCCCCGGAAAACCTCAACTCCTGATGGGGTTCGCGCTGGCACTCCTTTTGCTCGCTCCTCTCGCCGCACCCGCCCAGGCACACTTCAACGGCGCCAAAGCCCTGGAGTATGCCCGCCAATTTGTCTCCATTGGCCCGCGCTGGCCCACCAGCCCCGGCCACGTCAAGGCGGAAGCCTTTCTGCGCAACCAGTTCCGGCGCGACCCGCTCGAAGAGGATGCCTTCACTGCCTCGACGCCCATCGGCCCGGTGCCCATGCGCAACTTCATCGTGCGCTTCCCCGGCAAGAAGGATGGGGTAATCGTGCTGGCAACCCACTACGAGACCAACTACTGGCTGCGGAACATCAACTTCGTCGGCGCCAACGACGGCGGCTCGACCACCGGTCTCTTGATGGCCATCGCCGACCAGTTACGCAAGCAGACAGCCCACGGCAGAAAGCTCGACGGCTACTCGGTCTGGCTGGTCTTCTTCGACGGCGAAGAGGCGATCCAGAACTGGTCCCGCTCCGACTCGACCTACGGCAGCCGCCATCTGGCCGCCAAATGGGGCCGCGACGGCACCTTGGGCCACGTGAAGGCCTTCATCCTGGCCGACATGATCGGCGACAAGGACCTCGACATTCAGCGCGAAACCCAATCCACGGGCTGGCTGGTGGCTCTGGTCGGACAGGCAGCCAAAAAGTGCGGCTACGAGCGCTATTTCTTCAAGGTCAGTGAGCCGGTCGAGGACGACCACCTGCCCTTCGTTCAGCGCGGCGTGCCCTCCATCGACATCATCGACCTGAACTATGGCCCCAACAACAGCTACCACCACACCGCCAAAGACACCATGGACAAGATCAGCGCCCATAGCCTGACCATCGACGGCGATGTCTTTCTGGAGACGATACGGCAGATCAATCAACGGTGAAGCAGTCGGTCGTAGATAGCAGACAGTTTTCGGCGAACAGCTGTCAACTGTTCCCTGCTTTTCGGAGCATTTGTCTATGATTGCTGGCGTTTCCTGGGTCTGGTGGCTGGGCTTTCACGCGGTGGTGGCCACACTGCTTGTAGCCGATGCGCTGCTTTCGGGCCCTCGGCGCAAGAAGCACCCGCAAACCTTTGCCTGGCTTTGGACGGGTGTGCTGGTCGTGGCTGCGGCCGTCTTCGCTGGTTGGATCGCCGTTGCCAAGGGACACCAGCCGGCGCTTGAATTCGTGGCCGGCTACGCCATTGAAACCTCGCTCAGCGTGGATAATCTCTTTGTCTTCCTGGTCATCTTCCAGGGCTTCCACACCAGCCGGCGCCGACAACACATAGCCTTGCTGTGGGGCGTGGCCGGAGCCGTTGTTCTGCGCGGACTCTTTATTGCCGCGGGCATTACGCTGCTGCGGCGCTTCGACTGGATACCCTGGATCTTCGGCCTGATTCTGCTCTATGCGGCTTGGCGGCTCGTTAGCGGCAATCCGGCCAACAGCGGTTCGGCAGACGCGGCGGGTCCCGAGACGCCCGCGCCTATCCTGAATCTGATTCGGCGATTGCAGCCGGCCCATCGCCTGCGGTCCGGGATAGGCTCTTTGCTGCCCGTGATTCTGGCCGTTGAACTCACCGATGTGCTCTTTGCCGTCGATTCCATTCCCGCCGTGCTGGCCGTCAGCCACAATCCCTTCGTGGTCTACACCTCGAACATCGCCGCCATCCTGGGATTGCGTTCGCTCTACTTTGCGCTGGCCGGGCTGCTCGACCGCTTGCGCTATCTGCACTACGGCCTGGGCGCGCTGCTGGCCTTCGTAGCCTTCAAGATGCTCGCAGCCCGCTGGATTGAAGTGCCTATCACCCTTTCGCTGGCGGTGATGGGAGCCATACTGGCGGTCTGCGCGGTAGTCTCGTGGATTGCAGAAAACAGGGGATCAGCGACCAGCGAATAGCTTCCGGCTCTTCTACTTGAGCAGCAGCCCCAAAGCCGCCGCCACAATCCCGACAGCCGAGAAGCCCAGCCCCAGATACCAGTAAACGCGCTTGCGGGTCAGCAGCGTAATCGAGGTGATCACCAGGCCAATCTCCAGCAGCGCCTCGCCCAGGTCGTAGCGGTCGGCGCGCGCCTCGGCTTTTTCCACCTTGGCCTCCAGCCCCTCGGCCTTTTCCTGCTCTTCCTTCAGGTTTTCTGCCCACTTGTCCTGATGATCGGCGTAGCTCTTGGCGAGCTTTTTCGCGCCGTCCTTGTCCGCGATGGTCACCACGCTCAGCAGATCGGCGGCCAGAGCGGTATCGCTGGCGCGAATCTTGTGGGCCTGGTAGTAGTTCCACTGGTCGGTGGCCTTGTTCTGGTCCAGCACCGCCTCGGTGTGCGTGCGATGCCCCAGCACGGTAACCACGGCCACCAGCACGGCAACCACGCTCATGGTAAAAGCAACCGGCCGCAGCGTCCGCTCGTGTTCGGCGTGTTCAGCCTGCTCCTGCAACTCCTGCGCTTCGTTGGCTTCCATACAGCGAACCTCCTCGATCTCAATTTTTCCGGGGATTACTTGCGCTTCCAGCGCACGCCGTCTTTCGAGTCTTCCAGCACCACGCCTTTTTCCGCCAGTTCGTTGCGAATCTGGTCGGCACGGGCAAAGTTACGCTGCCGCTTGGCCAACGTTCGCTCAACCACCAGAGCGTCGATGGCCTCATCCGTCAGTCCCTGCCGCGCCAGCAACTCCGGAGCCGCATCGCCCATCCGGCCTTCCTGCTCGGCCCACTCCAGCGCCCGCCGCGTGGCTTCGGCGTCACGGTCCTCCATCACGTCGAAGACCGCGTCAAAGCTCGTCAGCACGGCCAGAATCGCATCCCGGTCGCCGGCCATCAGCTGCCCCTGATCCATCGCAGTGTTCGCCGCGCGCAGCAAATCGAAGATCGGCGCGCGCGCCTCGGCGGTGTTCAGATCATTGTTCAATGCGGCCAGATAATCCGCCTGCGCCTTCGCAGCTGCCTCTTGCAGAGCAGGATTTTCGCCCTCAGCGAAACTGCCCTCACGAAGCCGCTGACTAAAAGTGCGCAACCGCTCAATCGCGCTGGTCGCCTCGATCAGCCCGTCGAAGGTGAAGTTGAACTGGTGCCGATAGGGCACCGAGATCAGCGCCATCCGGATCGCCGACGCCTTGTAGCCCTTCAGCAGCAAGTCGCGCAGGGTATAAAAGTTGCCCTCGCTCTTTGACATCTTCCGCCCGTCCACCAGCAGAAACCGCACGTGCATCCAGTGCCGCGCGAATGGCTTGTGCGTCACGCTCTCGCTCTGCGCAATCTCGTTTTCGTGGTGCGGAAACATCAGATCTTCGCCGCCGGCGTGCAGGTCGAAACTCTCTCCCAGGAACTCCATCGCCATCGCCGAGCACTCGATGTGCCAGCCCGGCCGCCCGCGCCCAATCGCCGTCTCCCACGAGGCCTCGCCCGGCTTTGCCGCCTTCCACAGCGCAAAATCCCGCGCCGAATCCTTTTCATACTCGTCCAGATCCACGCGGGCGCCGTCTTCCATCCCGGACAAATCTTTTTTGCTCAACTTGCCATACTCCGGGAACGCCGCCAGATGAAAATACCAACTCCCATCCTCTGTCTGGTAAGCCGCCCCCGCCGCCGCCAGCCGCTGCACCAGTTCGACCATCTGCGGAATATGTTCCGTGGCCCGGGCGATGATCTCCGGCCGCTCGATGCGCAAGGCTTCCAGATCCTCAAAAAAAGCCTCTTCAAACTTCTTCGTGTACTCGCCGATCGAGACCCCGGCCGCCGATGCGTTGCGGATAATCTTGTCGTCCACGTCGGTGATGTTCATGACGTGGCGCACGCCGACTCCGGTCAGCTTCAGGAACCGCCGCAGCACGTCCACTTGCAGAAACGTGCGGAAGTTGCCGATGTGCCCGTAGTCGTAGACCGTCGGCCCGCAGGCGTACATTCGTACCGCCTGGCCGTCGGAAGCAACCAGGTCGTTCATTTGTCCCGTAAGGGTATTAAAAAGGCGTAGAGTCATTGCTCGAACTTCCCGCTCACACTTATTCTGAAATCGGTTGAAATTGGCCGTTTTTCGGCCATTTTGATTGTAGCAGCGGGCGATTCCAGGGAATAAATAAAGGCCGCCGATTCCGTCCATAGAAAACGGCCGGAGCCGTCGCAAATCCGTCAGTGTGCCATGGCTGCTGACGAACCCGCACCGCGTGTCTCATCTCCAGGCTCGATGCGCACCTTCAGCCACAACAAGCCCGCCACCACAGCCAATCCAGCCGTAAGCGTGAGCGCCGATTCCCATCCGATACGCTCGGCCAGCCAGGGCGTCAGCGCGGGTGAAACCATGCCGCCCAGGTTACTGCCAAAGTTCATCACGCCGCCGGCGACACCGCTATGTTCGCCCGACAGTTGCGTCATGCTGGCCCAGAAGGAGCCTTCCGTCGAGAGCACCAGCACCGTACAGGCGGTCAACGCGGCCACGGCCACCATCGGGCTGGGAGTGCGTGCGCCCAGCACCAGAAAAACAGCAGCGCCGCAGAGTGCAACCAGCGGCACACTGCGCCGTCCCCACGTCGCCCCCCAGCGCGCCACAGCGGCGTCTGACAGCACGCCGCCCAGCGGGATGGCAAAGATCGTCGCCACCCACGGCAGCGCCGTGAAGCTGGCTGCCTTAAGTACCTCGAAGTGGCGCACCTGAACCAGGTACAGGTAGAACCAGAAGACGAAGATATAGCCCAGGTAGCCCTGCAGAAGGTAGCTGGCAAAGAGAAACCAGAAACTCGGCGAGCGCAGCGGCTTATGAGAAGCCTGCGTCGCCGCAGTCGGAGCGTGAGCCGCGGTTTCAACCGCCGCGCTTCCCTGTGGATGAAGCTTCCGCGGCGCGAATCGCCACCACAGCAGCCCAGCGGCCGCGCTGAACGAGGCAGCCACCAAGAGCGCCGCGCGCCAGCCGTAGCGGCCGTCAATCGGCGCCAGCAGCAGCGGAGCCACCGCCGATCCAATGCCCACGCTGGCCAGCACCAGGCTGTTGGCCCGCGCTTGCATCCGCGACGGCGTGGTAACGGCGATGGTTCTCGCCGAGGTGGGATAAGTGGGCGCAGCCATGACGCCAAACAATGCACGAATCAGCAATAGCTGCGGAATCACCATGGCCAGGCCGTAGCCGTGCCAGGCGACGAACGCGGTCAGCGTGTTCAGCAGCGCCCAGCCAAGGCAGAGCACCAGGAAGATGCGGCGCGCGCTCACCCGGTCAGCCAGTCCTCCCGAGGGCACTTGAAACGCGGTGTACCCCACCAGAAAGGCGCTGAAGACCATCCCCATCTGCGCCTGGCTCAGGCCAAACTCCCGCATTATGCCCGGGGCGACCACCGTGACGGCCACGCGGCCCACGTACCCAGCCGAGGCCACGGCCATCAGCAGCAACACCAGGCGCTTGCTCATCGAGGCGGGCGCCGTCGCCATCGTAGGGCGAGTCACTTGAGCCCTTTGTGGAAGATCAACTCGGCATATCCCGTCACGCAGTAATCCTTAATTTCCCCGACTTGCTCGAAGCCATGCCGCAGATAAAAATGCTGGGCCTCATGGTTGAATGATGACACCAGCAGAAAAAGGTGTCCGCGCCCGGCAAAGCGCTGCTCGGCAAAGCGCAGCAGTTGCGAACCGACACCTTGCCCGCGCCCCTCCGCCGCAACCGCGATGCTGGCGATGTAAGGCGACCCCGCCAGACCATAGGGAGCCAGCAGGATGAAGCCCGCCGGCTGTGCGCTCTCCCGGTTTCTGGCCACAAAAAGCTCCGTGCCAGGGCGGTTCAGAGCTTCGCGGCAGGCCTCCCGATTGCGGCCCAGAGTGATCCATGGCTCTGAGCCAGCCATCACCCCGGCGCACCATGCAGAGTCGTCCGGCGCGGCGGCCGCAACGTCGATCAGAATCTCCATCATTCCCTCATAAACATCTGCATCCTAGCAACCAACTCACCGCCCCAGCGCCAGCGAAGGATTGCCAGAGAGCGAGTTATCGGCGAACTCCCCGTCCTGAAACCGCGGCCAGGCAGCAGCGGCGATCATTGCCGCGTTGTCCGTCGACAAAGCCAGTGTGGGAAAGGCCACTCGCAGCCCCCTTCGAGCCGCCTCGGCGCTGAACCGCGCACGGAGTTCGCTGTTGGACGCCACTCCGCCGGTGATCAGAACC
>Ga0224535_1000549_pt1 | contig 10719 bp, 3 predicted proteins | sample 714E13034metaG_FD_179898 | JGI IMG/M metagenome (GOLD analysis project Ga0224535, IMG submission 179898) | Peat soil microbial communities from Stordalen Mire, Sweden - 717 E1 30-34 | ecosystem: Environmental > Terrestrial > Soil > Wetlands > Peat | place: Sweden: Norrbotten County, Stordalen... | reverse complement strand
CGCTGGCTCCAGGTCAGGCTTGTGAATGGCCAGACGGCATATGTTGAACAAGGCAATGTAAGTGCGAATGTCGCGCCACTTACCATCGATCAGATGATTCAACTCGCGCGCAGGTTCCTTGGTATCACTTACACATGGGGTGGAGTCTCCAGCTATGGTTATGACTGTTCTGGTTTCACGCAGATGCTAGTACGCCAACGTGGGATCGTCATGCCACGGGACGCCGGTGTGCAGGCAAGCTGGAGCGGAGTGGCACCGGTGGAGCGCAAGGATTTACAGCCAGGCGACTTGCTCTTCTTTGGCGGGAGCCAAGCCAACATCACTCATACGGGTATGTACATTGGGAATGGCGAGTTCATCCATGACACAACCAACACCCACCCAGAGGTCCAGATCAGTAAGCTGGACGATATGCCTTGGACTAAACTGCTGGTAGCAGCGCGGAGAGTGAAATGATGAATCGACGAGATTTGTTGAAAGCGGCGGGTGCCGTGGGAGTGGGCGCGGCAATGCCCACAACTATGTTTGCTGCGAAGGCTCCCACAGCGGGCGGAAATGCCGTTGTCAAGACGGAACTGAAACGTCTGATGTTACGCCATACCTGGACGACCACGATGTCTTCCAGCGCTTATCGTGATACGGTTCACGTTCAGTATGTGCGCGATGGCATCACAGGATTCGGCGAGGGCGCGCCGATTGTGCGATACAAAGAGTTCCCTGAGCAAGCTAAACAAGCCATTGATGCGATCATCGACAAAATAGCTGTGGGCGACCCGCAGAAGTTCGATAAGTTCCTTGCCGAGGTGCGCCGTTTGCTCGGCGACCATCAACACGCGGCCATGGCTGCGGTGGACATCGCCGTATGTGACTGGCTCGGCAAGAAACTTGGTATTCCTCTGTACCAGTATTTCGGACTTGATCCCGAGGACGCTCCTGTGACCACTTTCTCGATTGGCATCGATACGCCTGAGATTACACGGCAGAAGACGCGCGAGGCGGCCGATTTTCCTGTTCTTAAGGTGAAGGTTGGACTCCAGAACGACGAGGAAACGATCGAGGCCATTCGCAGCGTAACGAAAAAGCCGCTGCGCGTAGACGCCAATGAGGGATGGACGGATAAGGAAGAAGCCATCCGCAAGATTAACTGGCTGGAGACGCAAGGCGTGGAACTCATTGAGCAACCGATGCCCGCGCATATGTTTGAAGAGACAAGGTATGTGCGCAGCAAGGTACACATCCCCGTCATCGCCGACGAAGCTTGTACCAACGCAGCGATGATTCCCAGGCTCCCGGAAGCTTACGATGGAGTTAATGTGAAGCTTGATAAGTCGGGTGGCCTCATGGAAGCCTATCGATGGATCAAATTTGCTCGGGCGATGAATATGAAAGTGATGCTGGGTTGCATGGTCTCCAGTTCGTGCACAGTTACCGCTGCGGCTCATCTAGCGGCTCTCGTGGATTATCCCGATTTGGATGGAAATCTGCTGATTGCCAACGATCCATACGAAGGCGTAAAGGTGCGGCAAGGAAAGTTGATCTTGCCGTCCGGGCCCGGCCTGGGGTTGAAGGTATTGGCTTAGTAGGCATATGCGGCAGCGTCAGACTGCTGCTTCATATCTCTAATCGATTCGTTTTATGCGTTGCCGGGTGAAGGCTCGGCAAGGGGGATTCGAGTGAAAAGTGTATCTGCGATTTGTCGGTTTGTCTTGGTTCTGTTGATCGTCACTGCATCGTTCGGCGGATTGCTTGCCCAGAACGCATTGCCCCCTGGAAACGCTGCGGTTATCACTCGCGGGGCGGACTTTGCCAACATCGATGAGATCATGAACGCGGCAATAGCGCATGGGGCGATTCCAGGCGGCGTCGTGTTGATTGGGCACAATGGCAAGGTAGTTTACCGCAAGGCTTACGGCCAGCGCTCGGTAGAACCGGTCAAGGAAGCAATGACTGCGGATACCATTTTCGATCTTGCTTCGCTGACAAAGTGCATTGCCACGACGACTTCCGTTATGAAGCTAGTGCAAGAAGGAAAGGTTCGTCTCAATGATCCGGTAGTGGCCTACTTGCCGGAGTTCGGCAAAAACGGAAAACATGATATCACTGTCCGTGAACTGCTTACGCATTTCTCCGGCTTGCCTGAGGACCTCGATCTGAAAGCGGCGTGGAAGGGACGCGATGTCGCGTACCAGATGGTCATGGATGCGAAGCCCGAATTCGCTCCCGGCTCGCGCTTTCTCTACAGCGATATCAACTTTGAAGCGCTCGGATTTCTAGTTGAAAAAGTTTCCGGGATGAGCCTGAATGAATACGCTGCAAAGAATGTGTTCGAGCCACTGGGTATGAAAGAGACGCGCTATTTGCCGCCCGCTGAATGGCTTCCGCGCATCGCGCCGACAGAGTACGACGAAGACAATCATATGCTGCGAGGCACCGTGCATGACCCGACCGCGCGCCGCATGGGTGGTGTTGCGGGACACGCGGGATTGTTCTCTACCGCCGATGATCTTTCCATATTTGCGCAGGATATGCTCACTGGTTTCCATGTTCTTACGCCTTTGACGGTGGAGAAGATGTCCACTCCTCAGCAGCCGCCCACCGCGGCTTCGCTCCGTGGCCTTGGCTGGGACATTGATTCACCGTTTTCCACCAATCGCGGCGAGTTTTACCCAATTGGTTCCTTCGGACATACCGGGTTCACGGGAACGTCGATTTGGATCGATCCAGTTACGAATAGTTATGTGATTCTGCTTACCAATGCGGTTCATCCGCACGGTCATAACTCGGCGATTATTTCACTGCGCGCCCTAGTCGCCACCGCGGCCGTCGAGAGCCTCGGACTTTCAGTCTCAGACGATCAAAAACTGCGCCTGGCACGAATCACAGGGTACAACGAAGCAATGTCTTCGGCGCGTCTTGTTACCGCTCGCAATGGTTCCGTTCGCAACGGTATCGACATGCTTGAGGCGCATGGGTTCGCTGAACTTCACGTGGGCAGTGGAGCAATAACCAAGGTTGCTTTGGTCACAAACCAGACGGGCTTGGACTCGCACGGAAATCGCACCATCGATGTGCTGGCCAAGGCGCCGGGCATTGAAGTTGTTGCTATCTTTGGCCCGGAGCACGGTGTTGCCGGAGCTGTGGACACGACGGACATTGCCGATTCGAAAGATGTTGCAACGGGGATTCCGGTGTACAGCGTTTACGGAGATTCCAGCGCCAAGCGCCATCCATCGCTGGACATTCTCAAGTCAGCGGATGTTATCGTCTACGATATTCAGGACATCGGTGCGCGCTTTTACACCTATGAGACCACGCTCGGCTACTTTCTTGAGGCCGCGTCAAAGACGGGCAAGAAAATCTTTGTACTCGATCGCCCGAATCCCATCAACGGCTCTTACATTCAAGGTCCCATAAGCGACAAAGGACGTGAAAACTTCATTAACTACGGACAGGTTCCGATTCGTCATGGCATGACGATTGGCGAACTGGCGCGCTTTTATAACTCCGAGCGCGGCATTAATTCCAGGCTTACTGTCGTTCCCATGGAGGGCTGGCAACGCGGCGACTGGCTGGATTCGACAGGAGTCCTCTGGGTCAATCCTTCACCTAACATGCGTAACCTTACAGAAGCCGTTCTCTATCCGGGACTTGGAATCCTTGAGTCAACCAATATTTCTGTTGGGCGCGGTACAGATACTCCCTTTGAACTGCTGGGCGCTCCGTGGGTTAAGCCGGTGGAGCTGGCCGCCTATCTGAATGCGCGGGCCATCAGCGGGGTTCGCTTTGTGCCGACGGAATTCACGCCCAACGCCAATGTATACTTACAGAAAAAATGTGGAGGCGTAAACATTATTGTTACTGACAGGAACGCGCTTGATGCGCCAGAACTTGGCATTGAGATTGCGTCTGCGCTACACTCGCTCTATCCGCAGCAGTTCGAGATGAAGAACCTTGACAACTTGATGCTGAATGACGCCACTGTGAAGGCGATCAGTGCTGGACAGGACCCAAGGCGCGTGTGGATGGACTGGGTCAATGAGATTGACAACTTCAAATTGATCCGGGCCAAGTACCTGCTTTATTAATGTATTACTACACTTATAGAGCGCCTGCTTTACCCCAGCGACCCCGATAAGTCGCTGGGGTGGAAGCAGGAACTACATCGCAGGATGCTGTATCAGTTCACGCTTGCACTCTGCATGGAGCAAGCGTTTAATTTACGTTAAGGGTCACCGTCGTATTCGACTTGATGACCCGGGTCGCCTGATCGACTCCGATAACGGTGACAGCATAAGTCCCAGCGGTGGTTCCTCCACTGCTTGTGCCACCGCCTCCTCCACTGGTTGTGCCGCCGCCACCGCCGCACCCGGCTATTGTTCCGATGCTAACGGCGAGCACGCAAACCCCTATAATCGCTCGCAAATTCAGCCGCCTCCGTGGGATTCCAAAAAACAGAAGACATACGAAAACGGATCCGCCACCCCCTAGAAAGAAGTTCTTTCGCGGCGAATTCTTGGTTACAGTTCCTGCGGTAGTGGCGATGGTCAGTGTTGCCGTGCTTGCCGCTGTTCCGGTGATGGTAACCGACGATGGAACAGCGCAGGTGGGACGAATGGCTGTGGTGGGAGCAATGCTGCAACTAAGATTTACAACTCCGGTAAATCCAGCCGACGGAGTCACGAAAATCGTTGACGTTCCAGTGGAGCCAGGCGTGGCGATTGTGATAGTCGCACTATTGCTCAGCGCGAAGCTGGGGGAAGTGGCCAGCCAATCCCCTACAACGGGCGCGTCAACAGTGTCCTGATCAATGCTGTTGAAAGTCGTTCCACCCCAGGTTTCTCCACCCGACTCGCTGTTCCATTGGTGAATACGCTGGTGAGTGGGCCAGTAGGAGTTAGGGAGGGTTCCAAGGTTAAATACCGTGGTATTTGAGTCCCAAAGCGCAAACCAGGCGGCGTCCGGTTCTTCCGTTTCCAGATTAATGAAGTCTGTTTCGAACGCGCTCATACCGCCATACATACCGGATGCGAACCCCTGCGCGTGGAGCTCAGATGTCCAGCTCTCAAGGAAGGTTTCTACCGCGGCGGAGCAGGTTCCACCGTCCGGCGTGTAGCCCTCCATATCGTAATAGATGATACCGTTCGTGATTCCAAGTGCATTTGCCTTTGCAACGGCCAAATCCGCTTGATATGCGCCAATGGATAAGTCGTCTGCATTGTTAATCGTCCAGTAAGAGCTGGCCTCGGCGATGCAGGGAGACTGAGGCCCAACCCAGATGGGCAGAATACCCCACCCCATTTTGGTGACGCTTGTATACCAAGCCGGAGTCAGGTTGGTATCTACGGTTTTGGATGTGCCCGCATGCCAACTGGCGCCGCAGGTGTCCTGACCGCTAGGCGAGACGCAGTACACATCACACCCGCCAAGATACACCCCGAAGTCCTGGTAAGGGCTGTTCGTCCACCACGTTTGCATATCGGCTGTATCCGGTGCGCAGGCCATATCCAGCCCCGCACTCGTACTGACTACTGTTCCGGAACCGGGGGCCGTTTCCGCTGTTGCCGTCTTCCCCGCGCTTGAGCCCAGCAGCGTGGAAGCATATGAATTCCGAGAGAATGGCAAGGACGCGCTGGCAGAAGTCTGCTGTGCGGCCGCAAGATGAGGCGTTATGGTCGTAAAGGTTTTACCGCCGTCTACGGTGGCTAGCAGTTCGCTTTGCTGTGAACAGTTCGCCTTGGATGCCTGACACACACCGGATGAATAATTCAACCAGCCAGTGGAGTCGTCAACAAACTCGACATGAGTAATATTTCCATTGGGCTGCAAGCCTGCGGGAATTGTGCCTTGATGACGAGCGCCATCTTGCTCGACGGTGATTTTTGCGCCCGATATGTAGGCATGGCGTGTTTGTGTCCCGGTGCTGGCTGTGGCGATGCGCTGTGCCGTTGAATTCTTGCTAACCTGCGCCGTCTGCCATGATTGGCCGCCGTCTGCCGTTATATAGTCGATCGTGCAGTTGCTGGTGGAATTTACACTCGATGCCGTTAGCTGTCCATTACTCGTTCCGGTAAAAACGGGCAAGCTATAGACAGTTTGCGAGCCGCTGCACCCTTCAGGTGCAGAAATTACCGCTGACTGCCAAGTAGCGCCACCATCGCGCGTGGACCAGATCTGATCTTGTGCCGGCCCGCCGACCATCCAACCATTCTGAGCGGTTGCAAATGAAATATTTCCAGCCGCAGGTGGAGAAGGAAGCGCGGTCCATGTGGAACCACCATCCTCTGTATGAAAAGCAGCGCCAATACTGAAATTCGAACTCGAGGTGAGAGTAACGATGAGCCAGCCCTGTTGTGCATCTGTGAAGTACACGGATGCCGCCCCGGAAAGTTGCCTTCTCTGGGTGGCTGCATCAAGGGCAACTTCCGCATTCTGCCAACTCTTGCCCCCATCCCGGGTTGAGGCAACCGTTAGGGATGCTCCCTTGCCATCGCTCCCAGACAGAATTGCCCACCCGGTTTTCACATCGAGGAAGAAAGCCTTGCTGACCCCCTGTTGAGTATTCACAGGCGTGATGTCATCCCAGTTCTGGCCATTATCTGATGTCCAGAACAGTCGATCTCCGTCGAGCGCCCAGCCTGAACCGGGAGCGATTAACTTCATATCTGTGATTGCCGCGTTGGTTCCCTTGACGGTTTGTGCCCAAAGCGCTTCTTGTGCCCACAGTACCCCAGCGAGTAGGAATAAGAGCGACAAAGCGACCGCACGCAGCCTTTTGCATCCCACGGAGATCCTCCTCATCGCTTTTCCCCCAGCATTGACTTCTTCACTGCCGGTCCATTGCTTCACCCTTCTATCCTCCTTAAGTTCGGAAACTTACTCTTCAATAGCGGAGATGCTGTTTACAAACCATCCTCACAAGCTAAACCAATTCGCAGAGAATCTTAATGGAGTATTGAGTATATGTCAATCAAAATAGCCATATACGCGATCAAAACAATCCGATACGCTCACTCGATCGGAGATCCAATGTCAGTGCGTGCCAGGACGATGGGACTAGCGATTCCATCCTCCAGCTTTAACTGCCGCCCCATCAATCTCAGCTCCACCTTCCAGATCTGCTGTGCGCTTGCCCTGTAGCCAGTCGCATCAAATCAAAAGCACGCGTTTCATTTACGGCACGGTGGCAAGGTACCAGTGCAACATTTCCAAGCAGGAAATAGTCGCATAGGACGAAAAGTTACACTCATCTGAATCAGTTGGAACGGGAGAAATTCGAGCAGGTCGTCGGGCGGTTCTGCGCCGGAATACTTGCACACTTCTATGCGAATGGGCGCCTTGGATTGATCCAGCTCATCGATGGGCAGCTTGGAAAGTTCTAGCCTTCCGCGACTTATGTATATTATGACGTGCGCGGCTTTGTTCTTGCCGGCCCGAGTTTGATGCGATGGCAAGGGAATAGAGGAATCTCTTCGTGGCCTATGGCGTCGATACGGAATTCAGGCCGGTATTCCCTTGGTTTACCAGGGAACAATTACACAAGATTGTGGGCTGGGTAGCCTGGTGTATACTCCATCGTGGCCGGGAAAGCAAAGTGAGAATCACTCGCAAGCTGAATGCGCGCCTCGTTCCATTTTCTCTCCCTCCTCGTTTCAGATTCTCATCGGGTGAAAGGAAGAATCTATGCAACGGCTAAGACTGAGGATTGTCCTTCTGGGGTTTTTCGCTTCTCTATTTTTTGCTTCGTGGGCCACAGCTCAAACCAAGCTTCTTCGCTTTCCCGACATCCATGGGGATAAAGTTGTTTTCACTTATGCCGGCGACCTATGGACGGCCTCCACATCCGGCGGGTTGGCTACCCGTCTTACCGCTCACCCTGGTATGGAGTCGTTTGCCAAGTTTTCTCCTGACGGCAAATGGATCGCATTCACCGGCCAGTACGACGGCGACGAGCAAGTGTACGTAATTCCGGCCGCAGGCGGGGTTCCCAAACAACTTACGTTTTACCCCTCTCGCGGTCCGCTGCCTGCCCGCTGGGGCTATGACAATCAGGTTTATGGCTGGACGCCTGACGGCAAGTCGGTGGTCTTCCGGTCACTGCGCGAATACTTCGACACCGGAGATTCTCGGCTGTACACCGCTCCGATGGAGGGCGGCCTACCGCAGGCATTGCCTATGCCAAAATCCGGCGCGGGAGATATTTCGCCGGACGGCAAGCAGGTCGTCTACTCTCCTCTCTTCCGCGACTTTCGCACCTGGAAGCGCTATTCCGGAGGCTGGGCTCAGCAGTTGTACATCTTCGACCTCAAGTCGCACGCCGCTGAAAAGATCACCAGCGATCTGCGGTGTCATCGCGATCCCATGTGGATCGGGGACAAGATCTACTATTCATCGGACAAGGATGACACGCTGAATCTCTACTCCTACGATCCAAAGACCAAGACGTCCGAGCAACTGACCCGGAGCACGAAATGGGATCTCCGCTGGCCGAGCAGCGATCATAAAGGGCGGATCGTTTACGAGCAGGGCGGGGAACTGAACATCTACGATATCGCGACCGGCGTTTCGACTCATCTCGCGATCCAGGTTCCCACAGATGCGCTGGCCATGCGGCCTTCGCGGGTCTCCGCGGCGGGGCAGATCGAGTGGTCAGCACTCAGCCCCAAGGGCGAACGCGCACTGGTGGTGGCGCGCGGCGACGTCTTTACCGTTCCGATCGAGAAAGGCGCCACGCGCAATCTGACCAACTCCTCAAACGCTCACGACAAATTCGCCGTCTGGTCGCCGGACGGGGAGTCGATCGCGTTCATCTCTGATATGGATGGGGAGGACGAACTCTATCGGATCAGCCAGGACGGGCTGGGCAAGCCGGAAGAATTGACCCACGGCCTGCACTCCCTGCTGTACCAGCCCAGTTGGGCGCCGGATGGCAAGCGAATCGCGTTCAGCGACAAGGACGGCAAGCTCTACATACTCACTCTGGACGACAAGAAGGTCACGCAGATCGCGCAGAACCCTCGCGGGCAGATTCCTTCGTATCCATGGTCGGCGGACGGAGGGCATCTGGCCTTCACGATGGATGAACCCAGTGGCTCGACCTCTATTTATGTATGGAGCGTTGTCGATGGAAAGGTCCATCGCATTACCGACGCAATGCACGACTCCGACCAGCCGGCATGGGATCCGGAGGGCAATTATCTCTACTTCATCGGCACGCGTGAGTACCAGCCGCAGATGAGCCGAAGCGAATTCAACTTTGCCACGAATCGCGGAGGCTCTCTGCTGGCTTTGGCTCTGCGCAATGACGTTAAGAATCCATTTCCGCCACAAAGCGACGAAGTAACCGTCACCAAGCCAGGCGCGGACGTGGCGGACAAGAGCAAGCAGGAAGATAAGGCCGGCGACAAGAAGGAAGAGAAGAAGAAGGAGTACATTCGCATCGATTTCGATGGCATTGCGGATCGCGTGAGCCGTGTTCCGGTTGAGGCCGACAACTACTACGACCTGACAGTGACCAAGGATTATCTGATCTATGTGAAGGCCGGCGCGGACTACTACGGCCGCGAGTCCTATCCGTCGGCTGCATTGGTCCTTTACTCGATGAAAGACCGCAAGGAGACCACGCTGTCGGAGAAGATTGACGGCTTTGAGATGGAAACCGACTTGCCGGCGAGGATTGACGCCGTCAATGTTTCCCAGGATGGCAGCAAGGTGCTGGTGCGCGAAGGCCACAGCTTCAAGCTTTACGATGTGAAGCCGGAAGGCAAGTCGAGCGCAAAGACGGTATCCACGGATAACTTGATGGTGGACCGGGTTCCGCAGCAGGAGTGGGTGGAGATATTCAATGAGGTCTTCCGGCGTTACCGCGACTTCTTCTACGTCGTGAATATGAACGGCTACGACTGGAATGCTCTGCGCGACCAGTACCGTCCGCTGGTGGACTACGTGGCTAACCGTTCCGACCTGAACTACGTAATGGGAGAGATGGTGTCCGAGCTCAGTAACTCGCATAGTTATATCTCGGGCGGAGATATAGAGATTCCCAAACGCACGCCGGTGGCGCTCATGGGCGCGCGCCTGGAACTGGACGCGGCAGCGGGGCGGTACAGGATTGCCAAGATTTACCGCGGCCAGAACGATGAGGAGCTCTATCGCTCACCGCTGACTGAGGTGGGCGTAGACGCGAAGGATGGCGATTACATCCTGGCGATCGATGGGCGCGAGTTGACTGCGAAGGACAATCCGTATGAGCTTTTGCGCGGCAAGTCTGAGCACCCCGTGCAATTGAGGCTCAACGCGAAGCCCGTTCTCGAAGGTTCCCGGACGATTTCTTATCTTCCCATCACGAACGAGAGCAATCTGATCTATCTCGACTGGGTAACTCACAACCGCGAAGTTGTTTCGCAGGCTACCGGCGGCAAGGTTGGCTTTATTCACCTCCCGGACATGGGCGAAAACGGTATTCGGGAGTTTATCAAATATTACTACCCGCAGATTCGCAAACAGGCGCTGATTGTGGATGATCGCGGCAATGGCGGCGGTAATATCTCGCAGATGGTGATCCAGCGGTTGAGCCAGCAGTTGCTTGGAACCGAGTTCGATCGCGTCGACCGGCAGACCGGTACGTATCCTGACTCTGTCTTCTATGGCCCTAAGGTTTGCCTGATCAACGAAACATCGGCATCCGACGGCGATATCTTCCCATATATGTTCCGCCAGGCA
>Ga0224535_1000547_pt1 | contig 10725 bp, 6 predicted proteins | sample 714E13034metaG_FD_179898 | JGI IMG/M metagenome (GOLD analysis project Ga0224535, IMG submission 179898) | Peat soil microbial communities from Stordalen Mire, Sweden - 717 E1 30-34 | ecosystem: Environmental > Terrestrial > Soil > Wetlands > Peat | place: Sweden: Norrbotten County, Stordalen... | reverse complement strand
CACGTCGCCCAAAGTTCCATTAAATGGTCCGGGGGTTTCCATCTTGATGGACACCAGAGCCGCGGCGAACTTCAGGGAGTCGGCGACATCATGATCCAATCGGCGGGCCAGATAAGCCGCGAAGGTTGTATCCCCGCGCCCGGTACGTCCCACCACGCTGCGATTGGAAAACTTCTCATAAAAGGTCTCTCCACGCACGCGTGCCAACACACCTTCGGCCTGGGTTATAACGACCTCCGAACACCCCCAAGCTTCGATCGTCAGTGCCGCTTTTGTCAAATCATCGGTGCCGGTTAATACCTTCGCTTCCACGACGTCCAATTTAACCATGTCCAAAAGTCGGACAATTTCCTTTTTTGATGGAACATCTCGAAAGACTATACTGTGCGAAACCGGATCCACCTGACGCACAAAACTTTGCATATCCGCGGACAAGAGGTAACCGCGCTGATTTAGGCCAGCGATAAAATCCAACGAAAATTCTTGGTCAGTGATGCCGGCCAAATGCACCCGGTGCGCGGCCAGCGGCGGCAGGTCAACAAGCGAGAAGAAGTCAGCATTCTTAAGTTGATAGATTTGGCGCTCGTCCACATCCGCGGACGGATGCACCACTTTCATATAAGTTGTTTCAGCGGACGGAATGACGTGGATTGCCACGGCGTTTTGCTGCAAAGACCCAAGGATGACTTTGTCCCGTGGCGCCATTCGGGTCACCACGGCAACGTTTTTGCCTACACGCGCCGCCGCCAGCGCGCCGCATAGCACGGCGCTGCCCGGCGCCTCACGCGGTGTTCCCTGGTAGGGAACCACTTCATCAAAACACATATGGCCGATGAAAACGATATTATACAAGTCGGATGATAAACTCACTTCATAACCTCTAAAAAACCAAGCATGAGAACTCGGAAAATCAACCTTTAACAGAGCCCGTGAAGGCGCCAGAGACCACATAACGCTGTGATAAGAGGAAAATGATGACAACCGGCACGATCAAGATCAACCCAGACACCGCGGCTTCTGCATACTGGAAGTGGATCGCTCCGGGAGTGGGATTGAAACCTGGTTGGAGCGCCGACGTGCTTCCAAGAACCGTTTGAATACCCACTGGTAAGGTGAAAAGCTTATCATCATTCAACAGCACATACGGGCCAAAGTAATTATTCCAGTTTGCATTGAAACAAATGAATGCCAACAGACCCAATAGGGGTTGGGCCAACGGTAAAGCAATACGAATGAATATATCAAATTCAGAAGCACCATCCACGCGCGCCGCATCTATTAGTTCTAAAGGTAGCGAAGTTCTGTAGTAGATGTAGGTCAAATACACGCCAAAAGGGAAAAAACAGGCCGGTAAGATGACCGCCCAGGGAGTATTAACAAGATGCACGAGATTTAGCTCCATGAACAACGGAAGGACTAGCGCCGAAGTCGGTAATAGCATGGTGATTAAAGTCAACCACAGCATTAAAGACCTGCCCGGAAACCGCATGATTGCCAGGGCGTAACCTGCAGGAAGACCGATGGCTAAACTGACGAGTAAAGAACACAGCACATAGAAGAGTGAGTTACGAAACCATAGACCCACCTCACCATTTTGATAACTCAGGACATTCTTCCAGGCAGTCATATACTGGGAAAAGGAACCAAACGCCAAAGGATTAAGGCTGGAAAACTGTGAGGTGTCTTTAGAAGGCGCCAAAAGCAACCAGATAATGGGAATCACAAAATAAATCAAGAACATCAATAACACAGCCCAGCGTAAAATGGACCCCAAAAAACCTATATCGCCTACGGATTTCTTGAACCATCTGGTCATCATATGAACATTCCTTTTCCTGAGTAGCTGATCAGCTCTAGCGCGACTCTAGTTTTCTATTCTATATTGAAAAAACCGGTCCAGCGAACCATTAAGTAAGATGCCCCAAGGCCAATGGCCAGCATTATCAGAGCCAGCGCTGCTGATGCCCCGAAATTCCCCAAATCGAAGGCAAAGGAGTACGCCAATTGGTTCGGCGACCATACGAGCGGTACATTGGCATGGATATAGGTTTGATTCCCAAGCAACTGGGGCTCCACAAAAAGCTGTACGTTGCCAGCGAAGATCAAAATAAATTGATAAATGATATACGGCTGGATAAGGGGCAGTTTGATATAGAGCGCTTTTTGCCACTCATTGCAACCATCCATGGTGGCGGCTTCCATGACTTCTGTTGAGAGGCCCTCCAAAGCGCCATACTGGATCACGATCCACATCCCCGCCCCGACGAAGAAACCCATGATTAAAAAAATGAATGGTAAGCTTGCCGGGGTAATAATGCCATTAAAGTCGTTTAAGCCCAGAGACTTAAGCAAGAAACCAAATGGACTCACTTGCGGGGTCAACATAAAAATGACTAGAAGCACCACTGCGGGGCCGGAAGCTGCACCTGGAATGAAAAAAAGCGTCCGGAGGGTGGATGCAACTCGCCCGGGCTGCATGTGCAGAAGCAACGCCAGCAGCACCACGAGTGCAATTCCCACGGGTACTGAAATTAGCAGGAATTCTCCGATGTTGGTGAAAGTAAATCCGAACTGGGAATCCTTGAATACCGTAAGATAGTTTTTTATGCCTGCTGCGAAATAGCGCGGCAGGCCGGTAGAATAATCTGCAAAGCTGATTATGAACGCATAGATCCCAGGACCCAGGCCGAACGCCAGCATAAACAGAATATATGGCAATAGAAATGAATATGCTTCACGAGTCCGCCTATTCCGGTATCGGCGGGAGCTTGAAGAGCGGACTTTCTTTTCAGACTGGTCTTCAACGGGCATGGACAGGTTTGCCATGAAATCCTCCGGGAACATCCTCGCCCCAAGTAGAGACGCCTATTTACAGCGCCTCTACTTGGGATACAAAGGAGAAGAACGAGAGTTCGAATTAGCGATCTCTATTTGTTGACAACGTTATAGCCCTCGGCTTGGGCAAGCGGGGTGAAGAGAGTGGTCACCTCGGACAAGTTAGCTGAGACTGTCAATTTTTTCTGGTACGTGTCCTGTACCATTTGGGTCAAAGGCGAGATGAGGTCGAAGCGGGGCCAATTATCCAGTGGCGAGATATCATTCGCTGCTGCCGCAAAAATCGGGTAAGGATCGTTGGCAAAGAGCGGGTTACTTGAAACTGCCTGTTGCCACAATGGCTGAATTGGCTTGTAGGATGGGAAATTCTCAGTTCCCGTCCATAGGGTTTTATCTTCGGTGACGAATGTGATCAGAGCCACCGCCAGCTTTTGATTCTGGGTGTGCCGGGAAATAGTCCAGGCTGCACCGCCCATGGCCGCCACCATCGGAGCGGGATCAGCTGCCCATTTGAATGGAGCTGCAACGCCCAATTGGTGATTAGCTGTCGTCCACCAGTCACCTTTGGCGCCGCCGAAGCTGCCCCACATCCAAGCGGGTCCTTCAAACATCAGCACATTATTAGAAGTGATCAGTGCATCGAATTGGGTATTGAAGAAATCCGTGTTATACAGGGTTTTGTTGGCGATCATATGATCAACTAGACTCGCAGCCCGCGCACATTTTGGATCCGCCATATTGATATTGAGGGTGTTGGCATCCACTAGTTGATGGGTGGGACAGCCACTGGCTTCGAAGAAGGAGAGGAAGGTCCAACCATCTCCAAAGGTGCCCAGATAATAGCCCGGATGATCCTGGGCAAGTTTATCACTGAGGGCCTGGTAGTCTTCCCACGTTGTCGGTACCGTGTAACCGAACTGCTTCATGAGAGGCGCGTTGTAGTAAGTCACAAACTGGGCCAGGTCATTCCGCAGGCAGTAGACCTTGCCGCCAAATATGCAGTTGGACTCGCCGGCATAATTATTGATCGTATCTGCAGGAACCAATCCGGTCAAGTCAAGCGGGAAATTGTGGGCCGCATCGGCCACGCGTGCCACAAGCCGCGGCTCAGCAAAGACCACATCCGGCCAACCCTGATTAGTATTATTGAAGAGCAGGACTTTTGACGGGAATTGTTCACGGTCTACAACCACAGCTTTTATCAGACTGGCATCAGCCGGGTTCGCCTTGATGAAGGCATCGATCGCTGGCTGACGGGGTTGGTCGATCCAGACCGTGATGGGAGCATTTGCATTTGCGGAAGTGGCCGGAGAGGCAGAGCCACAAGCGGCCAGAACCATTGATAGCACTGCCATTAACCAAAAACATTTCCAGATTTGCTTGGACATTTCTCACTCCTTAATGAAATTTGATAGATTTTTTTAGACGAACGGCAGGGAAAAGATTTTCATTTATTGGTATCAGTATTCTCCTTTCTCTATATGAGCGGAAAAATATTGAAATTTTGTAAAAGATTGGCACGTTCCGGATTCAGTGTGCGATTTGACCGGATTAAGCACCAACCCAGGAAAATTAAGGAAAACTTCAAAACATGCGCAGGATGCGTTAAGTAAAACATAGTAACGTTACCATATGGAATAAAAAAATATGATCTTCTCCGCGGAGGAGAGGATGTTCACGACACTCCTATAGTATTTAATAATGATGATATGCAGAGGGTGCGTCGCGCCTTCATTAACAGGACAAATCCAGAGAGCGGATTCGCCTGCTTTCGTGAATAATTCCACCCGTCTCGTGAGGCGCACTGCGTAAGGTTAGTTAATGATTTCTTGGTAGAAGGATACTGCATGATAACGAAATCTGATACATTATTATACAAGGCAAACGTTTACCTAATATAAGACAGTATAAAGACAAACGTTTGCCTTGTCAAGAGCCAAACGCGTCAGAGCCATGTTTTTTTCAAGGTCGAGTATGGGAGCGTGGTGAGCAACAAAAAAGCATCGGATAGATGAGCCGCGAACCAACGTTAACCTTGAGCCACATTTTGGAATTTGAACTGAAAAGTGAGAGCCAATACGGAACCACCGAAAGTGTCGTTCGAGCCGATAGTCTGAGCCAACTCTGGTCGGTGGAATAGGTATTCAACATTTAGCCGGTGGTGATGTTCCGTGTCTCTAAAACCAGGATTGACCATGATACAACAAGTCGAAAGCATGCAACTGGCTTGGAAAAAGTTTATTGAGACTCAAGTTATTCAGATTGACATCTCATCCTTAATTGCTAACTCGTGGAAACGAAGCTGGTTCCGCGTGGATCTTTCGCAGGGCTTAAAAATCCTTTGCCTAAGTTCAGAACTTTTCATTGCAACACAAATCGCCAGTTTTGATCTTATTTCCGTCGCCCTGCCCATTATGGAAGATGTTTATCAGTTCGTTGAACAATCCAATACAGTGATTTTGCTTGTCAATGGAGCAGGTTATGTTCTTGAGTTATTAGGGGATCAAAACATGCTGGCTAGGCTCAAATTACTCGGCATAGAACAAGGCGCATTGCTGGCAGAAGAAAGGATAGGTACAAACGCCATCGGCTTGGCTTTGGCAGAGCAGATGCCTGTTAAGGTAGTGGGGGCAGAGCATTATTTCGGAGAACTCCACGATTTCGCTAACACAGCGACCCCAATTTTCAATTTGACCGGACGCCCTCTTGGAGCCATTGGACTATTCACCTTCGCTGATAATTTTCACATCCATTCTCTTGGGCTAGTAACTGCTGCTGCCCGTGCAATCGAAGGACAAATGCAATCTGATAGTTTATTGGCGGAACAGAATGCCCAACTTGACCAGTTGAATGCCATCCTGTCTTCTATAACGGATGGGATCGCTGTATGGAATTCAGATAATAGGCTCATTCATGCTAATGCCGCCGCAAGTGAACTCCTGGGTTGGACGGTTGAATCTCTGATGGGGAAGCGCATAGATCAATTACTTTCTGCACCACCTTCTCTTATTCAAGCGATCCGGTGGCACGAATCATTAACGAATGTTGATTCCAGTATCATATTCGACAAACGAACAATCAATTGTATTATCAGTCTCCACTTTGTTTTTAACAAGAACAACGATTTGCAATGGGGTGTATTAACGCTTCACCCCGAAAAAGATGTTCGTAAACTTGTCCAAAATCAGGTGGGCGCTAATGCTGTGCTGACCTTGGCTGATATTCCTAGCCTCTCAATGCAAATGCAGCATGTCCAAAATTTTGTCCGTTCGGCAGCAGATGCAACGGCCAGCATCTTGATCCGCGGCGAGATTGGGACAGGAAGGAACGCACTTGCAAGTGCAATCCATAATGCCAGCAATCGGCGCGAAGGTCCATTCGTGATTTTTTCGTGTTCCTCGATTCCAAACGAACTTGTTATTAATGAGCTTCTCGGTTATGACGAAAACATGGGTGGGATTCACCCGGGCAGCCGCCCGAGTAAATTCGAGTTGGCTCAGGCAGGGACTCTTTTCTTTCAAGATGTAGATGCCTTGCCTTTGGAAGTACAGGCAGTTCTCCTGATTGTGCTTGAGTTTGGAATAGTTCAGCGACTAGGCAGTCAGCGCCCAATTGAAGTGGATGTTCGCGTGATCGCGTCTACTTCTGCAAACATGGAGGTATTGATCAGCAAGGAGAGATTTCGAGCGGATTTATTTTATATCTTGAGCACATTTGCAATCACAATTCCACCGCTCCGTGAACGGCGCAGCGATATTCCTCTGATTGCTGACCGCGTGATGAAACGTCTTTCGCGTCAACTTGGGTATCCGCGGAGTTTTGGGAAGGGCGTGATTGACTTGTTAAAACGATATCCTTGGCCCGGGAATATTATTGAAATCGAAGCGGTGCTTGGACATGCGGCCATACAAGTTGGTGCAAAAGGTGTAATCGAGGTCACAAATCTGCCTAATTCGATTCGCTTCATAAATCGTCTTTCGCCCGGCGAGCAGACCATTTCCGCTATCCAATCTCTTGATGAGGTTGAATGCGAAACCATTTTGCGGACGGCTCAATTTTGCCGGTCGGCCAAAGTTACGCAACCCTGTTTCAACAACTTCCAGCATCTTTTCAAAAGTGCCGCGTTGAACGCCGGTCGATCTTTTGAATTCTTCATCTTTCAGCATCTGAGCGGTTTTGTATCTCATGTGCCTATCTCACTTTTGCAAGAGGTCTAATAGAATCCTAGAAATAGCTCCGTATTGTATCGATCAGGAAGTCTGTTTTTGGGGTATCTTTTCAAGCAAGGGATATTCAAGTAAGAATCATGACAAATGCAACTAGCAACAACCTGACTTGTAAAATATAATTAAGTATGTGTTTCGATATGGTTTCGAAAGGAGATTCAAATGGCTAAGAAAAAACAATTAACAATGGATGGGAATCTACTGTCTCTAAACATCATAAGGAGATAAAATGAGCGAAGAAAGCAAGTGTCCGATCACAGGCAAAGCTGGCAGCACTACTGCCAGCCGAGGTACATCGAACCGCGACTGGTGGCCCAACCAATTGAACCTGAACATCCTGCACCAGCATGCGCCTGCTTCCAACCCGATGGATCCCAATTTTAACTACGCAGAAGAATTCAAAAAACTCGACCTGTCCACGGTCAAGAAAGACCTTGCCAAGCTGATGACCGATTCGCAAGATTGGTGGCCCGCTGACTGGGGTCACTACGGCGGCTTGTTCATCCGCATGTCCTGGCACGACGCCGGCACCTACCGCACCTCGGACGGACGTGGCGGTGGCGGCACCGGCAATCAGCGTTTTGCGCCGGTCAACAGCTGGCCCGACAACATCAACCTCGACAAAGCGCGCCGCCTGCTCTGGCCCATCAAACGCAAATATGGCAACAAAATCTCTTGGGCAGACCTGATGATTCTGGCAGGCAACGTGGCGCTGGAGTCGATGGGTTTCAAGACCTTCGGTTTTGGCGGGGGGCGCGCCGACATCTGGCAACCCCAAGAAGACGTCTACTGGGGCTCCGAAACCGAATGGCTGGGCGACAAACGCTATAGCGGCGAACGCAATCTGAAGAATCCGCTGGCAGCCGTGCAGATGGGCTTGATCTATGTCAACCCCGAAGGTCCCAACGGCAATCCTGATCCTGTGGCTTCGGGTCGCGATGTGCGTGAGACTTTTGCCCGCATGGCTATGAACGATGAAGAAACCGTCGCGCTTGTCGCCGGTGGACACACCTTCGGCAAGGCGCACGGCGCGGGCGACCCGAAACTGGTTGGACCCGAACCTGAAGCCGCCCCGTTGGAAGAAATGGGACTGGGTTGGAAGAATAGCCTCGGCGCTGGCAAGGGTGTTCATACCACATCCAGCGGCATCGAAGGTGCCTGGAAACCCAACCCCACCATGTGGGACATGGGCTACTTCGACATGCTTTTTGGCTACGAGTGGGAACTGGTCAAGAGCCCGGCTGGCGCTCAACAGTGGTCGGCTAAGAACTGCAAACCGGAACACATGATCCCTGACGCGCACGACCCGTCGAAGAAGTACCCGCCGATGATGACCACCGCTGACCTGTCGCTGCGTTTCGACCCGATCTACGAACCGATCGCGCGCCGCTTCCATCAGGATCCGGAGGCGTTTGCTGAGGCTTTCGCCCGCGCCTGGTTCAAACTGACCCACCGCGATATGGGTCCCAAAGCCCGCTACCTCGGACCGGAAGTCCCCGCCGAAGACCTGATCTGGCAGGACCCGATTCCGGCTGTCAATCACAAACTGATTAATAAACAGGATATCGCATCCCTCAAGAGCCAGATCCTGGCTTCGGGTTTATCTGTGTCGGAACTCGTTTCGACCGCCTGGGCATCGGCGTCCACCTTCCGCGGCTCCGACAAGCGCGGCGGTGCGAACGGTGCGCGCATTCGGCTTGCACCGCAAAAGGATTGGGCGGTCAACCAGCCCAAGCAACTGGCGAAGGTGCTCAAGACCTTGGAGCGCATCCGGAAAGCGTTCAACAACGCACAGACCGGCGGCAAGAAAGTTTCGCGGGCGGACCTAATCGTTCTGGCCGGTTGTGCAGGCGTTGAGCAAGCGGCGAAGAATGCCGGTCACAAAGTAACGGTGCCTTTCACGCCGGGACGCATGGACGCCTCACAGAATCAAACGGACGTGGAATCATTCGCCGTGCTCGAACCCGAAGCAGATGGTTTCCGCAACTACCAGAAGACGGCCTTCACCATCTCCGCTGAAGAAATGCTGGTGGACAAGGCGCAGTTGCTGACCCTCAGCGCACCCGAGATGACCGTACTTATCGGCGGCTTGCGTGTGCTCGGCGCCAACGTTGGCGGGGCACAGCATGGCGTGTTCACCAAACAGGCTGGCAAGCTGACGAACGACTTCTTTGTTAACCTGACGGACATGAGCATCGTCTGGAAGCCGACCTCTGAGGCGGCTGACACTTTCGAAGGCCGAAACCGCAAGACCGGTGACTTGAAGTGGACCGGTACCCGCGTGGATCTGGTCTTTGGCTCGAACTCGCAGTTGCGCGCCCTGGCAGAGGTCTATGCCCAGGACGACGCGAAGGAAAAGTTCGTGCGTGACTTCGTGGCGGCTTGGAATAAGATCATGAACCTCGACCGCTTCGACCTCGCCTAACCACGCGAGGGTACGGACGATTTTGCCCAGCTCGGCATCCTATTCCGCCTTATGAATGCCAGTCAGAAGGAACAGCTTTTCAGTAACTTGGCCGAAGCAATGCAGGGCGTACCCATACATATTCAAGCTCGCCAACTTGTCCACTGCTACAAAGCTGACCCAGAATATGGCCGCGGCGTGGTCAAGAAGCTTGGCTTGGATATGGAAAAGTATGTCGCTTGGACAAAACTTTTGCTGAAAGAATTATCCGAAAAAACAGCCAAATAAGACGCACTCACTGGCACACAACGAGCCACGAAGCAAAAAGCTGTCTGATATTTTTTTCAGACAGCTTTTTTGTTTTACAATTGGTAAATCTCCTGTTTGGAGGGCCAACATGCCAAAATATATCGCCGCAGTTGATCAGGGCACAACCAGTACCCGCTTTATGATCTTCGATCATGAAGGCAAAGTTGTTGGTATTGATCAAAAAGAACACGAGCAGATTTACCCCAAGCCGGGTTGGGTCGAGCATGATGCGATGGAAATCTGGGGCGCTTGCGAGTCAGTGATCGCGGGTGCATTGGCAAAAAGCGGCACATCCGTGAAAGATATCGCCGCGGTAGGCATTACCAATCAGCGCGAGACTGCCGTGGTTTGGGACAAGGCCACTGGCAAGCCAGTTTACAATGCTATCGTCTGGCAGGATACCCGGACTGATACTATTTGCAATGAACTTGCCAAAGACGGTGGACAGGATCGCTTCCGCACCAAAGTTGGTCTTCCTTTAGCTACATATTTCTCCGGCCCCAAGATCAAATGGATTTTGGAAAATGTTCCGGGTGTAAAAGCCAAAGCTGAGAAAGGCGAAGTACTCTTTGGCAATATTGATTCTTGGGTCATCTGGAATTTGACTGGCGGCCCCAAGGGCGGCGTGCACGTTACGGATGTATCCAATGCCTCCCGCACCATGTTGATGAATCTCAAGACTTTGGATTGGGATCCCGACATGCTCAAGATTATGGGCGTTCCGCGTGCTATGTTGCCTACTATCAAGGCTTCCTCTGAAGTCTATGGCAAAGCGATTATCGGCGCCTTGGAAGGCATCCCTGTCGCTGGAGATTTGGGCGACCAGCAAGCCGCACTCTTTGGACAGACCTGCTTCAGCGCTGGCGAAGCCAAGAACACATATGGTACCGGCTGCTTCATGCTCCTGAATACCGGCACCAAACCCGTGCAGTCAAAGAATGGCCTGTTGAC
>Ga0224535_1000544_pt1 | contig 10737 bp, 8 predicted proteins | sample 714E13034metaG_FD_179898 | JGI IMG/M metagenome (GOLD analysis project Ga0224535, IMG submission 179898) | Peat soil microbial communities from Stordalen Mire, Sweden - 717 E1 30-34 | ecosystem: Environmental > Terrestrial > Soil > Wetlands > Peat | place: Sweden: Norrbotten County, Stordalen... | reverse complement strand
CTTGGCGACGGTAAAGGAGGGGTTATTCCCGTTGATGGGAGAGATGGATGAGACCATCTTGACCGCGATTCCTTTCCCTGCTGCCGGACCTTTGCCGTCCTCCTTCAAAAAGCGCAGCTCATCCATGTGCGTGTGAGCGAAGATCGCTAACTCGACGACATCATCAAACTCGGCTAGCGTGTCTGCCAACTTTTCAGAAGAAAGAAACATTACAGGGTTCTGGCCACCGCAAGGATCGCTCATTTTCCTGGCTGTTGCGTAGAGATCGACTCCCGGAGGAATGTGGCCCATGACCCATATCTTCCGCTTGTTGGCGCGGGCCTCGGTAAGTTGCTGACGGAGCCAGGCAAGCTGCTCGGCTGCCGCACCAGGATCGGATTTACCCGCGCAGGTGGCGTAGTTACTGGACATGAAAAGATCGTTCAGAACCAGCAGGCGCGCATTCTCGATGGGCGCAGGTAGAGAAACGCTATAGTAGCCGCCGGCTGCAAAGCTCTCTTCCGCGGCCTGGCGCTCGGATGCGGGGAAGTCTTTGGTTACTTCCTTGCCCGTAACTCCAAGAAACTCGCTGTGGGCATCGAGCCGGTAGTCACCGCAGTCTGAGTCATTGTTTCCCAAAGCTACATAGACGGGCACGCCCGGAAAGGCTCCGCCTAACTCCCCAGTTACAAAGCCCATAGTCTTTTCAACGAATGCTCTGTAGGCGTCCGGCGCGGAGTTAGGAAAGAGTGCGCTGTACTTGCATTGAAAGCCATGAGCGAGGAGATCGCCGCTCAGAGTGACAAATTTTGCTCCGGCGGCAGGTCTGCGCATGGCCTTCAAACTGGAGTCGAAGAGCGCAAAGGAAGTGTCAGCTCCGCGAACATGGCAGCCCTGCTGTAACGACTGAAAGCGCTGCTCGCGACCGGGCGTGGGCGCCGCGGCGAGGATGGCCTTCCACTGGCTCACCGGCGCAGCGGCGAGTTGCGGAAGTTTGGCCGGGTCCCAAAACGGATCGAAGTGAATATCGCTGACGAGGAGAGCGGGAACGGTTGTTATGGCCTGCTGGGGACTCTGCGCAAGGGCTGCGCCGGCGAAGAACAAAAAGCAAAAAAGCACAAAAACAGCGGGGAAGATGCTTGCTTCTTGATTCCGTTTCATCGAGTCTCCAAGCGAAATGACGCGGGTCGAGTTTGCAGTATCCCACCCTTTCGCCAGTAACAAGGCGAAAAGATGGGACACGGTGATTGATGTGACAGAAAACAGAACTACGCGACGCGCTCGATGACGACGGATTCGAGTACGACGGGAGTCTTGGGCTTGTCCTGGCCGCCGCGAGGGACGAGGGAGATTTTGGTGACGATCTCCTGGCCCTCGGCGACTTCGCCGAAGATGGTGTGGTTGCCGGTGAGCCAGGGCGTGGCCGCCACGGTGATGAAGAATTGGCAGCCGTTGGTTCCGGGGCCGCTGTTGGCCATGGCCAGTTTGCCGGGCTTGTCGAACTTGTGAGGCGAGCCCTTGGTCTCGTCCTGGAAGCGATAGCCGGGTCCGCCCATGCCGGTGCCGGTGGGATCGCCGCCCTGGATCATGAAGTCGGGAATGACGCGGTGGAAGATGGTGCCATCGAAGAGCTTGTCAGTGGACTTTTTGTGGGTGGAGGGATGGGTCCACTCTCGCTTGCCCTCGGCCAGATCGATGAAGTTCTTGACGGTGATGGGCGCATCGGCCTCAAAAAGGCGGACGGTGATCTTGCCTTCCGTGGTGGAGAAGACGGCGTAGGTTCCTGCTGCAAGTGACATGAGAGACTCCTGTGTTTCGTGGGGATTCTGAATAGACCGGGTGGATTCCCAGGTCTCAAAGGCGAGACCTGGGGCACCCGTGGATTATGGTTTGGGCGCAGCCTGGGGCGCAGCGTTCGGGACGGGCGGCATCGGCTGGCCTTCACGCACGATGGTCACCTTTTTCAGCATGACGGGCGTCACCGGCTTGTCCTGACTGTCGCGTTCGACGCGGGCAATGGTCTTGACCACCAGGACGCTGGATTCGTCGCACTGGCCGAAGATGGTGTGACGCTGATTGAGGTGCTCGGTGGGCACCTCGGTGATGAAGAATTGGCTGCCGTTGGTGTTGGGGCCTGAGTTGGCCATGGCCAGACGGCCGGGGACATCGAAGTTCAGATTGGGATCGAACTCATCTTCAAATTGATAGCCGGGATCGCCCATGCCCGTGCCGGCCGGGTCACCACCCTGAATCATGAACTCGGGGATGACGCGATGGAAGATGGTGCCGTCGTAGAGCGGCTTGTTGTGCTGCTTCTTGTTGGTGACGGGGTCAATCCAATCTTTTGTGCCCTCGGCGAGGGCGATGAAGTTGGCCACTGCTTTGGGGGCCTGGCTTTGAAAAAACTGGCAGGTGATGCGGCCCATGGAGGTGTCCATCACCACGGTGGGGCCGTTGGGGTGGATCATGGCGGCGGCGGTGGCCTGAGGCGCGTCGGGCAGAGCCTCGGCCGGCGCTGAGGTGGTTTGGGCGTAGGCGGCGGCAGTAAAAGCCACGGCCAGAGCGGGAATGAGAAGTGTGCGGCTAGGTTTCATACCGACTCTGAGGGTAAATCATGCGGCGGGTGGAGGGCCAGCGAATCATGGCGTTTCAACGAAGCCAGCTTCAATCCGTGACCGGATTGCCGTCCGAGGCAAATGCAAAATTATTTCGGCCCTCCTCCTTGGCCCGATAGAGCGCAACATCTGCCCGGTCAAAGAAGGAAGAGAAATTCTCTTGGTGGCTTCCATCCGTTGCGATGCCGATGCTGACCGAGGCCGGAACCGCGATTCCTCTGAACGAGAAATCGAGTTTTTCAAAAGCCTGGATTACGCGCTCGGCCACATTCTCCGCCTGCTCGCGCCCGGCCCTTGGGATCAGGGCGCAAAACTCGTCGCCTCCCCATCGGCAGAGGAAATCCTCATCGCGCAGGGTGCGGCGGAGCGCGGCCGCAGCGGCCTTCAGCAGGGCGTCACCCGCAGCGTGCCCGTATTGGTCGTTGACCTGTTTGAAATGGTCGATGTCAAACAACACGACAGAAAGGCTCTGGCCCGCTCGAGCGGCTCCAGAAATTTCGTGGAAGGCGATTTCCTCGAGTGCTCGCCGGTTGTAAAGGCCGGTCAACGGATCGCGCATGGCTCGAACCGTGAGATCCCGGTTCAGCCGCTCAGACACCATCAGCAGGAACAAAGGGAAGACAATCCCCTCGGTGACGATCGCGGCAACACCGTTGAAGACCGCGCGCGAACAATTGAAATCGTACTCCGGGCTGAAATTGCCGACCCGGAAGAAGTCGAGAATCACGCCACACGTTGCGATGGCAAGCAAGGCATATACGAGAGATGTCACAACATCGGCGAATGGCCTGTGGCCGTCTTCCGCCCGCAAGAGAGACCGAGCGATGAGAATCATCAACGCCATGTCGATGAAGTTGGAAATGAGAAGCTCTACGGAAATGTTTCGCTGGACGAAGGTATACCAGGTGCAAATGGCAAACATGAGCGCGGAAGGCACGGCAATCCAACCGACCGATAATGGTTGCCGCTTGAGTTCGCGCAGCGCCCAATACTCCAGGCTGAGACATACCACAATCAGCGTACTGCCGAGGACATTAAAGACGAATTGCCCATCCCAGGAGCGCTCCAACCGGAAGATGTAGCTCACCCCAAGACAAAGGTTCGCGGCGCCCCAAAGCGACAGCACGCGGCCCAGATAGGCCGGATACTTCCTTCTTACCAATAGAACCAGCAAACCGCAACCACTGGCGCCTAGTGCTCCCATGAGCCAGAAAGGCCTAATGTCGAGAATCATGGCTCATTTCCCTTTCTGTGACGGCTGTCCGCCGCTTGTCTTGCGGGAGCTGCTGCCGAAGAAGGCAGGGATACCTTGAATGCGGGCAAGGTTGTGAGCAAGCTTGCGGAATCAACCTTCAGGGGGGAACTGAAAGCGAGGCGGAATGGCCGACCTGACGTCTCGCCCACGGGGTGTTAGCCTCGGAAGAAATATGCTGGTTTCTAATATCGCATGAAAACTGGGATTTTAACCAGTATTAAGAGCAAGCCGGCTCAACCGCACTTCTTGCAGCGGGCCATAATGGCGGCGTGGAGGCGCTCGCGCAGGCTGGCTGGGAGGTCGTAAACCTCATGGGAGCGATAGATTTCTATGGTCTTGCGGGTGGTGTTGAGGATGACCTCGCAGTGCCCGCAGCGGCCCAGATGGGCTTGCAGTTCGGCGCGCGTCTCGGCTGTCACCGTGTCGTCGATCAGGTCGTCGAGAAGGGCGAGAAACTCTTTGCAGGTCACTTTTCACTCCCCGTTTCCATGAGCCCTTTTTTCCGATGAAAGTAGCGGCTCAGGCGCTCGCGCAGTTGCAGCCGGGCGCGCAAGAGGCGCGACTTCACGGCAGGAATGCTCAACCCCAGCGTCTCCGCCGTCTCCTCGGTCGAAAGTCCTTCCACGTCCCGCAACACAAACACGATACGAAACCCCTGTGGCAGCCCCTGAACGGTCTTGCGCAGAATCTCGGCCAACTCGGCCTGGCCGTAGTTCTGCTCCGGATCGGGAGCCCAGTCAGCCAGATCGCGGGGAACGCTACCCTCTTCGGTAGCAATGTCCTCGTCGATCGAAACCATCTTGCCGGTGCGCCGCTTGCGCAGCCGCATCAGGCTTTCGTTCACCGCAATCCGCACCAGCCAGGTGTAAAACTTCGAGTTCCCCTGAAACTGTTCGAGCTTTTCGTACGCCTTCAGGAATGCGTCCTGCATGACGTCCTCAGCATCCTCGCGATTCTGCGTGATGTGCTGGGCGATGCGAAATATCTGGCGCTCGTACTTGCGGACCAGGGTATCGTAGGCCGAGACATCACCGCCGCGCACCCTTTCAACCAGTGCGACGTCTGGATGCGGCTCGAGTTGTTCTACAGTCGTTTGGATGATCGGCATACGAGTTGGATGCGAGAAATCCGCTGGGCCCGTCTCAAGCTGCGTTCGAGGCCCGCAATAAACGAGTGTACTGGACGGCGGGGCAAGAGGCCAAATGCGAAGATTTTGACTCCAAGTCTCTGACCGGATGGTTTCGTACCGTTGAATCCACGGTTTCTCAGGTCTCAACATCGAAACGTGAGGCACCCAGCATTGGTATAACTTCATGCGATCAGAGAACCAGCAAGACAAAAATCGGCATATCAGTCCCACTTTGCGGCGTTTGCGGTAACGCGCGTGGTCCCCGGGGCCTGCACCGGGGGGCAGAAGCAGCTTAGAGTGAAGATATGAAGGTCGCGCTTTCTCCAACTTCCGTTCCTCTGCTGGCTTCCTGCTGCCTGACTGTTCTGCTTTCCCTTTTCATGGTGGTGATGCCGGTGGGGGGGCAAACCTCAGGCGGCTCGGCAACCGGACCGGCGGATTCGGCCTCGGCCAAGCCGCATAAGGCTACCCATAAGGAAAAGAAGCAGGCCAAAGCGGACAAAAAGGCCGCGAAGGCGGCAAGCGAGAAGGCCGCAGAGACCGCAACTCCGGCGGGCGAGAAAGCTTCGAAGGCCGCAAAGCAGTCCGGCAAGAAATCAACAAAGGCCGCAAGCCAAAGAGACAACAAGGACACGGAAGCCGCAACTCCTACAGACGAGAAGGCCACTAGGGCCGTAAACCATAGAGGCAAAAAAGCCGCGAAGGCTGAAACTCCGGCAGACGAGAAGACGGTAAAGCCCGAAAGCACGAAGGGCAAGAATGCCCCCAAGCCTGCCAGTCCCGAGGTCAAGGAGACCAGGGAGTCTACGAAGCCCGTCAGCCAAGCGCACGGCAAGAAGGCCCCCAAGCCGACAAGCCGGAAGGGTAAGGCTGCGAGCAAGGCAATCAGGCGCACGCAAACTGCGCAGATCAAACTGGCCTTTGTGGCTTCGGCCGAGTTGCGGCCCATGGCCCAGCAACTGGCCATGCTGCGCACTCCGGCGGCTTATGCGGGCGTCTCCAAATATGCTCAGCAGCACAGCGGCGAGGCCGCGGCGGCGGCTTACCTGGCGCTGGGCCACGCATCCCTGCTGGACAAGCACTACACGGAAGCCATTGCCGATTTTCGCCTTGCCCGGCAAGCGGGCGAGGAGCTGGCCGACTACGCGGATTTCCTGGCCGCGCGCGCCAACCACGATGCGGGCGATGACGCGGGAGCCGAGGTGTTGCTGCGCGACTTTTTAGAACGCTATCCAGAGAGCATCTTCGCTGTCCAGGCGCCGGAACTGGAGGCCAACACGCTGCTGGCAATGAATAACGCGGCGGGAGCGCAGCAAGTGCTGGCGGCAGCCGCGGATACAGCCTCCGCGAACCGTCCCGGCTACCAGCTTGCACAAGGGCAAGTTGCGTTCATGCTGGGGAAGACCGGGGAGGCGGAGCGAATCTACAAGCAGTTGCTGCTGTCCCATCCGTTGACCCCGGAGGCGGAGGTTGCGCGGACAAAAATCATTGACATGGGCGCAGAGGCCCGCCTGACCACGGCCGAGCTGCGCAGCCTGGGCGATGCCTATTACAACGCGGGCCGCTACGCCAACGCGGGTGAGCAATACCGCGCGCTGGCTCGGCAGTCCACCCTGGACGCGGAAAGCCGCAACAGTTTTACCGTGGCCGCAGCGGCCTGTGATCTGAAGTTGAAGCGACTGACCAAGGCGGAGGCCGAGGCGCTGCCCGAGACGCTGGACGAGAACGGCGCGCGGCGGCTTTACCTCTTGATGGAACTGGCAAGGAGCGGCAACGATCTGGATGAGCAGAAACGCCTGGTGGCGGAGATGGAGTCCAGCTTCCCGCGAAGCCCCTGGCTGGCCGAGGCGCTCTTTGACAGCGGCAATATGTACCTGCTGCGGCACGAGTATGCGCAGGCAGCCGTGTATTACAGCACCCTGGCCACGCGCTTCCCATCGAGCAAAAATGCCTCAGCCGCGCACTGGAAGGCTGGTTGGCTGAGTTACCGGCAGGGGCTTTACGCCGACGCGGCGCGCCTCTTCGACGAGCAGATTCGGCTCTATCCCAACACGACGGAGACGGCGGCGGCCCTCTATTGGCGCGGGCGCCTGTACGAGACGCAGGAGCATAATCCGACCCAGGCCGCTGCCAACTACAGGACCGTGATCCGTGTCTACCAGCGCTACTTTTATGCCCAGATGGCAAGACGACGGCTGCTCGCGCTCGGCGCTGCGCAGACGGGGCCACAGCCGCCAACCCAGGTTGCGTCGCAAGCGCAACTGGACCGCTTTCAGGCCCCGCCGGCGCCGCCGCTCCAAGAGAGTTTTCCCGTAGACAGTCCCCATCTGGCCAAGGCGCGCCTGCTGGCCAACGCGGGCTTGAACGACTACATTGCCCAGGAGATTGCCGCCGATCCGGACTCTTCCTCGTGGAGCGCGCTGGCCGAGGCGCAGATCTATGCCTCCTATGGCGAGACCTTTCGCGCCATGCGCGCGGTGAAGAGAGCTTTGCCCAGCGCGGCGACGGCCTCCATCAAGTCCATCCCGCTGCCCTACTGGCGCATTCTCTTTCCGGAGCCGTGGTGGGAGACGATCAAGAGCGAGTCGGCTAAAAATAATCTCGATCCGTATCTGGTTGCCTCGCTGATTCGCCAGGAGTCGGAGTTCAACCCCTCGGCCGTCTCCAGGGCCAACGCGCTTGGACTGATGCAGTTGCTACCCGCAGTGGGCAAGGAGTTGGCGCGAGAAGAGGGAATGAGCCACTTCCAGAGCTTCCAACTCTTTGACCCGGCCACCAACATCCGCCTGGGCACCCGCGACCTGCGCAAGACCCTGGACCGGTTCGGCGGAGTGACGGAGTACGCGCTGGCCGCCTACAACGCCGGCAACGAACGGGTGGTGGACTGGCAAGCCGCCGGGCCCTATGAGGGCATGGACGAATTTGTGGAGTCAATTCCTTTCACCCAGACCCGCGAGTATGTGGAGAGCATTTTGCGCAACGTTGAGACCTATAGAGCCATCGACGAGTTTGCCGCTTCGCAGGAGAAGGCCGCGGCGGGGACGGGAAGATAGGCCAGCCATCTCCCTGCGTTGGCATGCGAAACGCCCTGCGCTGCATTCTGTTTCGATTCCGGTTGACTTCACGGGCTGCCGCCCCCACACTAATTCTCAATGGAGGAGTCCAAGCCTCCGAGATACCATTCGCAGTCTGCTTGTTGTTGCAAGACAGGGCCGGCCGGATCAACCGGAGACGGCGCTGTTACCTCGACCAACGGGAGGGCAGCATGTCAGCCGATTTGCAGTTTCTGGAAGAATGGATCCCCGAAAAAATGGACCCCGGAACGGTTTTTGTGCTGGAAAACCAGTCAAATCCGGGCCACGCACTCTACCCTTTTGTAGCCGTCATGTCCTGTCCGCGGTGCGCGACCATCGGACTCATCACGCGCCGCCAACTGTGCGGCGGCGAGCCGATGATCTGCGGCGGCGACCTCTGTTCGGCCGAGTACCGGCTGGACGGTGAGACAATCAACTTTCGCAAGACGCAGTAGGCGCCTGTCATTGAAACATCGGTGCGCCCAAGGCGAGTGATTCTCCTCGACGAACGGCTCCGCGCGCTCCGGGAGAGTCCTGTGAAATGCCGATGTGTGCTGTAGCTCACCGACACACCCCTGGGAACCGTTTACCAATAGGAATGAATTACTATGGTTGAGGCAATTTCGAGGGAGTCGTAAATGTCCCGTATCGTTGAAGTTACAGAACTGGCACTGCGCGATGCTCATCAGAGTTTACTCGCCACCCGAATGGCTTTGGATGACATGATTCCGGCCTGCGAAGACATTGACAATGCTGGTTACTGGTCAGTGGAGTGCTGGGGCGGCGCAACCTTTGATTCCTGCATCCGCTTTTTGAATGAGGATCCGTGGGAACGGCTGCGCACTCTCCGCAAGCTGATGCCCAAGAGCCGGCTGCAGATGTTGCTGCGCGGCCAGAACCTGCTGGGGTACCGGCACTATGAGGACGGGGTTGTTGAGCGCTTTGTGGAGAAGTCCGCCGCCAATGGAATCGACGTCTTCCGCATCTTCGACGCGCTCAATGACGTGCGCAACCTCAAAACCAGCATCGATGCGGTGAAAAAGACCGGCAAGCACGCGCAAGGCGCGATTTCCTACACGGTCAGCCCCCTGCACACCGTGGCTGCTTTTGCCGAGATGGCGGAACAACTGAAAGAGATGGGATGCGACTCGATCTGCATCAAGGACATGGCCGGTCTGCTGAAGCCGCAGCCCGCGTATGACCTGGTGAAAGCCATCAAGCGCCGGTGCGGAAGCGAGACGCTGGTGCAGGTCCACACTCACGCCACCACCGGGGTGACGCTGGTTTCGCTGATGAAGGCGATTGAGGCGGGGTGCGACATTGTGGATACCGCGGTCAGTTCCCTTTCGTTGGGACCGGGACACAACCCCACGGAAAGCCTGATCGAATTGCTGGAAGGAACTGGGTATGAGACGCGCCTGAACAAGGAATGCGTTCGCCGCATCTCAGACCACTTTGCTGAAATCCGTCCGCGCTATCGCGAGTTCTTCAGCGAGAACACCGGCGTGGATACGGAGATCTTCAAGAGCCAGATTCCAGGCGGAATGATCTCCAACATGGAAAGCCAACTCAGAGGACAGGGCGCGGGCGACCGGCTGCAGGAAGTCCTGGAGGAAGTTCCCAGGGTTCGCAAGGATGCCGGCTATCCGCCGCTGGTTACGCCTTCAAGCCAGATTGTGGGCTCGCAGGCCGTCTTCAATGTCCTGATGGGCAAGTACAAGGTGCTGACCGGTGAATTTGCCGATTTGATGCTGGGTTACTACGGAAGCACGCTGGGCAAGAAGAATCCCGAAGTGCTGAAGATGGCCGAGGCTCATGCCAAGAAGCCGGCGATCACAGTTCGTCCCGCCGACTTGCTTACGCCGGAGTGGGATAACCTGAGCGCCACGGCTCATGCACTGAAGGGATCAAATGGCAGCGACGAGGACGTGTTGACCTATGCCATGTTCCCGCAGGTGGCGCCGAAGTTCTTTGAGACGCGCGCCCAGGGCCGCAAGAATCTGGGCAAGGATCCGACGCCGAACAAGGAGCAGGCCCCGAAAACGCCCGCCGCGGCCGGTGGTGGAGCCGCGTTGAGCTCCAAAGTGAACTACGTGATTACGCTGAATGGCAAAGAGCACCGGGTAACCGTGGCTCCGGAGAAATAGAAGATATTCATGCCGATTGGCCCAGGAGCAGGGATGGCGAAGCAAGCAGTGATTCAGAAGAAGACAATGGCCGAGAAGATTGCCGACCTTGGCGCAAAGCGCGCGAAGCTCGAACTCGGCGGCGGCCAGGAACGCATCGATAAACAACACGCCGGCGGCAAGCAGACGGCGCGGGAACGGGTCGCGGGCTTGGTGGACCCAGGCAGCTTTCAGGAGATCGGGCTGTTTGCCCGGCACCGCTCGACATATTTCGGAATGGCCGCGAAAAAGATGCCAGCCGATGGGGTGGTGACCGGATGCGCGAAGATCGACGGGCGGCTGGTGCATCTTGCCAGCCAGGATTTCACCGTGGGGGGCGGGTCCGCCGGCGAAGCGCACAACGACAAAGTTGTGGACATGATGCGCCTCTCGCTCAAGACGGGCAGCCCTTTCGTTTTCATCAACGATTCCGGTGGTGCGCGCGTTCAGGAGGGCATTGACAGCCTGGCGGGATATGCCCGCGTCTTCTACCACAATGTGATGCTCTCGGGATCAGTGC
>Ga0224535_1000543_pt1 | contig 10738 bp, 10 predicted proteins | sample 714E13034metaG_FD_179898 | JGI IMG/M metagenome (GOLD analysis project Ga0224535, IMG submission 179898) | Peat soil microbial communities from Stordalen Mire, Sweden - 717 E1 30-34 | ecosystem: Environmental > Terrestrial > Soil > Wetlands > Peat | place: Sweden: Norrbotten County, Stordalen... | reverse complement strand
TTTGGAATATGAGCAAGCATACATATCGGCTAGAGTCGCAGGCCACGCACACGGTGCTAGCTCTAATCCAAGCGTATTCCCCCGAAGACGCCGTAGAAGAGTACGCTGTCCTCCGAGGTTTCGATGACGCATACGATTATGCTTGCGCTATGCAGACGAAAGAAACGGGCTGCGAAGTAATAGAGATCATTGTTTTATGAGTAAAGGCGCGGGTTTGGCGCGGGTTTGAAGGCCCGCGCCTACCCGCTCGTCCCTTCAAGCCCGCGCCCTCAAGTCGCGGGCTTTCGCTATTTCACGACCTTTAGCTTGGCCACCGGGGCCTCGCCGAAGGAGTAGACAACGCCCTTAGATGTACGCTTCTTCTCTACGCCCGGCGTCTTAGATAGTAGCATTCCGAGTTCCGTCCGAGTTTTCGCGTCCACGTGCATTATGCCTAAGACTCTTTGCGCTACCGAAGTAGCGGATAGACCGTTCAAGGAGGCCCGTTGCGAGGGTTGGTCAAGATACGCGGCTACCTGTTCGGCGAGCGGCGAAACCGTGATAAATCGCGGATACGCGCCGTCAATTGCCGACTCGTCCGCATACCACCATTGTTCGCCTGCCATATACGCGGCGTACGCCTCCGCCCATATCTCGTCTCGGTGCTCTTCAACCCACTCGACGGCTATTCGTTTCTGTACGAGTACAGGCCAGAACCTACGCCGGGTTGCTGAGTCGTATGCGTCCAGGAAATCGATTCGATTTGTCGTCGCTGCGATTCCGCACTGGCGAGGCTCTACCGCCTCGGTTATTGCGTATTTCGCGTTGAATTGCTCGACGCGGCGCGTTATGAACTCTTTGAATATGGACCGGGCCGCAGTGTTCATTTCGGACAGTTCGCCCAGCTCTACGATCCACTGGCGCCGCATAGCCATCCCGATTGCTTGCCCGTTTGAGATATCTGGAACGTTCGATCTTGATCTTCCCGGCCCCGCGAGCACGTAGAGGAACGACGATTTGCGCTCCCCTCCTATCTCGCCCACTAGCGTCAAGGCCGTGTCGAACTGGCAGCCCGGCGTCATCATGCGTGCGACGCAGCCTATTAGCCATTTCCTAACGAAATCATCGGCGTACGGACTGTCGTCACCCATTAGAGACGAGGCTAGATGCTCGATATGCTTCGTTGTCGGCGCGGGCAACCCCGCTAGATAATCTCGGATCGGGTGCACGCGGCACTCGTGGGCTGCAACGTCGATCGCGGTGCCAATCGCTTCGATCGATGTCTTCCAGCCGATGCTTCCTAGCCAATACTGAACGCGCGCATAGTCCACACGTTGAAGGCCGTTCTTTTCGGCTTCTAGAGGAAGAGGGGGATTGACGGCGCGCACCACGCAATCGAGTTCGTCGTATTGCCAGACGCCGCGCCAAATTTCGGAAGCGTGAGGGCCTGCGAAGGTGCCGATAAGGTCCGTTGCCTTCGCCGCTATTTGCGGCCCTGTTACTGGATTGTGCACGGATATCGTGTATTTATGCTCGGGGTTCGGCCGTTGGCGCCATTCCTTCGGTGCGCCCGCGCCTGCGGCCGTCACTCTTTCCCCTCCCGCGCCCGCGTCCGCGTCCGCGCCCGCGTCCGCGTCCGCGTCCGCGTCCGTCGAAGCCGCAAAGGGCAAAATGGCGAGACCCGGCAAGTCTTGTGCTTTCGTGGCCGCTTCATGGAGCTTGTGCCTCAACTCTGTCTCCGACCAAGGGGGTTCGCACGTTGCGTTGTAACTATCTTGGAGCAAGCCTAGCGCGGTTTCCTCGGGTAATTGATACGTCCGGACGAGCCGTCTTGCCACGTTCCACAAGTGAGCGTGGCCACCGTCGCCAGACACGCACGGGGGCTCGGCCTCGAGGTACCGCCGGCCCATTTCGACGTGAGCAGGCAGACGCGGGTCGTTCTCTCCTAGGGGGATTGCTGTCAACGCCGCGGGTTCTTCGGTCGACGCGGTCGCCGCTGACGTTACCAGCGCGACGAGCCAATCCGGCGCGGGGGCAAGGGGCAGGCCCGCGAAGGCCGGATGCTCGTCGTACCCTAGGCCTGACTTCACAACAGAACGCTCGCCTAACACGTCTACCCCGGGGAGAAGGCCGATCTTGCGAGGTATCGTGCGGCCCGCGCAATCCCAATAAATATGCCAACCCCCCGAGGGTGTCGTGGCGACCAACGACTCCGGGAGATCCTGGCCATGCTCCCGGGCGTACGCCGCGAGCGCTTCGAGGCCGTCTTTGCCGTTCTTCCTATCTAGATCGAGCACCCAGAACCTGTTTCCCCCTAGCCCCGTAGGCATCGCGAAAATCTCGTTCTCCGGTGGGGCGTCGCGGCGCCACGTAGCGGGATCTCGCCATTTGATTAGGGGTATTCCTCGAGTCGAGCAAGGGATCCACGCGAACGATTCAGCCATTGCACACACCTTGGTCCTTGACGCGGGGGCTGTCAAGGCGTAAAGACTCGTTATGATCTTTTCCGCGTCGCGCATTGCCCTCTGGATATCGTGTAACCGAGCCGCGGGGTTCCAGTATTTTGCTGACTTTGAGCAACCCGCGACGGTGGACACCGATTTCGGCGGTCGCGTTCATGCTATTTTAGAGCGATGGTCAAAGGATGGAGGTCATCCAGAGCCCAATCTACTTGATCCTGCCGAGGCCGTCGCGGCGGAGGCGCTGCCTTACGTCGTGCCGCTATGGGGGCCGCAAGCGGAAGTAGAGGGAGCTCTCGACCTGCGGGGGCGGCACGCCTGGCGAGGCAGATTGGATCTAGTACCGTCGCCCGGGTATGTCGTCGACTACAAGACGACATCGGATTTCAAGTATGCCAAGGACCTAAGAGTAGACCCGCAAGCGCTACTATACGCCACGTTCGAGCTTCGGCGGCACCCGGAACTCGAGGCGTGCCGTCTCAGGTGGCTCTACCTGCTCAAGAGGACGCCGCACCGGGCGCTCCCGGTCGACTACGTGATGTCCCGCGCGGAAGCAGAGCGCGGTTTCGCCGTGCTGGAATCCTTCGCTGACGAAATGCAAGCGGCTGCGAACGCGTCGGCGAATATCGTTGACAAGCCTTCGTACGTCCTTACACTCTTACCTAACTTCAACGCTTGCAGCAACTATAGGGGATGCCCCCATAGGCATAGGTGCAAGCCCCCACTTTTCCTAGGAGAACACACGATGTCATCAAACGATTTCCTTTCACGGCTACAAGCGGCCAGTGCCCCCACCCCGGCCCGACCCACGCTTGAGATGCCGGCGCCTGCGGCCGTCACTTTTTCCCCTCCGGCGCCTGCGGCCGTCACTTTTTCCCCTCCGGCGCCTGCGGCGCCTGCGGCCGTCCCTTTTTCCCCTCCGGCGCCTGCGGCCGTCACTTTTTCCCCTCCGGCGCCTGCGGCTGACGCCGACATTCCGGCAGGTTTCTCGTTCGTGGACACGCAAGACGAAAGTCTTCCGAGCAAATACTACGGCGAATTGTCACAATTCCAGAAGGTGATCTTCAATCAATTCGGCAAGGTGGAAGGGGCGTTCGTGGTGCCCGACCCTTCGGACACCGCCGCCGTTGCCTCACCGCCCCCGCAGCCCCCGCAGCCCCCGCCGCCGCCCGCTACCACGCCCGATTTACCTTCTAACGTGGCCATCAACCCACCGCCGCGAAAGCCTGGGCGTCCACCGGGGGCTAAGAATAAGGCGACTCTTGCCGCGGCTCCGCCTCCGCCCCCTGCCATCACTTTTGCGCCACCCTCGCCCCCTGCCCCACCCGTGGCCCCTCTCGTGACCGCGCCCGCGACCCCGCTCGGGGCCCCACCCGCGCCCCTTGCCGATGCCGCCCCCGGACGTCTGCAACTCGACCGCGCCCCGCCCGCGCCCCTTGCCGATGCCGCCCCCGAGCCTATCGGAGCGGTTCAGCTAGGCGTTCTGTTCCTCGGGTGCCGACCGAGTGGCGGCACCTTAGTAACGTTCGAGCTTATTTGGGCGCGAGCGCGTGCACAAGTAGGCGAGGACAAGTACTATAAGAACTACGGGTACAAGGCTAACGCGATGATGCTTGAGACCTTCGAGCGTCTCCTTTCGTCTGAGTACCAAGGGGCGGATATCCTAGTTGGCCACCCTGGCACACCGGAAGCGATGCTCTGTTTGAGCTTGCTCCTATCGGCCGCTCGCGTCGTAGTGGAACGAGTCTAACGTGGGTTGGGGCAAGGCACCCGTCGCGTCTTCTCCGGATTTCTTGCGGATAAGAGCCCTGCCCCTTCGGGGAGCCTATCCGGACGACTTGACAGGGCTTATGACGCGACTGCTCAAGTCTCCGGAAGGCTCCCAGACCCTTCTAGACGTTCAAGCCAAAGCACTATACGACCTGGGGCTGTCGGGCGGGCTCTTCGCGCCTATCCGAGTCGGCGGTGGCAAGACGCTTTGCTCTTTTCTCGCGCCTCGGGTGCTACAGTCCCGATCTCCGTTGCTCATTCTCCCGGCGAAGCTTATTGAGAAGACGAAACGGGAGCTACTGCGCTACGCCCGCGACTGGAACGTCGCAAAGCACTTGCGCATCATGTCGTACGAGACGCTGGGCCGCGTATCCGGCTCGGCTTACTTGGACCTGAACCCCCCGGATCTAATCATAGCCGACGAGGGCCACCGTTTGAAGAACTCTAAGGCTGCTGTCACGCGGCGCGTGGCCCGGTACTTACGAGCGCACCCGGCTACGATTGTTGTCGTGATGTCCGGCACGATCATGAAGCGATCCATCAAAGAATTTGCGCATTTGCTGGAGTGGTCGCACAAGGCCCGCTCGGTTCTCCCGCACTACGCGCACGAGCTCACGGAATGGGCGGAAGCACTCGACGAAGATAACAACGCCTTCACGAAGCGGGAACCGGGTGTGTTGCTCGACTTGATGCCCGGTCGGCGCCCCGAGGGGGAAGACGAGAACGCGGTAGCGCGCAAGGTGTTCTTCGCTCGCTGTTCGGCCACGTCCGGCATCGTTATCTCGGATGCGAAGGACGAGTATCAGGGCTCACTGAGCATAGTAGGCACCGAGTATGCTTGTTCCCCGGCCACGGAAGATAATTTTCGCATCCTCCGGGAGACTATGTGCAAGCCGAACGGGTGGGCGCTGACCGAGGCCATGCAGGCGTGGGCCGTGGCTAGGCAGATAGCCCTCGGGTTTCATTACGAGTTTTTCCCCGAACCCCCTCAAGAGTGGCTGGACGCGCGCAAGGCATGGGCGAAGCTTTGCCGGGAGATACTAGCCGAACCGGATTACGAGCGCGCCGGAATCGATTCGGAGTTGCAAGTCCGCATGGCCGTCGCCCGAGGTGATGTCCCCGATCCGTACGGATGTTGGGAATCTTGGCACCGGATAGAGCCTACGTTCGACGCGAAGACACGTTGCGTATGGCACGACCATACGGCCATAGGCTTGGCGAAGACGTGGCTAGCCGAGCACCCGCAAGGCATTGCCTGGGTGGAGCACGGCGCCTTCGGGGATCGTTTGGCTAAGGAGTCCGGTGGCTCGTATTTCCGCCAGCTAGGCTTGGACGCCAAAGGGACGTTCATCGAAGACGCCGACGGCCCTATTATAGCGTCCGTGGCCGCGAATAGCGAAGGACGTAATTTACAGGGCAAATGGTGCGATAACCTCTTGACGGCGTGCCCTGCCGACGCCGAGAAGCTTGAGCAAGTCATCGGCAGAACGCACCGACGCGGGCAGAAGGAAGATACGGTAAACGTCGACGTCATGATCGGTTGCCGTGAGCATCTCGAGGCCATCCCGCGCGCTCTGGCGTCAGCGTCCGTCAAGAAAGACTTGCTCGGCTTCGAGCTGAAAATCAGCTTGGCCGATATCGACTGGCCCGAAAATATCTTGCGCTCGGGATCTCGATGGCTATAATGACCGCATGAGTACATCTCAAGGAAACGACCCGGCGTTCCGCGAAATTATATTTCAAGAGGAGCTAATCGACAGACTGAACAAGCTGCTGGCCTACTCCCCCGAGGTAGCCGCAGACATTAGCAAAGTTTTTTCCGCGAGGTTTCTTTGTGATCGGCAGACGGCCTACCATCCCGAAATACTTACACGGGCGGTCTACGGGTCGCACACCCAGCAAGGGCAGCACCCCGAGACCGTGTCCGCCTTGGGCATACTGAACGGGCTTTGCGCCCACCCGTTCCTGGTGGCCTTGACGTCCGACCACGACCGCTACCGCGACATAATAATCAAGTTCGGCCGTCAAGAGTCACTTGCGCTCTAGATCGCGCTGGCTATAATGACGATATGCTCTCATTCAACAGATGGCTGACCCAGTTACAACACGACGACAACACTATCACGGCTCTTGCGGATCGCTGGGCCGTGACACGCGGGCGCATTACGACGCTGGCCGTTGAAGAGCGCGCCCTAAAGTTAGGCTTCCCGCCCGGGTATGGTACCCGGGTACACGACATCTACTTGTCACAAGTCACCCCAACGAAAGAATAGGCACTACAATGGCACTTTTTTCCAACACTAACGGTCTCGACCCGTCCCGTCGCCTGCCCTACCTCCCCTCGAATTTTCGAGGTGGTTTGCAGATATCCGTATGCAAGCACATTTCCGGCGAGAAGGGCCAAGCCTTCGTAGCCGAGTTCAAGATCCTGTCGAGCAATCTGCCTGCCGTCGAGGTCGGCTCGGAATATTCGTGGTACCAGAAGATCGAGCAAGGCAAGCGCTCCGAAACGGGTGCGCGTGCGGTCATCGGCCTGCTGTACGCCCTCATGGGTCTCGACCCGGCAAGGGACGCGGTCAAGATCGAAAAGGAGATCAAGCCCCAGCAGGATAGTCTCCTCAACAGTCTTGTTGACGAGGTCAAGAACCCCGCGGCAGGCGCCAAGGTCCACGTGCAAACGTTGGCCAAACCGCTACGTGACGACCCGTCGAAGGTCTTCACGGTCCACACGTTCTCGCCGTACGTCGCGGCGTAAGACACGATAGCCGCGCCCTGGGGGCAAGGCCCGGTTCGATTCCGGGCCACGGCTCGAAGAAAGAAGGAGTACGCACATGCTGACCATGATTCAACTCGAAGCTATTAGACACGCCCTTGTGAACGGGCAACGCGTGGATAACGAACTCGTAGCCGCTCTTTTTGAGGCTTATTTTCAAGCCCTGGAAGAAGCTTTGGAGCTGCAAGAAGAATGTGACGGGTGGATCGCTCGGACCGCTTCGACCGAGGCGTCTAAGTGATAACGGCGTTCGATACGGAGACGCACCTAATCGGACCGGGACGCCTAGCGCCGACCCTGGTATGCCTGCAATGGCAGGACGAAGGCGCGGCCCCGGCTATCCTACATCGCGCCCACGCACGCCCCGTAATCGAAGGGTGGCTCCAAGCCGACAACGTACTCGTGGGACACAACGTGGCTTACGACATGGGCGTCATCGCGGCGCAGTGGCCAGACCTTTTGCCCGCCATCTTTAGGAAGTACGATCGCGACCAAGTCACGGACACGAAGATTCGTGACCAGCTGTTGCAGATCGCAAAAGGGGAATATCGATCCTACCAGGATTCCGGCGGGGTGTTTCACGCGATAAATTACACTCTCGAGGCGCTCACGCGGCGACATTGCGGAGTCCAGCTTGAGAAGGACATCTGGTGCCTGCGATATTCCGAATTTGATAACGAGCCCGACACGTCCAAGTGGCCGCAAGGTGCCCTCGATTACGCTCTGTCCGACGCATTCTACGCGTTGGCCTGTTACCAGAGGCAAGACGAACTAGCGGCTTCGACGGGGCGACCCCTTTTATCCGATCAATTCCGCCAGGCGCGCGCCGCTTTCGCGCTTCATCTGTCCTCATGTTGGGGACTCCACACGGACCCCGAGGCCGTTGAAGACGTAGCCGCGGAGCTGGAAGCGGAGCGCGTCGAGCTTGTCGGGGACCTTTGCCGGGCAGGTATCGTACGCCCCGACGGCACGGCTAACACGAAGGCTGCCATGGCACTCATGGAGCAGGAATGCTTGGCCGAAGGTCTCCCCATAGGTCGAACTAATGGGGGCGCGGTGTCCCTATCTTCCGAGGCTTGCGATAGGTTCCCCGATGGGTCGATCATGGGCCAGTATTCCCGGTTCCTGAAGGTTCGCAAGACTTTGGCCAACGACATCGCCATGCTCCGTAAGGGTTTCGATGCTCCGATCCAACCCCGCTACGATATCGCGGACACGTTTCGTACCACGGCATCGGCGCCTAACATCCAAGCAGTGAACAGGGGCGCAGGTATCCGAGAGTGTTTCACCCCTCGCGAGGGCTGCGTATTCATCGCGGCCGACTACTCGGCGCTGGAGTTGCACACAAGGGCCGTGTGGTGCTTGGAGCGCATAGGGTTCTCCCGCTTGGCCGAGCGGTTGAACGCCGGAATCGACGTGCATTCTGAGATGGCATCAAAGATGCTACACATGAGCTACGACGATGTCAAGGCGGGCATCAAAGCCAAAGACCAGACGTGTAAGGATGCGCGCCGGGCAGCAAAGGCTATCAACTTCGGCTATCCGGGCGGTCTAGGCGCGGAGAAATTCGTGGCCTACGCGAAGAACTCCTACGGCGTGACAATCACGGAAGCCGAGGCGTACCGGTTCAAGGCTATGTGGCTGGAATCCGATCCAGAAATGGTCGAGTACTTCCGCATGGCTTCGGCTTTGGTGGCTGGCGGTGACACCGGGGAGGAGGAAGCGCTTTTCGTCAACAGGTGGCGCCGTTCTAGGTACACGTCCTTGTGCAATGGCCGTTTCCAGGGCCTTGGCGCGGACGCCGCTAAAGAAGCCTTGTGGCGCGTGACACGCGCTTGCTATACCGAACCCGCGTCACCGCTCTACGGTTCGCACGTTGTGGCTTTCGTTCACGACGAAATCATAGTAGAAATTGTCGCGGGAGGGGCTCACGAAGGGCTTATCGAGCTGGAACGCCTTATGGCCGAAGGCGCGAACATGTATCTGCATCGGGTGCCCGTCCACACGGAAGGCGTATGCATGCGGCGATGGTCGAAAAACGCAGAATTGGCCTATGACCTTGACGGGCGCGTAATCCCGTGGGATAAGAAAGCCGAGGGCTCGCCATGACCGACCACACACCTATCAGCGTTCTACACAACCCCGATTCGTACGCTTTGCTGCGCACGCTTCACGATAAGAGTGTGGATGTCACGATTACCGATCCCCCCTACTCTAAGCACGTACAGGATAACATGTGCTCGGGATCTTTGGTCGGCACCAAGAGCGTACCTAAGTGCAAGCTCGACTTTGCCCCTCTGGACATGGGTGACCGGGCTTGGGTTCGCGGAGCGCTTTCGATCACTCGCCGATGGGTTGTCACTTTTTGCGAGCTCGAAGCCTCGGGGCTCTACTCGCAACTATACCCCGAGGAATACGTGCGGGGCTGCGTTTGGTACAAGCCCAATTCAATGGGCCAACTCACAGCCGACCGGCCGGCGACAGCTTACGAGGGTCTGTCGCTGTTCCACAATAAGGACGTGAAGAAACGCTGGAACGGAAGGGGCTCTTACGGCATTTGGAAATGCAACGGGACTCGAGGCAAGGCCGATCGGCACATGAACGAGAAGCCTATTGATCTTTGCTTGAAGATCGTAGCGTTGTTCTCGGAGCGGGGTGAGACCGTGTTCGATCCGTTCTGCGGCTCGGGCGCGATAGGAGAAGCCTGTTTGCGTCTTGGTCGAGGCTATATAGGGCTAGATCAAGAACAGTATTGGGTTTCTCGTGCTTCGGCCCGCTTGATGCAGTATAAACACGAACCCATGACCGACGAAGAGGCGCTAGCGTTGTGCGGCATGCGGGACAATACGGGCAAAGAGGGTAAGGAGTAGTCGTGAACATGACAACGACAACGACAACGAACAACGATAACACGGTAACGACACCCACAACGTACGACTTCGAAGACGGCAACGGCCCGGTCCCCGCTCATCAACACGGGAAGGGCTCCGGGTGGGTGGCCAACACGGCTACAGTAGGCGATAAAGCCTTCGTTGGCTTGAATGCTCGGGTCTTCGGCTCGGCTAAGGTCTTAGACACTGCATGTGTATTCGACAATGCGCGGGTCTTCGACTCGGCTGTAGTATCCGAAGAGGCTGCGATTTACGACAACGCATGCGTATTCGGAGCGGCGAGGGTCTCCGGAGCGGCGAGGGTCTCCGGAGCGGCGAAGATATTACACTTGGAGATGCTATCCGGGCTCGATTCTGCGGAACAAGCCCCCGCGACGCCTGCCGAGGGGGATAAAGATTCCAACCCGAAGGAGGCTTGCGGCTCCGTGAAAGTACCTCTGAGCTATTTCCCCGTCACGGCCATAGCCCAAGGCTCCATGGCTCTTTTAGCGGGCGCTTGCAAGTACGGGCGCAATAACTGGCGCGTCAAGGGCGTTCGGGTGTCCACCTACTACGACGCGCTGTTACGGCACATGACGGCCTATTGGGAGGGTGAAGAGATCGATCCCGAAGACGGCGTTTCCCACCTTGGCCATGCTCTGGCATGTTTGGCCATACTGGCGGACGCCGAAGCTTGCGGCAAAGTGAACGACGATAGACCTTGCGTGTCCGGGTGGTCTGAGCTAAAAGCAACTCTAACGCCCGATGTGACAAGGATTCGCAGTCTCTACGCGGACCGTAACCCTAAGCATTACACTCGAGAGCAATAAGGAACACGAACATGAACACAACGACGACGACACCTTCAACGTACGATTTCGGGGACG
>Ga0224535_1000542_pt1 | contig 10745 bp, 6 predicted proteins | sample 714E13034metaG_FD_179898 | JGI IMG/M metagenome (GOLD analysis project Ga0224535, IMG submission 179898) | Peat soil microbial communities from Stordalen Mire, Sweden - 717 E1 30-34 | ecosystem: Environmental > Terrestrial > Soil > Wetlands > Peat | place: Sweden: Norrbotten County, Stordalen... | reverse complement strand
AAGCGCATCATCAACAAGGCCATTGAGGCCTCACGCGCGCGCGAAGCCGCTCGCAAGGCCCGCGACCTGACCCGCCGCAAAGGCGCGCTCGACGGCGGCGGATTGCCCGGCAAGCTAGCCGACTGCTCGGAGCGCAATCCCGACCGCTGTGAAGTGTACCTGGTCGAGGGCGAGAGCGCCGGAGGCACCGCCAAGCAGGGCCGGGATCGCCGTTTCCAGGCCATTCTCCCCTTGAGAGGAAAAATCCTCAACGTCGAGAAGGCCCGCTATGACAAGATGCTGGGCCATGAGGAAATCCGCGCCATGATTACCGCCTTCGGTTGCGGGATCGGCAAGGATGATTTCGACGTCTCCAAGCTCCGCTACGGCAAGATCATCCTGATGACGGACGCCGACGTTGACGGTTCGCACATTCGCACGCTGCTGCTGACCTTCTTCTTCCGCCACATGACGGAGCTGATCAAGCGCGACAACATCTACATCGCGCAGCCGCCGCTGTTCAAGATCAAGAAGGGCCGCTTCGAGCAGTACATCAAGGATGAGCGCGAGTTTGTCAAGGTGATGGTCAACCGCGCGTCGGAGGGAATGATCGTTCGCCACGGCGAGGCGGCCAACCGCATCGAGGGCGCCAACCTTACCCGTTTCATGGGCACCCTCAGCGAGTACCTGGACTTCGTAGAAAAAGTGGACAAGCGCATCCGCAATGAAAAATTGACGGAACTGCTGGCCCGCGCCGAGCTGATCCATCGCGCGGATTTTGCTTCCAAGTCCGAAAGCGAGATTCCGCCCAAGCTGGCCACGCTGCGCGCCGAATTGGCCGAGCGAGCCGAGGAGTTTGGTTTCAAGGCGCTCAGCGAGGCGGTCGAAGACGAGGAGCACCACACCTGGTCCATCTGCTTTACTGATGCGCAGGGCGCCTCGCGCTGCATTGACTGGACGCTGGCTTCCAGCCCCGAGTTCCGCCAGATGATGGCGAAATACACGCTCATCAAGGAATTCCTTGAGCCGCCGTTCCTCATCGAGTACGCTCCGAAGGCTGCTGCCGTCGAGACCAGTCCCGATGCTGAAGCCGAAACTGAGGATGCCGCACCCGACAGCGCGGAAGTGCAGGCGGAGGCCAAACAGGCCCGCCGCACCGCTCGTCTGTTGCGCGAGCCGGTGGAGAAACAGACCGCCCGCGAACTCTTCACCTACATCGTCGAGCAGGGCAAAAAAGACTACCAGGTGCAGCGCTACAAGGGCCTGGGCGAAATGACCTCCACGCAGCTTTGGGATACCACCATGGACCCCGAGCGGCGCACGCTGCTTCAGGTCAAGCTGGAAGATTTTGTGGAGGCCGAAGAAATCTTCGCCACTCTCATGGGCGAAGACGTTGAGAAGCGCCGCAAGTTTATCGAGGACAATGCGCTGAACGTACGCAACCTCGACATATAACCGCGAACCCGGGAGATTCGCCTCTCCTGCCATCTCCCGGGCATGCGCTTCCTCCCGAAAAGTCTCTACACAGAGCACAAGACTTCCTGTCTCCTTGCCGCGAGGTAAGCCATGATCTTCGATGAAATCGACCTTCATCGGGCCTTCGACAAAGACGAGTTCTATCCCTACTTCCAGCCTCTGATTGAACTCAGGACCGGCCAACTGGCTGGCTTTGAACTGCTTGCACGATGGAGACATCCGCGGCTCGGCATCGTTCCTCCGGACGATTTCATCCCCGCTGTGGAGAAGAGCGGCTTCATTAATCAGTTGACCCGCCAGATATTGAAAAAAGCCTTCACCGCCGGCCCCATGTTGCCTGGCTCCGTGATGTTGGCCGTCAACCTTTCACCGCTTCAACTGCTCGATCTCACGCTGCCCGCCGAGCTCGAGGCGATTGCGGCAACGGGTGGCTTTCCCCTCGACCGTTTGACCATCGAGATTACCGAGAGCGCGCTGCTGGCTGATCTGCCGCGCGCCCAATCCGTCGCCCATGAGTTGAAAGCTTTGCATTGCAAGCTGGCGCTCGACGACTTTGGCACCGGGTATTCGAGCTTGAAACATTTGCAGGCATTGCCCTTCGATGAGCTGAAGGTTGACAAGAGTTTTGTTAGCTCCATGACGCAATCGCGGGAAAGTAGAAAAATTGTCGCGGCTGTTGTCGGCCTGGGACGCAGCCTCGGGCTGATCACCGTCGCTGAAGGAATAGAGGCTCAGGAACAGGCCAATATGCTGCTCTGGCTCGGATGCGACTTCGGCCAGGGTTATCTTTATAGCCGGCCGGTTCCGGTTGAAGAACTTCCGGCGCTTGTTGCCCGCAAGCCACAGGCTTACGCCTCCTGCTTGCCGGAGCATCTGGATGCGGGTCCGATCACCAGCCTGGAGGCGCTGCCGGGGCAGAGGTTCGCGCAACTGCAGGCCATCTACGATAGCGTCCCCGTGGGTTTATGTTTACTCGACCGGAATCTTCGCTATGTGAGCCTCAACCGGCGGCTGGCGATAATGAACGGCGTACCCCTTGCGGCGCATCTTGGCAGGCCGATTGCCGAGATTGTCCCCGATTTGTACCCGCAGTTTGAAGACCTTCTTCACCGCGCGCTGCAGGGAGAATCGATCCTGAACTTTGAGGTGGAAAGGCCGAACTTCGAGGCGGGAAGCGGCTATCGCACGCTTATGCTGTCGTATCAACCGGTCCGGGATGAAGCTGGAGAAGTGATAGGCGTCTCCATCGTCGTCAATGACATCTCAGACCGAAAACGCGTCGAACAGGCCCTGCGCGAAAGCGAAGAGCACTACCGGAGCATGGTGGAATTGAATCCGCAGATGCCCTGGATCATGGATGCGGAAGGCAGAGCGGTCGAGGTGAGCCCGCGGTGGGAAAAGCTCACGGGCATGACAAGAGAGCAGACGCTGGGTCCCGGATGGATGGATGCGCTCCATCCGGACGACGTGGGGCCGGTCAACCAAACTATCAAAGAGGCCATCGCGAGTGGACAATCCACGGATATTGAGTATCGGGTCAGGTGCCACGATGGCGAATGGAGATGGTTGCGGTCCCGCGGCTATCCGCGCTTTGATTCCTCCGGAAAAATCATTTCCTGGTACGGCGGCCTTGAAGACATACAGGAACAAAAACAGACAGAGGATGCCTTACGAAAGTGCCAGGCTGAGTTGCAGGTGAAACCGCGCATTCGCAAGCCCGCGAAAGAGCGCTAGCATCCCCTTGCAGCGTGCCCGCGGCCGGTTTAGGTCTCTATTGCTTTCCGTTCCCCAGCCGCGCCACGCTGAACTGCGCTCCGGCAAACAGAATCAGTCCCGAAACATAGGCCCAGAAGATCAAGCCGACCGAAATATTGAACCGGCCATAGAGCGTTTCAAGATCCATGTGCGGCAGGATGGCCATGAAGATATACTTCGCCACCAGCCAGATAACTCCCGTATAAATCGAAGTGCGCAGCACAGATCTCCATGGAACCTTCCGGTTGGGCAGCAGCCAATAGATTGAGAAGAAGAACAGGATCGATGCCACGCCGGTTGAGGCGGCCATCGCCAGAAAACTGATCCAGTAAAAGACAAAGCCCAGAATTCCACCATCAGTGTGATGAAAGAAGACAAGCGTCAACGCTTCGCGCACACCTGCGGTCAACACAATGCTGGCCATGCCCAAGGCCACCATCAGGATCGCAAGGCCAAAAGCAATGACTTGATTGTGCAGGTAGTTGCGGCTCTTGGTGACGCCCCAGGCCTGATTCAGCGCCACTTCGAGAGGCAGGAAAATGCCCGTGCAGGCCACCAGAATCATAATCAGAGAGAAAGCCTGCACACCGTGCCGCGAGGACGCGTTGGCCACCTTGACCAAACTATTGATGACATAAACCTGATTTACTTGGCTTGCCGGGAAGAAATACTTCACCATTTCGTCAACCGTGGCGACCATGACCGGTGAGTGAAAGACCGACCACGCCAGCGTGTAGAGCAACACGATGAACGGAATAAACGACAGAATCGCATTGGCTGCCACGCTGAAAGCAAAGGTATGCACTTCGCTGTCGAGCAGGTAGTGCACCAGCGCCGTGCCATCCTTGCGCCATTGGTACCACTTGGACTGGGTTGCCGGCTCCGCCACGTCAACGGCTCTGGGAACCTCGATTGCCGCATCCTTCTGCGCATCCGAATTTAAACTATCAGCCACGTTCTACTCCCTTTCCAAAACAAGAAAACTCTTCCTGGTAAAAGTGTGAGCAAAGCAAAACTGCCGCACGGTTCTTACTTCAAGGATAGCCGCTGGAGCTAAGCGCTGCGGGGCTTTTCCTGTGTCCACAAAAGCTGGGTGCCCCATCCTTGCGACTTTTTTGTGTCGCAAGGGTGGGATGTCACGAAGCTCGACCACCATTCATCAGGAAGCCTTCAGCTTTGCGAGCGCCCAATGCGCTGCGCTCCGCAATCCCTCGTCCGCGGCCTCGCTCCATTTCTCCAGCCACGGCGTCAATCGGCGCAACCCGCTGTTGCCTATCGCGATGGCAACATTGCGCTTGAGCCCCAGGAATCCCGCCCTGCGCACCGGGGAGCCGCTGAACTCGCCCTCAAACTCCGCCTCATCCATCGTCGCCAGACCCTCCAGCGCCGGGTTCACCAACTCCGCGCGCGCCGCCAATTCCGGGTCGGCGCTTATGGGAGCCTTGCGATTCCAGGGGCAAACATCCTGGCAGATATCGCAGCCGAAGACCTGCCGCCCCATCCCTTCCATCAATTCCGGCGCAATGGGCCCGCGGTGCTCGATGGTCAGGTAGGAGATGCATTTGGTCGCATCCATCTGGTAGGGCGCAATTAGTGCTCCGGTCGGGCACACCTCTATGCAGCGGCGGCAACTCCCGCAGCGGTCGGGCGCCACAAGCGGCAGACCCACAAAGTCTGCGAAATTGCTTGTCTCGTTGAAGGGCGTGGGATTCAGCCCGTACATAGATCCCGCAAATTCGGCGTGGCCTTTGGTAGCTTCCGCTGCACGCGCTTTCAGAGAAGTCACCAGAACCGCCAGAAATCCAAACGACCCCAGCTTGGGATGAATCAGGCAGGTATTCTTGCCCGTCCAGCCCACTCCAGCCGCCGCTGCCAGCGCCCGCTCCACCACCGGCCCGGTGTCCACAAAGCAGCGCGCCTCGAAGCCGCCAAACCGCTCATGCAGCCGCGCTTCCAGTGCTTTCATCCGCTTGAGCAGCACCTTGTGGTAATCGCTTGGCCGCATTGCGCCGTTTGCATCCACCTTGCTTGACCATGCGTAGCGCGCAATCCAACCCGCTCCTTCGGCAGTTGGCTCAGTCGAGCGCGGCTGTTGGCTGTTGTAGTTCGCCAGGCAAACCAGCACCGACCGCGCCCAGGGGAACGGAATCGCAACCCGTGACCGCAGCAGCCGCGCCGCTTCATTCTCCGGCGCCAGTTCCGTCCGCTTGAGGTAGCCCATCGTTCCTGCGCGACCCGCCCGCACCCACTCTTCGTACCGCGCCGCATCGCGTTTTTCATTGGCGTGCGGAAGAGCAACCAGACCGGCCTCGGCAAACCCCGCCTCCAGCGCCAGAACGCGCGCCCGCTCTCGGCTTAGGCAGGGAGCCGACCCTACGCTTTCGTCCCCGGGAGTCTCGCGAAGCTTTTCCACCTGCGCCCCCATTAACATTCCACCCTGGCAGCATTATGGACTGCATGAAAAGAGTATCTCAATGTTTGCTAAAACCTTCATTCTGATAGAATTCTTCTGAATTCAATCTAGGTCAATCGAGCGCGGCGTAAAAGGTGGGGCTTTTTCGAGCTTTGGATTTGCACTTTTCTTGTGAGGGTAAGTTCAATGAGGATGCAGCGTTTCGTGTTTGGTTATTTGTTTGTGTGCCTGCTTGGATTCCCCGTCATTTCACTTCCCGCCACGGCGCAAACAACCGCCCCCAACGAATGGACCTGGGTGGGCGGAGGGAACGCAGTGAACCAGTCCGGAGTTTACGGCCAATTAGGAACGGCCGCTGCGGGAAACATCCCCGGAGGCCGCGATTCGGCCGTGAACTGGACCGATAACAGCGGAAATTTCTGGCTCTTTGGCGGCATCGGCTACGACGCCAAAGGAAACAGTGGCGAACTCAACGACCTATGGGAGTTCAGCCCCTCTACGAATGAATGGACATGGATCGGCGGGAACAGCAATGTAGGCGGCAACTGTGTAACTGTAAACAACCCAATCAACGGAACCTCAACGACATACTGTGGTCAGCCTGGCATCTACGGAGCCTTGGGTAAGCCTGATGCCGGGAACATTCCCGGAGGGCGATACGGCGCAGTTAGCTGGACAGACGGCAGCGGCAATTTCTGGCTCTTTGGCGGCAGCGGTTTCGATTCGACAGGCGCTTTTGGTTATCTCAACGACCTTTGGGAATTCACCCCTTCCACACATACCTGGACGTGGATCAGCGGAAGCAGTGTGGTCAATCAACCCGGCGTCTACGGCAGCCTAGGCAAGCCAGCAACAGGAAATGTGCCTGGAGCTAGATACGAAGCAAACAGTTGGATTGATGGCAGCGGCAGCCTCTGGCTCTATGGAGGCACTGGAGGCACGGGCGACCTCAATGACCTCTGGTCCTTTAATACTTCTACGAGTCAATGGACATGGATGAACGGCAGCAGTGCGGTCGGCCAGAACGGAACCTACGGCACAATCGGAACACCCGCAGCAGGAGACACACCGAACAGCAGAAGTGGCGCGGTTAGCTGGACGGATGACAGCGGCAATTTCTGGCTCATGGGTGGGGAGGGTTATAGCTCTACATCGCAGCGAACTCCTTCATTGGTTCCTAGTACACATCCTCTTGAGATCATCTTCACGAACAATCCACCAATTCAATATGGCGATCTCTGGGAATTTGATATTGCAGCGAAAGAATGGGTCCTGGTCTCATTGGATGCCCTCAACAACGTGCCTGGCACATTAGGTGTTCCTTCTGCGGCTAACGGACCATCTGCTGGAGTTGGCTCGATTGCCTACACCGATAAAAGCGGCATTGTCTGGGTGTTTAGCCCAAGTTCCTACTTTTATACCGAATGTAACAATCTTATGGACTTCAATCCTTCCACAAGTGAATGGGCGTGGATGGGAGGGTCCTGCTCTTTTCTGGGCGCGTATGGAACAGAGGGTATTCCTGACGCGGGAAACATTCCCGGTGGGCGGGCTGACTCGGTCGGTTGGACTGACAGCCAGGGTAATTTCTGGCTCTTTGGAGGGCACGTCTATGATCCGACGGGAAATTCCGGCGAATTAAATGACCTCTGGGAATATCAGCCATCCGCAAATACTCTTCCGCCTGCAATTACTCCAACATTTAACGTGGCGTCTGCAGGATATGACTTTCCCTTTTCTTTTACTGTTTATAACGGAATGTCCTACTCTGTCTTTTATTACACAACGGACGGAACCACTCCGACAACCAATTCACTTGAGACGACCGGTCCGATAACTCTTTCCTCCCCGGCGACGGTCAAGGTTATCGCGGTCGCCAACGGCTATCCGAACAGTGGAGTGGCTATGGCAACTTTTACGCAGGAGCCGACTACAGAGACGCCGACTCTTTCCCTTTTGTCTGGCACCTACACCACCATTCAGATGGTCACTATCTCCGATGCGACACCGAACGCAAACATCGAGTACAGCCTGAATCAGCCAGGGGATACTAACCTGTATATGCGAAGTTATAGTGGGCCGGTTGAAATCAGTACGACGGAAACGTTGACCGCGATAGCCACGGCCATCGGCTTTAACAACAGCGCCTACGCAACCGCGACCTACACCATTCCGCCCGACTTCGCCCTCGCCATTAATCCAACGGCCATCTCCGTCCAGGGTGGACAGCGTGGCGCGGCCACGATCACCGCAACTGAAGTGGGTGGCTTCAGTGGCTTCAATTCCCCAGTCACCTTCGCTTGCACAGGGTTGCCCGCGGGAGCCGTGTGCAGCTTCTCAACGCTGACCGTGCCCACGCCCGCAGGCACCTCGTACTCCACGCTGACTGTGACCACTGCCGCAACCGCCGCTGCTCTGCACCGCGACTCCAGCCCGCTCTTTCCCGGCTCGGTGCTGGCCGTGGCGTTCTGTTGCTTTGGCTGGAAGAAACGGCGCAGCTTGCCGATGCTGTTGCTGCTGGCGGCGATCAGCGTCGCCAGTCTGACCGCGCTCAACGGCTGTGGCGGGGCTTCTAATACGGTGTCTACCCCTCCGCCAGTTTCATCCACGGTGACCGTTACCGCGACTTCGGGATCCCTGACGCACACCACGACCTTCACGCTCACGGTGTACTGACGCATCCCAACGACAGCGCAATACCATCAAGGCCTCTACCCGCGGGTAGAGGCCTTGGCGGATCTCCTGGCTTTCCCTGCCACATGGCCGAGCCGTGCCTTAAGGAGGCCCTGGTTAAGTTCATGCTTTTGCGGCAGCTTGCATTCCCTCAGCGGCTGAAGCCGAAATCAAGAATGGGCTCTTAACGTACGGGCTGAAGCCCGTACCCTTCAAGACATAGTTCTTATACAGGCTCTAAGGAAAGGCCACCTTTTGCGGCCTTCGCATGGGGACGCTTACTCTGTTTTCGCTCTATTTCGCGCCCATCCACTTGCGCAATTGCCGCTGCGCCGGCTTTTCGACCAGGTGCAGCGTCGCCACGGCCATTGCAATCAGCAGCGCATAGCTGAGCCAGGGGTCAAAGCGAGTGAGGTGCAGCCAGTCGAGGACGTGCGAGTGATGGATCATGTTCCACAGGTTGAAGTGGAGCAGATAAAGGCAGTAGCTGGCCTCGCCCACAAAAACCAGCGGGCGGATCCCCAGCAGAGACGCCAGCGGATTCTTTCCGGCCAGTCCCAGGACGATGCAGCCGAAGAGCGGCATCAGCAGGCCGTCGTGCATGACGGCATAGGGCATCAGCGGCCCCAGCGTCAGCAGGCCGTAGATGCCGGCAAAGCCGCCCAGTCCCAGCCATAGGCGCAGACGGCTGTCGCGCGCTATCAGCTCGTCCAGCTCCGCAAGCATCACGCCGAATATAAAGCTGGCCACGTGCGCGTAAGGAGTATATTTGAGGGCCCAGAGCCAGGGACCGTAGCTCCAGCGGTCGGGATGCGCAATGCCGTCCGGGTTGAACGCAATATAGAGCGCGCCGGGAACCAGGCCCAGCATCCAGACGCCGGCCATCTTCCAAAGATAGGGTCCCGCGCGCTCCGGACGCTTCCATCGGGCCAGCCAGGGAAAGATCACGTAGTAGCAGGCCTCCGCCGACATGGTCCAGGCGGGCGTATTCAGGAAGGTGGAGATAGCCGGGATGAACCCCTGCAGCAGAAGCGGCGTGAGCACCACGCCGGCCCAGAACATGCCGTGGGTGTGACTGCGGTACTCCTGGCCCAGCGTTCCCAGGCTCAGCAGCAGGCTGAGCAGATAGATGGGATAGATGCGCGTGAACCGCGCCTTCCAGAAGCGCGTCAGGTTCAGTTCCCCGGCCCGCGCACGAGCATTGTAGTTATAGCCGAGCACAAACCCCGAAAGCAGAATGAAGTAGCTTACGGAGACAAAGCCGGCATCGACTACAGGCGCCAGCCAGCCAAACCAGTGGGGATTTGAAAAATGGAAGAAAACGATGTTGATAGCCGCAAAACAGCGCAACCCCGTCAGTGCATTCAGCCGATCTGGCTTGCGCGTTTCCGCCCGTTGGTCAGTGGTCAGTGAACGGCGATCAGTCACAACCCCCGGGCTTTTATTGTTCACTGTCCGCTGTTCACTGTTCACTGTTTTTACGCCGTCACCAGCGAGCCGACCTTCTCCCCCAGCACCACTCGCCGGATATTTCCCGGCTGGTTCATGTTGAAGACGATCATGGGAAGGTTATTGTCCTTGCAGAGGCTTACGGCGGTCAGGTCCATCACTTTCAGCCCCTGGCGCAAGATCTCCATGTAAGTGATCTCGTCGTACTTGACGGCGTCCTTCACCAGCACCGGGTCGGCGTTGTAAATGCCTTCCACCTTGGTGGCCTTCAGCAGCACATCGGCTTTGATTTCCATGGCGCGCAGGCTGGCCGCCGTATCCGTGGAAAAGAAGGGATTGCCGATGCCGGCGGCGAAAATCACCACGCGGCCCTTTTCCAAATGGCGCACGGCGCGGCGGCGAATGTAGGGCTCGGCCACCTGGTTCATGGAAACGGCGCTCATCACGCGGCACTGCACGCCGCGCTTTTCGATGGCGTCCTGCATGGCGATGGCGTTGATGACGGTGCCGAGCATACCCATGTTGTCGGCGGCCACGCGGTCCATCGCTTTAGCCTGCGCGGCTGCGCCGCGGAAAAAGTTGCCGCCGCCGACGACCACGCCAATCTCCACGCCCAGCGCATGCACATCGACGATCTCGCCGGTAATCTCGGAGACCTTGTCGGCATCCAGGCCGAAGCCGCGCGGGCCGGCCAGCACTTCACCCGAAAGCTTGAGAACAATTCGTTTATACATTCCTTTTCGAGTATCGCATAGAAGGCGACAGCCGCAATCACCATCTGTAATGGCCAAGCAGGTTCGCGCGGAGGCGGCCTACTTCTGTCGGCGCTGTTAACGAACAAGTCTCTCCGTCATGAACATGAGCATACATCGGTGGTCCCTCCCAGGCGCCCAAAAGCGAGGCACTTGGGGCACCCGGCATCCGGCAAAACATGTCCGGACATCGCGAGAAATTGGGGCTTTTATTGCTTTCTTTTTGCCTCGATGTGGCCTTTAATAGT
>Ga0224535_1000534_pt1 | contig 10848 bp, 9 predicted proteins | sample 714E13034metaG_FD_179898 | JGI IMG/M metagenome (GOLD analysis project Ga0224535, IMG submission 179898) | Peat soil microbial communities from Stordalen Mire, Sweden - 717 E1 30-34 | ecosystem: Environmental > Terrestrial > Soil > Wetlands > Peat | place: Sweden: Norrbotten County, Stordalen... | reverse complement strand
AAAAGCAAAGATATCGATCCGAAAGGACGCTAGCCATGGAGATCACTCGCCGCGATCTAATAGGGAGCATGGCAAAAAGCGCGGCAACTGTCTTTGCCGCCGGCAGCGTCTCTTCCGTTGCGCGTGCTGAAAGCTCTCCCTCGGAGGAAAAGCCGCAGGCATCGAAAACAGCAATTGCCATGCTTTACGACGCAACCCAGTGCATCGGATGTCAATCCTGTGTCGCCGCCTGCGCGCAGGCAAACAGCCTGACACCCGACACGAAACTCGACCGTCTCCACCAGGCCCCGAACGATCTGAATGACACCGCAAAAAGCGTAGTCAAGCTCTACAAGCCGGCCGATGGCTCGCCGTATTCCTATGTCAAACAGCAATGCATGCATTGCGTGGATCCACCCTGCGTGGCGGCCTGTTTGTTTAAGGCGCTCAAAAAGGAAGCGGGAACAGGAATTGTAACCTGGGACGGGAGTCTCTGCGTAGGTTGCCGCTACTGCGAGATTGTTTGTCCCTATCACATCCCCAAGTTTCAGTGGCATGGAATCAATCCAAAGATTGTCAAGTGCGAGTTCTGCAAGGAACGCGTGGCTCATGGCAGCGATCCGGCCTGCACCTCGGTCTGCCCCACTCATGCCGTGATCTTCGGCAAGCGAACCAGCCTGCTCGAAGAGGCCAAACTGCGCATCGCGAAAAACCCCGGAAAGTATTACCAGGAGCGCGTCTTCGGAGAGCACGAAGGAGGCGGAACTCAGGTCTTCTATCTCACTCGTGCGCCATTTGAAAAACTCGGCCTGCCGAAACCGGGAAACGAGTCGATTCCCGGAAAATATTTGAAATGGCAAAAGCGGATGTATAGCTACTTGCTCTTCCCCGCTGCTCTGTATGCCGTAATTGTCTTTGTAACTCGAAAGAATTGGGATCGCCACGAAAAGCATTTGAAGGAAGAAGAGAAAACTACCGGGTTGAGGCCGCAACTATGAGCAAGGCGTGGGAAAGAAGCGTTCCCGTTTTTGACATTCCGATTCTCACTCGGCCGTTCATCGCGTTGTGCGTCATGGGCATCGTTGCCTGCGGCTTGGTGCTCTACCGCGAGGTCGTGGGCCTGGGCGCCGCCAGCGGAATGAATGACGCCTACGCATGGGGCATCTGGAAGACCTTCAACATCATGGCCCTGACCGGCCTGGGGTCGGGAGGGTTTGCCATCGGCATCGCGACCTGGATCTTTGGCCGCCGCCGCTTGCATAGCGTGATGCGTACGGCCGTGATCAGCAGTTTTCTGGTCTACGCATCCGGCCTGGTGCTGCTCGGAATCGATGTGGGCCGTCCGTGGAACTTCCTTTGGATACTCGCCCCCTGGCGATGGAACATGCATTCCCCCATGCTGGAAGTGGGCTTCTGTATGCCGCTTTACACGGCGGTTCCCTTGTTTCTTGAAGCGATTCCGCCCGTGCTGGAGTGGATTCACAGCCGCTGCCCGGAGTTGGAATCGACCGCCGAAATGGCCGAAGGCCTCCTCAAGCGAATCTATCCGTGGGTGCTTGGGCTGGCATTCCTCCTGCCCGCGATGCACCAATCTTCGTTGGGCGCGCTGATGCTTCTGGCCGGCAATCTGGTCCATCCCTTGTGGCAGACGCCCTGTTTGCCGCTGCTCTATGTGTGGGCCGCGGCCTTTATGGGCTTTGCTTTTGTCTGCGTGGTCTTGATGATTTCCCATCTCCTCTGGAACCGGACCCTTGACGTGGATGTGCTGCGCGAAATGAGCCGCATCACGGCATGGATCATTGCGACCTGGCTGGCATTCCGCTTTGCGGATTTGGCGTTGCGCGGAAGACTTCCCCTGGCCCTTGAAATCTCCTCCCCCAGCGCCCTCTTCTGGATGGAAACACTGTCGCTGTCGGCGGCCGCCTTGATGCTTGCCATTGCCAGCAGAAAGCAGAACGTCAGGCTCGCGTTTCAAGGAAGCCTTCTTGCCGCGCTCGGAGGCCTTTTGTACCGCTTCGATCCAACCACGCTGGCATTTCAACCCCGGGCTGGAGCGTTCTACTTTCCAACCTCAATCGAATTGCTGGTTGACCTCGGCTTCCTCTCGCTGGCCATCGCCAGTTTCAGCCTGCTTGCTAAAGTGCTGCCGATCTTGCCGGCATCCAACAAGCTGTGGCACGTCATGGAAGCGGCGCGGTGGAACCGTGCAATTCTTCATCCCCGCCAGGCCGATTACAAGCAATACGCCGCCGCAGACTAAGTGGCTGCCCGCTGAAAGACACCAGATAAGAACCGAGATAAAAATGCAATTCAGCGCACCAGGTTTGGAGTTCATCCTATGACGCGACGTATCAAGATCGATCCAATTACGAGAATCGAAGGCCATCTGCGTGTCGATGTCGAGGTTGACAACGGCAGGGTTTCAGACGCATGGGTCTCATCCACCATGTGGCGGGGGATGGAAAAGATCCTTCAGGGCCGGGACGCGCGCGAAGCATGGCTCTTTGCCCAGCGAATCTGCGGCGTCTGCACCACGGTGCATGCAATCGCCAGCGTGCGCGCCGTGGAAGACGCACTGAAACTCCAAATCCCCGCCAATGCTCAATACATTCGCAATCTCATCCTCATCCATCACGCTCTTCGCGATCATGTGGTGCATTTCTATCAGCTCTCGGCGCTTGACTGGGTCGATGTGCTTCAGATTCCCAGGGCGGATCCTGGCCGGGCTTCCTCGCTCGCGGAGGGCTTCTCATCCTGGACGCGCAACTCCCGCGAGGAGATGAAAGCTGCGAAAGACAAGGCCACCCGCATCGCGGAAAGCGGGCAGTTAGGCATCCTGACGAACGGCTACTGGGGGCATCCGGCGATGCATTTGCGGCCTGAGGCGAACCTGCTCCTCTTCTCGCACTATCTTCAGGCTCTGGAATTCCAGAGGAAGGCCAGCCAGGCAGTCGCCGTGCTCGGCGGAAAGATGCCGCACATTCAAAACCTGACCGTCGGTGGCGTGGCAAACGCGATCAATCTCGATAGTGAAGCGGTACTGGGGATGGAAGGCCTGGAATCGATTCAGGTGCTCATGAGCGAGGTATCGAATTTCGTCCATGGCGTCTACTTCCCCGACGCATGCGCGCTGGCTGGCTACTATCCCGAGTGGTTCGACAGCGGAAGAGGCGGCGATCGGTATCTGGCTGTACCCGACCTGCCCCGTGATGCCCAGGCAAGCCAATACGATCTTCCCGGGGGATATATTCGCGACTTTGCCGCCGATTCTTCCAGCCGATCCGTAAGGTTTATGGATGGACGCTTTCGCGAGTCGGTCACCGAAGATGTAACTCATGCGTATTACCGGGGCGACAAGGCGCTTCACCCCTGGAAGGGCGAAACAATTCCCGAGTATACCGACTGGCATCCCGATCAGAAATACACCTGGGTGAAGGCCGCCCGTTATGAGGGACAGCCAGCAGAAGTGGGACCACTCGCTCAAGTGCTGATCGGCTATATGCAGGGCCATGCGCTGACGAGAAAATGGACAGACGCCGCGCTGGATCGAGTTTCGTCCATAGCCGGCCATAGGATTGGCATCGAGCAGCTTCGTTCCACCATGGGCCGCCATCTGGCCCGCGCCATTCGCGCGGCAGTGCTGGCCGACCTGGCCCAGGAGCACTGGCAAATGCTGGTCGATAACATCTCCAAAGGCGATTGCTCAACCCACAATCCGCCGACTTTCCCCGATGGAGAAATCGAGGGAGTGGGAACGCACGAAGCGCCGCGCGGCGCGCTCTCTCACTGGGTGGTGATCGAGAAGGGCAAGATCAAGAACTATCAGGCCGTGGTGCCCTCCACATGGAACGCAAGTCCGAGAGATAAAAACGGCGTGCGCGGACCCTATGAAGCCGCGCTGCTGGGCACGGAAATAGCGGATGCCGAGAAGCCGCTCGAAGCCCTCAGAACCATCCATTCCTTCGACCCCTGCATGGCCTGCGCCTGTCATGCCTTCGACCCGACGGGAAAGAAGATCGGGACGGCCCGCGATTTATGAAGCGGATTCTCATTGCCGGAATTGGAAATGTGCTGCTTCAGGATGACGGGTTCGGGCCGTGCGTTGTGCGTATGTTAGAGGCCCGATACCGCTTCGAGAGCAACGTCGAAGTGGCAGACCTGGGCACCCCTGGGCTTGACCTGGCCGATTACCTCATGGACAAGGATTGCGTCATCCTGATCGACTCGGTCAAGAGCGAACAGCTCCCTGGCACGGTTCTTCTCTATCGTCTGCCGGAGATCCTCCAGCGTCAGGTCGAGCCCCGGATGGGACCGCACGCGCCGGCTTTGACAGAAACCCTGCTCACCATCGATCTTCTGGGCGCCGCACCCGCGGAGCTTTTGCTTGTCGGGGTCGTCGGACACTCTTATGAGATGGGTTGCAACCTGAGCCAATCTGTTCAGCTCTCCGTAAACTTGGCGATTGCCGAAATCCTGCGCGAACTGGCTCGCATGGGCGTCCACTTCGAATCGAAGCAATCCGCCGCGGAACCGGATCTCTGGTGGACAAAGCCTCCCGTATGCAGGGGCGCTGGCACCGGCGCTGCTGGCGAATGATCCCGGCTATCGGCGCTCTCCTGGATAGCGGTTGCCGTGCCGGCAGGCATCGATGAGCGTAACTACCTTAATTAAAATAACTTCGCAGGCAGCCTGTCCTTTATCTCGGAAGCCGAAACACATTCCCGCGTCGGAAGACTGCTGCCGGATGGGGACAAAAGTTGGGGCATTGTCTGCGCACCGTGAAGACCGCGAAAATTTATTGAAGAATTTCACACTGGCCGCGAAACCTTTCCCATTGCCCCGCATCTATACGGTAATTAGCAGAGGCTTCCCCGAAACATCACCCACCCAAGAAAGGACTTCCCTCCTTCTTGAAGGTTCCGTACGAACCTCTTCCCCAATACCCCCTACTGGACCCCCTCCCTAAACTGCCTCTCAAGCGGGCCTGCCGGAAGGCAGGCCCATTCGTTTGCCCGCCATCCGATAAAATGGGAGCCAGATGCGCTCTTCCTCCACGCGTGACACTCACCCCGATTCGGCAATTCAGGCCATCGACGCGCTTTTTCAGCAGGCGGGTCTCAACCGCAACCTGCGTGGCAAGGCCGCCGGCGTGACCCTCCGGATGCGTTTGCAACGCGCGGCGCAGGAGGAACTCATCTCCGCCGTGCCGGTCCCCCGCATCGCCAGCAACGGCGTCCAGTGGCTGGCGATTCCTGCCTGGGAAAAGATGCCTTGGCTCTGGCACGGCTTCAGCACACGCCGGGGCGGCCTCAGCCGGGTTTATTGCGCTGACGACGCCTCCGGCGAGTTGAATTTAGGCTTTACGGCCGCGGACGACCGGAAAACGGTACTCCGCAACCGCCAACTCTTCGCTGAAGCGGTCACCGGAGACCCGGCCACACCGCTGGTGGCTCTCAAGCAGATTCATTCCAACCGCATGATCCAAGCCGCCGCCGAGGATGCTGCCCGTGAGCGGCCGTCGAAAGCCGACGCCCTCATGACCGATGAGCCCGGTCTGCTCGTCGGCATCCAGACCGCCGACTGCATTCCTGTGCTGGTGGCCGACCGCAAGCGGCACGCGGTGGCCGCCTTCCACGCCGGCTGGCGAGGAACGGTGAATCGCATCGTCGAGAGCGGCATCGGTCGCATGAGGCTGCAATTTGGTTCCCAGCCTGAAGATCTGGTTGCCGCCATCGGTCCCGGCATCGGCGCCTGCTGTTACTCCGTGGGCGAAGAGATGCTCTCCAACTTCGAGTCGCAGTTCGCCTACGCCCGTGAACTCTTCCGCGAGGTCTACGACTCGGATCCTGTTAGAACCAGGTACCCGATGCTGTTTTTGACGCAGCGCGCTCCGGGCCACTCGGAGATCGGTCCCAGCCTGCACTTGAATTTGGTCGAGGCCAACCGCCGCCAGTTGCTCGCGGCGGGCCTCAAACCCCGGTCAATCAAATTAATAGGCGGCTGCACAAGCTGCCAGCGGGAGCTGTTTTTCTCTCATCGCGGCTCGCAGGGCCACGCTGGGCGGATGTTGAGCGTGATCGGCATCCGTCCCTAGCTCTCTGACCGCTTGTATATATATCGTCTTCCGTGCCCCGCCCTTTCGCCTTTTTCCTGGCAAAAGGGCGAACAGGCTCAGGAGGCTTTTACGGCTTCCTGGGGATTGACCAGGTCGCGCAGCTCCTTGGACGGCTTGAAGTAGGGCACTTTCTTGGCTGGAACCTCGACGCGTTCCCCAGTCTTGGGGTTGCGCCCGATGCGGGAATTGCGCTGGCGGATACGGAACGACCCGAATCCGCGAATCTCAATCTTGTCTCCGCTCTTGAGAGCCCCGATCACAGCATCGAAGATGGTCTCGACGATGACCTCGCCGTCACGGCGCGTCAGGTCGCCCACTCCGGTCACCTTTTCCACCAAGTCTGCCTTTGTCATTTTCCACTAGCCTCCGCTCACAGCATAACCGGATTTTACCCATCGTGGCACGAAAAACAAGGCTTCCTCGTGGATTTGAGCCTTTTCCTCTCAATGGCTTGGCGGAAATGCCCTCCGTCCCCCAGATCCCCGGCCAACTCCGCCCGCCTGCATTTATGATGACCAGAGTCATTCCTCAACTTTCCGCTCCCGGCAAGGAGCAAAAAGTTTGAAGGAGGGAGCGGAGACGTGACAGACGATTCCACGATCAGCAACGAGCCTCCAATCAGCGCCCGGCCGAAGTACAGCATCGTGATTCCGGCCTACAACGAGAGCGCCCGTCTGCCCGCGACGCTTGCCTCGGTGATGGGCTGCATTCGCGCTCGCGGCTGGCAGGCTGAAGTTCTGGTGGTCAACGACGGCTCAACCGACGCGACGGCCAATGTGGTGCAAGCCTTTGCTCAAACCGCGCCCGAGATACGGCTCATTGAGAATCCCGGCAATCGCGGCAAGGGCTACAGCGTACGCGCCGGGATGCTCCGGGCGCGGGGCGAAGTTGTGCTCTTCACTGACTCTGACCTCTCGGCGCCCATCGAGGAGGCCGAACGCCTCTTCGCCGCCATCCAGGACGGCGCTGACATCGCCATCGGCTCCCGCTGGCTTGAGAGCGGCCGCCAGACCCAGCGTCAGCCCCTCTACCGCCAGTTTTTCGGACGCTGCTTCAACGCCGTCACCCGCGCCGTCATGCGTCTGCCCTTCGCCGATACCCAGTGCGGCCTCAAGGCCTTCACCCGCGAGGCGGCTCAGACCGTCTTCCAACTTCAGACCATCGATCGCTGGGGCTTCGACCCGGAAATTCTGTTCATCGCCCTCAAACGCGGATACTGGATCATTGAGGTACCGGTGAGCTGGGCCCACGACGAGCGCACCCGCATGAGCTATCTCCGCGACGGCATCCGCATGCTCCAGGAGATCGCCCAAATCCGCTGGAACGCCTTCCGCGGCCTCTACAACAAGCCAGTCGAGTCCATTCAACGAACAGGTTTGCAGAAGTAGAGAATGACCGCTCAGGGTTGGCACGCAGCGCCGCCCAGCATTTTCACTCCCACTCTTGGCGGAGAATAACTCTTCACTGGCGCACAATGGAATCTAGGAACTTTTTGAACCACCAGGTTTTGTGTCAGGGCATGAAAACGCCACTCCGAAGAAAAAATCTCGGTTTTGGGCAGTGAAACTGTGGAGACGTAGCTAACCAATTCAAAATCAATAGCTTCCACCAACCGATTTCACGGAAACAAAAAACAATTATTTCCGTGTAATTGCGGAGCCCAGCCTAACCAATTCAGAATCAATAATTTTTCACTAACCGGTTCCACGGAAACACAAAAATAATTGTTTCCGTGAAGCGGTGGAAATCTCGCGCAGTTGTCTCCATGCGGCTCAAGCCGTAGCGGCGCTGGCCTCCTGCTGCTCGAACTCGCGAATCTCTTCTTCGTGGCTTAGGCTCCCAGCGCCAGCAGTACCCAGGCGACTGCCCCTGTGCCGATCAAACGCTCGCCTGTTGACTCAACCATGTTGGGAGGGGCGTATGTGTCACCGGCCATGATCATGGTTGATGTACTCATTACGATGCAGATTTCGCCTTCGGCTAGCTCCGAACAATCTCCACTTCTACCCTTGAGCTTCCGGCGGGAATGTGGAGTCGCAGAGATTTGGTTCGATCAGGGTGGAATTCGTTCGTTTCCTGGCCACAAATGATTTTGTAACTGTGCGTCGGCAAACCCGCGACCAAAAGCTGCACCTCACCATTGCTCGTGGTCTCGGTCTCCAGCTTGAAGAGGAACCTCTGCTGATCTGAGGACCACAGGATCGGCTGTTCTTTGGCGAACCGCGCGCCTGTCAATTCGAGATCGATTTGCTGCCCTGCGGTTCGCAGGTGCAGACGCCGGCGTACTCCATCTCGGGGGATGATCTTCAGGAACGTTTTCTCCGCGCGCATCTCGCCACCGAAGCAGAAGCGCCCAAAAACCGGGTCGTCCGCAACGATGGTTGAAGCGCTTCGAAGCGCGCCACAGTAGCCCAGGTCTGTCTCGGAGGAGTAGTACCAAGGGCCTCGGTGGTGCGGCTGTCCAAGCCAGGTCATGCCGTATGCTGCCGGCTCAAAGCCGCCGCCCGTTCCGCCATCGTTTGCCTCACCTGGAAACCAGTATCCAAAGCCAGTCTCATGTGCGCCTGTATTCATCAGTGACCACGAACTGAGGTAGGAAGCGTATCCGAGGCGTATCGTGGCGTCGGGTTCGCGGTGATCGTACAGCGCGTGGTTCAGCACGCCCCAGCCACCCATCGGCGACATATAGGTCAATGTGAAGGCATCGCCCGCCCCGGCACGATAGTCGCTGCCGTAGTAGTAATACGCCTTCTCTATAACGCCACGGCAGAAGAGATTGGCCCGAATCTGCGTTATAGCGAACTTCGCTGCAGCCTCCGGCGTAATGCCCGGTGTCGCAGGATGATCGAGCGCGTACCGCGCAATGGCCTGCGTCGACTCGAAGCCGGTGGAGTCAAAGGCATACTCCGAACCAAAAAGGTTCGGTCCGCCGCTGACGAAGAACGCTACCTTCTTCTCCCAATGCATGCGCAACTGCGCGGCCTCCCCGTGCTTGCCAACGCGGTCCAGCTCTTCAATCAACTGGGGAATCACAATCTCGTTATAGAAGCCAGTCTGGTACGCATCCCAGCCCACGACGCGCATGGGAATGGTAAACATACCGAGCGCCGTGCCGTATGCCCGTTCCAGGTAGGTTGCCCGGTCCAGAGTCATTTTCATCCCCGGATAGTCGCGGGCGATGCGATACATGCTGAAGTACATCACGACGATGTGCGGATAATCGTAGGGCCGCCAGATGTGGAGTTTGCCCTTGCTTCCAGGATCGCTGCTCTCGCGATTTTGCTTCCAGTCGGGGATGCCATAGATGCCGTAGCTGTCGGTCTCCTCGGTGGTGCGCTGCAAACCGCCCCAAACGAAGTGTTCAATGTAGTAGTCCAGCGCTTCAACTTCGTTCTGATTGGGAAACTCCGCGTTCTTGCTGGCGAGATAGGCCGGCTTGCTCAACCCTGGGTCGTCGCAGGTCACCTCATAGATGCGCCACCCGCGGATGCGGTCGTAGTTATCCGGGCTCAGCGTTGTCTGCGAGTCCATGTTCCACTCCGCGAGCAGGCCGTTGTACCACTTGCCTGGATCGCGAACCTGATGCTTGGTGATGAACGCGGCACGTTTGTGGATGAGCATCTCCAGAGGCTCAGAGGAAAAGAACTCCAGCCGTGTGGCGCGGCTCGCGCCGTGGTTCACCGTAAGCATATTCTCGCCCAGCCGCTCAAACTTCACGCGGTAGAGTTTACGGCCCTCCCTCTCCCCGAGAAGTTCAATCGTCGTCTGCTCCGGATGCTCGGCTACGATGCTCTCGATCGGGTCATGCGACCGGATGGCAATGTTGGTGAACAGATTTGCCGGTACTGTCATGCCAGGTGCGATCTCGACATCGATTAATCCCGCATCCAGCAGCCGCTGTCGCACACCTGCGTAATCTTGCGCCCAAGCCAGTTGAAATGCATACTGACGTTCGGCTCCGGCTTTGCCAACAGGCGCTAGAGTGACGCTCGTGCGAGGCTGACGCCAACGTCCCCCGGCGGCCTGCACCGCCTCGCCCACGGCCACGGAGTGTACATACACTCGAAACGAGTGGCGCACACCCTTCGCAGGCGGCATATGGTCCCAGTACTCCAAGGATGTGTCGCGCTCCGGCGTCATCACCAGGTACGGGCCGACACTGTTGGAGCGCATCCAAAACAAAAACGAGCCGTGTCCGGAGATAAAGCTATGCTTCAAGACCGAGGCAGTCGGAGGTTCTTTGCCGCTGAAGCTGGCGTGCATCGGCAGCGGAAGAGCCACGTCGCCGACCTCGATCGGATCGGAGGACTGGTTGGATAACTCGGTTGTCCAGCGGAGCAGGTTGCCCTGCGGCTCCAGGCGAACGATTACGACAAGTGCGTCTCCGCGATCATCCCGCACATGATACGTACCTGTAGAGTCTTGGGACGCCGTGGCCTCTTCCGAGTAGAACCTTTGCCATGGGCCATTTGGACGTCGCCACGCGATTTCGATGTGACCAAGTTTCTGCCCCGTCGCGACATAATTTGTCGGAAAGGCGTCCCCAGCGAAGCGAAGACTCGTCAGAGCACCTCCATCAAACTGGAGAAGAAACGGCGAGGCTGCATTGGCAGTCTTTGACGAAGCTGCTGTCTCTGCGCCGTCTGCCGCAACAGCAAGTGACGAAAAAGAAGCGTTGGCCGCAAAAGTGGCAGCTCCAAGCAAGAACTCGCGACGGTTCGCAGGCATAGCTCACCTCACTTGCATAATGTATA
>Ga0224535_1000533_pt1 | contig 10856 bp, 14 predicted proteins | sample 714E13034metaG_FD_179898 | JGI IMG/M metagenome (GOLD analysis project Ga0224535, IMG submission 179898) | Peat soil microbial communities from Stordalen Mire, Sweden - 717 E1 30-34 | ecosystem: Environmental > Terrestrial > Soil > Wetlands > Peat | place: Sweden: Norrbotten County, Stordalen... | reverse complement strand
TATCGCCACTTTGATGAAGGACGGTTCGCCCCAAGTTACGCAGACTTGGGTGGACACCGACGGCGAGCACGTCATCATCAACAGCGTGCAGGGCTACGTGAAGCTCAAGAATATCGAGCGCGACCCGCGCGTGGCGGTGGTCATCTCCGCGCCGGATAATCCCACGCGCTACTTCCAGATACGCGGACGAGTCATCAAGATGACCACGGAAGGCGGGGCTGAGCACATCGAGAAGATTTCCCAGAAATACACCGGCAAGCCGTATTCGTGGTACGGAGGGCGCGAGCAAGTGCGCGTGATCATCACCATCGAGCCGGAGAAGATCACCAGCATGGGCGGCGGTTGGGGACGAAGACCAGCATGACCATCTTAGCTGGACTTTATCCATTTGATATTTGGAAAAAGGCACGAGTAGAGCGAGAATAGCGGTAAGTCGAGTGGATCGGCGGTGGTTTTCGAACTTCACGACGAACAGGTGATGTTTGAAAATAGAGATAGGAGTAAAGGTTTTGCTTCACAGTGCTTAAGGCATCTGAAAAGGTCGGCAACTTCTTGACATACCAAGCAGTTTGTTGGATGGGCAACTGATCTTTGCGGGCATGGACATTGGCCAGCAGGGTGACGATCGAAAACAAACTCAGCAAGGCTGGAGTAATCCGCAGGATGGACAAGTCCGCCCATTATCGTTGGGTTTCGACACCGAGGTGAGTTCGGACTTCATGAAACTTGACTTCCACCTGCCAGCGCCTTGGAAACCATTGAGCGATTTGCTCAGCGGAAAGGTTGAGATCAGTACAGAGCAATGCTTGTGTTTTGAAGATGTGTTTGGGATCGCGTACGATGACCCAGCGAATGGGTACGGTGGGCTTCCCACTGTGAGACCAGACGGCCGTTCCAGAAGTGATTTCAATTTTGCGTTTCTTCTCGCCATACCACTCTTGTACGGTCAAACGCTTCCAACGGGTGCGTTTGTCTTCGGCAACCTTTTCCAGAGTCGGCAAGCGTTGGCCCTTCTTGCGCGGGCGGCCCTTTTGACCGGATGTATTTTTAGCGGGCTCGTACAGGGCGGCATCCATCCGGAAACGAACTATCATCGCCACTGGGTTTTTGAGTTGACACAGCTGAAAAAGGAGCTCAATGACAGCAAAACCGCTATCCGCCACCACGACCAACTGCCGCTTAGGCAGCCAACGACGAACTTGCAAGACCAGTTGATAGGCCCACTCGGTGAGTTTCTTATGGTTTCGCTGCTTCCCTTGGTAATATCTTTCCGAAGGCGCCAGTACAGTGAGAAAGGGCAGAGCCCAGATACGACCCGCCCACGGAATAGGTGCCAACAACATCAAGCTCAGCCAACGCAGTCCGCTAGCAGAACCCGATCGTAGTTTTCAAAATGCTTCTCCAAACTCAGTCCCGTTACACACAAGGCCGCGGTCACGGTTCGTTCGGCAGGAGAAAGAATTGCCCCGATCAACAGGATCTTCGCATGCTTCCAAATTCGCTGAGAGAAGAGCCTCTCAAAGGTTCCCAAGATCGTGATATATTCCGTTCGCAGGGTAGGCATAAGCAACCTCGTGCCAGAGTTTTTGCTTTAGCTTATCCTGCTTTTTGTATTTGTTCAAATGGATAAAGTCCAGCTAAGATGAAGCGCAGGCGGGGAAGAGGGTGGTTCTTTTCAGGGATGCGGCCCATTTCGCATTATCTGCTTTTCTTGGCTGTCTGTGGTCCGTGACTCGTATTTTTATTCCAGCGCCTTCGGGTCGGCAACGCTTCAACGTCTTGGGTGCGCTCAATGCCGTGACGCATGAAATGCTTACCGTCACGAATGACACCTACATTACGGCGCAGAGCGTGTGTGTGCTACTGGAGAGGATCGCAGCTTTTTACATCGGCAGCCCGATTACCATCTTCTTGGATAATGCTCGCTATCAAAGATGTGCTCTCGTCATGGAAAAAGCCAAAAGCCTGAACATCGAATTGTGCTTCCTGCCCTCCTATTCGCCCAACCTCAACTTGATTGAGCGCGTCTGGAAGTTTGTGAAGAAGAAATGCCTCTATGCCCACTACTACGAAAAATTCCCAGCCTTCAAAGCTGCTATTTCAAAATGCTTGGACGAAAATATGACAACTCACAAATCCGATCTTGATTCTTTGCTAACCTTGCGCTTTCGACTGAAAGTCGCAGTCACTTCGCAGCTCTTTGAAAAAACGCAATTTGTGACCGTATGAAGTATAGTACCTTGACATGATGTATATGATTGATGGTATGCTGGGTAAATGAAAAAGCAGACAATCAAACTGAATGAGGAAGAAATTGAACGTTTGAAAGCGATCGTTCGGAAAGGCCAAAACCAAGCACGAGTGATGACCCGAGCGCGGATTTTGCTGCTGTGCCATCAAGAAAAGGCGGATCAGGAAATCGCAGATACATTGAGCGTGGGCAGAGCGACTGTGGAACGGATCCGCCGACGGTGTGCCAGAGGAGGATTGGAGAGTGCTCTGAAAGAGAAGCCACGGCCGGGTCAAAAGAGAATCCTGAGTGGCAGGCAAGAGGCGCAGATCATTGCGCTAGCCACGAGCGCGCCGCCGCCTGGACATACGCGCTGGTCCATTCGTCTGTTACTGGTAGCGGCAGTCGAGCACGGCATAACGAAACGGATCAACTTTGAGACCGTGCGGTTACTGCTGAAAAAAACGAACTCAAACCTTGGCGCATCAAGGAATGGTGCATCCCCAAAGTGACCGATCAGTTTCTAGCCTGCATGTTTGAGGTTCTCGATCTGTACGAAAAGCCTTATGATCCTCGACATCCGAAGGTTTGTTTTGATGAAAAGAGTAAAGAATTGCACGCACACAAGCGTGCCCCTGTTCCCACGGCACCCGGCAGAATAGCCCGCCAGGACTACGAATATAAACGCTGTGGAACACGCAACCTGTTTGTTTTTTTAGAACCTCAAGCGGGTAGGCGACACGTTTTGGTCACCCGCCGCCGTACCAAGCTCGACTTTGCCTATGCCATGCGTTATTTAGTGGACCGCCTGTATCCGGAGACCGAATACAATGAGGTCGTCTTGGACAATTTGAACACGCATACGGCTGAGACGCTGATTGAAATCTTTGGCAATGCAGAAGCCAATCGCATTCTCAGCCACCTGCGGTTTCATTACACGCCTACCCATGCCTCGTGGTTGAATATGGCTGAAATTGAAATCGGTGTCCTGGGTGGGCAGTGTCTCAATCGCCGGATTGCTTCTGAATTCGACCTGTATCGAGAAGTCATCGAACAGAAGGCAAAAATTGTACGGTCCTTCACTCGCGAAAAGGCTCAAGAAAAGTTCGTCAAAAATAAATCAAAACAATTATGTCAAGGTACTAGGATGAAAGCCAGGATCATCATGGCAGACTGTATGACGACCAACAAGGTTCGGCGGGAAATCCGGTCGGCGATCCAACCGCCGAACAGAGAAAATACAAGAGTCGGCACGCCTGCCATGAAGCCAACCAAGCCCAGATAATCCGGGGATCGGGTGATCTGGTAGATCAAATACCCCTAGGCGGAGGCCTGCATCCAGGTGTCCATCAGGGAAACCATCTGGCCAATGAACCACAGCCGATAATTGTAATGTTTCAATGCCGCAAAGGTCTCACTCCAATGCAAATTAAAGGTGACCTTATTCGGCGGATCAATATTTCTCAATCTAAACCTCATACAAGTTCTCGACCCGGTGCTTCATAGATTAAGTCTGAAGAAATTCGCCGCACCAACTCTTTAATACCGACTAGGGAATATCTGCAGCTTAAGAGTCGTCTGATTCAATTTTTCCAGAAGTTCCAAGGGGCGAGATTATCCCAACGCTTGAAGACCAAAAAATGACCGGGAGCTTGGAAAGCAGGGTGGCTTTTCAAGTAGCTGTCAACCAGATCCGGGGATTTCTTAACGCGCTCGCCCTCGATCTCCCTTGGAATGCCGCAGGATAAAAAGAATTCAAACTGTGGACGCAAAGATTGGGAGAATCTGGTATAGCGTCTCCAGCCTTTGCATCCCGGACTATCCTCGCCATAAACGAAAGTGTGGCCCTGCCGAACGCGTTGAAAACTAGCAACCACACAGTGTTCCTCATCTTGACTATCGGCGCGATCCAGTGCACTGACTTCGTCGGTATAAAAATAGGCTACTGGAAGTTCGACGCCAGGAAAGTATTTTTCCCACTTGAACTGGAATTCTTGCTTGAATTGAGTATTTATCAATTTACCTCCGAGAGTGATTGTGCCCTAATCGGGTACAGGCCCGGCAGGATAATGGCTTAGATATGCTCCCTACTCGACCAGAACGTGCTTATGATTACCACCATTTCCCTACCGTTACGCAGGCGATTATCGCGCCGAAGGACACCTCGCACAATACTTTGAAACCACATCCATCAGCGACTTGTCACTCCTTCTAGCAATGATGGCACGCAAATCAAGTTTTAGGACCATGGACCCTATTTTCTATTGCAACCGGGTTTATTGGAGCTTTGGTGATTGACTCATCTTGCCATTATTAAACAGTCATTCTGTAATCCCACAATAAATGGAGAAAGGAAATAAAAATGTACCATCATCCTCACTACCCATCGACTGTCTCACAGCAACAGGACCTCTATCGGGGCGCAGAGATCGTAATGATCTTCGTGGCCATATTTGGACTGTGGAGATACACCGTGGCGCCACTCTGGGAGAGCGTCATAATTCTTTTGTGGAATTGTTGGCAGAAAAGCTTCAACACCAAAGAGAAGCTGATCCTGCTGGCCCTGCTTGCGCTGGCTGGCTATTTGTCCTGGCAGATTTTCCTAGCGTTGATCCAGCTTTCTATGTCCTACTACAATACAATGACCGACTCATCTGGTTTAACATAGATATAGCTGATCAAAGTATCACCGACATTACAATAACAGTTCAAGGTTTTTCCAGAATAACCAGTGCTAGTTGGCAGGTACCTATTCCACATTAGCATTAATCTCAGGTGCATGCATAAACCCTTTAGAATAACTATGTAGTATGACGTACGCGACATGTACCTGCTAAAGCGACTATATTCCTTCAGAATTGCCTGCACAATATACCCGCGCCGCGTCTGCATGCACCAGTGAGGAAATTATTCAAGGAATGACGACCTACGGTGCGCCATTGGTCTCGGCGATATATAGAAGCTCTTGGCTCGCCAAGTTCAATAGATCTTGTGCGCTCATCATGCTGCTGGTGCCATCAGTATGCGGCACCTTCATCGGAGTTCCTGCATGTGCGGTAGCGTATTGAACATCCTCATAGTAGACCTGTAGGTAATTTAGGTGTGCGCTGCCCGGCTTTGCTCCGAAGGACGAGGCAGCAGGTGTTCCGTCAAAGAACACCTTTAGTATATTGTATTCCGCCCGCTCCGGCGAGAAGTTTGTGCATGTTTCCTGTAGAGGACATCCTTCTTCCGATGTGTATAACGAGAAGGGCAAGTCGAACTGCTCCCCGCCCAAGATTTGAGCCGAAGGCGCCGATTGCTGCGCTGCGCTCTGTGACAGCAACACGCCCTTGACTCCCAATTTGTTACTGGACAAGCGCGCTGTCAATCCGTCAGTCTGGATTGCCTTTGCGTTTTCTCCACCGACAGTGGAATCCATGAAGTGAGACAAAATGAGCGTTACCGCTGCACAAACTATATCATGATCGGGGCAATCGCCAGTGTAGAAGAGTTTATCTGTAGAGGGCGGAACCGCGTAGTTTGGGCCAAGATCCGGAAATCCGCCTGAGTCAAGGGTTGCAACAAGGGTCACGCCGCTGAATATTTGCCCATACATGTCGATGGCTGCGTTCCACTCAGCAACGAAGGCCTGGTCTGAATTCTGGAAATCCGCTTGGCCGGGGTAGGCGAATCCCAATAGTTTCAGCCACATGGCATCCGGCGATATGCCTCCGAACTGGGTCTGGTTAGGAGTGTTCCCGTCACGGGGGAGTATCATCTCCGCTGAGGCAGCGGTGGGTCCCGCAACAGCAATAGAAGTGAACGTTGGATTCGACTCATAGCGCGAGGCAAGCGCCGTCAGGAACGTTTGCCAGGCGCTCTTATAAGCCGGATTCCACGGCAATGGAAGAACACTGCCACCGCCTCCGCCGTAACCCATGAAGGTTACTTTCCCGCAGTTGCTCGGAGGAGTCTGAACTGGTGTCTGAAACAGTCCGTCGCAGGAAGGAATTTGATCCAATAGCCATTGCGGCGAACTGAATCCCGGTGTCACGATGAGCTGGATAGTCTTCTTGGCGCTAGCAGCTTGAGCGAAGGCATCGTCAATATAGCTCCAATTATAAGGTTGGAGGCTGGACAGAGGATTGGGGTTGAGCGTATTCCACTGCACTTGGAGCGCCAGCCCTGAGATTGCCGGGTTGCTTAGAAGACTCTGGTAGAGACTATCAAATTGTGCGTCCAATTGCACAGGGGTTATTGTAGGATTGGCCCTCTGTTGCTGGATGACGTACTCGTCGATCCGGACCAAAGCGTAGATACCCACAGGCTTGCGTGGGTTTGCCTGTGCCGCGAGGGTTGGTACATTCGTTAACGCCGGAACATTTGTTGGCGCGGATTTCGTACCTTGCCCCCCAACCGGTTGCGTTGTGCTGGATGAGTTTGTCTGTGTTGTTGCACTGGTCGGTACACTCGCGGATGGATTGGCATGGTTTTGCCCGACCGTACATGCACTGAGGATTAATATCAATATCACCATAATATATTTTTGCATTTTCTATTTTCTCCTTCAGAAAATTCAAGTTTGCGTACTCTGTTTTTCATGGCTAACTAAAGGATCAGTTGAAGACAATTGTTGAACCTATTAAATAACGCGAATAATGAATAAGGAAGCGGGGTTCACTATTGGGTAAACTTTAGGTGCAAACCAAAAAAGCACCCGAAAGGAACCCCGCGCCATGAGTTTACTCGAATTATTTGTAAGTGTAGATGATTTCTGCCAAATCTTTTTGCCGGTTTGGGAGAGGAAGTTGCTAGCCGATGGGGATAAAAAACGTTGTCGAGCCGGGCAATTCAGCCTGAGCGAGGTTACACCTGCACTTGCAGCGCAGGTGCAAGTGTGACGATCCTCATTTACTTTCACCAATCTCAGTACCGGAATTTTAAGGCCCACTACAAGGAGTATGTTTGCAAGCAACTCAAGGCGGAGTTTCCAAATTTAGTGAGTTATGAGCGCTTTGTGTCTTGATGCCTTCAGCTCTTGGACCGTTGAGCGCCCATCTGAAAAGTTGGTATGGACACGGTATCGGATCCATAACCACAAGGTGTTGGAGGGCTTTTCGGAACGAGTCAAAGGTTCGATGGTTCGATGGGCTGGTTTTATGGCTTGAAACTGCATCTGGTGGTCAACGATTGCGGTGAAATCCAGGCTTGTCAGCTTACTCCAGGCAACGTGGATGAAAGTACTGTGTTCTTCCAGTACCGAAAACCAGTTCCGGTTCTATGCAAATACTTATTCGGCAAGCTCATTGACGATTGGGGATATCTCTCTCAGCCTTTGTTTGAACAATTATTGGAAACCTTCAACGTTCAGCTCATTACGCGACTAAAGAAAAATACGAAACATCGACTCATGCCTTTGGTGGATAAGTTGCTCCTGCGCAAACGCGCCATCATTGAGAGTGTCATCGATCAACTCAAGAATATTTCTCAAATTGAGCACTCTCGTCACCGCAGTCCAATCAATGCCTTTATCAATATTTTTGCCGGACTGATCGCTTATTGCCATCTACCCCAAAAGCCTTCTTTGAAGATCATCCCAAACAATATACTTGGTCATTCCAATCCAAGTGTAACACTCAATATCTATGCTCATTCGACATTGGACATGCAAAGCAAAGCGGCAAGTATTATGGATGAGATTGTCACTCCAATTGCTGTGGACATGAGCCAGTTGCACCCGGTTGCACCCGATGAGAAAAACTGATTTTTTGATGCCCCCATATATGGCGCATATAAATAAAAACACCGTCTTTCAACGGTATTTGTGTGCCCCCGGAGAGGCTCGAACTCTCAACCTACTGATTCGAAGTCAGGCACTCTATCCATTGAGCTACGGGGGCATGATTAGGATTATACACGATGATTTCTTTCCTTGCTTATCCGATGAATTGCAAGGTAAAATCGGCGTATTCACTTTATAGGATAATTATGATAGATATCAAATCATTCGGTGAACGCGTTATCAATAACCTTGAAAAAGTAATCGTCGGCAAACGCGATGCACTGGAATTAATCGTTGTGGGATTGCTTTGTCAGGGACATATTCTGATCGAGGATGTGCCCGGCGTCGGCAAGACAATGATGGCACGCAGCTTGGCGCGTTCGCTGGCCTGCACGTTCAGCCGAATCCAATTCACGCCCGACATGCTCCCTAGCGATGTCACCGGTGTGTCGATTTACAATCAGCAGAAAAAGAAATTCGGGTTTCGCGCTGGTCCGATCATCGGTCAGATCATCCTTGCAGACGAGATCAACCGCGCCACACCAAAGACACAATCCGCGTTGCTCGAGGCAATGGAAGAGCATCAAGTCACGGTGGATGGCGTGACGCATATTTTGCCGCGTCCGTTCATGGTGCTCGCTACGCAAAATCCAATCGAGTATGAAGGGACGTTTCCACTTCCCGAAGCACAACTAGATCGCTTCCTTTTGCGAGTCCGCATCGGTTATCCCGATCTGTCAGACGAGATAAAGATTCTCGATGAGCAACAATTCAAGCATCCGATTGAAGCGCTGAAAGCAGTGGTCAAAGTAAAGGAAGTTTTGGATGCAATAGAGACCATCAAAAGCGTATATCTTTCTCAAGCTGTCAAACGCTATATCACGGACTTGACGCGGCGCACGCGTCAAACAGGCGATATTTATCTGGGAGCGAGTCCGCGCGGCACGTTGAGTTTAGCACGCGCTTGCCAGGCTTATGCTGCGCTTCAAGGCCGTGATTACGTTTTGCCAGATGATATAAAAGATTTGGCTGTGTCGGTTCTCGCACATCGCATCATCGTTAGCCCTGAAGCGCGCTTGCGCGAATTAGGGACTGACCGCATCATTCAGGATATCATCCATAACATACCGGTGCCGGGCGGGACTTTTCAAGGGCCTTCATCACCAGCAAGTGTAAATAAGAAATCGAAATGAATGCCGGACGCGTTCTTGTCGCGCTTTTGATTCTCTGCGGGTTGATCGGCTCGCTCGCGGGCAGATCAACTTTTTATTCGCACATGCTTTATTTGGGTTTATTGTTATTGATTAGCGCATGGGCTTGGACATTTCTTGTCGCTCGTTCATTACACATTGAACGCATCTCTGACGCGCGGCGTGGCAGCGTTGGTGATATTTTCAAGGAGCGATTCGATGTCAGCAACGGAAGCCGCTTGTCCGCGTTATGGGTGGAAGTAAAAAACGTCACGCCCATTTCTGCTTCCGGTTCGCGCTTGATAACGACACTCCGGGCACATCAAAAACAATCTTATGCAGTCCGTATGTGGCTGACGCGGCGCGGCAGCTTCCCACTTGGACCAACCGTTATCACGATTTCCGATCCATTGGGATTGTTTCGCATCGAGAAACAATTCGCGGCTTCAAAATCATTGACCGTGCTTCCGATGATCTTTCCCATCGAATCGTTTCTTTCGCCTCCTGGTTTGCTGCCGGGCGGACAAGTGATTCGCCGCAAATCAACCGATATTACTCCTCACGCTTCCGGCGTTCGTGAATATAACTCCGGCGATCCGATGAAAAGAATTCATTGGCCCACATCGATTCGACGCGGACAATTGATGGTCAAAGAATTTGATCAGGACCCGCAAGCGGAAGTGTGGCTCTTTCTCGATGCGCAGCAAAGCGCGCAGGCTTCCAAGCCTCATGATGAAATTCCCGAATTGCCTGTTCAAGACTTATTGTTCACGCGCAGACCGAAATTTACTTTGCCACCGTCCACGCTGGAATATGGAATCACCATCACAGCTTCATTGGCGCATTATTTCATCGAGCAAAAACGTTCGGTTGGCTTTGTTGCCGCGGACCGCGCCTATACAATGATCCCTGCCGAGCATAACGAGCGGCATGAAAACAAGATTCTCGAAACGCTGGCATTTCTTGAAGGCCAGGGCGATCTCTCCATCGCGGCGCTGGTCGGCGCGCAGGCGCGGCAACTGCCATCCGGCTCGAGCGTGATTCTCGTCACGCCGACCGTTCGCGATGAATTGTTGATTGCCGTTGACACAATTCAACTTCGCAATTTGCATCCGATCGTGATTTTGCTCAACGCTATTTCATTCGGCGGACGCGCGGGAAGTGATAAATTAACGAAACAATTGACAGAACGCGGCGTGCCGGTTTGTCTCGTAAATTGTGATTGGGATTTGGCAAAAACATTTTCCAATTTTTCCAACGAACATATTTCAAAGGATATCATCACATGGCAAAGACCGAAGTCACCACACTTGATTTAAATTTTCAGGGCAAGAAGCAAGCCATTGCCGTGTATCTGATTAAACATTCGACAGGCGCGATCTTGATCGAATGCGGACCCAGTTCGACTCTTCCCGCGCTTCAAGCAGCACTCAAAGCAAATGGCTTATCCGCATCTGACGTCACTCACGTTTTGTTGACGCACATTCATCTCGATCATGCCGGTGCGGCGGGCTGGTGGGCGCGGCAAGGCGCACAGATCATCGTCCATCCGAACGGCGCGCCGCACATGCTGAACCCGGAAAAACTTTTGGCGAGTGCGACGCGTATTTATGGTGATCAAATGGAAACGCTGTGGGGTGAGTTCCTGCCTGTTCCGCAGAGTCAACTTAAA
>Ga0224535_1000532_pt1 | contig 10860 bp, 13 predicted proteins | sample 714E13034metaG_FD_179898 | JGI IMG/M metagenome (GOLD analysis project Ga0224535, IMG submission 179898) | Peat soil microbial communities from Stordalen Mire, Sweden - 717 E1 30-34 | ecosystem: Environmental > Terrestrial > Soil > Wetlands > Peat | place: Sweden: Norrbotten County, Stordalen... | reverse complement strand
CAAGACTGTAACGCCCGTCGCCCAAGAAGTGTAAACCGGGCACGAGAATAATGGAGATATTCTTTCTCCATTCGCAGCCGGAGAACCGCTCAGGCACTTAAGAGCTGGCTTGGAACGCTCTCCTCGAAAGCCTGGGCGGGAAATCGCAAGTGAGCAGGCTGCGTGCGATTCACGCGGGCGCGCACGAAAGAACGCATATAGGACTGCGCTGTTCGGTTCCAGACCATCTGGCGTGTATAAAGGTAGGCTTGTCTGCGCATGGACTGGCGTTTCGCATCGTTGTCCAGAAGTTCAATTGCCGTTGCTGCAATCGCATCTGGATCCTCAAAGGGGACCAGCGCTCCGCGCCCATCATTCAGCAGCTCTGCCGCGTGCCAGTATGGAGTGGATATGATTGCCTTCCCGGCGCCCATTGCATACGCCAGGGTTCCCGACACAGCCTGCGCTTCGTGGCAGTATGGCGTGAGGTAAATGTCAGCCGAACCGACCATCGCCGCCATTTCCTTGGGGCTGAAGAACCTGTTGTGGAAGATCACCTCTCGCTCAACTCCCAGTTTCTTAGCCAAGACCTGCAACTGATCCCGATATCGATCGCCTTCACGAGCCCTGACGTGCGGGTGAGTGGCGCCTGCGATCACATAGACTGCGTTGCCGTGCCGGGACAGGATACGCGGCAGGGCTTGAATCACGCTCTCGAATCCCTTGTTGGGCGACAACAAGCCAAACGTGAGCAATACAGCCTTTCCCTTGAGTGAAAGTGAATCCTTGTAAACATCCGGCTCCACAAATGGCAAGTCGGGGATGCCATGTGGAATCAGGTCGATCTTCTCGCTTGAAACCCCAAACACATCCTGCAGAACGCGAGAGGAGTACTCGCTCATAACAATAAGACGATCGGAGTGTGCGGCGATCTGCTGCATGACGAATCGCTGGTCAAGGTCCGGTTGACGAAGAACGGTATGGAGCGTCGTTACCACTGGCATGGTTAGGTGCTGCAGTAACTCCAGTACATAACTGCCAGCATCCCCCCCATAAATCCCGTACTCGTGCTGTAAGCACACTAAATCGGCATTGCTTGCACTGAGATACTGGGCGGTTGCCCGATAGGAGGAGATGTCGCCTTCGGCAATCTCGAATTTCACCCGCGAAGGGTAGCGGTACGAGGATTGCGGATCATTGACAGCAATTACCGACAATCCAGTGGGTCCGTACTCAGCGGTGATTGCATCGCACAAATCCGTCGTGAAGGTCGCAATTCCACATTGCCGGGGAAGATGATTCCCAACCACCGCTACCCGGACTGGAAGTGACTGGCTGGGCATTAGTTGCAAGGAGGATGCTGACTCTTTTCCGAATGCCCGGGGCCGCAACGCGCGCCGCATCAGGGTGTTTGGTTGCGAATTCACGGAACTGTTCGGTGCGGACATTGCAAGCTCCTAAAAGCAACTCTGTGAGCGTAAGAGGGTTCGGAAGCTATCTTGCAAATAAGATTAGTGGCCAAGCGCCCGAATCATTTCAAATGCTTCACTCGTGACGAAGGCCAGAAGAAATAGCGCGGCGCCGATTCCCGCCAGTGGCTTGTGGGGTGTTCCGTCGATGCAAACAAAGGAACCCGTCTCCGGTTCTTCTTTTTCCGATGCGGCCGAGCGTATGCCAGGCATAAATACGAAGCCCCCGGCAGTCGATACCACCAGGTTCCATAGAAGCGGGCCGAGTTTAAGAATGCGGCGAACTAGGCGATTCATCATTGCCTGACTCTATCCCAGCCAGATTGAGGTAGCTGTTCAATATTGCACTCTGAGAGAAGGTCAAGCAGAATCAGTTCATGAAGGGTAGTTCTTAAGGGCGGCGGTAGTGTGGAAGGGGTGCTGCCTTCAGGGGAACGCAGCCGTATGATCTGGCATCACTGCCGCCGCTTTGGTGTGGGCACCTGTAAGCATAATGCGGTTGCGAAGCTACGAACGCTGTGCAATTTTGCTCTATGGCAGTTAGGCGGGACTAAAAGCCGTGTCGAGCGACTGAAACGCCCTTGGCAAACCTGCGAGTTGCCGGATTTGAATGAGAGCCAGGGCAAAGTGTGCATTATTGAACAGCCCGCATTCCGCAAACGCGTCAACCTGAATTCAGTTCGCTGAAGAAGTGATCGCATTCAAGAGTCCGTTTGTGACGTGGTGATTGAGATGGAAGACCCCCGGTGCAAAATCGCGGCGATTGAGATGGAAGACCTTCGGTGCAAGAGCCTGCTCCATGGCGTGATGATTGAGATGGAAGACTTCCGGTGCAAGAGTCTGCTCTACAGCGTGGCGATTGAGATGGAAGACCCTCGGTGCAAGAGAGATACGATTGAGCGGGAAGACCCTCGGTTCAATCGCTCACTCATGACCTGGTGATACAGACTTCAAATGGGCCATCGGCGTCCGTACATCAAGCAGGTCAATCCGGTGAAAACCGAGCGCTATGGCAATCGATGAAGTGAAAAGGCTCTGATTGCGCGGAGCGGGAGAGCAACAGGTATTCAGTTTGCTCATGATCGGTAACCTGAAGCTGCTCAGATGCCCGCAAACCGACAACGTATAGCTTTATAGTTGGCGAAAACCTGTAACCTGCAACCCATCAGTTTTCAAGGGCCGCCGGCGCCGGTTCCCTGCCCCCTGATCCAGGCTCCTCACGCCCCCAATGGCAGCGCCGGCATCTCGCCCTGCGCCTTGGCTTCGGCGACCACGGCGTCGAGGTGCGAGAGAACCTCGTCCACGGTCATGGTGTAGACCTCGCGCAGGGAGTCGTACCCCTCCTGGACCAATTGTTTGAGGAACCGGCCCGCGATCTGGGCGGCGAGCTGGTCGGTAATCACCTTTCCCGTCAGCAACTTCTGCCGTCCCCATGCCTCCAGCGGCAGGGCAATCCACATCGGCCTGCCGTTCACGTCGAAGCGCACATCGACGGCGTCTGCGTGCCGCGTGGCGATAGCCACCATGGTGCCCTTCCAGCGGCAATTCAGCTCTTCGCCACTCCAGCGATCGGTCACGTGAAACTCTTCATACATTGGAACAGCGTACCGCTCCACCCGCCCAACGGCAAGTGCCCCGGTGGACGCCCCTCTTCGCGCGCTGATAGACTGATTGGGTTGCAGTTTGTGGCTCTCCACTCATACGGATCCACCTGCAAGTCTAGAGAAGAAGGACAAGAAGAGACCCCGTGGACACAAAAACCCGTCATTCCTTGAAACAAGACAGCTTTGCCGAGGCAGCAAAGAGCAGCATAAGCTGGCTCAGTGGTCACCGTTCCGGCGTTACACGCTGGATCATCGTTGCTGTTGTGGTGGTTGTTGTTGGCGCGGGGGCGCTGGTTTTCTGGGACTGGTCCTCGAGCAAGGCGGATGCAGCCCTGGGCGCGGCTCTGGATGCCTACAATGCACCGCTGGCGCAGCCTGGCGCCCCGGCCCTCAGCGGAGTGTACGCCTCCTCCGGCGATCGCGCGAAGGCCGCCAATCAGCAGTTTGTTGCGGTAGCCCACCAGTATGGCTGGCTCTCCGAGGGCGCCAAGGCTCACTACTTTGCCGGCGTCACCTATGAGGAACTGAATCAGACCGGATCGGCTGAGACGGAGCTGAAGACCGCTGCCGGCTCCTGGGACCGGAATCTGGCGAACCTGGCCAAGCTCGCCCTGGCCGGTCTTTATCAACAGGCGAACCGCGATTCCGAGGCAATTAACCTCTACAACGCGATAGCCACCAAACCATCGGAGACGGTGCCAGCCACTGTGGCGCAACTTGATCTGGCCGACCTCTATGCCGCTGAAGGCAAGACGGATCAGGCCCGGACACTGTGGGCCAAAATCAAGGACGCCGACAAGAACGGCATGGCCGGCTCAATTGCCGCGCAAAAGCTCGGCGCCAAGGAGTAATCCAGGCGGATTCAAAGCAAAAGACTCGCGGAGCCATGGGCTTCGCGAGTCTTTTGCTTTGAGCGGCGTTCGGCGCCTCGCGGCGCGAATTCGAGCATTTTCCCTTGCCTGCGCGTCTGTTGAACTATGAGTGCGGCGCAGGCAGTATTCTCAGGTTGGATGGAGATCGCAGACAAGGCTGTGTACGACGGGACCCGCCAGCACGCGGAAGAGGCGGCGCTTGCGGCCTTGGTGAGCCAGTATGCCGGAACCCTTTACCGGGTGGCTTACTCCGTTCTGCACAACTCCGCCGATGCCGAAGACGCGGTGCAGGAGGCGTTTCTGCGCGTGCTGCGCCACCGCGACACCCTCCATGAGGTGCGCGATCAGCGGGTATGGCTGATTCGCATTGTGTGGAACGTTGTGCTGGACCGCAAGCGCCGCTCGAAGACCCGGCCGGAAACCGATGATGTGGCCGAATTGGCGCGCGTGCTGCCCGCCGGCGGTCTGAACGCCGAGGAGCGCGCCGCCGCCGCCCAACACCACGCGCACGTGCTCTCCTGCGTAGAGCAGTTGCCCGCCAAGGAGCGCCAGGTGCTGATGCTTTCGGCTTTCGAGGAACTGACCAGCGTGGAGATCGCCTCGGTGCTGGGGATTACCGAGTCCAGCGTCAGGTCGCGGCTCTTTCGCGCGCGCAACCTGATGGCCGGCCTGCTGGACCACGAAAGGAGTGCGCGATGAATCCCTCCGCTCAGAACCCATTTGTCAGCAATTCCGGTTCCGGCGCTCTTCCCGGTTCCGGCGAATTTGAAGCTACGTTGCGGCTTATCGCCAGCCTTCCCGCGCCCGAAGGGCTTGAGAAGCGTGTCGAAGCCGGTCTGCTTACGGCGCCACGCAGGGCACGGATTCTTCAGTGGCCCACGGCGCTGCGGCTGGAGAACGCCTGGGTGCGCACGGCGGCCGCGGCGGCGATTGTTTGTGTGGTGGTCGGCGGCGGATGGAGCATTTCCTCACGTGTACAGCCAGCCCCGCAGGTAAAGGCAATCACGGTTCCTCCACACGGTTCCGCACCGGGCGGCTTCTCCAGCGCGGGAGCGATGCGCACGCCGCAGACGCTAAACGGGCCAGTCGTCGCACACCCGGCGACGATTCAGCGGGCACATACAAAAGTTGCGGCAAACGCACGCGCGAAGACTCCGGCTCGGCATGGCAAGTCTGTGCCGGCAAAAAATCCCAGTGCTCCAACCCCTCGTTGAATTTATCTGCAAGGTTTCAATCTTTTTTTAGGAGGGGTAGGGGGGTAACCGGTGGTACGGACCGGTCACTTCCCTGACAGATTCGACAGTGGTCAGTGGACAGTGAACAGTAAAGACCCGTTCCTTTGATCATTCCTATTGTGCGCTGGCGGAGGGAAATTCTCTGCAAGGAATCAAAGGGAGAGGCTTTAAATTCTTATATCCCAAAGGCGGAATCCTGAACACCCGGCGGATGACGAGACGAGGCCGGATAGAGTCCCCTGATGAATCAACGAGGCCAGTGGAGTAGAAGCGGCAGCCACCGAATCGCGGGCGGCCTAACCTATGGTTCATCCCTGAACTCTTTCTCGGGATAAACGAAATCGCAGAGGTCATGATTCTCTTCGAAAGCTCTGAGAATTTCTCCGGATACGACCACTACATGGAGATCAGTTGTAGCATTCTTGACCTTTCCCAAAAACTCTACAAACTGCCCATACGACAGATCAGAATCGCCGACAACGTAGACTATGCGCTCTGCCCGGTTTTCCATCAAAGCTGAGATAGTCGGGGCCAGCCTGTTTGAAGAAACTTCGGTGTCGTTGATCCACGTTCTTCCGTCTTTTGTAAGCTTTACAAACTCTACTCGACCGCCGCAATCAGTTGGCTCATTTGGATTGTGGTGAAGCCGAATCACCGGAATACGTATCCCAACCGATGGCGGCCTTTGCACCGCGAAAAGACAAAGCACCAGAATTAGGAACAAGCTGGCCAAAGGTACAGCCAGTAGTGATCTGAAACGATTGGGGTCCATACCTTCCCCTGACACCGCTTGGCGCGATTTTACTCCCTGACCAAACGCATCGGCTTACGCGTGCCTCGTGACCGCGCGGATGATCATGCCCAGCACGGCCAGCACCGCCGCACCGCAGAAGGCCGGGACGAAACCGCGCACGCGGAAGCCGGAGACGAGGTTCGACGCCACCAGGATCATCAATCCGTTGATGACCAGCAGAAAGAGGCCGAGGGTGAGGATGCTGATGGGGAAGGTGATAATTTTCAGCAAAAATCCGACCGTCGCATTGAGCAGGCCGATGACCAGCGCCGCCACCAGCGCCGAACTCAGCCCCCGCACAACGAAACCGGGGACGATTTGTGAAACCACCAGCAGAGCAACCGCGCTCAAGAGCCATTGAACCAGAAGTCTGACCATTATTCCCTTCTCCTTGTCGTTGAAATCCTTGCATCCGAAGGTAGGCTCGCGGCCTGCCAAAAGAGCCTCGCGAAGAAGCCCGCAATCACTCCGCCAGCGGCGGCTCCAACTCTGCTCCAGAGCGGGAGTCGCAGGGTTGTGGACCGCCTTTGGCCCTGATCTGCGCGGTGGTCAGCAGAAAAACGGCCACGATGATGGCGGCCATGCCGACAAACTCGGTTCTCTCCGGCCGCTCGTGGAGCAGAAAGATTCCCATGAGCACTGCAACCACCGGGTTCACATAGGTATACGACGCGACCTTGGCTACCGGCACTTTATCGATCAGGTAGATGAAAGCAGTGTAACCCAGCAGCGAGCCGCCGGTGACCAGGTAAGCGAGCGATCCAATTCCCGCCGCGTTCACGTGGAATTGTGGCCATTCGCCCAGTACCGTGCCCAGTAGAGTGCTGAAGGCGCCCGCGATCAGCATCTGCCATGCCGCGGCCACAAAGATGTTCACCGGCAACCGGGCGCGCCGGGAGAGGATGCTGCCCACTGTCCAGGAAAGCGCGCCGGCCAGCAAACTGGCAATGGCCCACAGGCGCACGCTGTCGCCAGCAAGACCGTTCTGGAGCGAGGGCCAGAGCAACGCGCCCAGGCCTCCGATGCCCAGCACAACGCCCAGCCAGCCGCGCACCGGCAGCGGCTCGCCGCCGGGCAGAGCCATCTCAATCAGCGCCACATAGAGAGGGACCACAGCCTGCGCCAGCGAAGCCAGCCCGCTGGGCACGGTCCGCTCCGCATACACCAGCCCCACGTTGCCTCCGCCCAACAGCAGCAGCCCGACGGCGCCCAGCACCAGCATGGTCTTCGGCGGCCACTTCAGGCGCATCCCGCGCCAGTGGCACCAGGCCAGCAGAATCGCGCCCGCGATGAGAAATCGCGTCCCGGCCAGCAGCAACGCCGGCATCTGGGCCGCTCCAATGCGGATGGCCGTATAAGTGGAACCCCAGAAGAAGTAAAGGCTTGCAAAGGCCAGAACAATAGAGGTAGTGGTAGCCGTTTTCTTTTCCGGGAGGAGCGCAGAATTCGCCATGGGGTTGATTCCATGCTAGAGCAAAATCAGAGTCAGTGCTCCCTTCCTGAGGGCTTTCGAGGTGGCTTTTTCTTTGGGAAATCAGCCACTCAGCATCGTGCGTCTGGATACAGATCCTCTGATTTCGCTATAACGCGCGGAAGCCGTGCCGCGACGCCACTGTACAGAACAAGCAGGAATGTACTATCCTCACGCCACCGGGGATTCCATGCAAACTCGCGTTGCCAAATCGCTGCTTTTGCCAGCCACCAAACGCTGGTCGCGGTCGCGTGCGGGTATCATCTGCCCGCGATGGCATTTGCATGTATTGCCCACACTGACCCGGCCCAGCCTCTTCGGCGATTAGCTCCGGCCCTCTGAAATTCTCGCCTGCTCTTTCTCGTCCCCAGGGGCGAACAGAACTGGGCGACCCCATCCCCTGTGGGGCCCGTGCCCGGGCATTGAATCGATGCCGCCCAGCCGCACAACCGAATTTGTCGAGGAGATAAAAAGATGACCAAGCAAGAACTGCACGCGCAATACGGACCAAAGCTCGTCTGCCCACTACCCGGACCCAAAGCCAAGGCTGCCATCGAGGCTGACGACCGGCTCATCTCACCCAGCTATACCCGCTCCTATCCGCTGGTGGCCAAGCGCGGCCGCGGCTGCCGCGTGGAAGACGTGGACGGCAACGAGTTTCTCGACTTTGCGGCAGGCATCGCCGTGGCCTCCACTGGCCACTGCCACCCTGAAGTGGTCGCCGCCATTCAAAAGCAGGCCGCCGAGCTGATTCACATCTCCGGGACCGACTTTTACAACGAGCCGCTCACCGATCTGGCCGCCCGGCTCTCCGCTATTGCGCCCATGCCCGGCCCGCATCGGGTCTTCTACGGCAACTCCGGCGCCGAGGCCGTCGAGTGCGCCATGAAGCTGGCCCGCTACCACACAGGCCGCCAGCAGATCATCGCCTTCCTGGGCGCCTTCCACGGCCGCACCATGGGCGCGCTCTCGCTGACCGCCTCCAAGCCGCAGCAGAAACGGCGCTTTGCGCCGCTGGTTCCCGGCGTGACCCATGTCCGCTATCCCTATGCCTATCGAGGCTGCTCCGGCGGTCCGCAGGATGAAGAAGCCTTCAGCCTGGGCTGCGCGCGCTTCATCGAAGAAAAGCTCTTCAAGACCGTCCTTGCACCCGAGGAGGTAGCCGCCATCTTCGTCGAGCCGATTCAGGGCGAAGGCGGCTACGTGGTTGCCCCGGACAACTTCATGCGCGAACTGCGCGCCATCTGCAACCGGCATGGCATTCTGCTGGTCTGCGATGAAGTGCAATCGGGTATGGGACGCACCGGCAAGTGGTGGGCTGTCCAGCACACCGGCGTCGAGCCGGACATCATCTGCACGGCCAAAGGCATCGCCAGCGGCTTGCCGCTGAGCGCCTGCATAAGCCGCGCCGAGATCATGGATTGGGCGCCCGGCTCCCACGCCTCCACCTTTGGCGGCAACCCGGTGGCAATCGCCTCCGCGCTTGCCACCATGGACATTCTGGAGCGCGAGGGCGTCAGCAACGCAGCCCGCGTGGGCGAGTTCATCCTGCAGCGCGTGCGCGGCTGGAAGCAAACCCATCCGCTGGTGGGCGACGTGCGCGGACGCGGCCTGATGATCGGCATCGAACTGGTGAAGGACAAGGCTACCCGCGAACCGGCTGGAGCCTTGCGCAATCGCGTGGAAGACCTGGCCTTCGAACGAGGACTGATCCTTCTCGGTTGCGGCGAAAGCTCGCTCCGGATCTGCCCGCCGCTCATCATCAAAGAAGAGGAAGCCACCGTGGCCATGGACATTATCGAGGAGGCGATCACGATCGTGGAAAAGGAAGCCGGAGTCGCCTGAGCCGGCGTGCGTTCTGCTGAAGAGCAGAAAAACCGGGGCTGCAGAGAGGGGCCATTCTTCAGCCCCGCCTTGCAGCCCCTTCTCTTTTCAGCAGCAGCTTGCTCCCGGTATCGTCCTCCGTTACTGGGCCTTTTCCTCGATGCGCATATTCGCGATCTCCGAGGTCCGGTGTGCGGCACGTTCCAGATTGTGCGCCATCTCCTGCGTGGCCAGGTTCTGCTCCTCGGCTGCGGCAGCCATCTGCTGCGAGAGCCCTGACAGTTCTTCAGTGTGGCTGGAGATCTGATCGATCGCCTTCATGGCAGTGGCCACATCCACACCGATAGCCGTCACCTTGGCTTGAATTTCGGCCGTGGCCGAGGCCGTCTGTTCGGCCAGCTTTCTCACCTCGCTGGCCACCACGGCGAAGCCCTTGCCATGCACCCCCGCCCGGGCTGCCTCGATATTCGCATTCAGCGCCAGCACGCTGGTCTGCGTGGCGATGGAGGCAATCAGCCCCGCCACCTTGGCCACTCCGCTGCTGGATGCCCGCAGGCTCTCGATAGCTGCTTTGCTCTCCCCGCTGGCGGCGCGCGACTTCTCCGCCGCCTGCGATACGTCCACGGCGTTTCGGGCAATCTCGGCAATGCTCGACTCGATCTGGTGCGTGGCCGTGGCCACCATCTGCAAGTTGCCGTTCAGATGCTCGATGTCGTTGCGCTGCGCTTCCTGCGCCGTCCGGAGCGCATCCATCGCCTCTTGGGTACTGACGCCCCAGATGACCACGGCGCCGATGTACTCCCCATGATCGTCGATCATCGGTTCAACATTCAGATCGAGCTTCACCGGACCCAGCGCGATAGTCGCCTTGTGCGGAAGATGGTGGTTGCCCTGATGCTGCCGGGCGCCGACAATCTGGCTGATCTTCGCCTGGTTCTTGTGAAAGATGTGGATCGATTTGCCCACCATCTGCTCCACCGGCACGGGAAGGTACTTCTGCAGCGAGAGCAGAGTCTTGCGCGAAGAGCGGTTGAGATAGCGCAGAATCAGATCCCGGTCGCAAAACATTGCGTTCGACGGCAGCGCGTCCAGCGCATATTCAAAGCTGCGATCCACCACCTCCTCATACTGGGGTTCCATAGGCGCTCCAGTCGCCATCGAAACAGGCAGCGCCTGTGTACTACGTTGTGAAAACAAAGTGCCGAGCAAACCGTGAGCCATATTCAGTTCTTCCTCCTGCAAGTTTTCAGTCTCGTATATTTCATCCCAGACCGGCGGCTCGGAAGGCTCTCAATCTGCTGTTGTTTCCGGAGACTTCCCGAAGGCGAACTGGCTGGTTCCACTTTGGAAATGCGGAGGGCTGCGCCTCAGGCACCTCGAAGGCGCACGGCAACTTCAGCGGGCGTGGTTCCGCTTCCGCTAGCCGGATTTGCGCCTTTCGCTCATCCGGTTGAGAATGGTTTGCCATGGGATGGTTTGAGCGGATACGGGTCGGCTGCGAGGAGCGCGCGCTGAACGGACTCGAATGGGTGGCGCGGCGGCGAGGACGGTCTGAAGCTCTGCCTGCCCACCTGGTCACGGGCATCGACGGCGAGAGAGCCGCCTTCTTCCAC
>Ga0224535_1000531_pt1 | contig 10865 bp, 12 predicted proteins | sample 714E13034metaG_FD_179898 | JGI IMG/M metagenome (GOLD analysis project Ga0224535, IMG submission 179898) | Peat soil microbial communities from Stordalen Mire, Sweden - 717 E1 30-34 | ecosystem: Environmental > Terrestrial > Soil > Wetlands > Peat | place: Sweden: Norrbotten County, Stordalen... | reverse complement strand
GTTTTGTCTGGCTGATTCCGGGCTTCTGGGACGGACGGCTAGCCTACGCCATGCTGGCCTGGGAGACGTTGGTGCTGTTGGCCGCGCTTCTCTATGGCCTGCGTCTGCCCGCCCCGGCCGAGCTGATCGCCAGCCGCACTTGGTCGAATGCGCCCGCCCTCGACAGCGAGACGGAGATCGAGCTGACCGTCGAAAATCGGGGCCGGATGATCATCGACTGTCGGCTGGTAGACGATCTTCCGCCAGCCCTGGTCGAAGAACCGGAAACGCTGCGGTTGACTGTCTTTCCTCGCGTGCCTGCCTCGCTTCGCTATCGCGTGGAACCCAAAGAGCGCGGCGACTGGCAGACAGGTTGGCTCTACATACGCTACCATTCGGGACTGGGTCTCATTGAACGCTGGGCCAAGGCGCCGCTCACGCAGACGGTACGTATTTATCCGGCCCTGCGCACCGGCGAGGAGCAGCAGATCTTTCTGGCTCGCAGCCGGCAGATTGATTTGCAACTGCGCCAGGCGCGGCTGCGGGGTCTGGGCCGCGACTTTGAAAGCCTGCGCGAATACCGCGATGGCGACGACCTGCGCGACATCTGTTGGACAGCCACCGCGCGGCGCGGCAGCCCCATTACCCGCCAGTACCAGACCGAGCGCAGCCAGCCGGTTTGGATTGTGCTCGACTGCGGACGGTTGATGCGGGCGCGGGTGGCGACAACGCAGCCTCCGGGTGAAGGTCGTGGACAACAAATTCATTCAAAGCTCGACCACGCCTGTACGACGGCCGTTGCGCTGGCCCAACTAGCGCTCTACTCCGGCGACCGGGTGGGCCTTTTGGCATATGGGCAGGGAATTCAGCAGCGGCTTTTGCCCGGTCGCGGCTTGGCCCACCTGCGGCAGCTCATCGAATCGCTGGCCCAGGTGCGCGCCGAATCCGGCGAGGCCGATCATCTGCGCGCCACGGCCACTCTGAACCGCTTGCAACCTCGCCGGTCCCTGATTTTATGGGTCACCGACCTGGCCGAGACCGCCATGTGCCCCGAGGTTATCGATGGTGCCATGCAACTGCTGCGCCGCCATGTGCTCCTGTTTGTCGCCATGGCCCAGCCGGAGGTCGAACTGATCGCTCAGGTCCGGCCAAAAAACGTAGACGAAATGTTCCGCGCTGCCGCCGCGCAGGAGATGGTTGGGTGCCGCGAACTGCTCCTCGCTCGCCTCCACGAACAGGGCGCGCTTACCCTCGACCTCAACCCCGAAGCCCTCACCTCGTCGGTACTGAACCAATATTTGACGGTGAAGGAGCGGGCGATGGTGTAGGCGCGGGGTTCTCCAGCATGGAGTGAATCAACGCAAAATCTTGGCTCGTGAAGCGCTGTGAAGAACCGCGAAGGTCGTGCTGTCTGAAACACACGTCCGCCTCTCGGCGAACCGAGAGGCGGACGTGTGCGCGGAGTTGAGTAGAGCTTACTCGGCTGCGGGTGCTTCCGCTTGGGGTTCGGCTGCGGCAACGGGCTCGACAGCGGCCACTTCAGCAGCGGCTGCTTCAGGCGCCGCTTCAGTGGCTTCCGCCATGACGTTGACCTTTATGTGGGCCGTAACTTCGCGGTACAGCTTGATGGCCACGCTGAAGTCGCCGACGGTCTTGAGAGGCTCGTCCAACTGAATCTTGCGGCGATCGATCTCAAAGCCCTTGGCTTCCAGTGCTGTGGCGATGTCGGCTGATGTAACGGAGCCGAAGAGGTGGCCAGCCTCGCCCGACTTGCGGGTGAAATCGAGCACAACAGGCTCGAGCTTGATGACCAGTGCCTCGGCCAGGGCCTTCTCCGTGGCGGCGCGGCGGGCGGCGGCATTCTTCATCTGCTCGACGACAGCCTTGTTGGTCTCGGTAGCCTGCAGCGCCAGCTTGCGGGGCAGCAAAAAGTTGCGGCCATAGCCGTCGGCCACTTTGACCAGATCGCCGCGATGGCCCAGGTTGACTATGTCTTCCTTCAGAATGACTTCCATTTGAAACTCTCCAGTGTTGCTGGCGGTCGCCGGCGTCGTGGGCGCTATTGCCTTTTGGACAAGAGCGCTGCCGTCCGGCAGAGCCGCACTCGGTTCTACATCGGCATCCGGAAGATTGCCGTCTGCCAGAATCGGTTCGAGCCGCGCCACTCCCGATTACGAAAGAGCGAACGCAAGCCGACAGGCGGCAGCCGGAGGCTAGTGCCGCGTGGCAAACGGCAGCAGGGCGATGTTCCGGGCCTGCTTGATGGCGCGGGTAAGGCGGCGCTGGTGCGTGGTGCAGACGCCGGTGAGCCGGCGAGGCACAATCTTGCCTCGCTCGGCCACAAAGCCTTGTAGTAGCCGTACATCGCGGTAAGGAATCGCGTCGATCTTCTCGGTGCAGAACTTGCAGACCTTCTTGCGGCGGAAGAACTTGCCGCGTCCGCCAGGGCCGGAGGGCCGTCCGCCAGGCCGTCCGCCGGAGCGGGCCGGGGCTGAACCCGAGCCTGAGCCTGAACCCGAAACCGGACCCGAATTTGAACTTGGGCCGGAATCTGAACCGGACACGGCTTGGGGAGTTGCAGGTGCGCTCGTCTCGGGCGCCTTTGCTTGAGTCTCTTCAGACATACTGTTTCCTCTTCACTCTCTTGGGTTCCGAAACACGCCCATTGGGCGCAGACCGGAACGCTGGATCTGGCAGCAGCCGACACCCCAAAAATCGGGGACAGCGGCGGCAATTCACGACAAGCCGTGCTAGACGGCCTGAACAGGCTCAGCGGCTACTGCCGCCACAGGAGTCGGCTCAGCGACAGGAACTGGCGCTGCAACTGGAGTGGGCGCTGCGACCGGGGCCGGGGCCGCGTGCTCAACATTCGCACTCCGGCGAACTCCGCGCAGAGCCTTGACCTTGGCCAAGCGCTTCTCTTCCTCGTCGATGCGCACGGTGATGAACTTGATCACCGGCTCAGTAACACGCAACCGGCGCTCCAACTCCAGCACTACCGAGCCGTTGGCCTCGATGGTGAGCAGAACGTAATTGCCGTCGTTGAACTTGCGTACCGTGTACGCGAGCTTGCGCCGGCCCATCTTTTCGACGGTCTTGACCACCCCGCCGCCGTTGGTGATGTTGGCGGAAAAACCGGCGATCAACTTATCAACATCCTCTTCGACCGCATCGGGCCGAACAATGAACATAACCTCATACAAACGGGGCATCCTGTTTCCTTTTCCGCTGAAAGATCAGGGTCCATCCCCGATTTCCAGCCTTGCTCTCTATCCTTGTCCGCTGGCTATCGCCTTGGCGGCTTACTGTTTTCGTCATTCCTCCGCCGGGCTGTTTCGCTCGCGACGGTTGAACTCGTTCATTGCGGCTGCCGGTCCCAGTTCAAGGATGTGCCGCGTAGCAGTAGCCACCCGGTCCAGCACCTCGTCCAGCACCGTCAAATCCGCCTTGCGCATCGGCGACAGCAGGTAATCCTTGCCGAGATGCCCGCCGCCTGCCGCAATGGCCTCCGGCGGTATATCCGGCCTCACGCCAATGCGCAGACGCAACCACTCCTGATTCCCCAGGGCGCCGGTCACGCTGCGGGCTCCGTTGTGCCCGGCTGATGATCCGCGCTCCCTGATCTTGAAGGTGCCCAGCTTCAGATCCAGTTCGTCGTGAATGACGAGCAGGTTCTGAGCCGGATCAACCTCAAACTCCCGAACCAGCGCGGCCACTGCTTCTCCGCTCCGGTTCATAAACGTCTCCGGCTTGGCTAGAACCACCTCGCGTCCCGCTATGCGGCAGGTTGCGGTAGCGGCCTTGCAGCGCCGGTTCTGAACCACAACGCCCTCTTGCTGGGCGATGCGGTCGATGGCCATGAACCCCGCGTTGTGCGGGGTCCACAGATATTCCAAACCGGGATTGCCCAGCCCCACCACCAAATAGGGACCATGCAAGGAACCAACCCGGCTGCCGAACTCCATTGCCTCGGCCAAGGGTTACTTCTTCGCGCCAGAGCCAGCGTCTGCCTTCTTGGCTCCTGCCTCCGCCTCGGGCTTGCCCTTCTTGGCAACCTCTGGCTCGGCTGTTGTAGCCTCTGCTGCTGCTGCTTCCGCCGCAGCGGCGGCCTCGACCTCGGCAGCGGTAGGCGCTTCTTCGCGGATGGAGACGACGTGAGCTACGGTCGCATCCTCGTCGTTCAGGTACTTGATCTTCTCGGAGTGAGGCAGCTCGCTGACGCGCAGCACGCCGTACATCTCCAGGTGGCTGACGTCCGCATCGATGTGGCTCGGAATGTCGGCCGGCAGGCACTCGATTTCCACCTCGCGCAACACCTGGTCGAGGATGCCGCCTTCGGCCTTGACACCCACCGGAATCCCCAGCAGCTTGACGCGCACGCTGACGCGCAGGGCCTTGTCCAGTGCGATGCGTTTCATGTCGATGTGGATCAAGTTGTCATTGATCGGCTCGCGCTGCAAATCAACAATCATGGCCTTGGTTGCAGCTTGGCCGGCGACTTCGACATCGAAGATCGTGTTGTGGCCGGTCTCGGAGAAAAGAATCCGCGAAATCTGCTTGGGATCCACCTCGATGGCCACCGGATCGTGCCCCGGACCATACAGTACGGCAGGAATCTTGCCCGCAACGCGCACACGGCGAGCGGCATTCTTGTTGAACTTGCCCTCACGGGGCTTGGCTACGACTACTTCTGACATTCGGTCTCTCGTTTCCTGATTTCGGGCACGAACGGTTGAGGTCCGCTCCCTTTGTGAAAAGCAGTGGTCAGTGAACAGTGGTCAGTGAATAGTAAAATTGCCGCTTACCGAATCACTCACGTCTGACTACTGGCGACTAGCTAATGGTTAATCGTACTGGTCACTGACTACTGACCACTCAATTGAACAGCGTACTCACGCTGGTTTCCATGTGGATGCTCTCGATAGCCGCGCCCAGTAGGCCGGCGATGGAAAGCACCTTGATCTTGGGCAACTTCTGGGCCGCCTCGCGCAAGGGAATGCTATTGGTAACCACCAGTTGTTCCAGCCGCGATTCGCCGATGCGCTCGATGGCCGGGCCGGAAAGCACGGCGTGGCTGGCGGCGGCGTAGACAGCCAATGCGCCATTGGCGTAGAGCGCGTCCACGGTCTTCACCAGTGTGCCGGCGGTGTCGATGATGTCGTCGATGATGAGGCAGGTCTTGCCCGTCACATCGCCGATGACATGCATCACTTCAGTCACGTTGATGTCAGTGCGGCGCTTGTCCACGATGGCCAGCGGGGCTCCAACTTTCTGCGCGAAGAAGCGAGCCCGCTCCACACCGCCGGCGTCGGGCGAGACCACCGTCAGGTTGGGCAGATTGAGTTCGCGGAAGTAACTTACCAGCACCGGGCTGGCGTAAAGGTGATCAACAGGAATATTGAAGAAGCCCTGAATCTGCGCCGCGTGCAGATCCACGAAGAGGGCGCGGTTGGCGCCGGCGGTGGTGAGTAGATCGGCGACCAGTTTGGCGCTGATTGCCACGCGTGGACGGTCCTTGCGATCCTGGCGGGCGTAACCGTAATAGGGCACAACCACCGTGATCCTGGCCGCTGACGCCCGCTTGAGCGCGTCAATCATCACTAGGAGCTCGACGAGATTCTGGTCGACGGGATAGCAGGTGGGCTGGACGACGAAAACATCGACTCCGCGCACGTTTTCGAGCAACTGAAAGTAGACTTCGCCGTCGGCAAAGCGCTGAATCTTCACTTCGCCCACGGGTACGCCGATGTGGCGGCCGATCGCCTCGGTCAGTGGCCGGTTGGCCGTGCCGCTGAAAAGCTTGAACCGCTTGTCCTCACTCAGGTTCCGGCTCCGCTTGCGTTCCGGGAGCGGTTTGACATCCTTGGCTTTTGCGGCCGCATCCAGGACCGCGGCTTGCAGCGGCTCCTTGAGTACGGCTTCCTTCACCACGCCGTCGCCCGGCGTCTTCGACACACTCTCCTGCTGCTGATCTTCGGTCATCACCGTCCGTGTTTCCGCTTCCATCTCCGAATTCCCTCCAAGCTGGTTGGCTTTGGCTGTTTCCGGGCTACACGTTGAAAGAACTGGCTGGGCGACCAGGATTCGAACCTGGACAAATGCCTCCAAAGGGCATTGTCCTACCATTAGACGATCGCCCAACTATGGTAGCCGTTGCCGAGTTTCTCTCGCTCAACAGCTGACTGTCAACTTGCTCAGGACAGAAGCATTTCGCGCCAGTATGCCTCGCGCGGCAGGGTGCGGGTCAGTTGACTCGCCACTCCGGCCATGCGCAGGCGCTCGCGCGCCGCTTCCGCATCTCCGCGGGTACGGTACAACCCGAAGAGTGCTGAACCGGACCCGGACAGCGAGGCATGGAGGGCTGCCTCCGGTGTACCGAAGCCCAAAAGAATACGCTTGATGTCTGCAAGGGGGGGATGCTGGGCAAAGACGACACGTTCAAAGTCGTTCTGGATCCAGCTACTGATCCCGGTGCGGACAAGCGCGGACTCTACGGGTCCGGCCAGGTCCCCTTCATTCGAGGGAACACCGGAGGAGCCAACTCCCTGCTGTCCTCCGGGGATTGCTCCCGCAAAGGCGCTGGCATAGGCGCGGCTCAACTTATTCAGTTTATCCGCACTGGCTTCCGCGGTCAAACCCTCGGCCTGGCAGAGAGCGTCCCAGTCGCGAAAAGCCTGCGGGGTAGAGACGCCAACCTCCGGCGTGGCCACCACGCACCAGACAGGCTCAAAGTCCGGCAGGGGGTAGACCTCCTGCCCGTGGTCAAGGCCAAGCACCGCGCCACCAATCAGAAACAGCGGCACATCGGAGCCGACTTCGGCCGCAATCTCCAGCCGCCGAGCCGGCCAATCCTGCCCGCCGACCCGTTGACCGGCAACCCCCAACTCCGTCTCCAACCCCACCAGCGCCGCCACGGCATTGGCCGACCCCGCACCCAGCCCACCCTGCACCGGCAGGCGCTTCTCGATGTTGATCTCCACCTCAGCCGTGAGGCCGAGAGCCGCCAGAGCCAATGCGACCATCTTCCAGGCGGTATTGTGCTCGTCGGTGGGAACGCGGCTGTCGTTCGAGGTCAGACGCAGCGTGGTCGCGGCAGCAGGACGGGCCGCGACCGTGACCAGGTCGTAGAGCTCCAGGGTCTGGTAGACGGTAGCCAGCCGATGGAAACCGGCCGGACCCTCTTCTGGGCGCGGCGCGCCGATATAAAGTCCGAGGTTGATCTTGGCGTGCGAACGAACGGCTGTGGGCATACCGCTTCATTGTAGAGCGGGAGCGGCTCGCCAAAAGGATTGCCGGAGGAGAATCCGACCACCGGTGGGCCTACAAAAATTTGCCGGCCTCGAAGCCCACAAACAGCAGGAGCGAACGCCGACTTGCGGGGAAGTCGCATTGCAGGGGATCGGAAGAGCTGTGATTGACCGGCCCGGGGCCGACCAAAACGCGCAAAACACCCCCAAAAATCCTTGATTTGCGTAGAATTTAAAGCTTTTTTTCTACGATTTAAGGTGTGCCAGGGAAGCGGGCGACGCAGGAGCGGCCGACCGAACTGGCTTTGCGGAGGAGGGGACGATGCGGAATGAAGTGCGGGATCTTGCACGCAGGAAATTGGACGAGGAACTCAGGTATTACCGGCAGGCGGGAAAGGAGAAGTACCCTACCCGGGAGTTGTTGCGGAGGGTGCGGCAGGTGCTGGGAGTTCCGGTGGCGGAGGTGGCGCGGGCGTTGGGGGTGAACCGCTCGGTGATCTTCCGGCTGGAGCAGAGCGAGGGGCCGGGGACGATCTCTCTGCGGGCGATGACTCGCGTAGCGAATGCCATGAACTGCAAGGTGGTTTACGCCGTGATTCCGCAGGATGGAAAGACGCTGGATGAGATGGCGGACCGGCGGAAGTGGAGCGAGTTGCTAGGGATTAGGGGTTAGGGTACAGCAAGAGCACGGGTGGTCTCCCACATCTGGCGCGATGAGACTGCGCCAGATGTGGGCCAGCCATTCATTTGTGGGAGGTTAGACCTGCGCGACCCGCCCTTGTTGAGGATTCTCATTTCGGGAGAAATCCACAGATTTTTCAGTCATCAGCAAAACATTTTTGCCATCCATGCCGAAAATTTGATACTACATACAGTATCATCTCTACAGATGGATGATGCTCGACTGAAGAAACGGGTAAAGAAGATCGCCGCAAACGTGAAGAACGTTCGGTATGAGGATCTTTTGGCCCTACTTGAAAGCCAGATCAAGCCGTTTTGTGAAGCGAAAGGCCTGAGCTATGACCATCGACATTCGACAGGTAGCCACCACGCGTTCACTGTGGGGTCGATGACCTTTAACCTCGTGAAGCCGTCTGGAACACCACATTTGAAACGATGGTACGTCGAAGACTTCCTTGAAGCGATGGAGCACATCAACCTCTACGAGTAGAGGTCACGCCAATGAAAGATGCTGAGAAAATCATGAACAAGAATTACCGTGTTGCGCTGCAATACGATCCTGATGGCTATTGGATCGCGGAACATCCTGAATTGCCAGGTTGCAAGGCCGATGGGGAAACCCAGCAAGAAGCCTTGTCTTCTCTGGATGTTTCCAGAGAGTTGTGGATTGAAAGCCGCATGGCCACTGGTCTTGAGGTTCCCGAACCTCAAGCGGCGCCTCAATACAGCGGCAGATTTGTACTTCGCATTCCCAAAGGCCTGCATCGAGAATTAGCCAATGAGGCGGAGGCGGAGGGTGTCAGCCTAAATAGCCTTGTCAGCAATGTTCTGGCTGGTAGGCATGCTCGGAAGGAGCAATCCGTATCGTTTGTGACGCAGCTGGCAAATCCGTATATGGGGAGCGTTTACTCGGCTTTCTGTACGCCGGAAAAAGTCAAACCGAATTTGTCTAACCTCCGTTCAATGCCTAGTCGCCAACAACCGTCTTGGCCTAATCAGAATACGCCTATGGAAATCGAACAGCCGCCGGAGAAGGAGAGTCAGTATGCTTGATTTTGTCGACATGGTCAGCATGGCGCGGTATCTCTTCGCACCCAACACGCTGCCTCTCACCAACCTTCTTATGAATTCGAATAAAAAGGCTCTTGAGACGATGTTTTCCTTTCAGGGTATTCAAGTTGGTGCAGACGTCAACCAATTTCAATTGATTGCTGGCATGGGAGAAGTCAACGGTGTGGCTATCCAGCAACTAGTGATTGACGCTGTCTCCATCAATTTAACGGTCGTGGGAGATCATGCTGATCTCAATAATTCTTATGAGGTTCTGCGCAAGTTTTTAACCGAGATTGACTCTAAGCGGCGCATGGAAAATCCGAAGCTTTATACGACCACGTATCAGACACAAAGCACTGTTAAGCTTTCGATTCCATACGAACGCCTTGTCGCACCCGAATTCATAAACTTTCTCAGATCGAAGACCGATGTTCTGCGGCCCGACGATTCATCTGCCGCTGAAATCCATCTGTCGAATCTCTCTTTTCAGGTGAAGTACACACCGAATACCGACATTTATTCACTGGTTCCTAAGGTGCTTACCATCGAACCGCGCGCTGGATCAGACCCGAAAGAGAATACGTACTATGTACTCACTCCCACAGATTCCGATACACATCGACTGCTTGTCGAGGAGTTTGAAAAAGCAATGAGCGGAGTGAAGTGAGGCGGCTGGCCAGCGGCCCACGCACCGCCAAGGTTTTTTGCGCTAGACAAAGCCTTCGTCCTTATCGAGGGGCACCATTCATTTGTGGAAGGTTAGACCTGCGTCACCCGCCTCTGTCACTCGACTGGGTACAATGCCAATGTGCCGGGAGTTTCTCTTTTCGACCCGGCAGAGAGTTCTTTAAGGCAGTGCGATGACAAATCAAGAGGCTTTTGCCTGGGTTCAGGAATTTCCCGGAGCGGTGACCGTCTGCGACCGCGATGGAATCATCCTGGCGATGAACGACAAATCGGCGCGGACCTTTGAGAATGATGGCGGCGCCGCGCTCATTGGATCAAACCTCTTCGGCTGCCATCCCGAGCCTGCGCGCACCAAGTTGCAGGAGCTGCTCGCCGCGGGGCGCCCCAACATTTATACGATCGAGAAGAAGGGCGTCAAGAAGCTGATCTATCAATCGCCCTGGTACGAAAAGGGCGTATACAGCGGCTTTGTCGAGCTCTCGCTGGAGATTCCCTTCGAGGTGCCGCACTTCGTGCGCGGCGTGTAACCGAAGTCTTTTGCATAAGAAGAAGGAACAACCGCAGATCCTTCGACTCACCACCCCAAAACTGAAGAACGTTTGGGGCCCCGTTCGCTCAGGATGACAGAAGTTATTCTGATAGGAACTTTTGGGACAGGACACTAGCGGTTGTTGCTCAATTGCCGTACAACGTATACAGCCTCGGCACGCCCGGTACTGTCACGGGGGCAGCGGGGACGGCTAGGGGATAACGGCTGATTTTCTGCGGGACAAACGATGATTGATTTTCTATATCTGGTGCCGAAGAAGGGACTCGAACCCCCACACCCTTGCGAGTACGTGGACCTGAACCACGCGCGTCTGCCAATTCCGCCACTTCGGCACAGTACACAGGTCCAGCGTTCTCCACTGAACCGGCAGCAATTCTGAGTCTCGCAAATGCGGGACCTTGTGTCAAATTTTGGTGCAGGAAACGGGCCGGGAGGGCCGGGGGCTTTTGTGCTATCCCACCCTTGCCACAAAAACAAAAACGTGGCATGGATGATTGCATGACAGCGTCGGCTCCCTCGACCTGAGTAAACTGGTTGCGGCTAAACGACCACGAAGCTCGGGAGGAAAGGAGCCGAGCAATGATGATTATAGGCTGTGATTTTCATCCGCGGTTTCAACAGATCTCCTTTTTATTGGAGGAGACCGGCGAGTGCGGGCAGCGGCGCTT
>Ga0224535_1000524_pt1 | contig 10958 bp, 10 predicted proteins | sample 714E13034metaG_FD_179898 | JGI IMG/M metagenome (GOLD analysis project Ga0224535, IMG submission 179898) | Peat soil microbial communities from Stordalen Mire, Sweden - 717 E1 30-34 | ecosystem: Environmental > Terrestrial > Soil > Wetlands > Peat | place: Sweden: Norrbotten County, Stordalen... | reverse complement strand
GGTGATCGGCGTCGGGACCGACGTGGAGCACGTCGGCGAGTCCTGCGACTACTGCAGCATGGCCGCGACCTGCCGCTTCCGAGAAGAGCACATCTCACACCATGGTTGAGACGGGTCCCGAGGACCTGCGCTTCTCCGCGCAGCAGGTCCTTGACCCACCTTCCTAGGCCAGGACAAGACCCGGTACTTGAGCTCGGTGCGCCTAAGTCAGGTCAGGATGCCGATGGCGAAAGCTCGCCGGCCCGGTAGGCCTTCATATAGGCGCGGCAGCTCTCGTCGGCACCGGTGAGCACGGCGAGGGCGAGCTGGAACGGGCGCGTGGTCCTGTCCACTGTCAGAGCCCGCTGCATGCTGACGACCGTCGGGTCAACTATTCCGCTGTCCGCGCCCGACTCGATCGCCAACGCCAAGAAGGCATCGTTCAGGAGACGCCGACTCGGAAGCCCGAAGCTGACATTGCTCATGCCGCCGGTGATATGGATCTCGCTACCGAAGCGCCGGCGCAGCTCGGCGATCGCGTCCAGGCAGTGTCGGCCATACTCGCCGTCGACAGCGATGGGGAAGACGAGCGGGTCGACGAATATCCTCTCCAGCGCGATGCCCGCTGCAAGCGACGCCTCAACCATCCGGCTGGCGTTGGCCACCCGCTCCTCGGTGTTCGTTGGCATTCCCGACTCACCTGCGGCTGTAATCACGACAGCGCCCTTGAGTCGTGCCGCCAGGTCGAGCACCTCAATCCGCTCGAGCGATGCCGAGTTGAGCATCGGCGGCCCGACGCGAGCGTCCGCCGCCTCGGTTGCTGCCATCACGCCTGCGTCGATTATCTCGAGGTTGGACGAGTCGATCGAGAGCGGAATATCGACCAGGGGAGCGAGAGTCGTCACGAGCCAGCGCATCGACTCGAGCTGGTCCGCGAGCTTGTTCGAGATCTCGTCGATGTTCACGTCGAGAAAGTGCGCGCCGGCCTTGACCTGGCGCTGGGCGAGCGTGCTCAAGTACGAAACAGCGGTCGAACAGTCGGGTTCGCTCCCCGCCATGGCAACCTGTACTGCAATCCGTACGTGCTTGATGCGCCCCTCCTGGTAGGGCTGCGAGAGCTTCTCGGCTTCGGGAATGCGAAGGTGGCGCGACACCCCGTCTTCATCGACGAAGACGATTCCCTCCTCCCCCGCCTCGTTGGCGGAGATCCGTTCGCTCTTCTGCAAGAGCACGCGTGTGGCGTGGATATTTTCCCCGATTACGACGAATTCGCGCGCTGTCGTGCTCACTGGACGTCCTCCTGTCCGGCAACGGGATGGGCAATGTGATCCCTTCCCAAGAAAGTGTTCGCCCAAGCGCTTGTGCCACGGAGGGCGTTGTCATTGAAGACGACTGGTGCGTCCAGCATTGAGGTTTCCTCTCCGTAGGGCTTCAGCCGCTCGTAAGCACGAGCCCAGATGCATTCGCGCTCGGCGACCTCACAGAGGCCGTCATGCGAGCCTCCGCAGGGGCCATTGCGTTGGTTCTTCGCACATTGCGATTCCGGGCAGAGATAGGCGATCTCCGGCAAGGAGCAGTCTCCGCAGTCCTTGCAGTTGTAGAGCGGCACCTTGGAAACGTGCTCGACAAGGTGAAGCACTTTGCGCGCCGAGACCGGCGCGGATTCCACAGCGGAGTAGAACCTTCGGACTACGTCGAACAGCGGCGCTGTGGGCGCGAAAACTGTCGAGTGGGCCAGGCGGCTGGTCCGATAGTTGATTGGTGTGCGCAAACGGGCGCGCCGTCGCGCCGCGCTCGTACGCGATGCGACGAGGACACCGCTTACCTCTGAGGAGGACAGACCCGTCGCCTTGTCGCGCGCGAAATAGTAGAACTCGTCCGGACAGGCGAACTGCACATCGCCCGCAATGGTCTTCCAACCGTCTGGGCCGAACTCCTCGGCCCGGGCGAGGATCTGCTCGCAGTCGGCCAGATCCAGCTTGCCGCCCAAGTAAGCGCCGCGGAAACCGAGTCCTCGCGCGATCGCGACCTGTTTCGCTGCAAGTTCGAGAAAGAACGAGCGTCCCCGATCAGCTGAGCTCGCGTAACGCTCGGCGAGAGCGACCAGCTCATCGGTGACGACGACGCCGGGAACCCGGCCGGCATGGAAGGCGCGAGCCGCGCCGAGCGAGAGCACGAAGACGTTGGCGATGACCGGCACTTTCAGGCCGCTCAGAGCGAGCCAGCGCAGAAGTTCGTCGTCCTTTCGCACGTCGTAGCCGGCTTGATTGATGACAAAACGCGCTCCAGTCTCAATCTTGCGCCGCAACTTGAGGTATTGGGGCACCAACTCGCGCTCGTAACGCTTGTGGTTCGTCACGACCGCCCCGAGGAAGAAGTTCGTCGGCTTCATCCTCCGTCCCTTCCCGTCGCGAAGGCCGCGGTTCATCTCCGAGTACATGGAGAGCAGCCCCACCGAGTCGATGTCGAAGCTCGGGCGAGCCATACCCCCGTATCCCGGTTTCGGATAGTCCCCTGTGAGGGCGAGAATGTTGTCGAATCCCTCCGAGGCCAGCTTCCAGCCGCGGCTCTCAAGCGAATTCCGGTTACCGTCTTTGCAAGCCAGGTGAATGATCACTTCCTGACCAATTGACCTGAGCTCGGTGCCGAGGGTGTCGGCGGCGAGCATCGCGTTTCCCGCAGGATTGTCCGTTATGGAGAGCACGTCGATCTGGGGGCTCTCGGCCAGGTCGCGCGCGTGGTTCAGTGCCCGCTGACCCGCCAGGTCACTGATTACACCGCGACTCGTAACCAGCTCCACGGCCACTACAAATCGGTCGGTGTTCTCGAGCAGGTGGCGAAAAGGCGGTTTACGCCGGACTTCGGTGCCTTCTGGTTCGTTGGTCGCGGGAGTCGCGCTCAAACGACAATGCCGATCTGGTGATTTGCATGAATATGGATGTCCCCTGCTAAGCACATGTCATGGCGAACCCGAACAATCAGATCCATGAGCCATGGATGGCATCGATGGAACGTAGTCACAAAATTAGAGTACCTTCCCCGATCATCGTCCACCAGTCGTCGAATCCAGACCCTCTTGACCTGGAGATTACGTTTCAGAGCAGGCAAGTGCAGACAGCTTCGGGTGTCGATGTTGCGACAATGACTGAATGGGATTCATTGCTCAGGAATTCCCCCGGGACACACAAGCTAGAGGTCCGCGATCAGCTCAACCGCGTACGCGCTAACGCTAACGCAAATGGGTTCTCAACCACCCATCCGTCCGAATCGGCGACCTCCGGACCAGACTGAAGCATCGGGCTGGATGCGGACTCAAGATCCACGTGCGGCTGGCGCACTTCGGGAGCTGGTCCATGAGGCCAATCGGTTCAAGCCATGGCTTAAGAAAGAAGCGCGACATGCCCGACACCGATAGGAGCACCCAAACAACGGCAAACGGAATTACTCCCCTCCCAACATAAAGGGGCTGACACCCACTTCGCTGCCGAGAATCCAGACAAGGACAATACCGGTTACCTCTCAGTCGTCCAACGCTCGGCACGCGGGCAGTCTCCGCCAGATATCGATACCGTGTATCTGTCCGACAAGATCCACCACCCGGGTGGATGCTTCCGGCATCGAACGCGGAGGCGTTAGGAATATGGCTAATCAGACTGAGATCACGCCCGCGGTCCAGCGCATAGGTGCGGTGATCGCGCTCGCAGAGGAAGGCGCTGAGGAATACGTCCAATTGCACGCCGCCGTCTGGCCGGAGGTTCTTGACGCGCTCAGAAAAGCGAACGTGACGAACTATTCGATCTTTCGACGCGACAGCCTGCTCTTTAGCTACATGGAGTACCGCGGCTCAGACCTGGTCGCCGACATGGCAGGCATGGCAAGCGACCCAGCAACAAAGCGCTGGTGGGAAGTGGTGATGCCATTGCAGCGAACAATGCGCTCCTCCGCGGACGAGGAGTGGTGGGCACCGATGGAAGAAGTGTTCCACCTCGAGTAATCGGGGGTGTGATGGGTGTCTTCAGCCAATCGGCGCGAACTCGGTACGGAGTCGCCCGCTAGTCGGGCCAAACGGCAAGTTGAGGTCGGAATCCCCGCACCTCTCTAAGCCATGTCCGCCGTCGAGGTCGTCAGCCCTTGACACTTCCAAGCATCGCTCCGCGCTGGAGGTAGCGCTGAGCGCCTACGAACACAGCCAGAACCGGAAGCATCTGCAGCACGGCGGCGAAGGCCAACTCCGGCATGTACAGCTGAACGTTCAGCCCCGCGGCAGCACTGGCGTTGAAAAGCTGACTGGACGTGATGAGCTCCTGGAGACCGACGGACACCGTCTGAGCTGCCGAGGTAGGCAGCATCACAAGTGGAAGGAAGTAGTTCGTCCAGTCGGCGACAAAGGCAAAAAAGAAGACCAGGGCAACTGCCTGCTTGGCGACCGGCGTCGCCACTCTCCAGAAGAGCCCCATCTCAGAGACGCCGTCGATTCGCCCTGCCTCCAGCAACTCATAGGGGAGTGTGGTCCGGTAGTGGACGAACGAGAGGTAGGTGCCGAAGGGGTAGAAGCCCATGATAACGGCCACCGGCCATAGGATGTCCACCTGGTGAACGGCCGATACCTCTAGGAACAGAGGTATGACGAGCACAGTGTTCGGCATCACCATCGTGAGGATAGTGAGGAAGAGCAGGACTCTGCGGCCTCGAAAATGGAGCATCGCCAGCGCATAACCAGCAGGTAGTGCGACGAGCACCGCAATAATCGCACCTCCAAAGGCGATGTATGCGGAGTTCCTCAACCACGTGAAGTAGATGCCATCGCTGAAGCCTCTCAACTGACGCCAGTCGAATCGGAGACGCCCCAATGAGAGTGGTCCGAAAGCGCCCTGGCTTAGGAGGCTCGCCTGGGAGCGCAAGGTGGCCAGAACGAAGGTCACCATGATGAACAGATAGATCAGCGCGACAAGCATGAGGAAACCCATCGGGGTCACCTCGCGGAGCCGGAAACGTCGACGCTTGCGAGGAGCGGCGCCGGCGGCCAGGAGCGCTCCGCTGGCCACTGGCTCCACTGCGACGTCAGACATGGACAGTCCTCCCCTAGCTACCGGTCACTGAACAGACCGGTGCGGGTCGTGATTATGACGCCGATCACCAGGCTGACTAAGAGGAGCATCACCGACAGCGCGGCAGCCGCCGGGACGTCGAAGATCTGAAAGGCGAAGGTGTAACTCAGCTGATTCGGCGTGTACTGCGGGGAAATGGTCCCCTCAGTGGCGAGGCCCAAAACCTGCGGCTCGAGGAAGAGCTGGGTCGCGTAGGCGATGTTCAAAAGGATGAGGTAGGCGATCCACGGGCGGATGAGCGGCAGCTTGATTCGCCGTGTCAACTGCCAGCCTGTGGCGCCGTCCACGATGGCTGCCTCCTGGACCTCGTCGGAGATCCCGTTCAGCCCTCCGTAGATGATAAGGATCCACGTGCCCGCGCCCTGGAAGAAAAGCATGAGGGCAAAGATCACCGGCAAGTGGGCCGGCTCGGCCGTCTGGTCGAGGGTCGTGTAACCGAGCCAAGACAGAAGCGGTCTGATTGGGCTGTCGACGGGGTCGAGCAGGAAGAGCCAGAGGACGAAATTTCCCATACCCGCCAATGCTCCAGGCAGGTAGTAGATGAACCTCAGCCCCCCGACCAGCCGACTCCGTCGCCCGTGCAGCAGCAGCGCCAAGCCGACCACGCCAATGATCATGAATGGAAGCCACACGGCCATGACGAGACCAATGTTCTCGAGAGAGCCGACGAACTGGAACTCCGTGACGACGTCATGGTAGGCGCTGATGCCACCGAAGCCGGAGCCGCTACGTGCCAGAAAGCTCTGGTAAATGGCGTAACCAGCGGGGACGATGCCCACCACGAGGAGGAGAAGAACGTAGGGCGCCAGCAATACCAGGCCACCGCGTCCTTGGCGACCCGATATGACCGCGGCCTTACGGCGCGGACGCTTCGTCGGACCAGCCGGCACAACTGCCGAGCGCACTTGATTTTCTAGTACAGCCAATTACTCACCACCAGGCTGGGCACTGGACTGTAATGGATCTCGTTTGGGAGGCACCCGCCCGCCTGACTTGGTGTCAGGCGGGCGGGGACTTGAAGGCTTTGACTAATGCTAGCCAAGGCCCGAATCGGGAACTAGCTCGTCTCTACCGTGTAGCCGTTCAGCTTGGCGTTGTTGACGAGTTGGCTCTGGTACGCAGACCACGCCGCGCTTATCGGCTTGCCTGCTGCGAGCACCGGAGTAACGGTGTCGGTCCAGAGGGCGCCCTCGTCGTACAGGAGGTACGAGTGGTTGGGACGGATCTCGTCTGCCGCCTTCAGCATCGCTGGGCCGATCTGGCTGGCGTCGGCGAAGTAGTGCGAGTTGACGATGTTCTTCGCAATCCAAGCTGCGTCGTCGGGACGGTAAGCCGGCAAGCCGGTCGTGAGGTCCACTTGCCACGCCGGGGCGGAAGCCATGAACTCCATGAACGTCGCCGTGTCAGCCTGGCGCTGGCCACTGATGTGACTGGACATCGACCAGAGGCCGCCACCCTCGTCACCAGTGCCGGCCACAGTGCCCGGCCACGAAAGCGGGACGGTTGCTGTGATCTGGCCCGCGGGCACCTTGAAGGTGTCTTCGAACAAGTACACGCCATACCAGGCGGCACCCGGTGTCATGACCAGCTTCGCCCCGATCTTCGCGGCGTCGGTGTCGAAGATGCCGACCGGAGACGCCACCTTGGCAGCGATAAGAGCATCGAGCATGGTCTCAACACGCGTGCAGCTGGGGGCGTTGAGGTCAATGAGTACCTTGTTCGGACCGACGAGGTCGTTGGTCGGGCACCCGCTACCCCAGAGGTACCGCTCGACCGCGTAGTCGTCGCCGAGCATCGCGGTGTAGTAGCCGGGGTGCTGCTTACCGATCTGAACGCTGAGCGCCTGGTACTGCGGGTACGTCGTGGGGACCTTGTAGCCCCACTGCTTCATCAGCTTCGCGTTGTACCACAGCACGTCCGGCGCAACGTCGTTACGCAGGCAGTAGAGCTTGCCGCCGAGGATACAAGGGGCAGCCACGGCTGCGGGGTAACCCTTCTGGACGCTCTTGGAGATGATGTTGTTCATGTTGGCTGCGTAATGGATCTCGGACGATGTCGCCCACGCGATGGCCGAGTTACCAGGCCAAAAGATCGCGTCGGGCCAACCGCTGCCTACCCTGTTGAACAGCGTGAACTTCTCCTCGAGCCCGGCGTTGCTTGCGCTCGAGCTGAGTGTCGTGACGCTCACCGGGATGTTCGGATACGCCTTCTCGAAGGCCTGGACGGCCGGGATCCTGGGTGGGTCGACCCAGAGCACCAGAGGATTGGCCTTTGAAACTGAGTCCATCGATTTCATCTGTACGTTCGGTGTGCTGTGCCGCGCGGTGGTTGCGAGCGCTGGCGCGCTGACACCTACGAACAAGACGCCTGCCGCAATTGCGCCGAGCGCAAACGCCTTCGGCCGACGGCTCCTCGCCGGCCGCTTAATCCCTGGTTGCTTCGTCCTGAAGTTCATGGGCGCTCTCCTTCTAAGCCAGTTGTGTCGGGTGTTACCCGCGGTGCGAGATGTTAACGCTCCTGCAATAGAGGCGCAAGCAAACGTTATCTCTCATATTTGCCCTGGTTTGTCCCTGTTTTCACGGTTCTAGGATCCGCAGTCCCGGACGCCAAACCCGAGAGGCGAGTTTCAGGCCTCTGATGAGCTCGGGGGGTCACCGAGATGCCGTCGGCATCCCTTTCCGGTCATTCCGCGCGATCGGTCGAGCAGACGGTCGCAACCGACCACGCAGCCCAGCGGCGGGTGCCTACATGAGACCCTGCCTTCACGCTCGACGCCCGCGTTCGCGCACCGCTCCCCCCAGGCGGGTGCGACGGCCTGCAGCTCACGTTCTGACGCCGTTGCTTGACACCGAGCTGGAGCGGCTAGACGCCTGACCGCCGCACTCGGTGGCGATTGACCCCGCACGCCGGTCTCGACAGTTGCGAGCGAGACGGCGTGCGGAAGTGTCGTGTGGGTCGACAGCCGAAATCCGATGCGCCGGCGTTCCATGTTTCGGGAACTGGGTTGAGACGAGTCAACCGGCGAGTCTGTCTACTTTCATCGGGACCTCGACGCGACGCTCTCCCACTGACCTATCCCTTCCACGTCGATGTCGAACTGGCGCATCCACACGTCGGTCCCGCCTACAGCGGTGTACGTCCCCAGGGAGCGGTCACCGACGCGGTACAGGTACAACTTTCCAAAGACCCAGCCGCGTGGGCCGCGCCAACGAGCTGCTTCAACCGAGCGGCTGGCGCCTCTTCATGCGCTTCGTCCACGTCGCGTGAGAGCCGCTCGTGGCTACGTCCCGGCTGGTCCAAGCTCTCGCCGGATGGCGGCATTCCGACCATTCCCAGGTAGGTGGAGTCGATGTTAGAAGACGGCAGCACGGCTCGACAGTGGCGTGTGTTGCGTGGACAGAAGAGTGAGGGAACGCGTTGGGTCCGGTCGTTGAGTCGCCAGGCGGGGGAACTCGGCGACGGCAACCGTGCTTGAGGTGATCGACCCGTCCCTGCCCACCGCCTCGGCGCCGAACGCCCCACACGCCCCACACGCCCCAGCGATCCTGTCTTCCACGTCCACCGCGAATGATGCTACGCCTTGATGAACGAAGTCATGACCGTCACTCAACGTGAGGATCGCGACACGGAACGTTGGCTCTCCTGGAAAACGATTTACCTACTCTTCAGTAACACCGACGCGCCGTGAGTAACATCGCTCAACCATGACCACCATCGTCGACGTGGCCCGCACCGCCGGGGTCTCCACCGCGACGGTTTCCAGGGTGCTCAACAACCATCCGCAGGTTGACCCCCGTCTGGCCGCGGTCGTGTTGCAGGCGGTCAAGGACCTGGGTTATCGGCCGAGCCGTGTCGCGCGCAGCCTCCGCACCCGCCGCAATCGGGTCTGGGCCCTGATCATCTCGGACATACGCACGGGGTACTTCTTCGGATCGGTCGTGCGCGGAGTCGAGGACGTCGCCTACGAGGCCGGTTACTCACTTTTCCTTTGCAACACCGACGAAGACCTCGCCAAAGAGGCCTCTTACATAGAGCTCGCGGTCGCGGAGAACGTCGCAGGCGTGATCCTCACACCATCGGGCCCGCGCACCGATCTGTCACCCTTGGTGAACTTTGGTATCCCCGTGGTGCTCGCCGACCGGACGCTTCCGGCCCAGCAGGCCGACAGCGTCGTCGTCGACAACGTCTTGGGTGCTTACGAGGCGGTGACCCACTTGTTGGTGGGAGGCTATAAGCACGTCGCGTGCATCACCGGCCCGCTCACGACCACGACTGGCTACCAACGACATGTCGGGTATTGCAAGGCTCTCAAGGAGGCCGGCATTCCTCTGGACGACTCGTTGGTGCGTGTGGCCGACTTCCGCGAGCTTGGGGGTCAGCTAGCCATGCAGGAGCTGTTGGACCAGGTCGAACGTCCCGAGGCGGTGTTCGTGACCAACCACCTCATGACTATCGGCGTCCTCCAGGCCATCGCCGAGGCGAAGCTGACCATTCCCGCCGACATCGCCGTCGTCAGCTTTGACGACATGCCCTGGTCCTCACTATTGCAACCACCGCTGACGGCTGTTGCCCAGCCGGCCTACGACCTGGGTGTGGAGACTGCCCGGCTGCTCTTGAGCCGACTGGAAGGCTACAAAGGCGCCGCCAGGATGGTGACGCTGTCGCCTTCGTTGCAGGTCAGAGAGAGCTCGTCGCCCAAATCTCGCGTTGCTGCCCGGCACCGCTGACAAAGCCTCAGAACAGCTACCTTTCTCATCATCGAACATACCGACGTGTAATGGTTTCGCCAAAAAGCGAAATGGCTCTGGGAATGATTGGAGGATTTACATCGTGAGAACCACGATCTTCAGTGTGGTCGACGGGCAAGTTGAATTTCAGACGACTGATGTTCCCCCGTGGGCGGACCCAGATGAATTCGGCCAGGTAGCTGCCGAACTGCACCGCTCGCCTAACAGTACTAGCACGTTATATCGGATCCCGATTGGATGTTCCGTGCCGATTCATAGCGGTCCGGGCTATGCGCTTTGTCAGATAGTGAGAGGACGCGGGAAGCTAGTGCTCCCTAGTGGTGAGGCAATCGACTATCACGGACCCGAACTGTTCCTTTTGGAGCCCGGAGCCTTGCACGGTTGGCGCGACGTGGTCGAGGACACGCTATTGACGGTCTGCGAGGTACGGCCCTAGGAAGGGCAAAATACTGGTGACCTCGGACAGTCGCGTAACCGCCTCGCGCCGCCTCGCTCTCCTCCTGACTAGCTCTCCGGAGGAAGAGCGCCCTTCTTGATCAGCACATTTCCAAAGAGTCGACGTTCACCGGTGAAGACCACCGCATAGGAATTGCGGGCGGCCTCGTAGAAGGCGAAACGCTCCAAGTCACCCATCGGCCAATGCCGTCCGGCGGCCTCGTCGACGATTGCCTGGACCTCTTGCTGTACCTCGGGAATTTCGCCGGCAGTGAGGTTGCTGGCCATTCTGCGAACGGGCGCGTCCACGAACTCGTCAAGGGGCAGGACAGAGAGGATCGCGCTCACCGCCTGTGGCACCGAAACACCAGCGAGGCAAACTACCCGACCATGGCAGGTGCCGCGCGCCACACTGTCGGCGGGGAAGTTCGCATCCGTGACCGCCAGTTCGTCACCGTGGCCCATGGCTGCGAGTACCGAGAGCAGCTCCGCGGTCAACAGCGGATTGACGTTCTTCAGCATTCATATGTCCTTTCTCGAACCTGTCTGAAACAAGCCTCGCTCTCGCAGAGCTTTGTCAGCGGTGCCGGGCAGCAACGCGAGATTTGGGCGACGAGCTCTCTCTGACCTGCAACGAAGGCGACAGCGTCACCATCCTGGCGGCGCCTTTGTAGCCTTCCAGTCGGCT
>Ga0224535_1000523_pt1 | contig 10960 bp, 11 predicted proteins | sample 714E13034metaG_FD_179898 | JGI IMG/M metagenome (GOLD analysis project Ga0224535, IMG submission 179898) | Peat soil microbial communities from Stordalen Mire, Sweden - 717 E1 30-34 | ecosystem: Environmental > Terrestrial > Soil > Wetlands > Peat | place: Sweden: Norrbotten County, Stordalen... | reverse complement strand
TCTACCACTATGAAGACCACGCGGTTTTCGCCGGCAGCGGGTGCAGCCAGCTTTTGATCAGCCTCCTTGAATTTGCCAAGCCAGGGCCAGTCGTTTTCCAACTGTTCCTGGCGCTTCCGGGCCCAGTCCGAAACCGGTGCGGAGGCGGGTGCTATTGCCGGTGCGGCCTGCTCCTTGACTGGAGGTATTGCCGTGGCCGTCTGTGCCTTAAGAGTGGTAGATGAAAACAGGATGGAAAGAGTCAGGGCGGCAAAGGTCGCACGCAAGGCTATTCGATTCAAGGGGGGTCTTCCTCTCTTTGCGGTGGCAAAATTGCGCTCCCGCACCTCTCCAATTTTAGACACTCGGGCCCGGGTCAGGACAACCGGACACTTGCCGCACAAAAAGGCGAGAACCATGCTGGATTGGCGAAAACCCAAGCAAGCAGGACTTGAGTTGTAAGCGAATTCTTGTCAATCTCAGATTCCGAAAACATTTTGTTAACCACTACATGTGATCGTCGCGGATCATTGTCCAGATAAGAACTTGCTGGCCGGATACGCATTTTCCACAAACGGCACGAGCGATGCACCGGCGCCAGCTACCAGCCAGTGCGCTACGCTTGAGAAGAGATGAGCGTATGCACAATTTGCGATGGGGTCGGACTGGTGCGGGTGGTCAATGCCTCCGGCCAATGGGTATCGCGCCCCTGTGAGTGCCAGGAGATGCAGCGCGAGGAGCGCCGCTTGGCCGCAGCCCACATTCCCGAGCGTTACCGCCATTACACCCTCGACGGTTACGAGACCGCTTTTCGCGGCGCCGACGCCTCGCTTGGTCGCGCACACCTCACCGCGCGCAAGTTTGTCGAGGCCTATCCGGTCGATACCGCAGGCAAGGGACTGCTCTTTACCGGCTCCATTGGCGTAGGCAAGACGCACCTGGCTGTGGGCGTTCTGCGCCGCTTAGTGCAGGAACGCGGCGTCCGTGGCCTCTTCTGCGATTACCGCGAGCTGCTAAAGAGTATCCAGAACAGCTACAATCCGCAGGTGCAGACCACCGAACTGGAATTGCTCCAGCCGGTCTTTGCCGCCGAAGTTCTGGTGCTGGACGACCTGGGCGCGCAAAAGCCCAACGAGTGGGTCTGGGACACCGTCGCGTTGATTCTAAATACCCGCTACAATGATAAGCAGACCACCATTATCACCACCAATTACCCTGATCTTCAGGCGGCCGGCGGCGGCTTGAGCGATCCCGAGCGCGCCGTCCGCGAGCAAACCCTGGGCGACCGCATTGGTGACCGCATGAGGTCGCGGCTGGCCGAGATGTGTGTCCGCGTCGAGATGTCCGGGGAAGACTTTCGCCAGAGCGTCAAAAAAGCGCGGGGATTCAACTGAGTCCAGCTTCCGGTGATCGTATTGTTTCGATACAATCAGAATGAAATCCAAGAATCAGCGCTCATGGATTATAGCGTTTTAGAGCAAATTGCATCGTTTTGATACAGTTGTAGCGGAAAGGATTCCATGCGTAAATCTCTGGAAACAATCAGCCTTGCCGCTTTGGTGGCATGGTCTGGATGACCTGGCATACGCTCTACGGACCGGAACCTCTGCCGGTCAGAATTCCCATTCACTTCGATGCGGCCGGAAACCCCAACGGCTGGGGTTCGCCCTCCTCGTTACTGGAGTTGGCTGCCGTGGCTGTGGTGCTCTATCTAGGCATATCGCTGACGGCGCGGTTCCCTTCGGCCTTCAACTTCCCGGCACAGGTCACAGCAGAAAATCGTCCGCGGCTCGAGGCGCTGGCCCTCGACATGATTGCCTGGGTCAAGATGGAGATGATCTGCATCTTCGCCTGGATTCAGTGGTTCACCATCAAAGTGGCGCGCCAGGGCAAGGGCGCTCTCCCTCCGGTACTGCTGCCGATCTGCTTTGTGGCGCTCTTTGGGATTACTGTCTGGTACATCGTAGCTATGCGCCGGGCGGCGCGCGCCGGGTTGGGGTCATAGCTCTCCCAACGAGCCCGTCAACCGCTGGCTGCAGCTTTCAAAATATCCACAGGCTGGCCAGCACCAGCAGAATGGCGGCGATTGTGACCCCTTCATACACCAGGTCTTCCGTTTGCCGGGAACTCCTTTGCTCGCCGGCGGAAGTGTCCATGGCGATGGACGCGTTTGGGGAATGAAACTGCATCTTTGGACTGCCTCTTAATGCCTTGCGGCAAATGTTGCTCAATCCCGCTCTGGTCTGTTTTCTTTAACTGCCTCCTTAGACACCAGATATCCTCGGAAGATGCGTTGCAAAAGTGAAAAGCAGAACAAATTGTGACGCTGTTTTCCCGATCGGTCAACAAAGATATTTATTCACTTTTTGATAGGGGTAAAAAGGGTGGGAGGATTCCTTAAGTAACGGACGGTAATATTGTTCACGGATTTGGGATCTGAACTCATTTTTCGCCGTGAGAAGGAGAAACAATACTGGCTGTCGCTGGACTTGGCTACCGCGCAGTTCCGTAAGTCATCGCCGGGCCGATCATAGGCCGGAGCGCCGAAACGCCTTTCGCAAGAGCGCGGCCAGCCCTTACGGTTTTTTGTACTTTACCCATTCCAAAATGCGGGCGATCGGCTTAGGCAGTGAGGACTTCTCTTCATTTGGAAATTTTAGAGGGAATAAATCCTCTTTTGGGATAAAGGATGGGATATACCTGGGGACAGAGCCATCGCGCATTTCTTCCTGGCTATCGAGAATCTCGGCCACAATCGGGTCGCCGCCCTCGCCTCTGGCAGCCTTCTCAAACTCCAACGCTCTCTCTTCCCGCGCGACAGATAGATCCATCAATAACTTAGCCTCTTCCTCCCTTTCCTCGGCCTGTGCGTCTAGTGCGTGTTGACGCAATTGCTTAGCTTCAATGTGGTGGATGCGGGCAATTTCGAGGAGTTCGTCGGCCGGCGAGCTACCCTGGAATGAGTAGAGTGGCTGTTGATTCTGGAGGTCGAAGTTGTTGTCTGGCATCCTATTCTCCTTGCCGGCACATTCTATAAATAGACTAGTCTCTTACTGAATATCTTACCGCTGATATTATTCATCAAAACATCAGAGACATGGGGTACATCTTCGATAACGGGTGTAGAATTTCGCTCGTGAGCACTAGTTCTGAATTCACTCCTTCCTTCGTGAAGGAAAAACGCAATTGGCTGCCGTTGGGTTTGGCTGCCGCTGTCGTCGTGTTAGTTGCCGCTGCGGCCATTTTGATTCTGGAACATGGGAACGCCCGTAACAAGGCCATGGTTACGCCGATCTCCGCTCCCCTGGACCCTTATGCTGCGAGCCTTCCGCTCACCGGTCTGGCCATGAGCGAGTCTGGCAACCTGGCTGGAGGCAAGGTCACCTACCTGGATGGCCACATTGCAAATCGGGGCACCCGAACCGTCACCGCAATCACCGTGCAGGTACTCTTTCGTGATTTTGCCCACGAAGTGGCGCAGAACGAGACTCAGCCGCTCAAGTTCATTCGTATGCGCGAGCCATATGTTGATGTGGAGCCGGTCTCTGCAGCACCACTCGCTCCCGGTGGCGAACAGGATTTCCGCCTGATCTTCGATGGGGTCAAGTCAGACTGGGATGGCGCTTACCCGGAGATTCGCATTCTCCACGTCGAGACAAAATAGACTCCATCTCCGGTTTTACCGGGTAGAAACTACCGCGCTTGGCATAATTTACACGCCCGGCCTGCCGCATCTCGTCAACAATTCCACTCCGCTCCTGAGCAGTTAGCCCCTGCAAGTCAAACAATCCAAAACGAATTCGCACTTTCTTTCTTGGGCAGTGAAGTCTGGCATGGGCCTTGCTCTATCTATTTGCGAGCAGACAAAACCGCTCATCCCGCGCAGCGTTGGCGGAGATAAACCGAGAGGGGTTCACACTATGAAAGTCGTTGTACCATCTCGCAACTTGTTCCCTCGCCAGCTTGTTCTGATTCTGCTGGCATCTGCAATTGCTATTCCTGTTCTCGCGCAAAATGGGCAGTCCGCCTCAGACCCGCAGAGTACTCCGTCTGTCGCGGTCGAGCAGCAGCCCTCCCCCACCGTTTCCATGACTCCTTCTAGCAACTCTCCGAAGGAGGGGTTCTGGGGACGGGTCAATCCATTTGCGCGCAAGAAGTGGGTCAACGACCGTGTGGACCCCATCAAGGGCCGGCTTAACGAGTTGGATGAAGTTAATGCTAAAAACGCCCGCGACATTCAGGATGTAGATTCCAGAGCGCAGGCAGGCATCGGCCGCGCTCTGTCCGCGGCCGACGCAGCCAACCAGACGGCTACCCTTGCCGGCAACCGGGCACAAAATGCTCATGCCACGGCGCAGGGCGCGGCGGCTCACGTCAACCAGTTGGATTCGACCGTCACAGGCCTTGACCAGTACCGTCAGGCGGACGAATTAGAAGTAGTATTCCAAGGCGGGCAGCCGGCGCTGTCGATTAAGGCTCGCAGGCAACTAGATGAGTTCGCCTCAAATCTGGCCGGGCGCCAGGGATATGTACTGGAAATTGAAGGACATTCACCTCTGGCTGGCAGCAGTGGCATCCTGAACTCTGGGCGGCTGGCCGACGCGGTCAAACGCTACCTTGTCACGCAACATGAGATTCCCGTCTATCGTTTGCACTCCGTTGCCCTAGGCAATGCTCTCACTGCAGACTCTACTGAGACTCGGCAAGTGAAGGCTGTCGTGCACATCCGGTTGATGGAAAATAGTTTGGCGGCTTTGGAAGTCACGTCTTCTCATAGCATGGCTTCCTCAACCGGTGCGGAGCGGCCTTAACAGCCATAGCCCTCCCCCGGGCTCCCTCCGTCCCAGCGGCCTCCTAGCCGTCCGGGGTCGCCAATTAAGCTCTCGCAAGATGAGAGAACCAAGGCTATTTGGCCCCCGCCGCAATCGGGGGCCGTTTTTTGTATGGGAAGGGACGGACTTTAATCCGCCCCCTTCAACTTTCAAAGCCGACTCTCTCGCAATTGCAATTAACCACCGGTTGAATCTTATTTCTGCTCTTCCTTCTCATCTGGAGCATTCGGCTTGGATGGATGCAGCTTGCTCATCTCCTTGGCTCCGAAACTGGCATCCTCGAGCGTCACTTTGATGCCGGTTGCCATTGTTCCTGAAGTCCATTTCAAATAATAGGTCTGATCCGCCATTACTTCGAGCCGAACTCTCTCGATCTCCTTCTTGGTCGCCTCGTTTAACGCTGCGCCGGAAGACTGAATAATGCCGCCGTAGTACATCTTTGCCATCCCGGTGATGATAACGGTGCCCGGCGATACCTCCGTGCATGCATATTCGCCGTTGAGCAGTTTGGCCAGAAAGACTCCATTGACAAATAATTTGTCATGGGCGGAGGACCCCGTGAATCTTGATGTCCGGTAAATGCAGATCAGTGCCTTTCCCGGCGACGGCGCGGTCGGCATGGCGGCGGGTTTTGCGTCCGGAGCAACCTGCGCGGTCGCCACATATGAATTGCCGAAAAAGGCCAGTGAACAGCAGCCAAGCAAGATGGTTGCGAATAAGTGGAATGCGCTCCTGCTGCGGCAACCCCCTGTGATACCACGGAGAACAGTGTTATTCATTTGAGCACTCCTTTTTCAAAGGATATATAGCTGGCGAACAACTTATCAGGTTCACATACCGTGGTCAATTGGAATGTTCTCCACGGACGCAGAGTATATCCTTCCAGCAACAGAAACATCTATCCTGCAATCCAATCGGAGAATATCTTGAAAACAGCCCGAATAGCTTCCTGGACTGGGCGCGCCCCCTCCAGCCCGGTAAAATCAACTCTGTATGCAACGAACTCATCCTAACCCCTCCGCTGAAGCCAATCTTGACGGCAGCCGATTTGTTCGCGCCTGTCTGCGCCAGCCCGTTGACCGCACGCCCGTCTGGTTTCTGCGCCAGGCTGGCCGCTATATGCAGGAGTACCGCGACATTCGCAAGCACCACACGCTGGTGGAGATCTGCAAGCAGCCGGAGATCGCCGCCGAGGTTACCATTACCGCCGCTGAAAAACTAGGCGTGGACGCGGCCATCATCTTCGCTGACCTGCTGCTGCCGTTGGAGCCAATGGGCCTGGACTTCGAGTTTCAGGCCGGCGAGGGTCCGGTGGTGCACCACCCGGTTCGCACGGCCGAAGATGTCCGCGCCCTGCGCACCGACCGTGCCGCCGATCTGGCCTACGTTGCCAAGGCTATTGAGAAAGTTGCCGCGCACTTCCGCAATCGCCTCGGCATCATCGGCTTTTGTGGAGCGCCCTACACGCTGGCCAGTTACATGATTGAGGGCGGCGGCTCCAGAAACTACATCCACACCAAGCAAATGATGTACTCGGACCCCGACACCTGGCGTCTGCTGCTGGACAAGATCATCACGGTCCTCGAAGAGTATTGCCGCCTTCAGGTCGAGGCCGGCGCCGAGGTTATCCAGATTTTTGATAGTTGGGTCGGCTCACTCGGCCTCACCGACTATCGCGAGTACGCCTTCGAGGCCTCCAAACGCCTGACCCGCTCAGTCCAACAGATGGGCGTGCCAGTGATCTACTTTGGCGTGGAAACTGCGGGCCTGCTCGGCGAAATGGCCTCAACCGGAGCCGACGTGATCGGTCTCGACTGGCGGCAGCCGCTCGATGAAGGCTGGCGCGCCGTAGGTTTCGGCCATGCCGTACAGGGCAACCTCGACCCCATCACACTCTTTGCGCCGTTGGATATCCTGGAACAGCGCGTCCATGAAATCTTGCGCGCCGCCAACGGTCGCCCCGGACACATCTTCAATCTTGGCCACGGCATTGTTCCTACTACGCCGGTTGAAAACGTACAGGCCGTAGTCCGCATGGTCCGCGAGTTCCAACTGGAGAAGGCAAATGTCTAAACAAGCCGTCCTCCTGCTGGCCCACGGCACGCCAGAGACCGTCGAGCAGATTCCCGAGTACCTGCGTAACGTGACCTGCGGCCGGTCTTTGCCGCAGGAGGTAGTCGAGGAGATTCAGCGCCGCTACACACTCATCGGCCACAGCCCGCTCACCGAAATCACCCTCGAACAAGCCCGCCTCGTCGAAGCTGAGCTAGCCGCCAACGGCGAGCGCATCCCTGTCTACGCGGCCATGCGCAATTGGCATCCCTACATCGCCGATGTCATCCGCCAGATGCGCGCCGACGGCGTGGAAGAAGCTGCCGTCCTCTGCCTTGCCCCGCAAAATTCGCGCACCAGTGTGGGCCTCTATCGCCGCGCTGTCGAGACTTCTGGCCTGCGCATCGACTTCACAGAGGGGTGGGCTGAGCATCCGCTGCTGATCGAGGCCTTCGCCGAGCGGTTGCGTCCCGCCTTCACCCGTCTCAGCGCAGAAGTGGGCTCACCTGTCCCCGTGCTCTTCACCGCGCACAGCGTCCCCGTCCGCACAATTCAGGCTTCCGAAGGCCAGCCAGCCGATCCCTACGCCGAGGAGGCCCGCCGAACCGCCGCGCTGGTAGCCGGGCGCATCCCGGAGATTTCCCAGTGGAGTTTTGCCTTTCAAAGCCAGGGCGCCAGCGGCGGACCGTGGATTGGTCCCACCGTCGAGCAGACGCTGGAATCCTTCGCCGCCTCAGGTGTTCGCACGCTGCTGCTTCAGCCCATCGGCTTTCTCTGCGATCACGTCGAAATTCTCTACGACGTGGACATTTTCTTCCGCGAGTTTGCTGCCAATTTGAATATCCGGCTGGAGCGGCCAGAATCGCTGAACAACTCAGCAACTCTCGCCCGAGCGATAACGGATCTGGCGCGGCAAGGGCTGGCGCGCCTTAACAGTCTCGAATAATTTACCCGGAAAAATTACTTCAAGCGGGCGTACTCAATGCGCGCTTGCTTCAGTAGTGGCACGTCCGCGTCCGCATCCTTCCACAAGTCGAAGAATTTTTCATACTCGCTCCGGCTGTCAGCTTGATTGTTTTGGAGGGCAAGTACGCGGGCCAGACGAAGATGCGAAAGTGTGTAATCGGGCCAGATAGGATCAATGCCTTGATTGGCAAGGATCAGCCTATAGTCTGCCGCGGCCTGGTCCAGCATTCCTGCCTCTGCTTCCATCCTCGCCCGCTGATAAGGCACGCCATAGTCGCGCATCTGAAATTTGCGCGAGGGTTCCATCTCCTGTACGGCCTCGGCAGGCTTATGAGCCTTCAGAGCTAGCAAGGCGCGCAGCATGGGCAAATCAAAGTAGAGATTGAGCGTGTTCTTCGTCCCGTTACTGGTAATGTTGGTGATCAGGTGTTGCGCGGGAGTAATATTGCCCAACTCCGCTTGAAAAAACGCCACTGTGCCGGGGTCGCCCGCATCGCTCTTCATCTTCTTCAGGCTTGCCGCGGCGCCGTCGAGATCCCCGTATTCAAACAGAATGGCAGCCAGGTACATTGAGACAACGTCGGCAAAATCGGTGTCGCCGGTCCTTATCGCAGCCTGACGAGCGAGAGAGAAGTCATCCTCAGCTTCACGGAGTTTCCCTTCGCTAGCGGCGACAAAACCCAAATCAGTCAATGACTGGCTCAACTGCTGGTGTGTGGACCCCCACTCGGCTTCGCGTTTCATGCCTGTCGCGTCATGCTCGGCAAATGCGATTTGGAACAATGTGCTGTGCGTTCCCCATAGGTCTTTCCCATCGGCAATCGCAGCCTGGGCAACTCGTTTGGCATCGGCAAAGCGGTTTGCCCGTCTGTAGGCTCGTGCCAGAATCTCTGCGCCTGTACCGGAGTGAGGTGCAAGGCGATAGGCCTCTTCTCCGGCCTCAATGGCCTGTGGGTACTTGCCCAGCGCGGAATACATATGGCAAAGGCTGAACAAGTTCGAAGCGTTGTTGGGATAGACCTGGTTGTAAAGCCTCATGCTGTCGACTGCAGCTACAAAGTCCCCGCTTCCGTAAGTGTTGTAGGCAATCTCAATAGTCATCCGTTCCCGCTCGGTAGTGCCAGAGCGCAGGTCGTAAGCCGTCTTGATGAGCGCTGCGGCCTTCAGCAAATCCTGGCGGTTGTAATAGCATTTGCTGAGTCCTCTGTAGGCGGAAGCGAAATTCGGATCCAGCGCAATGGCCTCTTCAAACAGAGTCTGCTCCGCTGTTGTGTCTCCCTTTTCGGCGCTTTCCAGGGCCAGCGAGTAGGCTCGTAGCGCCTCAAGAGAACTGGTAGTGGCCTGTGCAACGGGAGTCTGAAATTGATCCAGTGACGCGGCTGACTCACCCAACTGCTTGCGCACCTGGCTCGCTGCTCTATCCAACGCTCCCAATATCTCTTCTTTTGAGTTAGCCTCGGCCTTGTAACCGGCGATCCATTTTCCGTTTACGCAGCCTTCGGCATCCAGCGTCAACAGATACGTACTGCCGAGGCTGGCGATTGTGCCGTGCAACACTGCCCGTGCATTATTGCGTTCGCAAATCTCGCGGGCCAACTCAGGAGTCAGCGCCTCATTCCCCTTGTGCTCCATCAGGGCTAGGGTATCCCTGATCTTCGATCTGGAAAGCAGATTCAAAAATGGAGATTGCTCCAGGTCGATCTGCAGCGCCCGGTTTAGAGTGCTGTCGAATGCAGCATCTCCGGTGTTGTTGGTAAAGTCGGCTAGCACCACATCGCTGACCTGCGGCTGACGAGTGAAATACTTCCATCCAAAAACCGCGGCCAACACAATCAGAGCGCTAACCAGTATCAGCCCAACGGCCCACCGCCAGACTCGCGCGTGGCGCAATGCTGCTCCACTGGAGAGCAATCCGGCTTGGTGCGGAGCAACCTGGGCGGCCGGCACATCCTCAATAACCAGGTGAGTGCGCTCTCGTACGCGCTGCACAAAAACATCTCCTGAATGCGCTTCGGGAAGATCGTTGACAGATATCTCGGTTGGAAACCGGGTCGCTATCACCTGCGCACCAAACTGGTAGCCGCGGCCGGGAACGGTCGCAATCAGATCAGATTTATCTCCCAATGCCTTGCGCAGCGCGGAAATGTACTGCGCTAGGTTGCCTTCTTCCACAAAGGAATCGGGCCAGACAGCGCTGAGCAATTCATCCTTGGTCACCAGTCGTCCGGAATTCAAAACCAGATGTGCAAGAACATCGAAGGCCTTAGGCTTGAGCGAAACCGGCTCTTCATCCCGCAATAACACGCGCCGGATGGGGTCGAGCTCAAATCCGTCGAAACGATACAACTCCTTCGTACTCAATGACATAAAAGGCCTTCAAAAATCTTCAGGAAAATTCATCCCAAAATTCAAGACGTTCGATCCCCTTTGGCGTTCAAGTGGAGACCATAGTGGGTTGCCGAACGCTGGCTCAAGAGGAGTGGATGCATGAACATCTTACCCCGCAACGTTCCTGCTGCGGAAACAAATAGTAAGAAAGGCTCAGCCAGGGCAACCGCGAGCCGACGCATCGAAGTAACCGTAGAGCGGGAAACCATCAACATGCTGGAGCGGGGCGAGTTCAAAGAAAACGAGAAAGGAGCGTCCACGGGAGCAGCTGGGCCGGATTCCCGACGCCTGAAACTGCCGCCTCCCGCAGCGGCAAGGGACAAGCGGCACATTCCTGGCGAGCCTATTAAAGCGCGCCAACCTGGAGGTTAAAACCCTCTGCACATACGGCCTGAACATGCCCGGGAAACCGCAACAAACTCAAAGGAGAAATGATGAAAACCAGCAAGGTTGTACACATCATTGTGATCTGTTTCTGCACTGTGCTTTTCAACCAGTTTGCTCAATCCCAGGTTGCCAAGGCGCATCCTACGGATAAGGCAGCTGACAAATCCTCACCTTCTTTTTTTCAATCCCAGGTTCCCAAGTTCGCCAAAGCGCCTCTCTTTGTCCACACACACAATCTGCCGGGAGCGCAGAAGCCTGCTGCCAAGTTGCCCCCGGAAAAGGGCTGTTTCACGCTCTCCAAGGAAAGGAAATGGAAGAGTAATACCTGTCTCACGGAAGCATACGTGAACGCTCAT
>Ga0224535_1000522_pt1 | contig 10991 bp, 11 predicted proteins | sample 714E13034metaG_FD_179898 | JGI IMG/M metagenome (GOLD analysis project Ga0224535, IMG submission 179898) | Peat soil microbial communities from Stordalen Mire, Sweden - 717 E1 30-34 | ecosystem: Environmental > Terrestrial > Soil > Wetlands > Peat | place: Sweden: Norrbotten County, Stordalen... | reverse complement strand
CGAAGAGCTTCTGGCGGCGGCTCACGCCGGCTGCTTTACGATGGCGCTCTCCGGCCAACTGGAACGGGCGAACATGATGGCGTTGAGCCTGGAAACCACCTGCACCATCACGCTCGAGAAAGTTGCGGAGGGATTCGCGATCACCGAAAGCCACCTGGAGCTGAAGGCCAAAGTGCCCGGCGCCAATCAGGCGGCATTCGACCAGGCCGTCGCCAAAGCCAAGTCCGGCTGCCCGGTGTCGAAGCTCTATAACACCAAGATTACGATCGAGGCGACGCTCGAATCGTAAGGTGGCGCAGGCGCTTCCGCCTGCCAACCCAAAGCAGAGGCGGACATCATGGGGCTCGACATTCAACAGCGGGAACGCGAAGGCATCGTTATCCTCGAACTTAAGGGCCGCATCACGCTGGGCGCCGAGGCGAGCGCGCTGCGTGACAAGGTCCGGGAGTTGAACGACGCCGGCAGCCATAACCTGGTACTCGACCTGGCGCAAGTCGACTTCATCGATAGCACCGGCCTCGGCGCGTTGGTGATGTGCGCCACCACCTTGCGCAAGACCCGTGGCAACGTGAAGCTGCTCAGCCTCAACCGGCGCACTTGCGAACTGCTGGTGATGACCAAGCTCGCCACCGTGTTCGAGATTTTCGCCGAGGAGCAGGACGCGGTGAACAGTTTCTTCCCCGACCGCAAGATCAAGGCGTTCGACGTGCTCAGCTTCGTCGAAGGCATGCAGAAGGACGGGTAGCCCCCGATGGCGCTGGTTGTCGTCGGAGGTGAGGCTGCCGGTTTGAGCGCCGCCGCCCGTGCGCGAAGGCTGGACGCGCGGCTGCCCGTCGTCGTTCTTGAAAAAGGCCCGGTGGTCTCCTACGGAGCCTGCGGGCTGCCGTACCTGCTCGAAGGCCGGGTGCGCGAGGCCGCCGATTTGATCGTCCACACTCCCGAATATTTTCGCCAGGAACGCAACATCGAAGTGCGTACGGGAGCGCGGGTAGCGGCGGTGTCTCATCCGCGCCGCGAGGTGGCGCTTGAATCGGGCGAGCGCATCCGCTACGACCGCCTCATCCTTGCGACCGGCGCCCATTGCGACACTTCCGCCATCGCCGGCGCCGATCAGCCGCACGTCTTCACCCTGCACACGCTCGAGGATGCCGAGCGGCTGCGCGCCTTCCTGCGCGACCGGCGGCCGCGGCGCGCGGTGGTAATTGGGGCGGGCTATATCGGCGTCGAGGTGGCCGATGCGCTCAGCCGCAACGGTCTGCGCGTGACGATTCTCGAACGCGGCGCCGACGTTCTACTGCGCGACGATGGCCCGTTTTCCGACGCCGTCCGCCGCACGCTCGAGGCGCACGGCGTCGAGTTGCGCTGCGGCGTGAACGTGGAGTCGATCGAACCGGATCGCGTGGCCGGCGCGCCCTGCGACCTGGTCATCGCCGCGGCCGGTTTCAAACCGAATGTCGATCTCGCTACCAGCGCCGGCGTGGCGATCGGCCGAACCGGCGCGATTGCCGCCGACGATCACATGGAGACCAACGTCCACGGCATCTTCACCGCAGGCGATTGCGCCGAGACCATGCACCTGGTGAGCGGCCGTCCCGCCTGGATTCCGCTCGGCACCACCGCCAACAAGACGGGCCGCGTGGCGGGCGCCAACGCCGCCGGCGGGCGCGAGCGATTCGCCGGAGTGGTGGGAACCTCGATTGTCGGCATCTTCGGAACCGCGTTCGCGACCACCGGCCTTTCGGTGGCCCAGGCGCGCGCCGAAGGCCTCTCGCCGGTGAGCGCGCGGATCGACTCCCTCTCGCGGCCGCGCTATTACGACGGCGTCAATACGACCGTCGAACTCGTGGCGGACAGCGCCACCGGCCGTCTGATTGGCGGTTCGGTGATTGGCGAAGATGGCGCCGCCGGCCGCATCAACGTGATCGCCGCGGCCTTGCACGCCCGCATGAAGGCGGAAGATTTCGCGGCCGTGGACCTGGCCTATTCGCCGCCCTTTTCCCCCGTCTGGGATCCGTTGCTCATCGCCGCGCAGCAGTTGAGCAAGCAGTTGTAGGGATGGCGCACTTGTGTCGCGTCAGGACCGCGCTTGAGATTGCCGGGCACGTTGCGCGAGATAATGCCGATCCAGCGCCTGCCGGACCAGTGTCTTGATGACGGCCTGGCGGCTCACATTCAGGTCGCGAGCGGTGTTGTCCAGCTCCTCCAGCATCGTTGCGGTCAGGTCCACGTTCACGCGCTGAATCGGCTGAACCATCCGGCCTTGACCTTTGAAGAAGCGGGAAACGTCCTCTCCTCTATCGGCCATGCGCGCAATCGCATCGGCAGAAACCGGCTTGCCGGGTTTACGAGTTTTCTTCATATAGACGATGGTACAAAAAATGGTATGACTGTTATACCACAGTGGCCGGGCCGACCTCGAAACTGGCGGCGGTTGAGATGGCGCGCTACCCTACGACAAGATGAACGCGCATCGACGGGAAGAGTGGAAGAAGGTCCTCGATTCCGAGCTGGAGCGCTGGACCGCCAAGTCCATCGAAGAACTGCTTCTGGAGTTGCGCGAGGTGGAAGCGTACCAGGTTGACTTCGATTCCAAGCGGTACAACGTAGAAGTGCAGCTCTTGGAAAACACCAACGAGTACATTCACGTCCTGGTGGACGTGGACGACGGCAGTCTGCCCGCATCTTTTTCTCCATTGGGCCAGACCTTCATTCGCAACAAAACTCCGGAGGTTGAAAAGGGCGCCGCGCAGTGAAGACCGGGCTGTGGCGCACGCATTCTTGCGTGCAGGGTCGGCATTCGTGCCGATCTTTCCTCGACCGGAGCACCAGGAAACGTCGAGAAGAATTTCGACGCTGCACGCAAGAATGCGTGCGCCACGGTACGTTTCGTATCATGGTCCTTTGCCGACACTTATGAACACTCTACATCGCATATCGCGGCGGCTGGCGCTATGGCTGACCGCCTTCGCCGTTTGCGCGGTGTCCGCGCCCACTGCCAACGCCCAGAAACTCACCATCGCCGCGGCGGCGGACTTGCGGTTTGCGCTCGACGAACTGGCCACCCAGTTTCGCGCCGCGCATCCCTCGGTGGAGCTGGCGATCACGTACGGTTCCTCGGGTAACTTTTTCGCCCAGATTCAAAACGGTGCGCCGTTCGATGTGTTTCTCTCGGCCGATGCCGACTACCCGCGCCGCCTCATCGCCGCCGGGCTGGCGAGCAAGGACTCGCTGTTCCTCTACGGCGTCGGCCGCATCGTGGTCTGGGTGCCGGCGAACTCGCCGCTCGATCCGGCGGCGCTTGGCATCCGCGTGCTGGATGCGGCTTCGGTGCGCCACGTCGCCATCGCCAATCCCCAGCACGCTCCGTACGGCCGCGCGGCGGAAGCGGCGCTGCGTTCGCTCGGCGTGTACGACCGCGTGTCGCCGAAGCTGGTGCTGGGCGAGAACGTTGCGCAGGCATTCGAGTTCGTCGAAAGCGGCGCGGCGGAGGCCGGAATCGTGGCCCTCTCGCTGGCGCTGGCCCCTGCCGCGCGCGGTCACGGCCGCTATTGGGAGGTGCCCGTCGATGCCTATCCGAAAATTGAGCAGGGCGGCGTGATCCTCTCTCGCGCGCCGGCCGGCCCCGCCGCGGAATTCCGCGCCTTCCTGCTTTCCGCCGAAGGGCGGCGCATGCTGAAACAATATGGCTTCGCGGCGCCCCAATAATATGGACTGGCAAGCCATCGGTTTGAGCCTGCGCCTGGCGCTGGCGACCACGCTGGTGCTCCAGGTGGTGGGAATGCCGCTGGCTTGGTGGATTGCGTTTTCGCGCCGCCGCTGGAAGTTCCTGGTGGAGGCCGTGGTGGCGCTGCCGTTGGTGCTGCCGCCGACCGTGCTCGGGTTCTACGTCCTGATCGCAATCGGCCCGCACAGCCCTGTGGGCGCTGTCTACGCCCGGATCACCGGCGGCCTGCTGCCGTTTTCGTTCGCCGGTCTGCTGGTGGCGTCGGTGTTGTATAGTATGCCGTTCACGGTGCAGCCGATGGTGGCGGCATTCGGCGGCGTGGACCGGAAGCTGATCGAAGCCTCCTGGTGCCTCGGCGTTTCGCGCGCCGCCACGTTTCGCCGCGTGGTCGTTCCGCTGGCGGGGCAGGGCATCGCCACCGCCGCCATCCTTAGCTTCGCGCACACGGTGGGCGAGTTCGGCGTCGTGCTCATGGTGGGCGGCAACATCGCCGGTGTCACGCGCACCGTTTCGATTTCGATTTACGATCAGGCGCAGTCGCTCGATTACGCCGGCGCCTGGCACACGTCGCTGCTGTTGGTAGGGTTCTCTTTCGTGGTGCTGGCGTTGACCTACTCCTGGCAGCGCCGCGCGTGGATACTATGGCCGCCACACTAACCGCCGAGTGCCGCATGGCGCTGCCAGGAGGTTTCCGGTTGGATGCCGCGCTGGCGTTGCCGCTCGATCGGGCGCCGGTGACGGTGCTGTTCGGTCCATCGGGTGCCGGCAAAACCACGCTGCTGCGCCTGCTGGCTGGTCTCGAACGGCCCGACGCGGGGCTGATCTCTTTTCACGACCGCGTCTGGTGCGACACGGCGCGCGGCGTCTGGCTCGACCCGCAACAGCGCCGCGCCGGTTTCGTGTTTCAACACTACGCGCTGTTCCCGCACCTGACAGTCGAGCGCAACGTGGCTTTCGCCTCAAGCGCGCAAGCCGCGGCGCGCATGATGGAGCGCTTCGATCTCACGGCTCTCGGCCAGCGGTTGCCGCGCGCCATTTCGGGCGGCGAACAACAACGCGTGGCGCTGGCCCGCGCGCTGGCCGCCGAACCGGACCTGCTGTTGCTCGACGAACCCCTTTCCGCGCTCGATGCCGCGGCGCGCATCCGCACGCGCCGAGAACTGCGCTCGTTGCTCGTCGGCGCCGGCGTGCCTAGCATCGTCGTCACTCACGATCGCATCGAGGCCATGGCGCTGGCGGATTGGATGGCGGTGATGGTGGAAGGCTGCATCGTGCAAACGGGGCCCGTGCGCGAGGTCTTCGCCCGCCCGGCAACCGCGCAAGTGGCCGAGGCAGTGGGAGTCGAAAATGTTCTGCCGGCGGAGATCGTATCGCGCGCGGCCGGCCTGCTGCATTTGCGCGTAGGCGGCACGGCGCTCGAGTGTCTGGATGGCGGCGAAAGGGGCTCGGCGTTGGCGTCCATCCGCGCCGAGGACGTGGCACTCAGCCGCGATGCCGCGCACGCCTCTACCCAGCGCAACCGACTGCAGGGCGTGGTACGCGCGATCTCGATCGAAGGCCCGCTGGCGCGCGTGGAAATGGACTGCGGCTTCCCATTGGTCGCGCTGGTCACCGCGCAATCCGCCGCCGATCTGAATCTGCTTCCCGGCGAATCGCTCGAGGCCATCGTCAAGACTACGTCGGTACACCTGATCGCGGCCGGATAGCGTCCCCTACTTCACGTACCAATCGCGCACGCGTACCTCGATGCCTGTGCCGGCAAGCGCTTTGGTGAACAAGGCGAGGTCGCTGCCGCGGTAGTGATAGGGGTAGACAATCGCAGGATGGAAGGCGCGCACGGCATCGGCCGCTTCGTCAGGCGGCATGGTGTAAGGAAGGTTCATGCAGATGAAGGCAACGTCGATGTTCTTGAGCGCGCGCATCTCGGGAATGCCCTCCGTGTCGGCGCTGAAGTAGAAACGCTTGCCGCCGTAAGTCACCACGTAGCCGTTGTCGCGGCCCTTAGGATGAAACAACTCACCAGCGGAGGGGCCGCGCTTCAAGTTATAAGCCGGGATGGCCTCGACCACGAATGGTCCGAGGGTTCTCGTCTCGCCGTTTCCGATCGCAGTGCAGCCGGTGACGCTCGGGGCGACGGTCTTCGGCCCGAGAATCACGGTGCCCGGCTTGCGCAACTTGTCCACGATGGCCGGCGCCATGTGGTCGAAATGAATGTGGGAGATTAGTATGTAGTCGGCCGCGGGCAAGCCGTCGTAGGAGCCCATGGCGGGATCGATGTACAACACTTTTCCGCCAGCTTCAATGAGCAGGCTGGCGTGCTGAATGGGCGTAAGCCGGAGCACGCCTGCGGAGGTGGAGAATTCCTCCGGAGCGGCGGCCAACCCAGCGCCGGCCGCGAGCGACAGGAATAGAGCCAGGTGTTTCATAGCAATTGATTGTATCCGAATTGCCATCGCCCGTTCCGCACCGCCGCGCTAGCTTCCCGCTGCGGCAATGAGCTATCGTATACGTTCAACTAACATGCCAACCAAGAAAATCGCCAACGACATTATCCTCGCCGCCATTGCGGGCCTCGAGTCTCAGAGGGCCCAGATAGACGCTCAGATCGCCGAGCTTCGGCGGATCGTCTCCAGCCGTTCCGCCGTGGCGGCTGTCGCGCCCGTTGCCCACAAAGGGGCACGGCGCAAGATGGGCGCGGCTGCCCGCGCCCGTATTGCCCAGGCGCAACGCAAGCGGTGGGCCGCCACGCGGAAACCGCAAGCCGCGCCAGAGACGGCGAAACCGAAACGGAAGCTCTCCGCCGCCGGCAGGAAAGCCATCGTGGCCGCCGCCAAGAAGCGCTGGGCAGCCAAGCGGGCGGAAGCGGCCAAGTAAGCGCGTAGCTGGTCGCGGCAATAGTCACGCCCGGAAAGGAACCAGATTTATGACTTCTCCTGACTCCGCGCCACGAGCGATGGCGGTGAGCCTCGTTCTCTGCCTGAGCGCTTTGCCGGCTCTTTGCAAAGGATCTTCTTCCACGTCGAACGATGCACAGGCAGGCCAGGCGCCGGCGGCAATCGCGCGCGTCGCCAATGGTGTCCAACTGACGACGGGCGACCTGAATATCAGGGTTCAGTTCTATTCCCCGTCCACGGTTCGAGTCGTGAAATGGGCGTCCGGAGGCACGTCTGAAAAGGCCAGCCTTTCGGTGATTCAGAAGGACGTGCCGGACCTGAACGTGCGACTTGAGGAAAGCGCCGCTAAGGTCACGCTGACCTCGGGGCAGGTTAAGGTTCAACTAAGCAAGACTGACGGGGCCATTCAGTATCTTGCCAATGACGACCACACAATCCTGAAAGAGCAGGGGCGGGCAATCTTTACGCCGTGTCGGATCGAAAAGGAAAAGGCCGCGTTCAGCGTGCGGCAGAACTTCACACTTACTCCGGACGAAGGCCTGTATGGGCTTGGACAGCACCAGTCCGGCTACATGAACTATCGGGGACGTACTGTGAAGCTGGTGCAGTCCAATACGGATGCGGTCACGCCAGTTCTGGTATCCACCGCAGGGTACGGAATACTCTGGGATAATTACTCGAAGACGATTTTCGACGACAATCCCGGTGCCGCGTCTTTCTGGTCCGAAGTGGCGGATAACATCGACTACTACTTCATGTTCGGTCCGTCGATCGACCAGGTAATCGCTGGATACCGGCAGCTCACGGGGCAGGCGCCGATGTTCGGCAAGTGGGCTTACGGCTACTGGCAAAGTAAGGAGCATTACGCCAGCCGCGACGAACTGCTGGCTGTCGCCGCGGAATACCGCAAGCGCCAGATTCCCATCGATAACCTCGTCCAGGACTGGGACTACTGGGGCGGGAACGACATGTGGGGCGGCATGTTCTTCGACCAAACCACTTACCCGCGGCCGGCGGAAATGATCGACCTGTTACACCAGCAGAACTTTCATCTCATGATTTCCATCTGGGGCGGGCTGGGACCCGCCTCTCCTATCTATAAAGACATGGAACGCAAAGGGTACCTGTACTCGCCGGTCGGCTGGGCCGGCTTTCGGTACTTTGACGCGTACAATCCCGCGGCCAACGACTTGTACTGGAAATACGCGAACGATGGGCTGTTTTCCAAGGGAATCGACGCGTGGTGGATGGACTCGACCGAGCCCGATATTGTGAACGCACTGACCAAGGAGTCGGAAGAGTATGAGATGAAGCGGGTCGAGAACAATCATCTCGGCTCATTCGCCCGGTACCTGAATCCTTATTCGCTTGCTATCACGGAAGGCGTCTACCAGCATCAACGGAAAGAGACCGACCGAAAGCGGGTCTTCATCCTGACGCGGTCGACTTTCGCCGGGCAGCAGAGAGCGGCGGCAGGCACGTGGTCGGGGGACATCGGTGCCAGTTGGGACGTATACCGGAAGCAGATCGCCGCCGGGATCAACCACAGCATGGCCGGCATTCCTTACTGGACGTTTGACATCGGTGCGTTCTCACTCGGCTGCCAGGGTGGAGTATTCTCGAACGGCGGCAAGGATCCGGCATATCAGGAGTTCTACACACGCATGTTTCAGTTAGGCGCCTTCACGCCGATCTTCCGCTCGCACGGCTCGGAAACTCCGCGCGAGATATGGGAGTTTGGCTACTACAGCGCTTCGCTGGTTAAGTTCGACAACCTGAGATACCGGCTATTGCCGTACATCTATTCGCTGGGCTGGCAAGTTACTCACAACGGGTATTCGATCATGCGCGGCCTGCCGATGGATTTCGCGCAAGACAAGAAGACGTATTCGATCGACGACCAGTATATGTTCGGTCCCGCGATCATGGTCTCGCCGGTGACGGAGTATATGTACCATCGCCCGCCTGAGCAGACGATTCCGATTACTCCCGAAGTCTTTCGGACCAAGGACGGGAAGCTCGGCCTGACTGCCCGGTACTACTGCGACGATAACTTCAAGAACCTGTGTCATGAAGCCGTCGAACCGGGAGTCAACCTATATTGGTACACGGGCTGGCCGGGTTTCGTTACCGACCCTAAGTTTTCGATACGCTGGGAAGGCAAGCTGGTTCCGTCCGTAACCGGAAAGTACCGGTTCAATCTGAAGAGCTTCGGACCGAGGCGGCTCTACCTGGACGGCCAGGAAGTGGCCCACAACTACGACTCGATGGAGTCGCATACCGTACCGGTCGACTTGGTTGCTGGCAGGGAATACGACTTCAAGTTTGAGACGTCGAATGAGACGCTCGGCGCTTTCCGCGCCCAGGTGTATTGGAAGACTCCGGAGATTCTCGCCCGTGAAGCGGCGCCGACGGGGCCGAGAGAGAAGACCCGAAGCGTCTATCTGCCGGTTGGAAATCGATGGATCGATTTCTGGACTGGAGATGTGCTAACAGGCGGTGCAAACGTGATCGCGGACGCACCAATCGATAAGATCCCGCTGGTGGTCCGCGCGGGATCCATCGTGCCCATGGGTCCGTTTGTTCAGTATTCCACGGAAAAGCCGGACGCCCCTATTGAGTTGCGCATTTATCCAGGAGCGGACGGCAGTTTCACGCTGTACGAGGACGAGAACGACAACTACGACTACGAAAAGGGCCTGTACTCCACGATTGATTTCAACTGGGACGATGCGCAGCGCCAGCTTACGATTAATGCGAGGAAGGGGACTTTCCCGGGTATGCTCGCGACGCGGACTTTCCATGTTGTCGTGGTGAAGAAGGGTCATGGCACCGGTGTCGAAGTCGCAGCCGCGCCGGACAAGGTGGTTTTGTATCGAGGCGAGCGGCAGATCGTTCGAGTAACCGATTGATCAGCGCGTCCGGGCATTCGGTTTCGGAAAAGACGGTGAATAGGATTCTAATCGGTATGCGATTCTCAGGGAAACACACTATCGTCCCAGCTTTTCTCGGAGCCGCGCTGCTGGCCACTACCGCTGCTGCGCAGGCGCCCGCCGGCTCTGCGGCACGTACCCACGACTGGTGGCACGATGTTGGCCCGGGCCTCCGCCCCTACACAGATGGCGCCACGACGCTGCTGCTGATCTCCGTCAAAGGTAATAAGTTCGTCGATCCGCAAGGCGCCACTGTGCTGTTCCGCGGCCTTTCCATCTCCGATCCCGACAAGCTCCAGATGCAGGGACACTGGAACCGCGAACATTTTGTCAAAGTGCAGGAAATGGGCGCGCGCGTGGTGCGGATTCCGGTCCACCCAGTCGCCTGGCGGGAGCGGACGCCGGCCGAGTATCTCAAGCTACTCGATCAAGCCGTCGGGTGGTGCACGGAATTGGGAATGTATGTCGATCTTGACTGGCATTCGATTGGTAATCTCTCGACCGGCCTCTTTCAGGACCCGATGTACGACACTTCTCTCCAGGAGACTTATAGCTTCTGGCGTGTCGCTGCCAGTCACTTCGCCGGCCATAACACGGTGGCATTCTTCGAACTCTTCAACGAGCCAACCACCTTCAACAATCAACTCGGCCCAGTCTCCTGGGACGATTGGAAGAAGATCAACGAAAACCTGATTGCCGTCATCCGTGCTCACAAGAGCCAAGCGATACCGCTGGTGGCTGGTTTCGACTGGGCTTACGATCTGGCGCCGTTGCGCCTTAGCCCGCTTGGCGTCGAAGGCATCGGCTATACCGTGCATCCGTACGCCCAAAAACGGTCGCAACCGTGGGAATCCAAATGGGAAGAGGACTTCGGTTTCGCCGCCGCCCATTACCCCGTAGTGGCTACCGAGTTCGGCGGACTCGACAGGCCGGCCGAGTACGGGCCATCGATTATCAAGTATCTGGAAGGTCACGGCATCAGTTGGATGGTCTGGTGTTTCGATCCGGAGTGGGGCCCGACACTGATTCGCGATTGGAACTACGCGCTGACCCCGTCCGGCGAGTTCGCCAAGCAGGCGATGCACGGCGGGATTCGCTAGCGCTTGTCTACGGGCGCGCTTCCGGTTGGCGGTGCGCCATCGAGGTTTTCTCGGGCCGGTGTCGCAGTCGTATGATCGAGACGCAGGTGCCCCGTATAACCGTCGCGCGTGCGCCATGGTCGCAAGCGGCCTGGCGAACTCGCACCACCGCATGGAGATGAGAGTCATGAAAACCGCTTTCCGTTTTGCCGGCGTGCTCGCCGTCGTGGCTACGGTGTGGGCTCAGACTAATCCGCGCCCGCTTCCCCGTTTGGTACACAAGGACGGCCGCTACGCTCTTTTCGTCGACGATGCGCCGTACCTGATGCTCGGCGCGCAGGTGCGTAATTCCAGCGCCTGG